>Ga0299913_10006391_pt1 | contig 10206 bp, 9 predicted proteins | sample RVTome_9_FD_201360 | JGI IMG/M metagenome (GOLD analysis project Ga0299913, IMG submission 201360) | Soil microbial communities from uranium-contaminated site in the Upper Colorado River Basin, Wyoming, United States - RVT155D38 (version 2) ... | reverse complement strand
CGAGGGGCGCTACTCGCCGGTGAAGTTGGCGGGGCGCTTCTCGGCGAAGGCGCGAGCGCCTTCCTTGGCGTCCTTCGTGGCGAAGATCGGCCAGCCGATCTCGAGCTCGTTGGCGAGCGCATCCGCTTCGGTCATCTCGGCGCCCTCGCGGAGCGACTTGAGCACCGCCTGCACGGACAGCGGCGCGTTGGCGGCGATCTGATCGGCGATCTCGCGGGCCTTCTCGAGCGCCTTGCCATCCGGCACGACGTGCCCGATCAGCCCGATCTCCAGCGCCTCTGTTGCTGTCAGCCGCCGCGCCGCGAGGAGCATCTCGGCCGCATGCGTGTACGGGATCTGCCGGCGGAGCCGCACGGTCGAGCCGCCGAGCGGGAACAGGCCACGCGCGACCTCGGTGATCCCGAACACCGCGCTCTCGCCCGCCACCCGGATGTCGGTGCCTTGCAGGATCTCTGTCCCTCCGGCGAGTGCGAAACCTTCGACCGCGGCGATGATCGGCTTGCGGGGCCGAAAGTGCCGCAACAGCGCCTTCCAGTGCAGATCCGAGTCCTCCTCGAACCGCTTCTGGAACGGGTTGTCCTGGCCCTGCGTATCGTTGGCGAACGCCTTGAGATCCATCCCTGAACAGAACGTGCCGCCCGATCCCTGGAGGATGCACACTCGCAGCTCGGGGTCTTCGTCGACGTCGATCCACGCGTCGTACATCCGCACGAGCATCTCGCCGGAGAGTGCGTTCTTCGCTTCCGGCCGGTTCATCGTGAGAGTGGCCACATGGCCGTCTCGTTCGTACAGGAGATGGGGTGCAGGCTGGTCGCTCACGGCGGGCGAGTGTAACGTCAGAACTGAAACGTGTTCTCGTTTTGGAGGAGCCGATGCAGCTCAGCGAGGTCGACGTCTACAACCCCGACAACTTCGTCGACGGGGTGCCACACGAGATGTTTGCCGCGCTGCGACGCGAGGCACCCGTGTACCTGCATCCGAAGCCTGACGGTCGTCCGTTCTGGTGCGTCACGCGTCACGAAGACCTCGTCGCGGTCAACCGCGACGCCAAGACCTTCTCCTCGTGGCTGGGCGGCGCGACTCTCGACATGACCGAGGACAACCTCGAGACGCAGCGGATGATGATGCTCAACATGGATCCGCCGGAGCACACCAAGCTCCGCAAGATCGTGAACAAGGGCTTCACCCCTCGCATGATCCGCGAGCTGCAGCAACACCTCGAGGAGGAAGCAAAGGGCATCGTCGACGCGATCATCGATCGGGGTCAGTGCGACTTCGTCCCGGATGTCGCCTCCGAGCTCCCGCTCATCGCCATCGCCGAGTTTCTGGGTGTGCCTCGTGAGGACCGCAAAGTCATCTACGAGCTGTCGAACCAGCTGATCGGTTTCGACGACCCCGAGTTCCAGACGTCGCGTGACGACGCCATGGGCGCGGCGATGGAGCTCTACGCCTTCGCCGAGGGCCTGGCCGCGGAGCGCCGAAAGAACCCGCAGGACGACATCGTGAGCGCTCTGCTCCACGCCGACGTCGACGGCGAGCATCTCTCCGACCTCGAGTTCAACCTGTTCTTCCTGTTGCTGTCGGTGGCCGGCAACGAAACCACGCGCAACGCGATCTCGCACGGGATGCTGGCGTTCATCGAGCACCCCGATCAGTACAAGAAGCTGGTCGACGATCCGTCGCTCATCGACAGCGCCGTCGAGGAGATCCTGCGCTGGTCGACACCGGTCATGAACTTCCGCCGCACCACCACCGTCGACACCCAGATCGCCGGCGTGGACATACCTGCCAACGAGCCGGTCGTCTTCTGGCACATGTCGGCGAACCGCGACGAGTCGGTGATCGACGACCCGTTCACGTTCGACATCACCCGCGACCCGAACATGCACACCATGCACGTCGCGTTCGGCGGCGGCGGTCCGCACTTCTGCCTCGGCGCCAACCTGGCCCGTGCCGAGATCAAAGTGATGTTCGAGGAGATCGCCAAGCGCATCCCGGAGATGGAGCTCGCCGCTCCCCCGCGCCGCCTCCGGTCGAACTTCATCAACGGCATCAAAGAGATGCAGGTCCGCTTCCCTGCTGCGTAGCGGGCCAGGGCACCCGATTTTCGGGGGGTTCGCCGACGATGCTTCAACGTGCGGCGAGCATGACCGATAAGTCCTCGATGGAACGTCGCCGTCACCTCGCGAGGTCCGCGAAACCCGTGGTCGCGCCCTGCCGGCATTGCTCTCGCCCGCAGATCGTCGCAGTCACCCGTGTCGAAGTGACCGACGGTGTGGCGTGGCACCGGTGCAGGTCGTGTGAGCACCTGTCCCCGCTTCGGTGGGAGGACGCGGTTGCACTCGGGCTCGTCGCCAGCACCGACGTCCAGCCCGACTGACCTTGCCGATCCGGCTCAACGTCACCGTTTCGGGCGCGCTCAGCCGGATCGTTGCTCCGGAGGCGTGCCTGCCAACGCGTCGACCACGCGGTCCGTTTGCGCCTGTTGCTCGTACGTCAGCCGGGCCAGCCAGAAGCGGAGGAACTGCGCCACGGAGTAGCGGACGAACAGCGCACCCCCGACGACCGACAGAGCGACACCGAGGAGGGCGACGACGATCGCGTCGCGCTGCAGAAGCGCGTCCTCGGTGCCGTGCGACAGCGAGTACGCGTACAGCCCGAGCACGACGCCGACGACCATCAACGCCACACCGAGCCGCAGGAGCTGCCGATCGCGTGCCGTCGACGGATCTCGCAACTTCATCGATGCGATCTCGGACTTGAACCGCTCGACCCGCTCGGGCGCTTCTTCCATGGCGATACTCATCCTGTCATCCCCCGAGGTATGCCGCGCTCAACTCGTGCGCGATCTCTTCCGGCTTGCCCTTCACCGCTATGCGACCGTGCGCCATGATCGCGGCCTCGTTCGCCACACCCAGCACGACCTTGGCGAACTGCTCGACGACCAGAATCGTGATCCCCTCGCGAGCGATGCGGGCCACGTTCTCGTACAGCTCCTCGACGACCAGCGGCGCCAGCCCCATCGACAGCTCGTCGAGCATCAAGACCGCCGGTTCACACGCGAGGCCGCGAGCAAGTGCCAGCATCTGCTGCTGTCCGCCGGAGAGCGTGCCCGCCACCTGTTCGCCCCGATCGGCCAGTAGGGGGAACCGAGCGAACGCGGCTTCCTCGATGGCGCGGGCACGCCGTCCGGTGTGGGAGGCCATCAGGAGGTTCTCCCGCACGGTGAGGTTCGGGAAGATGCCGCGACCCTCGGGCACGAGGCACAACCCTCGCCGTGCAAGCTCTTCGGGTCGCACACCGTTCACTCGACGGCCCGCGACGAGCACGTCGCCCTGCGTGGGGCGTAACAGACCGGCGGCGACCTTCAACGTGGTCGTCTTGCCGGCGCCGTTCGGGCCCAGAAGCGCGAACACGGTGCCCGCCGGCAACGCGAGGTCGACGCCGTGCAGGACCTCGATCCGCTCGTAGGCGGCGCACACACCGCGCAGCTCCAGGACGGTGTCCGTCATGAGACACCTTCACCGAGGTACGCCGCGATCACGGCGTCGTTGCGCTGGATCTCTTCCGGGCTGCCCGTTGCGAGCATCTCGCCGAAGTCGAGCACGTTCACCTCATCACACACCCGCAGCACCAGCTGCACGTCGTGCTCGACGAGCACCACCGTCAAGCCCTCGCCTGCGAGCTCCCGGAGCAACCCAGCGAACACCGACGTCTCGGCGTCGTCCTGGCCGGCCGCGGGCTCGTCGAGCAACAGCACGCGAGGTCGAGCGGCCAGCGCGCGTCCGACCTCGACGAGCCGAGCCTGACCGGTCGGCAGTTCGTCGACACGCGCGTCTGCAACGCCGGTCAGTCCGACACGCTCGAGCACCTCGTCGGCGACACGATCGGGATCCACGCTCCGATCGCGGCGGTTGCGCCGATCGGCGACCGCCGCGATCCGGACGTTGCTGCGCACCGACAGCAGCGTGAACAGCTCGAGCCGTTGGAACGTGCGGGCGAGCCCGGCGCGCGCTCGCCGGTACGGCAGAAGGCGCGTGACGTCTCGGTCACCGATGCGCACCGATCCGTGGTCAGGCTTCTGGAGCCCGCAGATGACGTTGAACAGCGTCGTCTTGCCGGCGCCATTCGGACCGATGAGCCCGGTCACCGCACCAGGAGCTGCGGTCAGCCCGACCTCGCGGAGCGCGACGTTGCCGCCGAAACGCACCGTGACGTCGCGCACGTCCAGCACCGCGCCTTCGGTCGTCGCGATCACGGCGTCGGCTCCAGCTGGCCCAGCTCCGCGTCGAGGCGACGCACGTCGTCCGGCGTGAACGCCCGCTCGACCCCGACCCACTCGAGCGCTTCCTGCTCCTCGCTGACCAGGTGCTCGCGATCGGCGATTGCGGATGCGATGACGACGACGCCCGTGACCGCGAGGCCGAACGGCCAGTTGTCGAGCAGCTCCAGCTTGGCGGCAACCACGAGACCAACGATCACGACGAGCAGCCCGCCGAGCACGGCGTGGTTGCGGCCGAGCGGTGCGAACCGCTCGGCGACGTCGGGCACGACCCCGTTGGGGTTCTTGCCGAGGCCGATGCCCATCGCTCCCGGGAGGACGGGAGCGATGTTGGCGAACCAGGCCACGGAGGCCGCCACGAGCGGGATGCCGTAGAGGACGAGTCCCGCGAACACCGCACCTCCAGCGCTCCCGATGCCGCCGACGACGGCCAGCAGCAACAACGGCAGGCTCTCGAAGAACGTGAATCGATCGGGTGTGACGGTGCCGAGCGTCCCGCCGTACAACGCCCCACCCACGCCGGCCATCGCCGCGGACAGCGAGAACACGAGGAGCTTTGTGGCCCTCAGGTTCATGCCGAGCATCGCGCAGGCGGCAGGGCTGTCCTTGATCGCGAGCAGGCGTTCGCCGAACGAGCTTCGCCGTATCGCGACGACCACCATCGCGCAGATGCAGAACACCACGCTCAACACGACGAGCTCGGCCTTCTCGCTCGATGGTTCCACGAACGGAACGTGCAACCGAGGAACCGGCACCGATCCGAGCTCGAAGAGCTTCACATCGATCGGCCCGATGTTGAACTTCGGCAAGTTGAACAGCCAGCTGTCGAGCACGACCGCGAACGCGCCCGTCGCGAGCGCGAGGTAGATCCCCGATAGACGCAACGTCGGTAAGGCGACCACCGCGCCCACCGCCCCGGCAATGAGCGCGGCCCACACCAACCCGACGGGCGAGCCGCTCGCACCGAGATGCGCCATCGTCACCGCGCCGATCCCGGCAAAGCTCATCTGGCACAACGAGATGTGACCGCCGTAGCCCACCAGGGGCACGAGTGACAGCGCGATGACCGCGACTCCGAACACTCGAGTCAGCGTGAGCGCGTCCGAGTCGGTCACCATCGACGCGATCACCGCCGTCGCACCGATGAGCCCGCCGCACGCGGCTAGCGACCCCTTCCACGACGGCATCGGCAGTCGCTCCCGGGTGCGGGCCGCGCTGTGCCCGCGCAGCCGCGACTGCGGGAGCGCGATGAGAACGACAAACAGCACGACGATCGGGATCGCCGCTCGGAAACCGTTCAGGTAGTCGTTCTGCAGGTTGATGTACCCCGTGCCGTACGCGTCTGCGAGCCCGAGGATCACCGCGCCGAGAAAGGTCATCGGCAGGCTCCGGAGTCGTCCGATCACGGCGGCGGCATATGCGTTCACGATGAGAAGGGCGAGCACCGGCGACAGCCCTTGGTCCGGTGCGGCGAGGATGCCGGCCAGGGCGGCGAGCGAGCACCCGATCGCCCACGCCAGCATGGCCGACCTGTCCGGCTGCCCGCCGTTCAGCGTGACGAGCGGGCGGTCGTCGACGGTCGCACGCATCGTGACCCCCGCACGCGTGCGGAACAGCACCACCCGCAGCACGAGAGCCACCACGATGGCCACCACGAAGGCGAACGCCGAGTGCCACGTGACGTTCACCGGACCGATCGAGATCTTGTTCCCCTCCCAGAAGTGGTCGAGCGGATGCGCCTCCTGTGGGCTCCAGATCCACTGCGTCAGCCCGAGCGACGCCGCCAGCAGACTGACGGTGACCACCAGTTGGGTCGCGTCGGACGTGCCCTGCAAGCGGCGCATGATCCCGCGTTCGATGCCGGCCCCGAACAGCGGCGCGATCACGAGCAGCACGATCGCGACGGCCACGGGCGTTGGCAGCCCCCAGTCCACCCGCAACTGCCAGTACGTGAACGCACCGAGCATCCCGATGGCCCCGTGGGCGAAGTTGAACACGCCGGTCGTCGTGTACGTCAGCACCAGCCCGCTCGCCGCGATCGCATAGATGGCCGCGGTGCACAGCCCCGCGAAGCTCAGCGCCAGGAACTTGTCCATGTCCGGAGACCTCAGAGGCTCAGGAGCGAGGCACCCCGTAGTCGTTCTGCAGCGTGAGCAGGTTCTTGGTGTCGCAGTTGAAGAGGCCGTCGTTGGGTGCGGTCGCCTTCTCGTCGTACTCGAAGCCGCTCGCCGAGGCCTTCAAGACGAGGAAGCATGGCGTCGGCAGGTTGCCGCCCGGGTTCGACTCGCCGTGCATACCGCCACCCGTCCAACTCGTGACCGTCTGCGCCTGCTGCACCAAGCACTGCCGCGTGAGGTTCGACCCGCAGGCGGTGGCTGCCTTCGCGAACAGCAGCAGCGCGGACAGGCTCTGCGCGCCGAGCGAGGCGATCTTGCCGTCCGGGTTGTACTGCGCCATCAGATCGAGATAATCCTGCGTGGCCTTGTTCTCGGACGCCTTCTCGAACGGCACGAAGGCATTCGAGATGTAGGTGTTCTTGATGGCGTCGCCGCCGGTTTCGGTCAGGATCTTGTCGTAGTGGTTGGGCGTCTGCATGATGACCTCGGGGTAGTAGTCCTCGGTGGCCATCGCCTTCTGGAAGAGCGCGAGGTTCATCGGCTCGCCCACATAGATGAGGGCCTTGACGCCCTTCTCCTTCAGCCCGGTCACGAACGGTGACCAGTTCTCCTCTCCGAGCGGGCTGTACACCGACTGATCGACCGTGGTGCCGCCCTTGATCGTCAGCGCCTCGACCGTCGCGTCCTTCACGATGATCGTGGTCGCCAGGCTGCCCGTCATCACCGAGGTCGCCTCGAGCGATCCGGGGGCAATCCGCTCCATGGCGTCGAACGACCCGCTGGCGAATGTGTAGACCGGGTTCGGCAACGGCTGGACCTGCAGCGTGGCGACACGCGCCTTGGGCGTCACGACGAAGCCCGGGATGTTCGGCAGCCCACAGGCTTCGCGCCCGCCGTTGTCCGCGTCGTCGAACACCGCGCCGCCGCCGACCAGCGCGAAGTCGGCATCACACGCGGTCGTGACGACCCCGTTGTAGTCGGTGAGCTTCGCGTCGAGGTCGTCGACGACGATCTTGCGGCCGAGAATTCCGCCCTTCTCGTTGCACCACTTGGCGAACGCGTTGGCGGCGTCGACCATCTCCTTGTTGAGGCCGGATCGCCCGGTGAAGCCCTTGTCGGTGACGGTTCCGATGCGGATCTCGGTGTCGGTCACGCCCTTGTCCGTGGCGCCCTTCGCGTCGCCAGCGCTGCACACCTTCTCCAGATCGCCGAAGCCGCCCTGAGCCAGCGCCGTTGCGTCACTGGGACCGGACGACGCACTCGCGGCCGTGCCGGAGCCCGTCGAAGAGGAGGAGTCGGATGAGGACTTCTCGCTCCGGCCGCACGCGGCCATCACGAGAACGAACACCACCACCAGCGCCAACCCACGCACACGATTCACGACATTCCCCCTGGTACGAGTGGACCGTGAGACACGGTCCCTGCTGTTTCTAGCCGCCCATGTAGGCGGCGGAGAGCTCATCTTCGAGATCGCCGGGTTGACCGACGCTCACCACCCTGCCGTGCAGCATGATCGCTGCATAATCGGCGACGCCCAGCACTGTACGGGCGAACTGCTCGACGACGAGGATCGACACTCCCGTCTTGGCCACCTGGGCGACGACTTCATAGAGCTGGTCGACGATCAACGGGGCGAGGCCCATCGAGAGCTCGTCGAGCAGAAGGAGTGACGGCTTGACCGCCAGGCCGCGAGCGAGCGCCAGCATCTGCTGCTCGCCGCCCGACATCGTGCCCGCGAGCTGGCCCCGCCGCTCCCCGAGTCGCGGGAAGCGCTCGTAGGCGATCGTCTCGACCTCGCCGAAGTCGACGCCGCCGTACGTCGCCATCCGGAGGTTCTCCTTCACCGTGAGGTTGGGAAAGATGCCGCGGCCTTCGGGGATCGTGCAGACACCGATGCGCGACAACCCGTCGGCACTCGCGCCGTTCACGTGCCGGCCGGCGATGTGCACACAACCGGACGTCGGCGTCATCTGGCCGCTGATGACCTTCAGCGTCGTCGTCTTGCCGCCGCCATTGGGCCCGAGCAGGGCGACCACGCTGCCGAGCGGCACGACGAGGTTGACGCCGTGCAACACCTCGATGCGGCCGTATGCGGCCTTGACGCCCTTGAGCTCGAGGACCTTCTCCGTCATCGGCGATCAGCCGTCGGCCTCGGCATGCGCGGCCTCGGCATCGTGCGCCGCTTCCGCGGCATGCAGCGACGTCTCCTCGGCCGCGGCGCCAAGGTACGCGTCGAGCACCGCTTGGTTCTGCTGGATGTCGGCAGGCGTGCCGACGGCGAGGATCGCGCCGAAGTCGAGCACGTGGATCCATTCGCAGACCTTCATCACGAGGGCGACGTCGTGCTCGACCATGAGGATTGCCATCCCCTCCGATGCCAAGTCGAGCAAGAGGTCGGCGAAGGCATCGGTCTCCTGCTCGTCTTGACCCGACGCCGGCTCGTCGAGGAGGAGCACGCGCGGTTTCGTGGCGAGGGCACGCCCTAGTTCGACCAGCCGCGCTTGACCCGTCGGCATGGCATCGACCCGATCGTCCGCCACGTCGCGGATGCCGATGCGGTCGACGATCTCCTCGGTGACGGCCCGCGGGTCGGACTTGTCGCGCGCCCAGCTCTTGCGGATCTCCGCGGCCGTCAGGATGTTCTCTCGCGCGCTCAACGAGCCGAACACCTCGAGTCGCTGGAAGGTCCGGCCGATGCCTCGCCGCGCCCGTTGGTGAGGAGGGAGCTTCGACAGCTCTTTGCCGTCGAGCAGGACCTTGCCGCTCGTCGTCTCCTGCAGCCCGGTGATGACGTTGAACGTCGTGGTCTTGCCTGCGCCGTTGGGGCCGATCAGCGCCGTGATGCGGCCGGCTTCGACCTCGAGGTCGACGTCGCGCACGGCGTGGTGCCCACCGAAGTGGACGTTCACGCCCAGCGTCTCGAGCAGAGCCATCAGCTGGCTGCCGCGATTCGTTGACCCAAGAGCCGTAGGTGCTCGGTCGCGGTTCCGAGCGTGAGCTCGATGACCTTGCTCCAGCGGAAGTAGCGGTGGATCGGATAGTCGAGGTCGACACCGACACCACCGTGCAGGTGCTGAGCGGCATGCACGACGCGATCGCCGCCGAAGGACGCCCAGAACTTCCCGATGTGCACCTCGTCGTCCGCCGGCAGCTCCTCGGACAGCCGCCACGCCGCCTGGATCGCGGTGAGGCGGATCGCCTCGGTGTCGATGTAGGCGTCGGCGATGCGCTGGGCGACGGCCTGGAACGTACCGATCTTCGACCCGAACTGCTCGCGCTCGGACACATACGTCGCGGTGAGCCGCAACGCGCCCTCGCACACGCCCGCCTGGATCGAACACAGAGCCGCGATCGCCCGGGCGGTGATCCAGTCGACGATCTCGTCGCCCCGCTCGACAGCGCCGAGCGGCTCACCGGCCGCGCCGGTCAACCGCAGCAAGTAGACGGGCTCGTCGTTGATGGCCTCGTTGCGCTCGAGCTCGACACCCTCGCCGCTCGGGTCGACGAGGAACACGCCGACCGAGCCGTTCGCGCGCGCGGGAACGAGGATCTTCGTCGCGAGGTGGGCGGCGGGCACCAGGATCTTCTCGCCGTCCAGCCGCCAACCACCGCCGTCGGGCGTCGCGGTCGTCGCCGGCACCGTCGGCACGACGTACTCCCCCGCTTCGAACAGTGCCGCCGTGAGGAGGACCGAGCCGTCGATCACGCCGGGCAGCAACTGCTGCTTCTGCTCGTCGGACCCGAAGCGGGCGATGGGCAGCGCACCGAGCACCAGGGTCGGCATCAGCGGTAGGGGGGCGACGTTGC
>Ga0299913_10006390_pt1 | contig 10207 bp, 10 predicted proteins | sample RVTome_9_FD_201360 | JGI IMG/M metagenome (GOLD analysis project Ga0299913, IMG submission 201360) | Soil microbial communities from uranium-contaminated site in the Upper Colorado River Basin, Wyoming, United States - RVT155D38 (version 2) ... | reverse complement strand
GCGCGTTGTTGGCCGGTGCGCGGGTTAAACGGATGCGCCCCCGGCTTGGCGGGGGACGCTTCTCGACTGCCTGATGTTTCGACCGCGAAATCAGGCTGCGTCGGCCTCTTCCTTGAGTTTGCACTCGATGCAGTAGCGTGCGTGCGGGAGTGCCTCGAGACGCTCGAAGTCGATCAGCTTTCCGCAGCTGTGGCAGAAACCGAACTTCTCGGGCTCGCGGTAGAGCCGACGCAATGCGTCCTCGACGCGATACAGATAGCGCCCCTCCTTGCTCGCGAACAAGAGCATCTTCTCGCGCTCCATTGCATCCGTGCCGAGATCGGCCATATGGTCCGAATAGGAGTACGAGTCCGAGTCGTTCTGTTCCGCGGACTGCTTTGCCTGCTCATCGAACTGCCCGAGCGAACGAAGCGCGCGATCGCGCTCCCGCAGCAAGCGCTGCTGCAGGACTTCGATCTGCTTCTTGCTGAGCTTCTTGACGACCATCGCCACCTCCACAGCGCCCGCATCGTCGTGGGCCTTTCGTCCGCGCCGGCGCCGCCCCTCGCGACGTCGGAACAGGAGAGAAACCAGCCTCTGAACCTAGCTGAAACCTGCTCTCACAACAAGCGAAGATCCTTCCGAGTGACCCGGTGTCGCTTGCATCTGCGATCGCCGTTCCGACATCGGTTGCCCCTCTCGCGGGCCGTCGCGTATCCTTCGCCTATTGTCCCCCGCATCATTGGAGGGCCCTGAATGCCCGCGAAGGAGCAGGCGCTGGAGGCGCTGTTACAGGAGGAGCGGCGGTTTCGCGCGTCCGAGCAGTTTCGCGTCCGCGCCAACACTTCCGACCCCGCCATTTACACCAACGCCGCTCGTGACCCGGAAGGCTTCTGGGCCGATCAGGCGCGCACGCTCGACTGGTTCGAGCCGTGGTCCGAGGTGCTTCGCTGGGATCCGCCGCATGCCCAGTGGTTCGTCGGCGGAAAACTCAATGCCGCGTACAACTGTCTGGACAGACACCTGACGCCCGCGCGTCGCAACAAGCTTGCCCTGCTGTGGGAGGGTGAGCCTGGCGATACGCGTGGGTACACGTACGCCCAGCTTTACCGCGAGGTCTGCAGATTCGCCAACGTACTGAAATCGCTGGGCGTGGTGCGGGGCGACCGCGTTGCGATCTACCTGCCGATGATCCCCGAGGCCGTGATCGCCATGCTCGCATGTGCGCGCATCGGGGCGCCGCACTCAGTCGTGTTCGGCGGTTTCTCGGCGGAGAGCCTTCGCGACAGGATCAACGACGCACAGGCGCGCGTTCTGATCACTGCCGATGGCGGATTCCGGCGCGGCCGCGTGGTAGCGCTGAAGGAAAGCGCGGACGTCGCCGTGTCGCAGTGTCCCTCGATCGAGCATGTCATTGTGGTGCGGCGCGGCGGTGGCCTGGAGGTCCCCGTGAGCATGAATCGGAGACGCGACCACTGGTACCACGAGCTGATCGCGGGCATGTCCGCGGAATGTCCCGCCGTGCCGATAGATGCCGAGGATCTGCTCTTCATCCTCTATACATCGGGTACGACCGGCAAACCGAAGGGCGTCGTGCACACGACGGGCGGTTACATGACGCACGTGGCATCGACGACACGGCTTGTGTTCGACCTGAAGGATGACGACGTGTACTGGTGTACGGCGGACATCGGGTGGGTGACCGGCCACAGCTACATCGTCTACGGACCGCTCGCCTGCGGCGCAACCGTTCTCGTCTATGAGGGCGCGCCCGACTGGCCCGACCGCGCCCGCTTCTGGAAGCTGGTCGAGTCGTACGGCGTGAACATCCTCTACACGGCACCCACCGCGATCCGCGCCTTCATGCGCTGGGGAACGGAATGGCCTGCGCGGCACGACCTCTCGTCGCTCCGCCTGCTCGGTACGGTGGGCGAGCCGATCAATCCGGAAGCCTGGATGTGGTATCACGAGAACGTCGGGCACGGTCGCTGTCCCATCGTCGACACGTGGTGGCAGACGGAGACCGGCGGCATTCTCATCACCCCGTTGCCCGGTTTGATCGAGACGAAGCCCGGCAGTGCAACCGTCGCCTTTCCCGGCATCGACGCGGAAGTTCTGGATGCCGAGGGAAACAGCGTGCCAGCCGGCTACCTGGCCATCCGCAAACCGTGGCCGGGCATGCTGCGCACGATTTACGGCGATGACGAGCGCTACCGTACCACGTACTGGTCCCGCTGGCAGAACATCTACTTTCCGGGCGACGGCGCGAAACGCGACGAGGATGGCTACTTCTGGATTCTCGGCCGCGTGGACGATGTGCTCAATGTCGCCGGACATCGCATCGGCACGATGGAGGTCGAGAGCGCGCTGGTCGACCACCCATCGGTTGCCGAAGCGGCTGTGGTCGGCCGCGCCGACGACCTGAAGGGACAGGCCATCGCAGCGTTCGTGACGTTGAAGGATGGAATCGACGCCACGGACGAGCTGCGGCTGGAGCTGCGTACCCATGTGGCGAAGAAGATCGGCGCGATTGCGCGTCCCGATGACATCCTGTTCACCGCAGACCTGCCCAAGACGAGATCCGGCAAGATTATGCGCCGGCTACTCCGGGATGTCGCCGAGGGTCGGGCCCTGGGAGACACGACCACGCTCGCGGATCCGGCCGTCGTTGCGAAGCTCAAGGCAGAATACGAGGAGAAGGAGGCCTGAAACCGGCCACCGCGCACGTACCTGGCCGTCCGCCAATCAATGCTCGTCGGCGAGTGGATCCACGGTTGACGGGTAGTGCGTGCGCTCCTCCTTCGACGGCTTGCGCGCGCGCGCCTTGGCGGGAATCCCCAAAGCGACTTCCCCGGATCCAATGTTACGGGTGGCGAGGCCCAATGCGCCGAGCATTGCATCGGCCTCCAGTCGCGTACCGGCGAGGACGGTCGCATGATAGGTGATGCGAACGCCGTCTCCGAGGTACGTTGGCAGGTTGCGTACCTCCCTCTGCTCACCGATGTCGTGGGTGTGACTGTAGATGTTCGCAAAGTCGGCAATGGAGACGTTGTTGCCGAGCGTGATGCCGCCCCGGTCGTCGAGCAGCACGTGACGGTGCACCACGCAGTCGTCTCCGATGTCGAGGTTGTAACCGAATGTGAGTTTGACGAAGTGCATGCATTTGAAGTTGCGCCCGCAGCTTCTGAAGATCCGGCGAGCCAGCAGCCGGCGGAACTTTACGCCAACGTGAATGTTCTCGCCCAGGATACTCTTGTCGAACATCTCCCAGAGCCAGATGAGCGGCTTCACGCGCGCGTAACGCACGACGTCGGTGTCCGCGTAGTACTCGGGTTCGAGCGTGATATTGCGCGGGTCGGTCTGGAGCAGAGCAATGCGTGTAGCGACGGGGAGAGCTGTCGCATCGGCTTCACGGAGTCCGGGATAGTAGAGATCCGTCAGAATCTCGCGGCAGATGTCGTTGCGGTCGCGAGCCGGATCCTCGAGTGCGGCCTCCACCTCTTCGAGCCAGGCGTCATACGCGCGCTCGGTCGCTGCCGGCAGGGGAACGGGTCTGAGGGGTAGAAAGGTCATTCAGTCGTAGCCGCTCGTGTCGTCTGTGTTTGCATGGTGCCCGGGCGCGGGCAGGAAGCGGGCGCAAGGTAGGCGGCACGCCTCGGGACCTGCAACCGGACGCGTGGGCGCGCCGTAGGGCCACGCGCCCGGCGCTCCGTGGTGGCCTTCTCGCCGCCGAGGCCACCGCGGCGTTAACTTGGTGCGGATTCAGCGACGGCGGGAAGCCATGCACGACATTCTTCGCGAGCGCATCTGGCGCAAGCTCGAGGTACTGCCCGAGGCGCAGCTGTACGAGGTGCTCGACTACATCGAGTTCCTCGAGGCGCGCTATGCGGCCAGGAAGGCACGCGAGCCGGACAGCCTGCAGCGCTTCGCGGAGCGTCTCGAGGATGGGATGCGGATCCGCTCCGTGGCGCCGAAGGTGATCACGGGCACGCTGGGCTTGTTCGGTACCGCCCAGAAGGTTCTGCGCAGTGTCACGGATGCCGGCCGCGAGATTCTCGGAGAGTCCGGCTCCACGTCCTCGCCGGTTGTACGTCCGCAGCGACCGCCGAACAAGCCGGCCGGTCCTGCAGGCGGAGAGGCGAACGGGCGGTGAAGCTCCGGAGGCGGCGTCGGTTCCGGCTGGGAGCGAGTGCGGCCAGGCGGCTGGCGCGGACGATGATCTCGCAGCTGCCGTCAGTGCTGGGCCTCGTGTGGAGGCTCATGCGGGATCCGCGTGTCTCGCGCGTGGACCGCGCGCTCTTCGCTCTGGTGCTGGGATACATTCTCACGCCGGCAGACCTGCTGCCCGACATCGTCCTCATGCTCGGTCTGGTGGATGACCTCTACCTCGCGGGTCTCGCCCTCAGCCGCCTGCTCGGGCGTGCCGGTCCCGATATTCTGCTGGAGCATTGGCGCGGCGACCCGGAGTCGCTCGGCTGGTTCGTCGGCTCGGTCGAGGAACTGGGCGGCCTGCTTCCCGGACCGATCCGGCGAGCCCTGCGCAGAACGGTCGTAAAACGCCGCTCCGTCGCTTGACCTCCTGAGCGGCCTCTTCTAGCTTGCCGCATGGAAAGAGCGTCCCGTAACAACGACGCATCTCTCGACGCCCGCGGAAACGCGCCGGCCCCGAGCCGGATCGGTCCGCGGGCGTCGCGCATCGATCGCGCAGCGGAAGCCCTCGACCTGCCGTCCCGTTTCCTGTCCAGCGGTTTCACCTTCGATGACGTTCTGCTGGTGCCGGCCTACTCGGAAGTACATCCGCGCGAAACGGATGTCACCACTCATCTGACCCGCACGATTCCGCTCTCCATTCCCATCATCTCGGCGGCAATGGACACCGTCACCGAGAGTCGCATGGCCATTGCCATGGCGCGCGAGGGTGGCATGGGCATCATCCACAAGAACATGCCCATCGACCGCCAGGCCAGCGAAGTGGATCGCGTGAAGCGGTCCGAGAGCGGAATGATCCTGAATCCGATCACCGTGACCGGCGAACGGCCGATTCGTGACGCCCTCCGTCTGATGGAGCAGTTCTCCATCAGCGGCGTTCCGATCGTGAATGAGGATGGCCGGCTTCAGGGAATCCTGACGAACCGGGACCTTCAGTTCGAGACTCGGCTGGATCGTCCGATCCACGAGGTCATGACCCGAGAGAGGCTCGTTACCGCGCCCGTGGGTACCTCGCTGGAGGAAGCGGAGAGGATCCTGCACCGCGAACGGATCGAGAAGCTGCCCGTGGTGGACAGGGAGGGGGTCCTGCGCGGGCTCATCACCGTGAAGGACATCTTCAAGCGGCGACAGTTTCCGAATTCCTGCAAGGATGAGCACGGCCGCCTTCGCGTGGGAGCCGCGATCGGGACGGGGCCGGACGATCTCGACCGTGCCGCGGCCGTGCTTGCAGCAGGCTGCGATTCGGTGGTGATCGACACGGCTCATGGCCATGCGGAGGGAGTGCTGACCGCCCTCGAGCGGACTCGCGAGCGGTTCCCCGATGCCCGGATCATCGCAGGCAACGTGGCCACGGCCGAGGGTGCGCGTGCTCTCGTCGAGCGCGGAGCTGATGCGGTGAAGGTCGGTATCGGCCCGGGCAGCATCTGCACGACGCGCGTTGTCACGGGAGTTGGCGTCCCGCAGTTGACGGCCATCATGGATGCTGTCGAGGGGGCTGCCGGCTCGGTGCCGATCATCGCCGATGGCGGCATCCGCTTTTCCGGCGATATCGTGAAGGCCATGGCTGCGGGTGCGTCATGCGTGATGATGGGGTCGCTCCTTGCCGGTACCGAGGAGAGCCCGGGCGAGAGCTTCCTGCTGGAGGGTCGCCGCTTCAAGACCGTTCGGGGCATGGGCTCGCTTTCGGCTATGGAGCAGGGTTCCGCGGACCGATACTTCCAGGAGGACGCTGCCGCGACCCGGAAATTCGTCCCGGAAGGAATCGAAGGACGCGTTCCCTACAAGGGCCCGGCCGCCGACGTCGTATTCCAACTCGTGGGTGGGCTCCGCAGCGGAATGGGGTACGTCGGCTGCCGTGACATCCATGAGTTGCGCACCAGGGCGCGCTTCATGCCGATAACGAGCGGTGGCCTGCGCGAGTCACATCCCCATGACGTCGCCATCACCCGAGAAGCACCAAACTACCACCTCTGAGCAACGCGGCTTGCGATATGGCCGAGTGGTCAGTGGCACTGGCGATCCAGGCTCGCCCACGCCGTCCGGTCGAGCGGGCGGCAACGGCCGACCCGCGGCTACCGACGATTTCGTGATTTCACCCGAGCTGCGGACCGCTCTGGCGTCGATTCCCGGCGTGGACCGGGTCATCGTCTCGGATGATGACCGCTCCGTCTGGCTGCAGACGGAACCGCATCAGGCCGCAGGACGGCTCCTCCAGGCTGCGCAGCAGTTGCTCGAGGGTGCCGGTGTGGATCCGGAGTCGGTCCAGCTGGATGTGATGGTCTCGGCCACGCGTCGGGAGCGGCGAATCCGTTTCGACTCCGCGGAACGGATCGAGAATCGCGACCGCTCCATTTCGGTGCGCGTAACGCTGGAATGGGAAGGCGTTCTGCAGGAGGCCGTGGCGACCGGCGAGAAAGGCGAGCACATCGAACTGCGCACGGCGGCACAGGCTGCTCTTCTCGCGATCGAGAAGGTCACGGATCAGCCCCTCAACCTGCGTCTGGTCGGTGTGAAGCACGTGCGGGCGTTCGACGGCGAGCTCGTGGTCGTTTCCATCTTCGGTGGCGCCGGCAGGAAGACCCTCCTGGGCGCGGTCCTGGCCGGCACCGACCCGTTCAGGGCGACAGCCGTTGCGGTGCTCATGGCACTGAACCGGCTCCTCGGCAACTACCTCGTTACGCGTTGATGCTCTCGTTGCGCCGAGGTCGATTCACGCCGTTGTTACGTGGCGTGTGTCCCCTGCTGGTTGCTCTGCAGGTCGCCTGTGCGGGAACGACCGCGCCGCCTGCGCCAGGACCCATGCTGGTCTCGCCGCCCCTCGTCGAACTGCCCGATTCGCTCGGAGTATTTCCCATCGAACAGTTTTCCGTCGAGCTCGACGACGGTCCACCGCCGGTGCCCGTTGCGGGATTCCCGGGGTTTGTACTCGCGGGAGACTTCGACATCCCCATCACCCACAACGCACGGGTTCAGCACTACCTGGATCTGATGACCGTGCGCCACCGCAGAAGCTCGGAGATCTGGCTGACGCGTCAGGGCCGATACGACGCGATGATCGAACAGCGACTCCGGGACGCGGGGCTGCCCGTCACATTGAAGTTTCTCCCGCTCGTGGAGAGTGGATATCTGACTGGTATTTCGTCCCGCGCGAGCGCCGTCGGATTGTGGCAGTTCATGTCATCCACGGCGCGTCTGGAGGGTCTCGAAGTCTCCGATCGCATCGATGACAGACTGGACCCCGTTCTCTCGACGGACGGAGCTGTGCGGCATCTGTCACGCCTCTACGAGCGATACGGCAACTGGTCGCTGGCGCTCGCCGCGTACAACAGCGGTGCAGGGCGAGTGGATCGCGCACTCGCCGCAGCCGGTGTGGCGGCGGAGGAGGGGGACTCTGCGTTCTGGGCGATTCACGACCTGCTTCCGCGCGAGACGCGCGACTACTTCCCGTTCTTCATTGCGGCATCGGTCGTCTCGAAGTACCCGAAGCTGTTCGGTTTCGAGCACGTCGTTCCCGATGCCCCGCGCCGATGGGATGAAGTGACTGTCCCGGACGAAACCGCGCTCAACGTCGTGGCCCGACTTCTCAACGTCGCCGCGGACACGATCAGGGCGCTCAATCCCAGATTCACCGAAGGCATCACGCCGCGTGGCAGGCAGACGACGCTGCGCGTTCCCGATGGCATGGGGCAGCAGTTCCGGGTTGCTTTCGAAGCACTCCCGCCGGAGAAGCGCGTGGATGTCCGCTTCCACGTCGTGCGGCGAGGTGAAACGCTGTCAGAGATCGCGCTGAGGTACGGCATCTCGACGACTCGGTTGCAGCGGTTCAACGGGATTCGTAGACCGGATCGGTTGCAGGCCGGCGCCCGGCTGCGGATCCCGAGCTGACGGAACTTTTCACCGCCGAGAGCGCCGAGGTCGCGGAGTACGGAGTCAGGGAGCGATTGCGGTGAATGCGCCGGCATGCCGGCGAAGCGTTCTCTTGATGGAACGGATCACAGCTGCGGTTCTGTGCGAAGTCTCATTCCATATCCGTTTCCAAAAAACAAATCCGTTCTCCGCGTTCTCCGCGTTCTCCGCGGTGAAAAGAAATCCGTTGTTCCTGAGCTCACCTGTCCGCGTTCTTGAGCACCTTTCGGGCATACCCATTCGCGGGGTCGCCACCCGCTCGCCGGATCGAATCGACGCGCGTGGGGCCGCGATTGTAGGCGAGGAGGGCGAGACGGAGGTCGCCGCGGTATACACGGATCAGCCTGCCCAGGTAGCGGAAACCGAGGCGCAGGTTTGTTTCCTCGTCGAAGAGGTCCGGCAAGCGGATTCCCGGCTCGAGCTCGAACGCGGTGGCAGGCATCACCTGCGTGAGGCCGATCGCGCCCTTCGGGCTGACTGCTCGCGTCGCAAAGCTGCTCTCCACTCGGACCAGCGAGAAGGCCAGACTGGGATCGACGCCCTCCGCCACGGCGATGTCATGGATGGCCGCCGCGAGATCCGCGGGGATTCCGTGACGTGCGGACTGACTGAGTATCTCCTGAAGCCGGTTCATCTCGAGTCGCACATGCTGAAGCTCGCCCTCGCGGGCGGCAAGCTCTGCCTCCGTCGACTGGATCCGGGCCTGCAGCTCATCCTGCGGGGCCTCGTTCGGTGCCGCCATGGTCGCGCCGATCAGCAGGGCAATGAGCCCGGCTGCGAGGAGGCCCAGGGGACGCCCCCGGTGCAGTCGCGGAGCGTCCAGACACTGCAGCTCTGCCAGCGCAGACTCCACAAAATCGGGACCCGCGGGACGGCGCGATCCCTTGCCGAACGATGCCTTCATGTGCGGACCCCGTCGTCGGAGGACTCTGGAGCAGTCCATGCGCCGGAACGGCCTCCTGCCTTCTCGAGCAGGCGGATGCCTTCGATCTGCATGCCGCGGTCGAGCGCTTTGGTCATGTCATAGACCGTCAGAAGTGCCACGCTGACGGCGGTCAGGGCTTCCATCTCCACTCCTGTTCGGCCGAACACCTGAACGGTCGCCTCGGCCCGGACGCCGGGTGTCGCATCGTCGAGCTCGAGGCGCACTTCGACCGAGGTCAGGCCGAGCGGGTGACACAGTGGAATCAGCTCGGCGGTTCGTTTCGACGCCTGGATTCCGGCTATCTCGGCGATGCGGAGCGGGTCACCCTTCGGCAACGCATTCTCGCGCAGGGCTCGCACGGTTCTGGGTGCCATTCGGATACGACCCTCCGCGCGCGCAACACGATGCGTCTCGGGCTTGCCGGCGACGTCCACCATCCGGGGACGACCGTCAGCGGCCTGATGCGTCAGGGGAGAGGGGTGCGGGGGGCCTGGCATGCCGCCTGGTTCGGGGTCCATCACCATCCAAGCCTAGCGGAAATCCGGCCGGCTGACCAGTCACCCCGCCAGCCGGCTCTCCCCGGCCGCCATCGGATCCCGCGATCAGGCCACGCGGACAACGCGGGACAGCTCGCGTGAAATCTCTTTCAGCAGCCAGGCGGTCGTGAGCTGGGGGTTGAGATTCAGGGTGCTCAGGCTGGCCGCCTCCTCCACCGCGTGTAAAGCGCCCGAGATCCCGGCAGCCACTCCCGGCCGGTCCCGGACGCGGGCGCGTATCCAGGAGAGCGAGTCGGTGTTCACGACGACCTCCTCGGCGCCTGTGTCGACGGCGGCCAGATCGCGGAGCCAGGTGGCGAGAAAATCCAGGGTACCGAGATAGGCACTCGCCCGTGCACCCGCGGGCGCCTGCCCGACCGCGGCAGCCAGCCTTGCCGCCGGGTCCCTGGCCAGAGCCGCCTCCAGCATCGCCCGGGCCGACTGCCGCAAGTCTTCGAGCGGTCCATCCGGCAGGAACGCGAGCGCGCGGCCGATCGATCCGCCGGACAGGGCTGCCGGAACCCGGGCGGATCCGGGGTCGAGACCCCGGGCGGTGGAAAGGAATTCTGCCACGTCGTCGGACGGGAGTGGCCTTAGCCGCACGGGAAGGAGACGTGAGCGTATGGTGGCCAGAAGTGAATCGGGGTCGGCA
>Ga0299913_10006389_pt1 | contig 10207 bp, 12 predicted proteins | sample RVTome_9_FD_201360 | JGI IMG/M metagenome (GOLD analysis project Ga0299913, IMG submission 201360) | Soil microbial communities from uranium-contaminated site in the Upper Colorado River Basin, Wyoming, United States - RVT155D38 (version 2) ... | reverse complement strand
TGGGGGCGGCGGGAATGTTTCGCGGGTTCTGTTCCTGCCGACGCCGCGTGGTCCGCAGGTGACAAATACGTGACATCAGAGCGTCGCGAGGCATGGTTTCGGGTGGCATGATGGCGACCCGTGGCAGCCGGAAGCGGCGAGAACAAGCCACGTGGTGCCACTCATGCCGACTCAATAATTGCGGTGGCTATCACTCGTAATGAAGGGGTCCGCGGTTCGAATCCGCGCGTCGGCTCTCTTCTGCTGCCCCGCGTGTAGCGACGTGCGCCGCCGGGTATGCCTGCTCGACGTCGAACGAGGAGGCCGCATCCCATGATCGTTCTCGGTGTGATCCTGTTGATTCTCGGTGTCGTCCTGAACGCCGGCATTCTCTGGACGATCGGGCTGATCCTGATCGGCGTGGGGATCATCCTCGCGGTCCTGGGCATGCTCGACCGGGCGGTGGGGCCTCGCCGGCACTACTACTGACGGCCGCTCACGGCTGGACGAGCCCGGACCGGATCGCGTAGCGCGTCAGGTCGACGCGGTCGCGGGCGCCGACCTTCGCGCTGATGTTGGCGCGGTGGCGCTCGACCGTCTTCGGGCTGATCACGAGCAGCGCGGCGATCTCCTGGGAGCTGTGCCCCTCCGCGACGAGCTTCAGCACCTCCTGCTGCCGCGGCGTCAGCAGCTGCGCGGGGCGGCCGCCCGTGCGCGCCCGCTCGACGTGCTCGCGGGTGTGGGCGGAGAGGCCCTTCGGGTAGACGAACGCGTCGCTGCGCATGACCGCGCGGCACGCGTCGACGACCTCCTCGTCGGCGACGGACTTGAGCACGTACCCGGCGGCGCCGGCGCGCGCGGCGCCGATCAGGTACTGCTCGCTGTCGTACATCGAGAGGATCAGGACGCGCAGCTCCGGTCGCCGCCGTCGCAGCTGCTCGGCGGCCTGCAGGCCGGTCAGGCGCGGCATGGCCACGTCGAGGATGGCGAGGTCGACGTCGCTCGAGACGGCGAGCGCGACGGCCTCGGCGCCGTCGCCCGCCTCGGCGACGACCTCGAGGTCGGGCTGCTTGTCGATCACCTGGCGCAGCCCGCCGCGGACGAGCGGGTGGTCGTCGGCGAGCAGGATCCGGGTCGGCGTCACGACTCGGCCGGAACCTTGACGGAGACGCTGGTGCCGCCGCCCGGCCGGCTGTCGATCGAGAGGGCGCCGCCGGCCGCGACGGCGCGCTCGCGCATGCCGCGGATCCCGCCGCTCTCCTGGTCGGCCGCGTAGAGCATGCCGCGGCCGTCGTCGTGCACCTCGAGCACGAGCGTCCCGTCCGAGCCGTACGCCGCGACCTCGACGCGGTCAGCCTCCGCGTGGCGCATCACGTTCGTGAGCGCCTCCTGGGCGATCCGGTAGACCGCGAGCTCCGCGTCCTCGGCGAGCGGGGGCAGCTCGAGGTCGATCCCGCGCGAGAACTCGACCTCGGTCGTCTGCTCGGCCACGTCGACGAGGCTGTGCAACGCGACGGCGAGCCCGAGGTCGTCGAGCACGGTCGGCCGCAGCTGTCGCACGAGACGGCCGATCTCGTCGAGGTTGTCGCGTGCGAGCGCCTGGATCGCGAGCAGCTCGGGCAGGAGCTCCGGCGGCGCGTCGTCGATCACGTTCCGCAGCTGCAACAGCAGCGCCGTCAGACGCTGCCCGACCTCGTCGTGCAGCTCGGCTGCGAGCCGGCGCCGCTCGTCCTCGTGCCGGCCGACGACACGGGTGTTGCTGGCCCGCCGCTCCCCTTCGAGCCGGTCGAGCATCTCGTTGAACGCGGCCGTGACGGTCTGCAGCTCGGCGGCGCCGGCGGGCCGGAGCCGCTGTCCCGGGACGAGCAGGTCGATCCTGTGCATCAGCTGCGTCAGCTCGCTCAGCGGGCGCAGGCTGACTCGGAGCAGCACGGCATTCGCCGCGAGCAGCGCGACGAGGCCGCCGGCGAGCGTGAGCAGCTGGTCCCTCGTCGCCGGAAACGAGACCGTCGCCGGGGAGAGGGCGAGGACGACCGCCGCAGCAGCGAGCAGCACGCCGTTGATCAGGAAGACGCGCCAGAAGAGCGACTGGGGCGAGCGAGCGGCGATCACGGCGGAATCATCGCCGCCCCGCGCTCAGAGCGTCGCGGAGCGGATGGTGCGACCGAGGGCGGACTCGACCGAGTCCACGACCGGGGCACCCGGCGACGTGCTCACGAGCACCGTCGGGACGCGTGGGCGCAGCCGGGTCAGATCGGCGGCCAGCCGGTCGCCGTCCGGATGCGCCGTGTCGACCAGGTGCAGGTCGTAGGAGGCCTTGCCGGCCGCGTCCAGCGCGATCCGCCCGCACGAGAACCAGTCGACCTCGAAGCCCGCGTCCGTCAGCGTCGCCTCGATCAGCGCGGCCGAGAACCGGTCCGACTCGACGTGCAGGACGCGCAATCGGCCTTCCTCGGAGGCGGCCGGCTCGTGGTCGACGCACCAGTGCCCGAGCGTGCGAAGGCCGCAACCCGGGTGGCAGCATCGGCGAAGCATTCCCATCCTCCGCCAGCGTAGGCCCGCGGCGCCGGCACGCCAATCGGGGTTAACCCCCATCCTTCTCCGGCTCTACGCGGGGGCGACACCGGCGGCGCCGTCGAGGTAGCGGCCGCCGAAGAAGAGCAGCGGCTGCGCGCCCCCGTCGCCGCCCGCGTCGAGCGGGGCTCCGACCAGGATCGCGTGGTCGCCGCCGTCGAGCTCCCGGTCGAGCTCGCACGCAAGCCAGGCGAGGGCGCCGTCGAGGACCGGCACGCCGTCGACGAGCTCGTGCGGCACTCCGGCCAGCTTCTCCTCGCCGCTCGCCTTCGTCGCGAAGCGGCGCGCGAGCTCCTCCTGGCCGGCCGCGAGGACGTTGATGCAGAAGCGGCCGGACACGCGAACCGCCTCGAGCGTGTTCGAGCCCCGGTCGAGGCAGACGAGCACCAGCAACGGGTCGAGCGAGAGCGAGGTGAGCGCGTTCGTCGTTGCGCCCCGCGGCCCCGACTCGCCGCGGCTCGTGATCACGGCGACACCCGTCGTCCAGCGCGACATCACACGGCGGAGCACCATTGGGTCCATGCCGCGATCGTCGCACACACGGAACGGTTTCCAGGGACAGTCCCTGGGACACGGCCCGAACAGCCAAGATGGGCTCGTGCGCGCGCTCGACGAGCTGCTGAACGACGTCTTCACCGGCAACCGCCTGCTGCGGGCGGTGCTCTCGAAGCCGCGTGCGCGCGATGCGCCGGCGAGGGTGACGGTCGAGCCCGTCGATCTGCGCGGGAGCATCGCGTTCCGGTTCACCGGCCATCTCGCCGATCGCACGCTGCACGAGAACCTCGAGCCGGACGACGCGCGCGAGCGCCTGGGGATTCTGATCGCCGACTACGGCCAGGGGCTGCTACAGACAGCCGACGCCGACTGGCAGGTGCTGGGGGAGACGGTGCTGCGCCGCCCGCCCTCCCGCGTCCCCGGGCCGCGTGCGCACGACCGCGCCAAGCGGTACCTGCTCGAAGAGGGGACGCCCGTACCGTTCCTCGTCGAGCTCGGCGTGATGACGCCCGGGGGCGCTGTGCGCAAGAGCCGGTACGACAAGTTCCGCCAGGTGAACAGGTTCCTCGAGCTCGTGGACGACGTCGTGCCGGCGCTGCGCCCCGACGGTGTGCTGCGGATCGTCGACTTCGGCTGCGGCAAGTCCTACCTGACGTTCGCGATTCACCATCTGCTGACCGAGCTCCGCGGGCGCAAGGTCGACCTCGTCGGGCTCGACCTGAAGGAGGACGTGATCGCGACGTGCGCGGCCTTCGCCGAGCGCTCCGGAGCGGCGGGCCTGCGCTTCGAGCGAGGCGACATTGCAGACTACGACCCCGCCGGAACAGTCGACCTCGTCGTCAGCCTCCACGCCTGCGACACGGCCACGGACGAGGCGCTCGCCCAGGCGGTGCGGTGGGACGCGGATGCGATTCTGGCCGTCCCCTGCTGCCAGAAGGAGGCCTACCGGCAGCTCGAGAGCTCGCTGCTGGCCCCGCTCCTGCGCCACGGCATCGCAAAGGAGCGGTTCGCGGCGCTCGTCACCGACGCCCTGCGCGCGCAGCTGCTGGAGCTGGCCGGCTACCGCACGCAGCTCGTCGAGCTCGTGGCGCTCGAGCACACCGCGAAGAACGTCCTCATCCGCGCAGTGCGGGGGGTGCCCGCCGGCCCGGAGGCCCGCCGGGCCTACGAGGAGCTGCGCGACGCGCTCGGGCTCGAGCCGGCGCTCGAGCGGCTGCTCGCCGTGGCGTGAAGACGGCTAGCCGAGCGAGGCCGAGAGGGCCGCATCGACGCTCTCGTGCACGGAGAGGTGCCGGTCGAGCCCGGAGATCGTGAGCGCGCGGTGGGTCTCCAGGCCCGGCGCGGCGAGGAGGAACGAGCCCCGGTTGTCGAGCTTCGTACGCGCCTCGATCAGGACCCCGAGCGCGGTCGAGTCGACGAAGTCGACCTGCTCGAGATCGACCACGAGCCGCTCCGGCTGCTCGGAGCAGAGCTCCAGGAGGGCCGTGCGGACCTCCGGCGCGTTGTAGAGATCCAGCTCCCCGACGAGATGGATCACGACCGCGCCGTTGCGGCGGTCGATCCCGCCGACGGGGTGCTCGTTCAGTCGCGTCTCGTCGGTCATCTCGCGACGAAGCATAGTCGCGTGCCGCGGGCGGCTCGAACGACACGCCTCGCCACGGCCAGCCGCGGAGCCCGACACGGGTCGAATTCTCGTAGATGTACTCGACCACCTCGTCGAGGTAGCTCTCGTCCTCGACGACGCGGCTCTCGAACCTGCCCTGGAAGAGGTGGCCCTTTCGGTCGTAGCGTCGGTTGAAGCGGATTGCGTAGAGGCCGTTCAGGCGCTGCATCCCAGCCGACAGCTGGGGCTGCGTGGCGTACACGAGCACGTGGAAGTGATTCCCGAGCAGGTTCCACGCGACGACGCGCCAGCCGTACCGGCGTTGGACCTGGACGAAGAGCTTGAACCACGCTTCGCGGTCGCGATCGTCGAGCATGATCCACCGCTGCTCGACGCCGCGCGAGATCACGTGGTACCACGCCGGGGTCGGGAGCTGCGAACGTGGAATTCGGGGCACGAGGCGACGGTAGCGGCGCGTGGAGGGCGGCGAAACCGTCTCTTTCGCCCGCTTTCCAGGGACAGTCCCTTGGACACGGCCCGCAGAGACCTGTCGTGCTAGACGCGGTTGCGCCAGACTGCGGGCGATGCGCGAGCTGCTCGACTACCGCTCCGAGTTCCCGATCCTGGCGGAAACGACGTACCTGATCAACCACTCGCTCGGCGCGATGCCGCGACGAGCGGAGGAGCGGCTCGCGGAGTACGCGCGGACGTGGCGGGAGCGTGGGATCCGAGCGTGGGGCGAGGGGTGGTGGGAGCTGCCGCTGACCGTCGGCGACCAGATCGGCAGGATCGTGGGTGCGCCGTCGGGTACGACGGTGATGCACCAGAACGTCGCCGTCGCCGAGGCCGTAGTCCGCTCGTGCTTCCGGCCGACGGGCGAGCGGAACCGCGTCGTCTACGAGCGCGGCAACTTCCCCTCGGTGCGCTACCTCTACCAGGCGCAGCCGGACCTCGAGGTCGTCGTCTGCGAGGACGACGGGGCGATCGTCGAGGTGATCGACGAGCGCACACTCCTCGTCCCGATCAGTCACGTCCTCTTCAAGTCGGGCGAGATCCAGGACGTCGAGCGGATCGTCCGGCGGGCGCACGAGCACGGCGCCCACGTGATCCTCGACGCCTACCAGTCGGCCGGGATCGTGCCGCTCGACCTCGCCGCCCTCGACGTCGACTTCGCCGTCGGGGGCTCCGTCAAGTGGCTCTGCGGTGGCCCGGGCAACGGCTGGCTCTACGTCCGTCCCGATCTCGCCGAGCATCTCGAGCCGGCGTTCACGGGCTGGCAGGCGCACGAGTCGCCCTTCGCGTTCGAGGAGGAGATGCGCTACGCGGCCGGCGCCGCACGCTTCCTGACCGGGACGCCGAACGTGCCCGCGCTCTACGCGGCCACGGCCGGCTACGACCTGATCGAGGCGATCGGCGTCGAGCGGATCCGCGCCAACTCGCTGCGGCAGACAGACCTGTTGATCCGGCTCGGCGACGCGGCCGGGTTCGAGATCGCGAGCCCGCGCGATCGCGCGCGCCGCGGCGGGACCGTCACGGTCCACGTCGACGATTTCCCGGCCGTGCACAGGGAGCTCGCCGAGCGGCAGATCCTCTGCGACTTCAGGCCGGGCGCGGGCATCCGGCTCGGGCCGCACTACTTCACCTCCGACGCCGAGCTCGAGCACGTGATCGCCCAGATCGGAGAGATCCTCGCGACCGGCGCGCACCAGCGGCACCTCGGCGCCGTAGCGCGGCATTAGGCTCCCCCCGATGCAGACCGAGATGCCTTCGAGCCTCGAGATCGCGCAGGCCGCCGTCCTGCGGCCGATCGAGGAGATCGCTGCGGCGGCGGGTCTCGAGCCCGGGGAGATCGAACCGTACGGACGGACGAAGGCGAAGATCGACCTCGGCGTGCTCGACCGCCTCCGCGGAACGCCGGACGGGAAGCTCGTCTGCGTCACCGCGATCACGCCGACGAAGGCCGGGGAGGGCAAGACGGTCACGGCCGTCTCCCTCGCGCAGGGCTTCGGGCAGATCGGCCGGCGCGCGGTGCTCTGCCTGCGCGAGGCGTCGCTCGGGCCCGTCTTCGGGATCAAGGGAGGCGCGGCCGGCGGCGGCTACGCCCAGGTCGTCCCGATGGAAGATCTCAACCTCCACTTCACCGGCGACATCCACGCGATCGGCGCGGCCAACAACCTCCTCGCGGCGATGATCGAGGCGCACCTCCTGCACGGGAACGCGCTCGGGCTCGACCCGCTCACGATCGGCTGGCGTCGCTGCGTCGACGTCAACGACCGGGCGTTGCGGACCACGGTCGTCGGCCTCGGCGGCCGCGCGAACGGCTATCCGCGGGAGACGGGCTTCGACATCACCGCGGCCTCCGAGGTGATGGCGATCGTCGCCGTCGCGCGCGATCTCGCCGACCTGCGCGAGCGGCTGGGCGCGATCACCGTCGGCTACACCTACGAGGGCGCGCCCGTGCTCGCCGAGCAGCTTCGCGCCGCCGGCGCGATGACTGTGCTCCTGAAGGACGCGATCAAGCCGAACCTCGTCCAGACGCTCGAGGGCCAGCCGGCGCTCGTCCACTGCGGGCCGTTCGCGAACATCGCGCACGGGAACAACTCGCTCGTCGCCGACCGGGTCGCGCTGAAGCTCGGCGACTTCGTCGTCACCGAGTCGGGCTTCGGCTCGGACATGGGGATGGAGAAGTTCCTCAACATCGTCTGCCGGGTCGGCGACGTCCGGCCGAGCGCGGTCGTCCTCGTCGCGACCGCCAAGGCGCTCAAGCACCACGGGGGCGATCCGGACGGCGGCCTCGACGCGATCGAGCGCGGTTCCGCGAACCTCGAGCGCCACCTGCGCAACGTGGCGGGCTTCGGGCTGAAGGCGGTCGTCGCCGTCAACCGCTTCCCCGGCGACACGGCCGAGGAGATGGCGCTCGTGCGCAGGCTCGCGCTCGAGTACGGCGCGCACGCCGCCGAGCCGAACGAGGCGTTCGAGCGCGGCGGCGCCGGCGCGGCGGGGCTCGCGGAGGCGGTCGCCGACGCCGCCGAGCAGCCGAGCTCGTTCCGGTTCACCTACGCCCTCGACGAGCCGATCGACGCCAAGATCGAGGCGATCGTGCGTCAGGTCTACCGTGCCGACGGCGCCGTCTTCCTCCAGACCGCGAAGGACAAGATCGCCCGCTACACCCGCGACGGCCTGGACCGGCTGCCGATCTGCATGGCCAAGACGCACCTGTCCATCTCGCACGACCCCGAGCTGACGAACGCGCCGACGGGCTTCGAGGTGACCGTGCGCGACGTCCGCGCCTACACGGGCGCCGGCTGGCTCGTCGCGCTCTGCGGGACGATGCAGACGATGCCGGGGCTCGGCGCCGCACCGGCCGCGTTCGCAGTCGACATCGACGAGGACGGCCGGACGGTTGGCCTCTTCTAGCTCGTTCCTCGACGGCAGCCTCAAGGAGTTCCTCGACGCGGTGCCGGCCCGCACGCCCGCGCCCGGAGGTGGCGCTGTGGCGGCCGTCGTCGCCGCGCTGGCCGCCGGGCTGACGGCGATGGCGGCGCGCTTCGCGCCCGACGAGTGGGAGCGCCGTGCCGAGGTCGTCGGGCGGGCAGAGGAGCTGCGCACCCGCCTCGAGCCGCTCGCCGACGCGGACGCGGAGGCCTACGGGGCGTTCATGGCCGAGCGGAGCGCCGAGGCCCTGGAGCGAATCGTCGCGCTGCCGTTCGAGCTCGCCGAGATCGCCGCGGAGCTCGCCGGGCTCGCCGCGCTGGTCGCCGCCGAGGGGAATCCGAACGTGAGCGGTGACGCGGCCGCCGGCGCGGACCTGGCCGCCGCGGCCGCATCCGTCGCCGCCCGCCTGGTCGCGATCAACGCCGAGGACGATCCACGCTGCGGCGAGGCGCGTGCGCTGGCGGAGAGCGCCGCGGCGGCGGCGGCGCGAGCGTCCGTTCGGGACGTGTCCTAGGGACTGTCCCTGGGACACGGACTATCCGGACGATCCGGTCTCGTCGTTCGGGGCGCGCCGAGAGGCCGGTTCTCGAAGAGGAAGCGCCTCACTCGACCGCGCAGGGCCGGGGTCATCCCCGAGGCGGCCCGGCCGGAAAACCGGGGGCCGCCGTCGGAGAGAAGTCGCCTAGACGGGGACGACGTTGAAGGCCTCGGGGCCCTTCTGGCCCTCGCGAGCCTCGAACTCGACCTTCGCACCCTCGGCGAGGGTCTTGAACCCGTCGCCTTCGATGCCGCTGTGGTGGACGAAGAGGTCCTTGCCTCCGTCCTCCGGCGCGATGAAGCCGTAGCCCTTCGCGTCGTCGAACCACTTCACGGTTCCTGCTGCCATATCTGTACACCTCCCTACCAATGGATCACGAACGGTAAGAGAGGTGCTGGGCACCGCAGGTACGCGCTCTGAGAATTGAACCTCACGAGTGTAGCCGCAATGCGGTCACACCGTGCCCGCAAGCCGCGCGAGCCGCTCCGCGTAGGCGGGCGCGGTCGGTGCGTCCTCGTGCCGGAAGTAGGCGAAGACGTCGGTGCCGCCCTCCACGAGTGGTCGGATCCGCGCCGCGATCGCCTTCAGATCGTCGTCGTCGTACGGAGGCTTGCGGAAGCGGAGGTACCGGAATGCCGCGTCCACGTCCCAGTCGTTCACGCGCACGGCCGGGGCCACGTCGACGCCCGCCCAGCTCTCGTGGCGCAGGTCGAGCGCGAGGCGGAGGTCGGTCGAGCCGAGCAGGAGCGCGAGCAGCCCCGCGTCCCGCGGCGTCTCGACGACGACGCGCACGGGCCCGAGCCGGTCGCCGAGCCTCGTGACGCGCTCCTCGAACGTCCCCAGCGCCCGGAGCGCGCGCGGCGGCACCTTCACCGCGAAGCGGAAGCCGTCCGGGACGGCCGCGGCCCAGCGCGCGAACTGCTCCTCCGAGGGGAGGCGGTAGCCGGTGGAGTTCAGCTCGACCGAGCGCAGCCGCTCCGCGTAGAAGGCGAGGAAGTCCTCGCTCGGGAGCCCGGCCGGGTAGAACTCCGGACGCCACGAAGGGTAGGACCAGCCCGACGAGCCGGCGTAGAGTTGGCCGTCCGAGGTCCGAGCTAGCCTCGACGCCGTGGCCGTCACGACCGAAGTGATACCCGACAACTCCATCCCCGTCCTCGACCACGGCTTCGTCCGCCTCGACGCCGCGATGGCCGACGACCTCTCCGTCGTGAACGCGGCCCGGGTCAGCTTCGCCCGCCGGCGCGAGGAGGTCGATGACGCGGACGCGGGCCTGATCCGCTTCCTGATGCGCGACCGGCACGGCACGCCGTTCGAGCACAACGCCTTCCGTTTTCACATCCGCTGCCCGATCTTCGTCGCGCGCGAGTGGTTCCGGCACCGGATCGGCTCCTTCAACGAGTTCTCTATGCGCTACGCGAAGGCGACGGACGACTTCTACGTGCCCGAGGCCGACGACGTCCGCAGCCAGGTGGGCAAGCCCGGCGCGTACTCGTTCGAGCCCGTCGACCCCGAGCTCGCCGAGCGCACGCGCGAGGAGCTGCAGGCCGTCTACGACTCGGCCTACGCGACATACACGCGTCTCG
>Ga0299913_10006388_pt1 | contig 10207 bp, 11 predicted proteins | sample RVTome_9_FD_201360 | JGI IMG/M metagenome (GOLD analysis project Ga0299913, IMG submission 201360) | Soil microbial communities from uranium-contaminated site in the Upper Colorado River Basin, Wyoming, United States - RVT155D38 (version 2) ... | reverse complement strand
AACTGCGGCGAGAGCACCTTCCCGAGCGCGACGAACGCGACGAGCGCGGCGGCGCTCCAGCGCACGAGCCCCTCCCGCGTCGCGGGCCGCCGCAGCCAGATCCACGCGAGCGCGGCCAGCTGGACGAGCGTGAGCAGCACGGCGGCCACGCCGGTCCCGGTCGCGTGCAGGTTCTGCGAGCCGTGGCCCGAGCGCATCTCGACGTCGAGCCCGAGCAGATGGTGGGCGGCGAGGTAGAGCGCGGAGCCGAGGCTCTCGATCTGCAGCGGCCGGGAGAGCTGCCGGCCGATGCTGTGGGCGACGCCGTCCGGGGCGACGACCAGGAAGGGGAGGAAGATGACGGCGACGACCGCGGCGAGGATCCCGAGGCAGACGAGCGCCTCGCGCCGGCCGCGTCGGCGCCAGACGTACCCGAGCACGACGGGCACGAGCACGGCCGGGTAGAGCTTCACCGCGACCGCGGCGCCGAGCACGCCGAGCCCGAGCCGGTCGCGGCCGTGGACGAGCGCTGCGAGGGCACCCGCCACGAGCGCGGCAGGATAGAGGTCGAACCGCGTCAACACCACCGAGCCGAGCAGGAGCGGGAAGACGGCCACGAGCGCGAGCGTGGCGAGCGTCCGGCCACGCGCCGCTCCGAGCCCGCGCAGGGCGACTGCCGTGAGCAGCACGAGGGCGACGCCGCAGGCCGCCATCAGCCACTCGAAAGCGTCGCGGAACCCCTCCTCGTCGTCGCTCGCGAGCGCGGGGAGCACGAAGGCGGGCAGCGCCCCCGGCGGGTACTCCGGCCTGATGTCTCGGTAGGGGACGGCACCGTCCTCGACCGCGCTCCCGTAGCGCTCGTAGACAGGGACGTCGACGATCTCGGCATCGTCGTACCAGGCCGTGTGCAGCAGCCCCCACGAGCCGAGGAAGAGGGCGGCCGCCGCAAGCGCGGCGAGCTCAGTGAACCGGCGCGACCCGGTCACGTCGGACGAGGAGGGCGAAGGCGACGAAGGGGAAGAACCACGGGATGTAGAGATAGAACCAGTGCGTCAGCACGAGCTCAAAGCCGATCAGGACGGCTGCGGTGAGGGCGGCGAGCTGGAGGATCGACTTCCGCCTCGGCACGAACGCGACTGCGACCGCGCCTGCGACCACGAGCGCTTGCAGCACCTGCTGCACCACGTGCAGGTCGGGCACGCCGGCCGCGCGGTACTGTCCCCAGCCCCAGAGCGAGAACGGCGAGTCGCGGTCGAGCTGGAAGCCGACCGTCCGCTCCACGAAGACTCGCGCCGCGTGCAGCGGGTCGGGCTCGAGGAGCAGGACGAGGAACGCCGCCGCGGTCGTCGCGGCGAAGCCGAGCGCGAACCGCCGCAGCGGCACGCGCCATCCGTCGGGGTACGAGAGCCAGAGCGGCGCGAGCAGCAGCGCGGCGAACTTCGTCCAGCCGGCGAGCGCCACCCCTGCGCCGCGCGCGGCCGCCGACGAGGCCAGCCAGAAGCCCCAGATCAGGAACGCGGGCATGATCGCGTCATTCGTGTTCGAGTTCGAGGCGTAGAGCGTGAAGGGATAGGCGGCCCACGCGAACGCGAGCGTCGCGCCCAGCCGCGGCCCGCCGAAGCGCCTGCCGACGAGGGCGAGCCCGGCGATGCAGAGCGCATCGAAGAGGAGCGAGGTCGCGTGCGCCGCCCAGAGCTCGTCCCACTTCCCGGTCCAGCCGAAGACCGCATATCCGGGCACGTACGCGAGGTAGGAGACCGGCCCGTAGGTATCGCCACGCGGGTTCGACGCCTCGCAGCGGCCGTTCGTCTGGATCCGCTCGCGGATCTCGCCTTCGGCGTCGGCAGGCCCGCACGGCTCGAGGCTCTCCTGCACCGGCATGTTCCCGTACGGCATCTCGCCGTCGACGATCCGGTGGGCGCCGACCACGCCGGCGAAGCCGACGTCGATCACGCTCCGCTCGGCCTCGACGTTGAGGCCGACCCGGAAGCCGGCGAGGAAGACGCACGCCGCGGCGAGCAGCCAGATCGGCCAGACCGGCGGCGACGCGCGGGGCGGCCGGTCGCGGCGCGCGATCCAGAGGCAGCGGCCGAGCAGGTAGACGAGCGGTGGATAGGCGAGCGGCGCGCTCCAGAAGATCTCGCCCTCGTTGAAGAAGCGGAGCGAGACCGAAAGGGAGAGGAGAACGAGCAGGTCGAGGTTGCGGAGCGAGAGCGGCCGCCGCAGGTCGGCAAGCCCGGCGAGGAAGACCGCGCAGAAGGCGAGCCACAGCCACATGCCGTTGATCGTCTTGCCACCGAACGCGCCCGCGCCGCCGCGCGCCATCGTCCAAGCGACCTGTGGCCCGGTCCAGGCCTCGTGCACCGAGCCGGACCGGTCGTCGACCTTCCCGAGCACGATCTGCCCCGCCTCGCCCGACCACGCTTTCACGACCCACTCGTCGGTGGCCGGCCGGTACTCGGCGTCGGTCCGGGGGTTCGGCGGGTAGCGCTCGAGCCAGTCCGCGACCTTCGGGAAGCGGAGCAGGATGCGGGTCGCCTGCTCCTCTGTCAGGCGGGCGGCGCCCTCCGGCGGCGCGAACGGAGTCTCGACGAGCCGGCCGTCCTCGTCGTAGACGGGCTCGACGGGCGCCGCCGCCGCAGCAGCGGGCGCCGCGAGCGCGAGTGCCGCTACAAGCGCGAGGAGCGGCCGAATGACCAGAGCTTGTTCCCGACGAAGTTCAGCGGGGTCACGAGCACGATCGCGATCGCCTGCGCGAGCACCTTGCCGAGGCCGGCCTGGTCGACGAGCAGGTGGAGGACGAGCAGGTTCGCGGCCAGCGCGGCCGTCGAGACGACGAGGAACCGCATCCCCTGGTAGGCGAGGTGGCCGCGCTGGCCGCGGAAGGTCCAGAGCCGGTTCCACGTGTAGTTGTTGGTCACGGCGACGAGGAAGGAGCCGGTGGCGGCGAGCAGGTAGTGGAGCTCGAGCCCCTTCAGCAGGAGCAGGTAGACGGCGAGGTTGACGACGTAGCCGCTGGCGCCCACCGCGCAGAAACGGGCGAGCTGCAGCCAGTTGTGGCGCCGGCCGAGCGCTCCGCGGGTGCGGGCGAGCGCGCCCGAGACGCGGAGAGCGGAGGTGCGCTGCACGACGCCGGGAACCTAGCAGCGGGCGGTGCCCGGAACGACGAGCGCCCCGCCGAGCTCGACGAGCGCGTCGGCGAGCTCGGGCACGCGTGCGAGCGGCCGCCCGCGCTCCCGGTAGAACTCCAGCTCGCGCGCGTCGAGCAGTGTCAGCGCGGAGTCGATCTCGATCCCGTTCCCGTTCGGCCGGGCCGTCGAGTAGGGGAGGAAGCGGTTCGCGCCGTCGCCGCAGAGCACGTCGAAGCCGAGGATCCGCGGCGCGTCGGCGTCGAGCAGCACGCCCTCGACCTCGCCGAGGCGGATGCCGCGCACGAGCACCGGCGCCCGCAACAGCGTTGAAGCCCTACGACCCCTCACGCTGGGAAGGGTACCCGGGCCGGTCGGCGCCGAATCCCCCGGCGCCGAGCAGGGGGACGAACCGGCACGGGACCGAGCGGCGGTGCTCGGGCCCCCGCGGGCCGCGGACGACCACCTCGAGCCACTGGTCGTAGCGCGTACCGACGGGTATGACGAGCCTGCCGCCGGGGGCCAGCTGCTCGTAGAGCGCGTCCGGAACCGCCGGCGCCGCCGCGGCGACTGCGATCGCGTCGAAGGGCGCGCGCTCCGGGACGCCGAGGGTGCCGTCGCCGACGTGCACGCCCACCTTCCCGTAGCCCGCGCGGGCCAGCGCCGCGCGCGCCTGCTCCGCGAGCTCGGGGACGCGCTCGATCGTCACGACCTCGGCCGCCAGCTCCGCCAGCACGGCCGCCTGGTAGCCCGACCCCGTGCCGATGTCGAGCACGCGCTCGTCGCCCCGGAGCTCGAGCGCCGTGCAGATCGCAGCGACCATGTACGGCTGGGAGATCGTCTGGTCGTGGCCGATGGGAAGCGCCCGGTCGTCGTAGGCGCGGCCGCGCAGCTCCTCGGGGACGAACAGCTCCCGCGGGACGCGGGCGATCGCCTCGAGCACGCGCTCGTCGTCGACGCCCCGCCGGCGGAGGTACGCGGCGAGCTCGGCGCTCGATCTCATGCGCGCGCCGGCGAGCGCGAGTACAGGGGCGAGGCGAGGTCGAAGTGCCCGAGCACGGCCGGCATCACCTCGACGATCGAGGCGGGCAGCACGTCGAGCCCGACCGCGAGCATCGGCACCTCGGAGTCGCCGGCGACCAGTGAGCCGTGGGAGCCGCCGCCCGCGTGGTGGCGGCCGGCGAGGTCGGCCAGCTCCCAGCCGGGGGCGGCCGACACGATCAGCTCGCCCGCGTTCGGGTTCGCGAGCGCGGCCCACGCACGCGCGAGGCCGTCCGGGTGGTCGAGGATCGCAGCGTCCCCGCTCGTCCCAGACGGTCCGAAGCGGAGCTCGTCCCCGTCACGGCGCGCGACGGCGAGCCCACCCTCTCGCCAGAGGACGACCTCGACGGCGGCGTTGCCGTCGAGGCGGCGCGCGAGCTCGGCCGGGTCGCCGTCCGCGTAGACCATCCCGGCCCGGTTCGACGCGGTCACGATGGCGTCCGGATAGACGTCCTGGAGCCGGGCGACCTCGCGGACGGGCGTCTGACCGTGGTCGGAGCAGAGAATGACGGCGTAGCGCTCGAGGAACTCGTCCGCCCCGCCGGCCGCCTCGATCAGCGCCCCGACTGCGTCGTCGCAGCGTGCGAGCGCGGCGTGCGCGGCGTCCGGGCCCTGCGCGTGCGAGGCGTAGTCGTAGTCGGAGAGGTAGAAGACGAGGAAGTCGAAGCCGTCGCGCGTGACGAGCCAGCGGCCGACCGCGGACGCGTAGGCGTCGATCGTGCCTCGCGGCCGGTTGCGCACGGAGAGCGGCGCGCCGGTCACGTCGGACTCGAACAGGTTGTAGAAGAAGAAGCGGCTCGGCCCGTAGGCGGGCCGCGTCAGGAACGGCACGGTCGGGCTGTGCGGGTGGCGGCCGCGGTAGCAGGTGATGTTGATCGCGGCCGCTGTCAGCCCGGCGTCCTCGAGCGCCTCGTAGACGGTGACGGCACGCGCGCCGAGGTGGCTCGCGTTCAGGCCGTAGACCGTGTCGATCAGCGACTGCTGGATCCCCGCTGCGCGGACGGCGCCGAAGGAGGAGCCGTACTCGACGAGGCGCCGCTCGCCTCGGTGGTACCACACCAGGTGCGGGATCTCGTGCACGTCCGGGTGCGCGCCCGTCGCGAGCGAGGAGAGGCAGACGGGCGTCAGCGAGGGGAACGTCGAGACCGCGCGCCGGTAGCGGCCGTTCTCGGCGAGGAGCGAGAGCGCCGGCGCCGTGCGCCGGTCGAGCGTGTCCTCGAACATCGACGGGGTCAGGCCGTCGATGACGACGAGGATCAGCTTCCGGTCGCTAGTCCTTGGCAAGGGTGCGCAGGCCGGCGAAGCGCTCGGCCCGGGTGCGGCGGAGGCGAACGGCCAGGACGGGCAGCACCAGCACCGCCAGATAGCCGGCGCCCGGCACGAATGCGAGCGCGGCCAGGCCCGTCGCGCCTGCGGCGACGATCAGGGCGAGCCCTCCGCGCGTGCCGCCGCGACGCAGCGCGCCCGCGACGACAACGACCCCCGACGCCGCGCCGACGACACCTCCCGCGACGCCGCCGGCGATCTCGGCCCAGCCCTCGGTCATCAGCCCGGCGAGGGCACCTGCGCCACCGCCAAGGACGACCGCTGCCGCGCGGCCGAGCGGGGTCGCCGAGAGCAGTCCTGCGAAGAGCACTCCGAGCGCCGCGCCGAGGCCGAGCGCGAGTCCGACGGTGTACCAATCCCCCATGACCCGGCCAGTCTATTGAAGCCCGAGTTTCGGTCCGGCGTTTTCCGGACATACAACACGCGACCTGTACTACCCGCTTGACTCAGGAGGAGAATCTGTGAGCGACGCCCGGCCCCTGCTGGTGTTCTTCTGGTCCGAGCGCTCCGGGCCCGCGAGACGGATGGAGAGCCTGCTGGCCCATCTGGAGCGGAAGGAGCGTGAGCGGCTGCGCGTCCGCCGCGTCGACGTCGACGCGAATCCCGAGCTCGCCGAGCGCTTCCAGGTCGAGGTCGTCCCCACCCTGGTGCTCGTGAAGGACCGCAAGGCCGTCTCGCGCCTGGACGGGCGGACGAGCGCGCCGAAGATCGAGGCGATGCTCGAGCCGCACCTGCCGGTGCTGGCCGCGGCCTAGCCAAACCGAGCTCCAGCCACCTGCGTAGGACCGGCAGCGGCCCCCGCCGGGGGCTCGTCAGACCACGACCGGGGGATGGAGGTCAGCATGTCCAAGCTCGCACTTCGAGGACTCGTGCTCGGAGCCGTGATCGCGCTTCTGGGCGTCGGCTCCTACGCGATCGCCGGAAGCGGCACGAACAACTTCGACGGTACTCCGATGGGCGGCTACGAGGAGAACCCCGACGTGTCGACGACCGCGACCGGGTCCTTCGACGCACGGCTCTCGCCGAGCGGCGACTCGCTGCTCTACGAGCTCAGCTACTCCGGGCTGGAGGGGGACGTCCTCCAGGCCCACGTCCACTTCGGCAAGTGGGCGATCAACGGGGGAGTCTCGTTCTTCCTCTGCACGAACCTGAATGCCGCCACTGACGACGACTGCCCGCAGTCCGGCACCGTCACGGGCGAGATCGACGCGACCGACGTGATCGGGCCGGCCGCCCAGGGGATCGAGGCGGGCAACCTCGCCGAGATCGTGGCGGCGATGCGCGCCGGCCACGCGTACGCGAACGTCCACTCGTCGAAGTGGCCCGGCGGCGAGATCCGCGCCCAGATCAACGACAGGGGGCGCGGCTAGGAGAGGAGGCCGGACTCGAGGCGCGCGATCACGTCGACCGTGAACGCCGCCGCCCGCGCCCCGTCGACGACGCGATGGTCGAACGTCACCGAGACGTTGCCGACGTCGCGGACGGCGACCTCGCCGTCGCGGACGACGGGGCGCGGGCCGATCCGGTGCAGGCCGAGGATGCCGACCTCGGGATGGTTCACGAGCGGCGTCACGAGCAGCCCGCCGAGCTTGCCGGCGCTCGTGACGGTGAACGTGCCGCCACGGAGCTCGTCCGGGGCGAGCGTCCCGGCGCGCGCCGAGTCGGCGAGGCGCTGCACGTCGGCGGCGAGCTCTTCCAGCGGGCGCGCGTCGCAGCCGCGGACGACCGGGACGACGAGGCCCTGGGCGGTCTGCACGGCGACGCCGATGTCGTAGCGGTCGAGGTAGACGATCTCGTCGCCCTCGAGGCGCGCGTTCAGCTCGGGGAACTCGCGTAGCGACGCCGCCACCGCCTGCAGCGCGAGCGGCACGAGCTGCTTCAGGTCGAGACCGGTGAAGTCGCACTCCTCGACGAACGTGACCGCCGGAACCTCCCGGTGCGCGCGCGTCAAGTGCTCGACGATCTGCCGCCGCACCCCGCGCACCGGCTCCCGCCGCCCCTCCGACGAGAGCTTGTGTCTATCAGACACAAGCTCACTTCCTCCTGCTCCGCGCACGTCTTCCTCGGTGATGCGCCCGTTCGGCCCCGTACCGCTCAGCTGCGCGAGATCCACCCCGAGCTCACTGGCGATCCGGCGGACGAGGGGCGTCGCCTGGATGCGCGCTTGTGACTGATAGACACTTGCCTTCTTCGGGGCGGGTGCGGGCTGGGAAGCGGCGGGGCGCGCGGTGGGCTCGGGCTCGCTGCCGTCGCCACCGATCACGACGAGCACGGTGCCGACCGGGACGACCTCGCCCTCGGCGACGAGGATCCGGGTCACGGTGCCCGCGGCGGGAGACGGGATCTCGACCGTCGTCTTGTCGGTCGCGATCTCGACGAGCGGTTCGTCCTCGGCGAGCTCCTGGCCCTCGCTGACGAGCCAGCGGGCGATCTCCCCCTCGGTCAGCCCCTCGCCGAGGTCCGGCAGCTTGAACTCGTACGCCACGCGTCCAGCCTAGAACGCGAGCGCCGTGCGCGCCGCGTCGACCACGCGCGCGACCGACGGCATGTACGCGTCCTCGATCTGCCAGTACGGATACGGCACGTCGTACCCGGTCACGCGCAGGACCGGCGCCTGCAGGTCGAGCAGCGCCTTCTCGGCCAGGATCGCGGCGAGCTCGGCCGCATACCCGCAGGTCCGCGGCGCCTCCTGCACGAGCACCACCCGGCCGGTCTTCGCGGCGGACGCGAGCAGGGCTTCCTCGTCGAGCGGCTTCAGCGAGCGCAGGTCGAGCACCTCGACCGAGGCGTCCAGCTCGTCGGCCGCTCGCTCGCAGACCGGCACCATCGCACCGTAGGCAACGAGCGTCAGGTCCGACCCCTCCCGGGCGAGGCGCGCCTTGCCGAGCGGGACGAGGTGCTCACCGTCCGGCACCCGGCCGCGCTGCGTCCGGTAGACGAGCTTCGGCTCGAGGATCACGACCGGATCGGGATCGCGGATCGCCGCGGCGAGCAAGCCCTTGGCGTCGGCCGGAGTCGAGGGGATCGCGACCTTGATCCCGGGCGTGTGCACGTAGTACGTCTCGGGCGAGTCGTCGTGGAGCTCCGGCGCCCGCACGCCCCCGCCGTAGGGCATCCGGATCGTGATCGGGAAGGTCATCTTCCCGCCGGTCCGCCAGCGGTAGCGCCCGACGTGCGTGATCAGCTGGTCGAGGCACGGGTACGAGAAGGCGTCGTACTGCATCTCGCACACGGGCCGGAAGCCGGCCATGCAGAGTCCGACCGCGGAGCCGAGGATCCCCGCCTCCGCGAGCGGCGTGTCGACGCAGCGGTCGGCGCCGAAACGGTCGCGCAGGCCGGCGGTGGCGCGGAAGACGCCGCCGGCGCGGCCGACGTCCTCGCCCATCACCAGCACGTCCGCGTCGCGCTCCATCTCGACGTGGAGCGCGTCGTTGACGGCCTCGACGAGGAAGAGCTCAGCCACCGAGGATCCTCCGCAGCTCCGCGAGGTCGTGCTCGAACGACGCGGGCGGGTCGGCGAGCGCATGCTCGAAGACGAGGCCCACGTCCGCGGGCGGCTCCGCCTCGGCCGCGGCGATTCCGGCCCGCATCAGGTCGGCAGCCTCGGTCTTGATCTCCTGCTCGAGCTCGTCGCCCAGCACGCCGAGCCGCCGCAGGTACCCCTCGTAGCGGCCGAGGCACTCGTTCGCACGCTCTTGCTCGACCCGCTCGAGGTCGATGTACGCCTTCGGGTCGTCGGCGGTCGCGTGCGGCGCGGACCGGTAGGTGACAGCCTCGATGAAGCTCGGGCCCTCGCCGGCGCGCCCGCGCGCGACGGCCTCCCGCGTGGCCTCGTAGACCGCGAGCACGTCGCCCCCGTCGACGCGCGTGCCCGGGATCCCGTAGCCCGCCGCCTTGTCGACGAGTGCCTCGGCCTTGGTCTGCGCCGAGAGGGGCGTCGAGATCGCCCACTGGTTGTTGTTGCAGAGGAGGACGAGCGGCGCGCGCATCACGGCCGCGAAGTTCGCGCCCTCGTGGAAGGCGCCCTCGGAGGTGGCGCCGTCGCCGAAGAACGTCAGCGCGCAGGCGCTCTCGCCCCGCAGCCGCTTGCCCCAGGCGAGGCCGGCGGCGTGCGGCACCTGGGTCGCGATCGGGACGCAGATCGAGGCGACGTTGTAGTCGGCGGGGCTCCACCAGCCCGACGGGTGGCCGCGCCACCAGGAGAGGATCGTCGCCGCCGGCAGCCCGCGGAGGAGGCCGATCGCCGACTCGCGGTAGCTCGGGAAGATCCAGTCCTCGTCGTCGAGCGCGTGGAAGGCACCGGCCTGCACCGCCTCGTGGCCCCAAAAGATCGCGTATGTGCCGATCCGGCCCTGCCGGTGGTAGACGACCGAGCGCTCGTCGTAGGTCCGCAGCAGCACCATCGAGCGGTAGAGCGCGAGCAGCTCCTGCTCGCCGAGGCCGTCGACCTCGCCGTCCGGGATCGCGTCCCCGTCGCCGATCACGCGCCGGAGATCACGCTCGGCCGGGACGGTGCTCGCCATCGCGGGGCGGACTCTATCGGAGCCCCAGCACCTCGACGAGCCACTCCACCCGCTCGACCGCGGCCCGCTGGCCGAGCTCGTGGCCGGCGTCGTACCAGCGGAGCTCCGCCGGCTCGCTCGCCAGCTCCTCGAGGATCTCGGCGTCGCGGTTGGGCACGAGCTCGTCCCACTCGGCCGCCTGGAGCAGCGCCTTCGCGGGCGCGAGGTTGT
>Ga0299913_10006387_pt1 | contig 10208 bp, 8 predicted proteins | sample RVTome_9_FD_201360 | JGI IMG/M metagenome (GOLD analysis project Ga0299913, IMG submission 201360) | Soil microbial communities from uranium-contaminated site in the Upper Colorado River Basin, Wyoming, United States - RVT155D38 (version 2) ... | reverse complement strand
GCACGCCTACTTCGTTACGTTCCTTTCGCCCGCGGTGCGCTAGCCTCAGTCCATCATCGTTGGTTGAACCGGCATGAGCAAACGCGCACTCATTGGATCGACCGCCGCTCAGCGAGGAGGCAACAACTTGTTTGGCGTCTTCAGCGCACGCCGCGTCTCTTCAAATTACTTCTTCGCATGAGAGCACGGCTCCGCGCTTCCTGGGTTCGCCCTCTCCGCCGCGAGACATCCAGGATGGCGCGAAGGAATGTGAGGCTTCGTGTGACGGGCTTTTGGCCCGACAACTGGGTGGGGAATCGACTCGACGTCGTCTTCGATCCTCGAGACCACGCCCGCAAGCTGCGGATCATCGGGCGGCCCGTGGCGGATATGACCCTTCTGGTCTCGTCGACCGGAAGGCAATTGGAGCGACTCGAACTCAGACGGGGTGTGCGGGAATCAGCGGCGGTGGAGCTGCCCGCCGGACCTCGCGAATTGATCACGTTTGCATTCTCGGATCACGTCGTTGATGACAACGGACGTTCGGTTGCGTTCCTCGTGGAGGAAACGAACCTGTTCAGCGAGGAAGACCTTCACGCCCTCGCTTAGCGGCGCGAGATCGAATCAAGCTCCTGCGCGCTGACATGCTCGACGAGCTCTCGCTCGGCCCGGCTGGAGGCATGGCGACTTCGCGAGGTCTTCGATCTAGCCGGTTCCGAGGAGTTGGCGATCGGATCAATAGTACGTTTCTGCCATGACGCTTTCGGTTGACGTTGTGATCACTACGCACCAGGGATGGGAGTTGACCAAACGGTGCCTGGAGCACCTCGGGGAGCTAACTGTCGCGCACACGGTCATTGTCTCGGACAGCGCGTCGACCGACGGAACGATCGAAAACACCCGTTCGCTCTTCCCGCGCGTCGCTCTGGTCGAACACGACAGTGATCCGGGCTATGCGGCCGCCACAAACCATGGGGTCGCGGTCGGCAGCGGTGACGTGATCTTGCTTCTGAACAATGATGCCTTCTGCCGACCCGACTTCCTCGAGCACCTCGTCCCAGCGTTCGGCGACGACCAAGTGGGCGCCGTCGCGCCGCTGACCGTGCGGGCCGACGGGGAGACGATCGACAGCGTCGGGCTGGCGCTCGACGTGACCCTGGCGCCGTTCATCAGGCTGAGCGGGATGCCCGCTCAGGAGGCAGCAGCCGCCCGTCCCCTCCTCGTGTCGCCGGGCGGGGGCGCCGATGCCTATCGCCGCTCCGCGTGGGAGGAGGCCGGCGGGCTCGACGAGCGCCTCTCGTTCTACGGGGCCGACATCGATCTCGCGCTTCGGCTCCGTTCCCTCGGCTGGACGACCGTCGCCGCGCCGGAGGCGGTCGCAGTTCATCTGCGCTCGGCAACGAGCGGCCATCGCTCGAAGCGCGCCCGCGCCGCCGGGGGTTGGGCTCGCGGGTTCCTGCTTCGTCGCTGGAGCGTCCTAAGAACCCGAGCCGCCGCGCGCGCTCTCCTCACGGAGTTGCTCGTGGCCGTCACGGACATGGCGCTCTCGCGCGACACCATCGCTTTGCGATCGCGCGTCAGCGGTTGGAGCGCTGCCGGTGATCTTCCGCGGCTTGCTTTACCGCCCGGCGCCGTCGATCGAGAGATTGGATTCGTAGAGAGCCTTCGGCTCAGGTGGGCCGTCAAATGAGGCCGTTGCTGCGTCGGCGTCGTAACGCCTCGGCGGAGATCGATCCTATCTGGGAGTTCGGAAGCGATCACTACACGCGCCACAACCAGAGACGGCTCGAGCATCTTGCGACGCTCGACCTTCCCCTCGCGGGGCGAAGCGTCATCGAGGTCGGCGCAGGCATCGGCGACCACACCAGCTTCTTCCTCGATCGCGGTTGCAGCATCGTCGCGTCCGACGGTCGTCCCGAGAACGTCGAGCTGCTGCGCGGGCGCCATCCGTCGATCTCCGTTCGGCAGCTCGACCTCGACGATCCGGATCCCGGGTTCCGCGAGAGCGCCGAAGTCGTGTACTGCTACGGGACGCTTTACCACCTCCAGCGGCCCGCCGAAGCGCTGGTCTTCCTCGCTGACCGCTGCACGTCGCTGATGCTCGTCGAGACGTGCGTGTCGTTCGGCGACGACGAGCGCCTCGTGTTGGTCGATGAAGACGTGTCCAATCCCTCGCAGGCTCTCCTGGGTATCGGCTGTCGCCCGACGCGGCTTTGGGTCCACCGGCGCCTCGCCGAGCTCTTTCCCCACGTGTACATGCCGAGGACGCAGCCATGGCACGAGGAGTTTCCCGTCGATTGGACGACGCCCCCGACGGACCCTGACCAGCTCGTTCGCGCGATCTACCTCGCCTCGCGAGCCCCACTTCAGAACCGGCTGCTGACGGAGGAGATCCCGCAGCGCCAGGAGCGCTAGCGCCGTAGCACTTCGCCGTAGCACGCCGTGGTGCGCGCGATCATCTCGTCGACGCTGAACAGCTTCGCGACGCGCTGACGCGCCAGCTCCCCGAGAGTGGCGCGCTCGTCCGTGGCCTCGGCGAGCCGGCGGAGAGCGGCGATGAGCCCGTCCTCGTCCGCGTAGGAGATTCCCGTGTCGCCCACGGCCTCGAGGTTCTCGGGCAGTCGGCTGATAATCGCGGGAAGCCCGGCGGCCATCGCCTCGAGAAGCGAGAACGCGAGCCCCTCACGGATCGACGTCGAGACGAAGAAGTCGGCGCCACCGAGGAGGCGAGGAACATCGTCTCGAGGACCGAGAGCGCGAACGTGCCCCGTCGCGTTCTGCTCGACCTGCTGTCGCAGCGGACCGTCGCCGACGATCAGCAGGGCAACTGACGCCCGCTCCGCCGCACGGACGGCCGTGAGCGGGTCCTTGCGCTCGTCCAGCGAGCCGACCCAGATCCCGAGCGGCTCCGACTCGGCGATCCCGAGCTCCGCACGCACTGCGGCCCGCTGGGCCTCGCTCGCCCCGGCCAGAAGCGGCGCGCCGTTGCGGACGACGACCGCACGCCGCGTAGCTCTGGTCCCGACGAGGGTCGCGAGGATCTCGTGTTCGGCCTGGGAAACGCAGATCGTGCGGTCGGCGGCACGTAAGACTGCGCGCAGGTTGAGCGCCGCGGCCTTCCGTGGAAGACCGCGCAGGCGCCGTGTGAGATGGAGGCCGTGGAGCGTGACGACCGACGGTCGAGTGGCGAGGACGGGGAGACAGAGCCCGCCCGCGGCCTCGCCGTGAACGTGCAGGAGATCGTGCCGCCGGGCGCGGCGAGACGCGTCGACGACACCGCGCGCGAGCCGCCGGATCGAGGGCGTGGCGCTGGGTGCGAGGTAGGCTCGGCTGAAGCGATACCCGGGCATGTCGCTCAGGACGTCGACGTACGTCTCGCCTCCGCCTCCTGGGTGAGGCAGCACGTGGAGGACCGACCTCTCAGGCTCGCGCATACTCGTCCAGCACCGTCTCCAGCGACCGCTCGAGCGACAGGCGCTCGCGGTTTCGTCGGAACCAGTCGAGGGTCGACACCCGCAGCTCCGGGCCCGCGTCGTGGACTCGCGCGATCGCGGCCGCGAGGGCGTCGGGGGCGGCAGACGAAGCGACCGTCCCGTTCACGCCCTCCTCGACCAGCGCGGTCGCCGCATTGTCGGGGGCGTCGACGACGACCGTCGGCACGCCGCGGGCGGCGGCCTCGACGACGACGAGGCCATATCCCTCCCGACGTGAGGGGAGGACGAGGCAGAGGGCGGTGGCGAGCGCGTTCTCCAGGACGTCTCGATCGACGAAACCGGGTGCGGAGACGTACGCTGCCAGCCCCGACTCGGCGATTGCCCGCAGGACGTCGTCGCGCTCGGGACCGTCGCCGTAGATCTCGCCCCGGAGCTCGGGTATCTCGTTCCGCGCACGTGCGAGCGCCGGCACGAGGTCGAGGACGCCCTTCTCGGGAATGTGGCGACCCGCGAAGACGACCACGGGTCGGGCGGGCCGGGGCTTGGTCACGTCGAGCGAGCCGGCGTACTGGCCCTCGAGCCGCGTCAGCTCGCCACGGAGTCCGAGCTCGCGCAAGCGATCCTCGTGCAGCGTCGAGAAGCAGAAGGCGCGTTGGGGCACGCGGAGGCAGGCGCGTTGGACGAGCCAGCCGATCCGGCCGGCCAGGGGCCCGAGGTAGTCGCGCCAGTAGTCCCGTGTCCACACCTCGTGCCAGTCCACGACGACGCGGTAACCGCCGACTCGGCGCACGACGGCGGCGGCGAGCAGCGAGAAGTAGGGAAACGACGCCGCGTGGACGACGTCGTAGCGGCGACCCTTGCGAAGCAGGTGTCCGAGCACGCCGATGCCGAAGACGATCGGCGGCAGCATGCGGCGTCGCCCACTCGGCGCGTAGAGCGCCATCCGCGGCCCGGCTTCGACGATCCGGATGCCGGGAAGGTCAGGGTCGGTGCCACGATCCCACTGACGCAGAGTGAGGAAGGTCACGTCGTGGCCCGCCTCGGCCAGCCGCTCGGCGAGGTTTCGGTACCAGCGCTCGGCTCCGCCGATCGTGTACGGGTACAGGCAGTCGTAGACGATGCAGACGCGCACGCCGCATATCCTCACAGGTGACGTGAGCGTGGCTGTGACCACAGGAGCCCCGTCGACGCGTCGGGTGTCCGTCCTCATCCCGTGCCTCGACGAGGCCGAGACGATCGCCGAGTGCGTGACGTCCGCGCGCGAGGTGCTGGAAGAGAACGGCCTCGAAGGCGAGGTGATCGTCGTCGACAACGGCTCGACCGACGGGAGCGGCAAGCTCGCGAAGGCGGCGGGGGCAACGGTCGTGGAGGAGCGGCGACGTGGCTACGGGAGTGCATATCTGGCCGGGCTCGCGGCTGCTCGGGGGGAGTACATCGTCATGGTCGACGCCGATCTCACGTACGACTTCCGAGAGATCCCACGCTTCGTCCACGAGCTCGACTCGGGTGCCCAGATGGTCGTCGGGAATCGCTTCGGTGGGGTTCAGCCCGGGGCGATGAGCTGGCTGAGCCGCGTCGGCAATCCGCTCCTCTCGGGCTTCCTCAACGTGCTCCACCGGACGAACGTCCGCGACGCCCACTGTGGGATGCGCGCGCTTCGCCGGGACGTCTTGCCGGTCCTGAACCTGCGGACCGTCGGGATGGAGTTCGCGTCCGAGATGGTCATCCGCGCCACGAGGGAGGACCTCGACGTCAGGGAGATCCCAATCGAGCTTCACCCGCGTGTCGGCGACTCGAAGCTCTCCCCCTTCCGCGACGGCTGGCGGCACCTGCGCCTCATCCTCGTCTACAACCCGAACTTTCTCTTCCTGCTGCCGGGTGCGGTCATGCTCGCGGCCGGCTCGCTCGTCACGCTCCTCGTCTTCCTCGAGGTTCCGATCTTCGGACGGGCTCTGTACACGCACTCGCTGATCATCGGCTGCCTCCTCATCCTGCTCGGCGTGCAGGCGATCGGGTTCGGGCTGTGCGCGCGCGCGTTCGGCGTCTACTTCATCAGCGACCGGGACCAGCTGTTCCAGAGGCTTCGCGGGCGGTTCCGGCTCGAGCACGGGCTGCTCCTCGCTGCGCTCGTCGGCGGTGCCGGTGTCGCTCTCTTCGCCGTCGTCATCGGGCGCTGGGCCGCCGAGGGCTTCGGCACGCTGGGCGAGGAGCGGCTCGCGATCCTCGCCGCGACCATGATCGCCGTCAGCGCGCAAGTGTTCTTCACGTCCTTCCTGCTGGCGATCCTGGGCTTGCGCCGGCGCCGAGACGAGCCATAACGGCATCGTTGCCGCACCGCTAGGCAGACTAGCCGCGGTGTCCGTGGTCCCCGTGACGCGCCCAGGCCTCGCTTCGAGGTGGCATGCCTTCGAATCCTGGGTCGGAACCCGGCGGTCCGCGGCCGCGCTTTTCGTATTCGCGCTCGGGGTCTTCGCCGTCCAGAGCATCGTGCTGCCGGTTCAACCCGGGCGTGACATGCCCCGGTACGTGCAGATGTACCTGCAGTTCTTCGATGCGGAGCCCATCCTTCCGTCCGTCCTCAACTCCCGCGGGCCCCTGACCGCTCTCGGGGTCAGCGTGCCGCTGGAGATCGGCGGGGCCGCGGCGGAGATCTGGCTCGGCCTGCTCTACGCCGCCTCGATCGTCGCCTGGGGCTACGTCGCGCTGACCTTCGGCGCCCGGACGGCTCTGCTGACCACGGCGCTGCTGCTCGCCTTCCCCGGCTACGGAATCGTGTTCCACGGCCTGGCCAGTGATGCCCTCTTCGCCGCCTCGTTCGCGGGCTGGGCGGTGCTGCTGACGCGGGCGATCCTGAAGCCGTCGGTCGCGGCCTTTCTGGCAGCCGGGGCGGGCATGGGCGCCCTCGTCCTCGTCCGGCCCGCGAATCAGGCGCTTGTCCTGCTCGCGCTCCTGCCCTTCCTCCTGCGCGGGTCGCCCTGGGAGCGGCGCCTGACGTGGGCGGCGTCGTTGTTCGTGAGCTTCTCTGCCGTGACGCAGGGCTGGAAGGCGCTCGCAGCTCTCCGTTGGGGGGACGCGGTCGCGCTGAAGCCGAGCACTGCCCTGCTCGCGACGAGCCTCGTGCTCTGCGTGTTCCTCGTTCCGACGGTCTGGCGCCGGCGCCTCGGGCTGCTCGCGATCCCGCTCGTCGCCGTCGTCGTCGCGGTCAACTGGTCGAGCGTGCAGAACCCTGTCGACTACGTGCGGACGGTGGCGCAAGGCCCGCCGATCGACATCTTCCTCTTTCGAGCGTTCGAGGTGGATCGAATCGTTGCCCCCGAGAACGGGCCGGCTTCGCGACAGCTCGCGGAGGTCGTCCAGCGTGATCTGCTCGCGGAGGAGCCGTATCGGTCGTACGGCGTCGACCTGAACGAGTTCTTCTCCTCCGGCAGCGATCGCATGTTCGTCGACCTCGCGAGCCTCGGGGGGGTGGACCGTGCCGCCGTGACAGACGAGGCGATCCGCGAGCATCCCGGGGCGTTCGCCGCGGGCATCGCCGGGACCGTGTGGGAGCTGCTCTGGCACAGCCGCGTGTACGGCCCCGAGAGTGCTGCGTCCAGCGTCGAGCCTCGCCGCGGACAGGACCTGGGCGTCGTCGAGGTGGGCGACGGCAACCTGCCGCGTCCGACCGAGGGCGAGCTGATCCCGTCGTCGCGTGTCGGCCCCGCGATCCGAGGGCTCCGCGGCGGTGTGCGCGAGGTGTGGCATTCACCCACCCAACACAACCTCGTGTTCGACCACCCGAGCGACGAGCGCAGATACCTGGAGTTCGACGAGGACACAAACAGGCTCGTCGGCCGCATTCCGACCCGAGACACGATGGAGGGCGCGGTGCACCGCCTGAACCAGGCGTCCTACCGCTTTCCGCCCCCGTTCGTCTGGCTCGCCGTCGGCGCCGTCGCGCTCGCGCTACGGCGTCCGCGGGGCGTCCTCGCCGCGACCGCGCCCGCCCTCGCGGCCCTCGTCGTGATCGTCGTCACGGGCGCAGTGACGGTCGCGGTCGGGCACTACGCCGTGCCGGTCGCGCCGGCCTTCGTCGTCCTCGCGGCGGCGGGGCTCCTCGGCGCGCATCCGCGCGGGAGCTGGCGCCACCCGTGGTCGGGAGGACGCGCTACGTGAGCGCGAACCGCGTCGGCGCGTCGAGCTCCTCGAACGAGCCGGCGTAGTCGAAGCTCCGCTCGGTGAGGGACGCGAGCGAGGCGGGCGACGAGTACGTCACCGTCGCGAGGACGCGCGGGCTCGTCGTCGAGAAGCCTCCACGGTGGAAGCCGGCCGTGTTGCAGAAGATGAGCGTCGCCTTCGGCGCCGTGAACGCGCGTACCGCCGAGGCGGGGATCCGCGACTCGAGCTCCTCCTCGGTCGGGTAGTTCTGGCCGAGCGGCTTCCAGCCCCACGCGTCCGCGTAGCGGCCCCCGGGCTGGCTTCCCGGGATGTACTGGAACGGCCCCATGGAGTCGTCGACGTCGACGAGGTAGAGGAAGGCCTTCAGCAGGTGCTTGTCGTTGTAGTCGCGGTGCCAGCGCTGCGAGGACACGCGCTCGGCGGAGGCGGGCTGAGGCACCGAGTACCAGACGTCGAGGTACTCGAGCTTCGACCACATCCGGACGTAGGTGTTCGCGATGTCGAGCATCCGCCTCGAGCTTGCGGCCCGGAACCAGGGGTCGTCCGGCCCGATCTCGACGCCGTAGCTGTGCAGGCGGACTACGAACTCCTTGCCCTCGCGGACGCGCACCTGGTCGCCGCCGGCCGCGAGGTCCGTCTCGGTCGCGCCGACGAAGCTGTTGCGTTGCGCCTCGATCTCCTGCCAGAGCTCTTCGCCCGGGAAGAGCTCGTCGAACGGGACGGTCGAGAAGCCCTCGGCCTCGACCTCGGACACGATGCGCCGCTGGACGTCGTCGAGCTCCGGCGGCTCGGCCTCGAACCGACTACGGCTCTTGCGGTTCGAGAGGACGCGGTCGTGGAGCTCGTAGGTCGCGCGGATGCCGCGCGTCTCGAGCGCCTTCGCGACGCCGTTCGCGCGGTGCGTGAACACCCTGTTCACCCGGCGTGAGAACTTGGTCTTCTGCCTGTGCATCGTCGTGCGGCGGGTTCGGGAGCCGGTCGCCTACCTTACAGCGGCCACCATGCCCGACGTCTTCGCCTGCTATCGCGATTCGCCGCAGCGGCGCCAGGCCCTCGCTACGGAGCCGGGCGCGGCCGAGCGATATCTCCTGTTCGGGCTCGACCAGCTGCGCGAGCGCGGGTTCCGTGCACGGCACAACCTGGAACGGGTGGGCGCACCGGGCTGGGCGCGGCTCGCCGGCGGAGCGATGAAGCGCGCGCTCGAGAGGGCTGGCGGTTACGGCGGCGACTTCGCGACCGTGCTCTCGTCGCTCCGGCTCGCGAATCGCGCGGACGTCGTCTACTCGACGGTGGACACGGTCGGGATCCCGCTCATGCTCCTGAAAAGAGCGGGGCGGCTGCGGCCGCCGCTCGTCTACGTGGCGATCGGGCTTCCCGAGCGACTGGAGCAGCTTCGGACCGACCGCATGCGTCACCTGTACGCCACTGCGCTGGCGACGTGCGCGGCCGTCGTCGCCTACAGCGAGAAGGAGGCCGAGGACATCGGGCGCTGGCTGGCCGGCCACGGGGCTGACGCTCGTCTCGAGTTCGTCCCGTTCGGCGTGGACCCGAGTCTGTTCGCCCCGGGGCCCGTGACCGCGACCGGCGGCGTCGTGTCGATCGGCGCCGACCCGCATCGCGATTTCGGCCTTCTCGTCCGGATGGCGGGGCGCATGCCGGAGGTCGCCTTCCGCATCGTCACGACCGCCGACCACGTGCGCTCGCTGCCCTCGCGACCGGAGAACCTCTCGGTCGAGTCGGATCTCCCGTTCGACCTCATGCGCGAGCGGCTGGCGGAGGCGCAGGTCGTCGCGTTGCCCGTACGCGAGAACACCTACTCGGGCGCGACCACCGTTCTGCTCCAGGCAATGGCGCTCGAGAAGCCCGTCGTCGTCACGCGGACGAGCGCCATCGCGACCGGCTACGGGCTCGTCGACGGCGAGAACGTGCGGCTCGTCGAGCCTGGCGACGACGACGGCTTCGCGAGGGCGGTCGCCGACCTGCTCCGGGGCGAGTTCCACGCGCGGGCGCTCGGCGCGAGCGCGCGCGTGACGGTCGAGCGGGAGCTCAGCTGGGAGCGCTACGTGAACCGGATCGAGGAGGTCCTGCGCGACGCAGCCGGAGCACGGCCGGCATCGCGCTCGGGGCCTCGCTGAGCCCGGCCGGCGCCAGATACTCTGCGAGGTCGGCTGCGGTACACGCCACCCACGGGTGCGTCTCCACGAAGAGCTCGGTGACGCGCTCCCAGGCGCGCGCAGGTGTCTCTAGCACGATCCCGCACTCCTCCCCCTCGACGTTGATCTTGACCACGAGCGGCGCCCCCTCCGGCACGAGCGAGCCGACCTCGGCCAGCACGTCCGCCATAGCCTCGACCGGCACTCGCTCCGTGCCGACCTCGTACTGGGCGAACGTCTCCGGCGGGTGCAACGCGTGCCCCCACGAACCGCTCATCACGTGCAGCTCAGCTTGGCCCTTCTCCGCTCCGACAGCGACCTGGCGGACCTGCCACTCGATACCGCGAGCGCGGTAGGTCGCGGCCGCACGCTCTAGGAGCTCGACGTTCCCGGTCTCAGGCTCGAACGAGACGATCGCGCGTGCGCCGCGGGAGATCGCGTAGGCGCCGTAATAGCCCTTGTGCGCTCCCACATCGAGGACGAC
>Ga0299913_10006386_pt1 | contig 10210 bp, 8 predicted proteins | sample RVTome_9_FD_201360 | JGI IMG/M metagenome (GOLD analysis project Ga0299913, IMG submission 201360) | Soil microbial communities from uranium-contaminated site in the Upper Colorado River Basin, Wyoming, United States - RVT155D38 (version 2) ... | reverse complement strand
AACGCGGCGCAGTGGAGCGACGTCGACGTGTCGTCGCTCGGCCCCGTGGCCGTCCACCCGCGGAGCGGCGAGGACCCGGTGAACGACGCGGCCAAGTCGCTCTACTACGACTCGATTCATCATTCCGGAGGTGTCGTCGGGATCAACACCAGCGCCCTCATCGAGAGCGCGATCGTCGGCCGCACCGTCTACACGCTCGCTCTCCCCGAGGTCCGCGAGGCACAGGAGGGGACCCTCCACTTCCGCCACCTCGTGCAGGCGGGCGGCGGACTGCTCGAGGTGGCGCACTCGCTCGACGAGCATGCCGACCAGTTGCGGCGCGGCCTGGCGGCCGGCGGCAGCGGTGAGCGCAATAGGGCCTTCCTCGAGGAGTTCGTCCGCCCCCACGGACTCGACACGCCGGCCACGCCACGCCTGATCGAGGCGATCGAACGGCTGGCCGCTGGCGGCACGCCGCGGGGACGGTCGACGGCGCCGACCGAAATCGCGCAGGCGCAGTAGCCGTGGGCGCCCGGGACGAGCTCTCGTCGCGCGTCGCGGCACTCCGCGAGTCGCGTGCGTATTCGAACTATGAACGCGTTCGCGACCAGGTCCTGCAGATGCTCGACACGTCCTCCGACGCGGCCGAGGGCGCGCCGAGCGCGTACTGGACACACGAGCTCCGCAACTTCGAGTACATGCTCAATGCGTCGCCGCTGATCGTCGAGAACTTGCGGCATCACACCTTCCACCTGACCGGCGTGCGCACGTACGAGTACCGGCCTCACCGCGACGAGGCGCGCCGGCGCTTCGAGGCGAAGCTGCGCATGCTCGTCGAGCTCGAGGGCGACGCGCTGCTGGTCCCCGAGGCACCGGCGCTGGGCGGGTTCGGCCACGAGATCGACGGTGCGCTGTACAACATCGACACGCTGAAGTTCTTCGAGGTGCTGATCGCCCTCCAGCGCGGGGCGGTGCTGGACGAGATCCGCGCCCCGGGCCGGAAGCTCGTGTGGGAGATCGGCGCCGGCTGGGGCGGCTTCGCCTACCAGTTCAAGACGCTGTTCCCCGAAGTCACGTACGTAGTGGTCGATCTGCCCGAGCTGTTCCTGTTCTCCGCGACGTACCTGATGACCATGTTCCCGGAGGCGAAGGTCCACTTCCACGGCGACGGCGACGCGCTGACGGACTGGGAAGGCGTCGACTTCGCGTTCGTGCCCGCGCGCGCGAGCGAGTCACTCCGCGGCCTGCAACCGGACCTCGCGCTCAACATGGTCTCGTTCCAGGAGATGACGACCGAGCAGGTCGACGGCTATGCGCGGCTCGCGTGGGAGCTCGGCTGCCCGCTCGTCTACAGCCTCAACCGGGACCGGTCGCCGTGGAACCCTGAGATCGACAGCGTGCGCGACGTGCTCGGCCGCTACTACTGGCTGCACGAGGTGCCGCTGCTCGAGCTGCCTTACACGCGACTGCCCGACCTGAAGACGCCCTCGCTCCCGGAGCGCGCGGTCCAGTGGGGGCTTTCGGCGCTCGGCCGCGACTTGTCGGTCGAGTACCGGCACGTGGTCGGATGGCGCCGCGCCTCGACGTGAGCGCCGTCTCGCTCGTGCTTGGTGTGCCGCTGTACGGCAGCGGTGAGCACCTCCAGGAGGCGCTCGAGTCGCTGCTCGCGCAGACGCAACCGGCACTCGCGCTGGTGCTCTGCGACGACGGTCCCGGCGAGGGCGCTCGCGCGGTCGTGGAGGCGGTCGTAGCCGACGACTCCCGGGTCACGTATCGCCGCAATGAGCGGCGGCTCGGGCTCGTCGAGAACTGGCGCCGCACATTCGAGGTGGCGGGGGAGCTTCACCCGGAGGCGCGCTATTTCGGCTGGGCCAGTGACCACGACGCCTGCCATCCCCGCTGGGCCGAGCGCCTGGTGGATGCCCTCGAGCGGTCGCCGGCCGCGGTGCTGGCGTACGGGCGCACGTACCAGTTCGACTCGGAACGGCGCGTCGTGCACGAGGTGGACCGTTTCGACACCGCCGGCGTCCTCGACCCCCAGGAGCGCCTGGCCGCTGCGCTGCGCCGCATGCGCGCCGGCGACATGGTCTACGGCGTCTATCGCCGCGAGCCGATGCAACGCTCGGGCATCATCCGGAGGCTGCTGCTACCGGACCGGCTCCTGCTCGCCGAGCTCAGCGTGCAGGGGGAGTTCGTCCACGTGCCGCGTGCGCTCCGCTACCGGCGTGTGACCGGGCGGGCCACGCTCGCCCGCCAGCGGGCCAGCCTGTTCCGCGGCCCGGTCACGGCGTACGCGCGGCTCCCATGGTGGCTCGTGCACACGGCGGCCTTCGCGTGGGCGATCACGGTCGGAGGCTCCGGCGCCGGGCTCGACGGCTCTACCCGCGCCCGCCTCATCGCCGCGCACGCCCGCGGCAACTTCGCCTTCGCGCTGCGGAGCCGGATCGGCCGCGTAATCGACTGGGGCGGGCGGGTCGTGCGGCGTGGCCTGGTACGCACGGCCGGGTTCGTGCGGTCGCTGCGCCCGCACGCCCGGTAGCGTGGAGCCGGTGCGGTTCCTCTTCACGACCCTCCAGTTCATAGAGAGCGAGTTCTACGGCCGCGTGGGCGCGGAGCTCGAGCGGCGCGGCCATGAGGTCGCGCACGTCGCGTACTCGCGGCGCTCCGCGGAGAGCCTCCGCCGGCGCGGCTTTCGCGCCCATTGCCTCACCGACCTGGTGGCGGAGCTCGGCCCGCTCGACGTCGAGCGGCACGCCGAGCGGATCGCTGGCGACTACGACACTCCGACCGTCCGCGACATCTACCGGACCGACGTCGCCTGCGAGGGGCGGGCGGAGCGGTGGTGCCTCGAACGGACCGTTCGGCACTTCGTCGCGCTGGAGCGGGTGTTCGATGACGTGAGACCGGAGATCGTGGTGCCCGAGGTCGGCAGCGAGACGATGCGCACGGCGGCGCACCTGGTCGGCCTCGACCGCGGCTCCACGGTCCTGTTTCTGTTCTACACGATCTTCCCGAACCCGCTGAGACTCTACGCGAACACGATGCACTCGCCGATCGTGTCGCCGGAGGAGGTGCGCGAGCTGACGCTCGACGAGCGCGCGGAGGTAGAGCGCTTCATCGCCGACTTCACCGCGCGGGCGACGCCGATCCGCCCGTATCGGAGGCCGCGGATCACGCGCCGAACGCTGCGGGACTTCGGGCGCCACATCGCGGTCCGGGCGCTACGAGACCGCGACAACGAGTACCTCCGGCCGTCGCGCTTCGTCACCAACTACGGGCGCGAGCGAGCGCGGGCGCTGGCGGCGAGGAGCCTCTACTCCGAACTCGATCCGGCCCGCAAGCTCGTCTACTTCCCGCTCCACGTCACCGACGACTACAAGATCAAACGGGTCATCCCGCACTGCGTCGACCAGGCTTCGCTGATCGAACAGGTCGCCGCGGCCCTTCCGCACGGCTACGACCTCGTCCTGAAGGAGCACCCGATGTCTGTCGGGCGCAACAGCCTCGGGATGCTGCGCCGGCTGGCGCGGATCGAGAACGTGCGGCTGCTCGACCCGCACACCAGCTCGCACGAGCTGATCCAGCGCTCGCAGGCGATCGTCGTGATCAGCTCGACGGTCGGGCTGGAGGCGCTGATGTACACAAAGCCCGTGCTAACGCTCGGCCAGCCGTTCTACTCGGGCTACGGCGTCACGCTCGACGTCGACAGCTTCCGCGAGATGCGCGACCAGGTGCCGGCGCTGCTTGAGTTCCGGCCCGAGCGGGAGCGGATCCTGGAGTTTCTGCACGCGGCGATGCGCCGCTGCTACCCGGGGGCGCCGGTGCTCGTGGACTCCTCCGATGCCAACGCACTCGCGCTCGCGGAGTCGCTCGACTCTGCCGCCCGCGGCGACCACGGCGCTCGGGCCGCACCAGCCGCCGCTTGAGCCGCGAGCCCCTGCGCGTCGCGCTCGACCTGACCGGCCTCGAACTCGACGCCGCCGGCACGGCGCGCGCGATCGCCGCACTGCGCGACGAGCTCGAGCGGCGCGACGAGATCGAGCTGCTCGAGCTGGCGCACGGCGGCCGGCGCACGAACGGGGGCTGGCGCCGCGTCCTGCGGGGCCTTCATCGCGAGCTCATCTACATGCCGATCCAGCTTCCGCGGCGAGCTGCGCGAGCGGGCGCCGACCTGCTGCACTGCCCGGTGGGCGTCGCGCCAGCCCGCAGCCGCCTGCCGCTCGTGATCACGGTGCACGACGTGATGGTGCTCGAGCACCCGGAGTGGTTCACGCGCGCGAACGCGATCCAGCAGCGGCTCATCCTGCCGCGCGCGCTCGCCGCGGCCGCGCGAGTGATCGTGCCGTCCGGCTACACGCGCGCACGGCTGCTCGATACCTGCGACGTGGACCCGGCGATCGTCGACATCGCGCCAAACGGCGTAGGACCGATGTTCCGGCCCGCCGAGGCCTCCGCCACCGTGCTGGACCGGCTCGGCGTCGAACGGCCGTACGTGCTCAGTGTAGGCACGCTCCAGCCTCGGAAGAACCTCGTTACCGCGCTGGACGCCTTCGCGCGCGTCGTCACGGACGGCGCGCCCCACACACTCGTCGTGGCCGGTGCGCGCGGATGGCGCGACGAGGCCGTGCTGGCGGCGCTCCGCCGGCCGGCGGCGCGCGCACGCGTCCACGTCCTCGGGAGGGTCACCGACGAGGAACTCGTCGAGCTCTACCGTGGCGCCGACTGCCTCCTTTTCCCATCGCTTTACGAGGGCTTCGGCTTGCCGGTTCTCGAGGCGATGGCGTGCGGCACGCCGGTGATCTGCGCAAACCGCACGAGCCTGCCGGAGGTCGCTGGCGACGCCGCTGTGCTCGTCGACCCGGACGACGCCACCGCGTTCGCCGCGGCGCTCGCGGAGGTGCTGTCGTCACCGGCACGCCACGCAGCGCTCGCGGAGGCAGGCCTCGCCCGCGCCCGCGAGTTCAGCTGGCGCCGGTGCGCGGACCTCACGGTCGCTGCCTACCGGCGCGCGCTCGGGCACTAGCATCGGCGCGCCGTGCACCTCGGGTTCAGCCTGCTGACGCTATTCCCCGGGCGCGTCGGCGGCTCCGAGACCAACGTCCGCGGGCTACTCGGGGAGTTCGCCGATGGGAACGGTCCCGACCGGGTCACCGTTTTCGCGAACCGGTTCGTGGCGGCCGCCTACGGCTCGTACGCGCGCGGTCCGGTGTCGCTTCATCGCGTTCGCTCGTACCGCGCGGGAAGCAGCATCCCCACCCGCGCGCTCGCGATGTCCGCCGCGCGCGCTCTGCCGTGGCTCGCCGCGCGTGACGTGCCGCCGGTCGACGTCGTCCACTACCCGGTCACCGTGCCGATCCCGCGCAGTCACCGCCCGACGGTCGTCACCGTCCACGACCTGCAGCATCACGACCTCCCGCAGTTCTTCTCCCGCGCCGAGCGCGCCTACCGGCGCTGGGCGTACGACGCAGCAGCGCGTTCCGCGACGATGGTCGTGACGACAAGTGAGTACACCCGCGGGCGCGTCGTCGAGCTTCTGGGGGTCAGGCCGGAGCGCGTCGAGGCGGTCCCGCACGGCCTCGATGCCAAGCGATTCGCGCCGGCCGCTGATGGCGACGAGGCGCTGCTCGCGCAGCTGGACCTCCCGGAGCGCTTCGTGGTGTACCCGGCCAACCTCTGGCCGCACAAGAACCACGAGCGGCTCGTCGATGCGCTGGCTGTGCAGCGGGCGCGGGATGTCACGCTCGTGCTGACCGGGCAGCCGTGGGGCCGGCTTCGACAGCTCATGGATCGCGCGGCGCGGCAGGGTGTCGCGGCGCGAGTGCGCCACCTCGGCTACATCGACCCGAAAACGATGCCCGCGATCTATCGCGCCGCCCGCGCGACGATCTTCCCGAGCCTTTACGAGGGCTTCGGCGCGCCGCCGCTCGAGGCGATGGCGTGTGGCTGCCCAGTGGCGGCGTCCCTGCACGGGTCGCTTCGAGAGGTGTGCGCGGGCGCGGTGCTCGAGTTGGACCCCGGATCGGTCGAGTCGATCGCGGACGCACTCGACCGGATCGTCGCCGACGACGACCTTCGGCAGCGACTCCGCGCCGCCGGCACAGAGCGCGCGTCACGTTTCCGATGGAGCGACGCCGCGCGCGGGCACACCGCGGTCTACGCGCGCGCCGCCGAGCTCGCGCAGTGACCTCGGCCGGCGTCCTCGGCGGACGGTTCGCCCCGCTCCGCCGTTCGCCCGGATACACCCGCTTCTGGTGCGCCGCGACACTCGCCCGGGTCGCAAACGAGATGGCGGCCGTGGCGGTCGTTCTCTACGTCCTCGACCGCACCGGCAGCGCCGGATGGGCGGGAGCAACCCTGGCCGCGCTGACGCTGCCGAGCATCGTCACCGGGCCGCTCCTCGGGGCCTGGCTCGACCGCGGCGGGCGACGGCTCGAGGCGATCAGGCTGGACCAGGCCATCTCGGCCGTCTCGCTCGCCCTCGTGGTTGCGCTGGCGGGCGAAGGACCCGACGCGCTGCTCCCGCTCGTCGCGCTGGCCGCAGGCGTCACGTTTCCGCTCTCGACGGGCGGCTTCTCCAGCCTGATCCCCTCCTACGTCGCCGCAACCCTCCGCGTCCAGGCGAACGCGCTCGAGGCCTCGAGCTACAACACCGCGATCGTCGCGGGCCCCGCGCTAGCAGGCGTGCTGGCGACCGCGTTCGACCCGCTCGCCGCCGTGCTGGTCCAGATCGCCCTGAAGCTCTGCGCGCTGGCCCTCACGCTCATGCTGCGCCAAGCCGGGCGGCTGCCCTCGCGACCCGACATCTCGGTCCGGCGCATCACGCTCGAGGGCTTCAGGCTGCTCGCGGCGTCGCGGCCGCTCCTGGCGGCGACCGTGGCGGGGTCGGTGTCGCTCGTCGGGCGGGGCCTGCTCTCGCTCGCGTTCCCGTTCTTCGCCGTCGAGGAGCTCGGCGAGCCGGAGGGGTTCTCGGGCTGGTTATGGGCGGCGTTCGCCGTCGGGTCGCTCCTGGGCGCGGTCGGGCCGCTCGGGATCCAGGCGCGCCGCCGCCCGCACGAGATCGTCGTTTGGGCGGCCGGCGCGTCCGGGCTCGTGATGCTGCTCTGGCCGCTCGCGTCGAGCCCCGCGCTCGCGCTCCTCCTGATCGCCGCGGGCGGGTTCGTCTACGGGCCGGGGTTGGTCGCGACATTCTCGGTCAGGCAGGAGGAGGCGCCCGCCCAGCTGCAGAGCCAGGTCTTCATGACCGGCGCTGGGCTCAAGACCGCGTCGTTCGCGCTCGGCGCGGCGGTATCGGGGCCGCTGGTGGTCGAGGCCGGGGCGGCAAAGACGCTCCTTGCGGCAGCCGGGTTGCACCTGGTAGCCGGAGTCACCGGTGCGGCGATCGCGCGTTCGTCGGCTCGCTAGTGGCCCGTAAGCTCCAGAGGGTGGGGGCACTCTGGAAGTTCGTGGCGGTCTTCGGGACCGTCCTCGCGATTGGCCTGCTTGTCTCGCGGCCGTCCGACGGGAACCTGTGGTTTTCCGACGATCTGTGGCACATACGCTCGTACAGCGGATCCGAGCTCGCCTCCACGTGGACCGGGTCCTGGGACCCGACCGGGGTCGGGATTGCGGGCTACCGGCCGCTGGAGACTCTCACCGCCCACCTTCGCGCGGAGGTGCTCGGAGAGGAGTCCCCAAAAAAGAACCGCTATCTGAACGTGGCCGTGGCGGCGTTGGCCCTGACGGTGCTGGCGGGAGCGCTCTGGTACCTGGGCGTCCCTCTCTGGATCGGGCTGGCGGCTGCAGCGATCGAGTTCACGACCAGGAACTTCGCGTACATATATGCGTGGACGTCGGCCGGCTACCACGCGTTCCAGATGCTGAGCTTCGGACTCGCGTTGCTCGCCCTGGGCGCGACGCTCGGACGCGAGACCTACCGCCGCACGCTGCTCGCGGCCTCGGCATTTATGTGGGCGGTGACCCTGCTGCTGAAGGACCAGGGTCTTTTCCTGCTCCCGGTCCTGCTCGCGGTCGCGTTCGTCGGCCAGGCGCCGCGCCGGTACAGCTCGTCCCACTCGGACGGCGCTCTCAGCTATGCGCGCCTGTGGAACGTGTTACGTGCCGAAGCGAAGGCACAGTGGACGCATGCGGACATCCGCGTGTACTCGCTGGCACTTGTCGCGCTTTCCGCGGCCGATGTACTCGCGCGTTTTGTGTTCGTCGGTCCGGTTGGCACGGACGGGCACAGCGCCTTCTCTGAGTTCGTGTCGCAGGTCGGCCATGTCCTAGCGCTGGCCGGGAGCGGGCCGTCGGCCACCCCGATCTATTGGGCGCTCGCCGCAGGCGTCCTGCTGCTCGTGCTGTTTGCTCCAGCGCTGGCACCCAGACGGTCCGCAGGGGACCTCGCCACTCCCTGGATGCTTGCCCTTCTGGCCGGCTTCGGGCTCGTCGCTTCCGTTGGCTTCGCTTGGGCCCGTTCGTCTGCGTACCTAGTGAGCTTCCCGCTCTACTTCTACGCGCTGCTGCTCTGTGCAACCGCGGTGCTCGTGGTCAGGATGCTCGCCCACCGCCGCCGCTCGCTCCGCACTGCCGTGCTTGGGATCACAGTTCTTGCAGCGGGCTCGCTGGTGGCCTCAATCCAACAAGCCGCCGATCTCCAGCGAGCGATGAGTCCTTGGTCGATCGAGACGCTCAAGTCCGAGTACGACTTCACTTACGGCCCGCTAGCCGACCGCGCGAAGATCCCACCCGCGCGCCAGGAACCGGTGAACGCACACCTCCGGGAGGTCGGCTTGACCGGACCGAGGCAGGCAGAGCCGGACGATTCCCTCCCCTACCTCTACTGCCGCGCCAAGCACGACCCGCGGATCGAGATTCCGGAAGTGCCCGTCCTGGTCGGCGGCCGAGACCTCTTCGCGAACCTCGACTTCGTGTGCCCGTACGTCTACCCACCGCCCGCTGAGTGATATCGGTACCGCGCCGACACAGACGATGAACGCCGCGACCCGACTCACGCCGCCAGCCGTCTTCCTGTCGCTCGTCACGCCGGTCCACAACGGCGAGGCGTTCATCGAGGCGAACCTACGGCACATCGTGCGCATCCTCGAGCAGCTCGGCCGGCCGTTCGAGGTGATCGTCGTCTCCGACGGCGCGACGGACTCCTCGGCCGAGCTCGCCCGCGGACTGCACGACAAGCGGGTGATCGTGCTCGACTATCCCGAAAACCAGGGCAAGGGCCTCGCGATCGCGCGCGGCTTAGAGGCGGCGCGGGGGCGGCTCGTCGGTTGGCTCGACAGCGACCTCGACGTGGATCCGCATGTGATCGTGGATGCGGCGCTGATGTTCGACCACGCGCCGATTGACGCCGCCGTTGGGAGCAAGCGCCACCCTGACAGCCGCGTCGACTACCCGCTCGTGCGGAGGGTGTACTCCTGGGGGTTCCAGATGCTCGTGCGCCTCCTGTTCCGGATCAACGTGCGCGACACCCAGGTTGGTGCGAAGCTCTTCAGGCGCGAGCTAATCGACACCGTCGAGCCATTGCTGCTCGTCAAGCGCTACGCGTTCGACCTCGAGGTCCTGGCGGTCGGCGCCGAGTTCGGCTTCGACCGGATCGAGGAGGTGCCGATCGAGCTCAGGTACCGGTTCAGCGGTACAGGGATCAACTGGGCTGCCGTTCGGCATATGTTCCAGGACACGCTCGCCATCGCGTATCGCATCCACATCCGCCACTGGTATGTGCGGCGGTTCGCAGCCCGCCAGCGCCAGCGCATGGACGAATTCGCACGCCCTGAAGTGCAGCCTGACGCGCACGAACAGGGCGGCTTCGATCGAGCCGTCGTAGCGCCCCCCGAATCGTGACCTCGGACGAGGCCGGCGCGCTCGCAGCTCGCGGGAGCCGCCCTGTGCGTGAGCCAACGCCTGCGGGCGGAGCCCGTTGATCCGACGCGTCCCGAGGCCGGGATGGACCGCCCTGGCAACCCTGATCTACGCGCTCGTGGCTGTCTACCTCACGTGGCCACTGGCCAAGGACCCCAGCCACACGACGATCTCGGCATACGGCGACCTTACGTCGGCGATCGCCGTCTTTCGGGAGTACGTCGAGGACGGCATCAATCCATTCTTGCCCGGCACCATTCGTGACCTGGAGGCTCCGTACGGCAGCGACGTGGACTGGACGCTGAACGTGGCCGCCTTCGAGAGCACCTGCGTGCTCTACTTGCTGACATTCCTGTTCGGGGCGCTGCCGGCATTCGCG
>Ga0299913_10006385_pt1 | contig 10211 bp, 2 predicted proteins | sample RVTome_9_FD_201360 | JGI IMG/M metagenome (GOLD analysis project Ga0299913, IMG submission 201360) | Soil microbial communities from uranium-contaminated site in the Upper Colorado River Basin, Wyoming, United States - RVT155D38 (version 2) ... | reverse complement strand
GTCGTGGGCATTGGCGCCAACACCGCCATCTTTACAATTGTCGACGCCGCGCTGCTGAAGGCACTGCCCGTGCGGGATCCCGGTTCCCTCGTGTTGCTCGAGTGGACCAGCGACGGGTGGCCCCACACGCTCGTGCACGGACACACTGGCAGCACGTTCGGCCATCCCGCCGGGCAGATGCGCGCGACGTCGCTGGCGCCGGGCATCCACCGGCGTCTGTCGCGAGTGCAGGAGGCATTTGCAGCGCTCATTGGCTTTTCCGACGCGAATGCCGCCAGCATCGGGCTCACCGGCCGTCCTGCCGATCAGATCAGCCTGCAGTACGTGAGCGACAACTTCTTCCAGGAGCTCGGGGTCGTTCCCGTCCGCGGACGCGCGTTCGCTCAGGACGACGACCACGTCGGTGCCGAGCCGGTCCTGGTGGTCAGCCATCGCTTCTGGCAGAGAGTGTTCGGGGGGACAGACGACGCCATTGGCCAGACGGTGCGTGTGAACGGCGTCACGGCATCGGTCGTCGGCGTGGCCGCGCCGGGCTTCTTCGGTGTGGAGATTGGCGAATGGGTGGATGCGTATGCACCGCTGGCGGCGAGGGTCTCCCTGACGCCCCGGCCGGCGGACGTCCCGGCTGCCGAGGACGACACGATCTGGTGGGTTCGTCAGATCGGCCGGCTCCGGGCGGGCGACGAGCGGGAGGCCGCCACCAGCCGGCTGAACGCGGACTTCCAGCGCCTCGCCGTGCCTTCCGGCGCGACCATCGAACCGACGCAGGTTCCCCGGCTCGTCTCCGCTCCGGCACGTCGTGGGTTCGATCCGGTGGGAGGGGACACGGCCACCGCGCTCTGGGCCCTCCTGTTCCTCGTTGGCGTGGTGCTGCTCATCGTCTGCGCGAACGTCGCGAACCTGCTGCTTGCGAGGGCCCTGGCCCGGCAGCGCGAATCGGCGGTCCGGCTGGCGCTCGGGGCCGGCCGCGGGCGGCTGATGCGCCAGTCGCTCGTGGAGAGTGCGCTGCTGGCTCTGATCGGCGCGGGACTCGGCCTCTACGCGGGCCACGTCCTGGCAGGGGCCTTTCACGCGCTGATCACCGATGGGTTCGCGACGCGCGCGCTGGATCTGCGGATCGACGCGCGCGTGGCCGGCTTCACGGCCGGCGTCTCGCTGGTGACCGCCCTGTTCTTCGGCCTGGCGCCTGCCATGCGGCTCACGCGAGCGCACCCGAACCCCACGTTACAGGCTGGCAGCCGGACCATCGTCGCGGGCTACCTTCGCCTGCCGCGGATCCTCGTCGCCGCGCAGATCGCGTTATGTCTCACCGTACTCGTCACCGCGAGCCTCCTCGGCCGCTCACTCACCAATCTGCGCGAGGTGGATCTCGGCTTCGAACGGGACAACCTGCTGTACGTGTCGGTGAATCCCTGGCGCGCGGGCATGCAGGCCGACCAGGTCGGACCCTATGTCGATCGGCTGCGCGCGCAGATTGCCGCGGTTCCCGGCGTGCGTCACGTCGCGACGATCGCGTCACGCCCGCTGTCCGGTTCGACATCCTCAGGGCCCGCCAATCTCCCCGGCCGCCCGTTTCGGGACGACGGATCCGATCAGGTCCTGTTGAACGAGCTGGGCGAGGGAGGGCTGGAGGCACTCGGCATTCGCCTGCTGAGCGGCCGGACGCTCGATGCGCGCGACATCCGCGCCGGGGCGGAGGCGGTGCTCGTGGACGAACGGTTCGTGCAGCAGTTCTTCCCGGATCGATACCCGGTGGGTCAGCGATTCGGGCTCGGGCGCGAGAGCAGCAATCAGCACGAGATCATCGGGATCGTGCGGAGCAGTCGATATCACAGCCTCCGGACGGCGCCCTGGCCCGTGTTCTACCGCCCGCACGTGCCCGCGGAGCGGCGGGGCCGCGACGTCCACCTCGCCGTGCGGGTAGCCGGCGATGTCAGCTATGTGGCTCCGGCGATCCGTCTGGCCGCCGCCCATGTCGATCCGGGCATCCCGATAATGGATCTGGTCACGCAAACGGCGCTGATCGATCGCCTGCTGACCACCGACCGTCTGCTCGGCCTCACATCGGCGGCGTTCGGTGCTGTCGCTCTCGTTCTCGCCGCCGTGGGTCTCGCCGGTCTCCTCGGCTACGTCGTCGCGAGGCGAACGGGCGAGATTGGCGTCCGCATGGTCCTCGGAGCCGCTCCACGGGACATCGCCGGGATGGTCATGCGTGACTGTCTCTGGCTGCTCGGCGTGGGCATTGTTGCCGGGCTTCCTGCTGCGTGGGCCGTCTCGCGAGGCCTCGGCGGCGTGCTCTACGGTGTCGAGCTCAGCGACCTCGGGCCCATCGTCTTGTCGCTGCTCGTCCTGACGTCCGTGGGTGCGCTCTCGGCGTGGGTGCCGGCACGGCGTGCCGCCCGGCTCGATCCGATGGTGACGCTGAAGGGGGAGTAGGAGGGGAAGCAGGCCTGAAGGTTGTGCTACGAGAGGCGCGCGGATCCGGACACACGTGAGAGTACCCCGCGTCTCACGACCCGCCCGTCAACCGCGTGAGCCGCGAGCCGCGTGGCGTGCGTCTCGCACAGTCCCGCGGAGGGTCCGTGGTCCGCAAACCATCGCTCTTGCGCTCTCGTCTAATATCAGGTCATGAAACGGCTGGCGCTCTGTGCCCAGCTCTCGTTCCTCGTACCGGCCGCGGCGCTCGCCGCCGGCCAGCCGGCGCCCCACGACAGCGTCCCAACCGTTCAGGTAGTTCGAGCCATATCCCCGGTCGTCGTCGACGGCCAACTGGACGACGAGGTCTGGACGCGTGCGCCCGCGGCGACTGCCTTCATCCAGCGGGACCCGGACGAGGGCCAGCCGGCCAGCGAATTGACGGAGCTGCGTCTGGCCTACGACGAGGCGGCGGTCTATGCTGGCGTGCGGCTGCACGACCGCGAGCCTTCGAGGATCTCCCGCCAGCTCTCGAGGCGGGATGACGACGCGGAGGCCGACTGGTTCGCGCTGCTGCTCGACCCGCACCACGATCACCTGACGGGAGCCATCTTCCGCGTCAGCGCCGCCGGCGTCCAGGGAGACGCCATCATCTACAACGACACCTCGGACGATGATTCGTGGGACGCGGTGTGGACGTCGGCCGTACGCGTAGACGAGGGTGGCTGGACGGTGGAGATGCGGATCCCGTTGTCCCAGCTGCGGTTCTCCCCCGCGGCCAGCCACACGTTCGGCGTCAATGCCATGCGACAGATACATCGCAAGAACGAGCACGCCTGGCTGGTGCACGTGCCCAAGACCGAGAGCGGGCTCGCCTCGCGGATGGGACATGCGATCGGCTTCGAGGGGCTGGCGCCGCGTCGCACCGTCGAGCTGCTGCCGTACGTGGTGAGCCGGGCCGAGCTCATCGAGCCGGCGACGCGAGGCGATCCGTTCAACGACGGCACACGGTTGTTCGGAGGGGCCGGCCTGGATGTGAAGTATCGCGTCACCAGCAGCCTGACGCTCGACGGGGCGATCAACCCGGACTTCGGCCAGGTGGAGGTGGATCCGGCGGTGGTGAACCTGACGGCCTTCGAGACCTTTTTCCAGGAGAAGCGGCCGTTCTTCATCGAGGGGGCGAACATCTTCGGGAATTTCGGCCGTGGCGGTTCGAACAGCTTCTGGGGATTCAACCGGTCGGAGCCGATCCTCTTCTACTCGCGCCGCATCGGGCGGTCTCCGCAGGGATCAGCCGACGGGGACTTCGTCAGCCGCCCGGCGGCGTCCACCATTCTCGGGGCGGCGAAGCTCACCGGGAAGACCGCTGGCGGCTGGAGCGTCGGGCTGCTCGACGCCGTGACGGAGCGCGAGTACGCCCGGATTGTCACGGAGGGCGTGGACACCCGGCAGCAGGTCGAGCCGCTGACCAACTATCTCGTGGCCCGCGCGGATCGGGAGATCGGGCGGCGGGCCGCGGCCGGGCTGCTCATGACCGCCGTCCATCGGGACCTCTCGTCGGCACCGCTGCGCGACCTGCTGCCCGGCGCCGCCTACGTCGCCGGCGCCGATGCGCACGTCTTCCTCGATGCCTCGCGCGACTGGGTCGTCAACGGACGGATCGCGGCGAGCCACGTGCACGGCAGTCCCGCGGCGGTTGCGCGCCTTCAGCGTGCGCCGCAGCGATACTTCCACCGCCCCGACGCCCCGCACCTGGAGTTGGATCCCGACCACACGGCGCTCCGTGGCTGGACGGGCAGCGTGAACCTGAACCGGAACAGCGGCATTCACGGCGTGAATGCCGCGCTCTGGGCAGTCAGCCCCGGCTTCGACTCCAGCGACGCGGGCTTCAGCTTCAACGCCGATCGGGCGGGAGGGCATCTCGTCTACCGCTGGAACAATCCCGCGGTGACCCGCTTCACGAGACGCCGCTCGTTCTCGCTCGCCAAGTGGTACACGTGGAACTTCGCGCGGGAGGTGCAGGGCGATGGCGTCCACACGTTTGCGAACGTGCAGTTCCGGAACTACTGGTCGATCTTTGGCGGCGGGTTCGCCAGCCGCGCCATTCAGGACGACCGTGCTACCCGCGGCGGTCCCTCGATGGTGCGCCCGGCCTTCGGCGGCGGCTTTCTTGGCGTCGAGAGCGACAGCCGCAGGCGGATCGCGCTGGACGCCTTCATGGAGGCGCTCGCCGGGGAGGACGGCGGCTCGTCGGTGTCCGGCGGCGTCGGCGGCCGTTATCGTCCGGCCGCCTCGCTCGAGATCTCGCTGGGGCCCTCCTTCAGCCGCAACCTGATGCCCGCGCAGTATGTCGGGACGTTCGCAGATCCGGTGGCGGTCGCGACGGCCGGCTCGCGCTACGTGTTCGCCAACCTGGATCAGACCGAGGTCAGCCTGCAGACGCGGCTGAACCTGGTCCTCTCGCCCACCCTCTCGCTGCAGGTGTACGTCCAGCCGCTGGTCTCGGTCGGGGAGTACGGGACGTTCAAGGAACTGGCGCAGCCGCGCTCGTACAGCTTCACCCGATTCGGGCTGGATCGAGGGGCCATCAGCTACGACGCCGCGCAACGAGAGTACGCGGTCGTGCCCGGCGACGGGGGCGAGCCGTTCCGCTTCGCGGATCCCGATTTCAACTTCAAATCGCTGCGGTTCAACGCCATTTTCCGCTGGGAGTGGCGGCCCGGCTCCGCGATGTACCTGGTGTGGACCGAGCAGCGCGAGGACTTCGCCCATCCCGGGCAGTTCACCTTCCGGCGGGACTTCGGCCGCGTCTTCGGCGCCGCGGCCGACGACGTGATCATGTTCAAGCTGGCGTACTGGCTGAGCCGCTGACCTGCTGGTGACGGCCGGCTCACGCCTGCTCCCCCGACTCGTACTCCGCCACGACCCGCGGCAGGCGCTCGCGATCGTCGCCTGGACGCCAACAAATCGAGTAAGGCGGCGAATTGGCCTTCCTGATCTCCTGGTCTCGTGTTGATCCTCCTGGCCTCCTCGTCTCCTGTTCTCCCGCTCACAGCATCGGGAAGAACCACGCCCCCGCCATCGACACGATCAACCCCGAGGTGCCCGTGGCGATGCTCATCGGGGTGAGCACGCGGATCGCCTCCTGCTCGGTGAGGCCGCCCATCTTCGAGATCACCCAGAAGCCGCTGTCGTTCATCCACCAGACCGGCTTCGAACCGCACCCGATGGCGACCGCCAGCCACACCGGATGGAAGCCCAGGTTCCCGGCCGCGGCGAGCCCGCCGAGCGCGCCCGCCGCGGTGATCATCGCGACGGTGGCCGATCCGAGGGCGGTCCGCATCACGACGGTGAGGCCCCAGGCCATCGGCAGCACGGGGAGCGAGTAGGCGGTGACCGCCCCCTGCATCCAGGGACCGATGCCCGACGCCTGCAGCGCCGCCCCGAACGCGCCGCCCGCGCCGGTAATCAGGATGATGTTCCCCGCGCTCAGCAGCGACTCGTCGACCGCCCCGGACATCGCCCGACCCTTCCGCCGCCAGAGCATGACGAGCGCCAGCGCGGCAGCCATGACGAGCGCGATGTTCTGCTCGGTCACCCAGCGGGCGACCTGCCACAGACCGGGCGTATCGGCGCGCGCGAGGTAGCTCGTGTGCAGGGTGATGAGCAGCACCGGGAGCAGAATTGGCGCGAGGGCCAGCGGCAGGGAGGGCAGATCGCGCGTGTCCTGCGCGTTGATGGCCTCGAGCTCCGCTGCGGCCTCAGGCGTCGTCCGGACCGGTACGGTCCAGCGGCGGTTGGCGGCGTGTGCCCAGGCGTACCCGGCTCCGGCGGTGAAGAGGCCGACGGCGAAGCCCACCCCGATCATGTGGCCGACGCTCACGCCCAGGGCGTTGGCCACGAACAGCGGCCCTGGGGTCGGCGGCACCAGTGAATGTGTCATCGTCCCGCCCGCGACGATCGCGAGGACGTAGAGCAGATAGTCGCGCCCGGTGCGCAGGCGCATCGCGCGCGCGAGCGGCACGAGCAGGTAGAACACCGTGTCGAAGAACACCGGAATACCGAGCAAAAAGCCGCTGGCGAGGAACGACAGCGAGGCACGCGCCTGGCCGGTCAGCGTCAGGAGCGACCGGACGATGCGCTCGGCGGCGCCCGTGTGGAGGAGGGCCGAGCCGATGATGGAGGCCATGCCCACCATGACGCCGAGCTGCCCGGCCGTGCGCCCGAATCCCTCCACGACACGCTGCCCGGGCGGTGCGGCGGCGGCCGCACGCGCGGCAGCCGGCGTCGCGCCCGCAGTCAGCGCGTGGCGCTCCACGGCGGACGGGGAGGTGAGAAACGCGACGAGGAACGCACCCATCAGCAGCGCGAGGAAGGCATGGAGGCGCAGCCAGAGGATGCCGGCGACAACGACGATCATGCCGGCGAGCATGATCAGCAGCGGGTGCACGGGGGAGGATGATAGCTCAAGGAGGCAATGGAAAAGGCAAAAGGCAAAAGGAACGACCTTGTGATACGTTAGCGGCCTGCGGACGGCTTGAGGTGCAGCTCTGCTGCTGCCGGTCACTTTAGCGGTAAAGCCGAAGAGCCCGCTCCGCCCGGGACGGTCACCACCCAAGGAGAGGCGATGCACTTGAGAGATGTGCGGTTCTGCGGCCTTCGGCTGAGCGGCGTGCTCCTCTTCGTCTGTCTGCCCGCGGTCGCGTCGGCTCAGGATTTTCGCGGCGCCATCGGCGGACGTGTCACTGACGAATCCGGCGGCGTTCTGCCGGGCGTGACGATCGCGGTGACGGCGAGAGACACCAACGTCACGACCACTACGGTCACCAACGACACCGGGAACTACTCGCTCCTCTACCTCACGCCCGGCACCTACAGCGTGAGCGCCGAGCTCCAGGGCTTCAAGAAGATGGCCCGCGGAAACGTGGTCGTCCGGCTTGGCGACCGCCTCGAAGTGGACTTCAGGATGGAAGTCGGACAGCTCGCCGAGACCATCACCGTCGCCGCCGAGACGCCGCTCCTCGAGACGCGCTCCGGATCGGCCGGCCAGGTCATCGACGAGAAGCGCATCGCGCTCATGCCGCTCTCCGACGGTAATCCCTTCGTGCTCGCGCGACTGGCGACCGGCATCGCGTATACCGGTGACCTGAAGTTCTCCCGTCCGTTCGACAACGCCGGCACCTCCGCCATCACTGCCGACGGTGCGCCCGGGGGCAACGAATTCACCCTCGACGGATCGCCCAACATGGCGCACGGGCGGCGCGTGGCCTTCGTGCCACCCGCCAATGCCGTGCAGGAGTTCAAGGTCGAGACCGCCACGTTCGATGCGCAGCAGGGACACACCGCCGGCGCCACGGTCAACGTGACGCTCAAGAGCGGAACCAACCAGATCCGGGGGGACAGCTACTATCACTATCGTGACGAAGCCCTCTCCGGCAACGACTTCTTCCTCGAGCGGGCCGGTCGCCCGAAGGACACGCTCGACTACAAGCGATACGGGTTCAGCCTGGGAGGCCCCGCGTTTCTCGGGAAGCTGTACGACGGGCGCGACCGGACCTTCTTCTTCGGCGCCTTCGAGTGGCTGTACGATCAATTCCCCGAGCCCGGCCAGTTCACGGTGCCGACCGAGGCGCAGCGGATGGGCGATTTCTCCGCTCTGCTGTCGCAAGGCATCGTCATCTACGATCCGCTGACGGCCATCAGACGGGCTGACGGGCGCATCGAGCGCCAGCCGTTCCCCGGCAACATCATCCCCGCGAACCGTCTGAGCCCCATCGCGCTGGAGTACCTGAAGTACTACCCTCTCCCCAATCAGCCGGGAGACGCCCAGGGGCGGCAGAACTACATCACGCCGAACCCGCGCGGTGACGACTTCTACTCGATGAACTATCGCGTGGATCACGTGCTGACGAACAACCAGCGCTTCTTCGTCCGCTACTCGCGCAACAACCGGCGGGAGTACCGCGGGAACTGGACAGGCGACGTCGGCGGCATCCGCCCGACGGGCAACTTTCTCTTCCGCATCAACGACGCGCTCAACGCGGATCACGTGTGGACGATGTCGCCGTCCACGCTCCTGAATGTCCGGGGCAGCTGGTCCCGCTTCCAGGAGCCGAGCATCCGGCAGCACCAGGGGCTGTTCGAGCCGGCGAGTCTCGGGTTCCCCTCCACGGCGGCCCAGTACTTCGGGGACAATCGCTACTTCCCGCGCTTCAACATCGGGAACTACAGCGCGCTCGGCGATACGTTCGCCGGTGGCACCAACACCAACATCTACTCGTTCCAGCCGACCCTGACGCACACCCGCGGCCGGCACAGCATCCGTGCTGGCGCCGACATCAGGTCGTACCGTGAGGATGGGAATCCGAGCGTCCACTCCGCGGGGGAGTACAACTTCGCGGCCAATGCGGTGTTCACGCGGCAGCTTGACAACTCACCGGCCGCGGCCATCGGCCAGGATCTCGCGGCGATGCTGCTGGGGTTGCCGAGCGGCGGCGACATCGACCGCAGCGCCGACCGGCGCAACCAGGTGGTGTACACCGGCGTCTTCGTCCAGGACGACTGGCGCATCGGCAGCCGCCTCACGCTCAATCTCGGCCTGCGGTGGGAGTACGAGGGAGCGCCGACCGACCGCCTGGACCGCCTGGTCCGCGGTTTCGATCCGGAGGGCGAGCTCGCGATCACGGCGGCGGCACAGGCCGCTTACGCGCGCAGCCCGATCCCGGAGATTGCAGCGAACGCGTTCCGGGTGCGCGGCGGGCTGCAGTTTGCCGACGGCAGCAATCGCAGTACCGTGAATCCGGACCGGAACAATATCCAGCCGCGTCTGGGCTTCGCGTATCAGGCGAACGAGCGCACCGTCGTGCGCGGCGGCTGGGCCATCTACACGGTGCCAGCGCTGTTCGACGTGACAGGCATCTATCAGCCCGGCTTCTCGCAGGCGACGAACATCGTGCCCTCTCCCGACGCCGGGCTGACGATTCGCGCCACACTCGCCAATCCCTTCCCGGACGGCGTGCTGGACCCACCCGGGAGCAGTCTCGGCGTGAACACGTTTGTCGGGCGGGAAATCGGCCGGTTCAACGATCAGCTCGATTTCCGGAACGGCCAGTCGATGCGCTTCGCACTGACCGTACAGCGTGAGCTGCCACGGCAGTGGGTCATCGAGGCGGGTTACGTGGGAAACCGCGGATACGACATCACCACCGACTTCAACGTGAACCCGGTGCCGCGGTCCTACCTGTCCACGAGTGACGTGCGCGACCAGGCGACGATCAACTTCCTGACGGCCAACGTCACGAATCCGTTCGCCGGACTATTGCCCGGCGAGGGACTCAACGGCAACACCGTCCAGCGGCAGCAGCTGCTCCGCCCGTTCCCGCAGTTCCAGGACATCGACGTGCGCCGCTACGACGGGTCGAGCCGCTACGACTCGGCGCAGTTCCGGGTCGAGAAGCGCTTCACGGCTGGCTACACGGTCCTGTCAACCTACACCTACTCGCATTTCCGCGAGCAGACGACCCGCCTGAACGAAACCGATGCCGATTACGAAGAGCGGTTCCACGATACGCACCTGCCGCATCGGTTCGTGCTGAACGGCATCTGGGAGCTGCCGTTCGGGCGCGATCGCCGGTGGGGCCGCACGGCCAACCCCGTGCTCAACGCGATCATCGGCAACTGGAGCGTCTCGGCCATCTGGAACTGGCAGTCGGGACGGCCCAATCTGACCATCGGGAACGTCTACTACAACGGCGACGTCACGGAGCTGACGACGAAGTACACCAGCGACCCCACGG
>Ga0299913_10006384_pt1 | contig 10211 bp, 11 predicted proteins | sample RVTome_9_FD_201360 | JGI IMG/M metagenome (GOLD analysis project Ga0299913, IMG submission 201360) | Soil microbial communities from uranium-contaminated site in the Upper Colorado River Basin, Wyoming, United States - RVT155D38 (version 2) ... | reverse complement strand
TACAGCTTCGGCGGCTGGAAGGCGTCGCTGTTCGGCGACATCCACATGTACGGCCCGGAGGGCATCCAGTTCTACACGCGGGGCAAGGTCGTCACCGCTCGCTGGCCCGACCCCGGCACGTCATCGGTCGATCTCGGCTTCCCGCGCACCCGATGACGTCACCCGCGACCGTGGGGCCGATGGCCCGTGCCTGACCGATTCGAGACGCTGGCCGTGCACGCCGGCGCGGAGCCCGACCCGCAGACCGGCGCGGTCGTGCCGCCGATCCAGATGAGCACGACCTTCAAGCAGGACGGCGTCGGCGGTCTGCGGGGCGGGTACGAGTACGGCCGCTCCGGCAACCCGACGCGCGAGGCCCTCGAGTCGGCCATCGCCGAGCTGGAGAACGGGACGCACGGCCTGGCGTATGCCTCCGGCCTGGCCGCCACGCAGAACGTCTTCTACCTGCTCGAGCCGGGCGACCGACTGCTGATGAGCGACGACGTGTACGGCGGCACATGGCGGCTGGCCGACAAGGTCTGGCGTCGCTACGGGATCGAGACCGATGCGGTCGACCTGCGTGACCACGACGCGGTCGCCGCCGCATTCGCCGCCGAGAAGCCGCCACGCATGGTGTGGATCGAGACGCCGTCGAACCCGCTGCTGAAGGTCGTGGACGTCAGTGCCATCGCGCGGCTGGCCGCCGTCGCCGGCGCCATCACGGTGGTCGACAACACCTTCGCCACGCCGTACCTGCAGCGTCCCCTCGAGAGCGGAGCCGATCTCGTCCTGCACTCCGCCACGAAGTACCTGGGCGGCCACTCGGACGTCATCGGCGGACTGGTGGTCACCCGCTCGGATGAGCTCGCGGAGCGCCTGAGGTTCCACCAGAACGCGGCCGGCGCGGTCCCGAGCCCGTTCGACTGCTTCCTCGTCATGCGCGGACTCCGCACGCTGGCGGTCCGCATGGAGCGCGCCTGCGCCAACGCGCTGGTGCTCGCCATCTGGCTTGCCGAGCGGCCGGAAGTGACAGCCGTGAACTACCCGGGCCTGGCCGATGGCGCCACGGCCGAGCTCGTCGAGCGCCAGATGCGCCTGCCGGGCGCGATGCTGAGCTTCGAGCACGCCGGTGGGGAGGACGCCGCGCGCCGATTCGCGGCCGCCACCCGGCTCTGGACCCTGGCCGAGTCACTGGGCGCCGTGGAGTCGCTGATCGAGCTGCCGGCCCCGATGACCCACGCGTCAGTCGCCGATTCGCCGCTGGCGGTGCCGGGCTCCCTGGTGCGCCTCAGCGTCGGAATCGAGAACGTGGACGACCTGCGCGAGGACCTCGAGGCCGCCTTCGCCGCATCGGCGTCGTGACCGAGGAGCCGCGCCGGGACGGCCCGACGGAGCTGGTCGAGGGTCCCGAGGGCGAGCTCGTCGAGCGGCTGTCGGGCGGCACCGCCACGCTGCTCCTCGTCTGGCTGATCGGCGTCGGCGCTCTGTCGACGCTGCTGGCGGCCTGGATCTTCGTGTGGGTCGTGATCGGCGAGCGCCTCGGCATCGGCGCACTGTTCGGTGGGTTCGGCTTCTACACCGCTCTCGCCGGTGCCGCGGGACCCTGCGTGCTATGGCTCACCGGCCGCGCGCAGGGCCATTCGCTGCCCTGGTTCGCCTGGACCGCCGCGAAGATCGCGCTCGTCATGGTCGGGCTCATCGCGCTCCTGGTCAGCGCGGTGACCGTGGTCATGGCCGGCGCGCTGCCCGGCATCGGTGCCGTCCAGGTCGGGCTGCTGATGGCGCTCCTCGGCCTCGTGCTCAGCCAGCTGTGGGCGGTCGCGACTTGGGGCGCCGATCGCTGGATCGCCCGCGCACGAGTGACCGAGGGTCCCTAGACCTCGTAGGTGCGCGCCGGCTCGGCGATCTCGGCATCGGCTCCGTATGCGTCGGACGCGGCGATGCGTGCCCAGGAGCCGTCGCCATCGGCAGGGAGGTGCGTCAGCATCAGGCGTCGGGCACCGGCCGTGCGCGCGCTCTCGCCGGCCTCGGCGGGGAGGAGATGGCCTCGTCGCTCCGGCGGCTGGGCGTCCTCCTCCAGCGTGCGCAGCGTCGCCTCGCTGAGGAAGAGGTCCACGTCATCGGCGATGGCCTGCACGCTGGCTCCGGGGCCGGTGTCGGCCGTGTAGCCGAGCACCTTCCCCTCGGCCTCGGCGCGGAATCCCCAGCAGGGGATGAAGTGCTCGGTCTCGATCGGCGTCAGTGACAGACCGGCGAACGAGAACGCGGACGAGCCATCGTGCTCGGAGAGACGGAACGCATCCTCGAAGTGCCGCGGGTTGCCGGCGCCGCGCGCGAGGTCGAGCACCTGGTCGGCCGATCCGGGCGGAAGAATGACGCGCAGGCGCTGATCCTTCGGATGCCCGCGCCACGGATAGACGTAGCGGAGGGTGACCAGGTCCAGCATGTGGTCGGCGTGCATGTGGCTGACGACCACCGCGTCCAGCTCGTCCGGATGATGGCGCCGCAGCAGCTGCGCGACGACACCCGGGCCGATGTCCACCAGGACACGCCCGCCGCCGCCCTCGATCAGGTAGCCGGCGCAGGCCTCGCCGGGATTCGGCGAGGCGGGCGATCGTCCGAGGATGGTGAGGCGCATTCAGCGCTGCTCGATCGGCAGGTAGTCCCGGGCCGCGGCACCCACGTAGACCTGGCGCGGGCGCCCGATCTTCGTTTCCTTGGCGCCCATCATCTCCCGCCACTGGGCGATCCAGCCCGGCAGGCGGCCGATGGCGAAGCAGTTGGTGAACATGTTCTTCGGGAACCCGACCGCGCGGTAGATCAGCCCGGAGTAGAAGTCGACGTTGGGGTACAGCTTGCGGCTGACGAAGTACTCGTCGCGCAGCGCGACCTCCTCGAGACGCAGCGCGACGTCGAGCAGCTCGTCGTCGGCGCCGGTGGCGGCCAGCACGCGCTCGGCGGCGGCCTTGATGATCCTGGCCCGCGGGTCGAAGTTCTTGTACACCCGGTGGCCGAAGCCGGCGAGGCGGAAGCTGTCGTTCGGATCCTTGGCCTTGTCGACCCAGCGCTGGACGTCGCCTCCGTCAGCCACGATCTGCTCGAGGGTGTTGATGACGTCCTCGTTCGCACCGCCATGGAGCGGGCCCCACAGTGCGCTGATGCCGGCGCTGATCGACGCATACAGGTTGGCGTGCGTGCTGCCCACCATGCGGACGGTGGACGTCGACGCATTCTGCTCGTGATCGGCGTGAAGGATGAGGAGCAGGTCGAGCGCCTCGGCGACCTCCGGCTTCACCGCGTACGGCTCGGACGGCACCGCGAACATCATGTGGAGCAGGTTCGCGGAGTAGCCGAGATCGTTGCGCGGGTACACGTACGGCTGGCCGATGGCCTTCTTGAACGACCAGGCGGCGAGGGTCGGGAGCTTCGCGATCAGGCGGTTGATCGTGATCTCGACCGCGTCAGGCTCGAAGATGTTCTGCGAGTCGGGATAGAACGTGCTCATGCCCACCACGCCCGAGGCGAGGACGGCCATCGGGTGCGCATCGGCGGGGAAAGAGTCGAAGAAGTGCCGCATCTCCTCGCGGATGAGCGTGTGGTGCGTCACCTCGCCGACGAACCGGTCGAGCTGCTCGCGGGATGGCAGCTCGCCCCAGATGAGGAGGTACGCCACCTCCAGGAAGGTCGAGTGCTCCGCGAGCTGCTCGATCGGATAGCCGCGGTAGCGGAGGACGCCCTCCTCGCCGTCGAGGAACGTGATCGCGCTCGTGCAGGCCCCGGTGTTGCCGTAGCCGGGATCGAGCGTGATCAGGCCGGTCTCGCTCCGCAGCTTGCCGATGTCCAGGGCGTCGTCGCCCTCGGTGCCCTGCACCATGGGGAGCTGGACCTCGCGGTCGCCGACCTGGAGCCGCGCCGATCCGGCGCTCGCAGGCGATTCCGTGCTCACGCCAGGAGCTCCGAGACGGCCTCGCGCTCCTCCAGCAGCTCCGCGGTCGTCGCCTCGACCCGCGCGCGAGCGAACGCCCCGTGCTCGATGCCCTGGTCGATCTCGACGACGCCCGGCGCAGTGGCCCGCAGCGGGTAGCCGAACACGAGCCCTTCGGGCACGTCGTAGCCGCCCGATGCCGGGGCGGCGATGGCCGAGCTGAAGCGCTGCCCGGTGGGCCGGGCCACGTTGCGGACGGTGTCGATCACCGCGTTGGCCGCGCTGGCGGCCGAGCTCTGGCCTCGCGCCTTGATGATCGCGGCACCGCGTTGCTGGACGCTGGCGATGAAGTCGCCCTCCAGCCAGGCGTCGTCGCCGATGACCTCGGGAGCCGGCCGGCCACCGATGGTCGCGTGCCATGCATCGGGAAACTGCGTGGAGGAATGGTTGCCCCAGATCGCGAGGTCGCGGACCTCGCTGACCGGCACCCCGGCGCGGGCCGCGAGCTGTGACCGGCCTCGGCTCTCGTCGAGCATCGTCATCGCGAACCATCGGTCCTTCGGCATCCCGTGGCGGGCCGCCGCGGTGGAGCCGATCAGCGCGTTCGTGTTGCAGGGATTGCCGACCACCAGCACCCGGCAGTCGTCGGCCGCGTTGCGGGCGATCGCCGTGCCCTGGCCGGTGAAGATGCCGCCGTTGATGCCGAGCAGGTCCTTGCGCTCCATCCCTTCTTTGCGCGGGACAGCGCCGACCAGCAGTGCCCAGTTCGCGCCGCGGAAGGCCTCATCGGTGTCGGAGGTGCAGACCACCTCGTCGAGCAGCGGGAAGGCGCAGTCGTCCAGCTCCATGCGCACGCCGTCGAGGGCGGGCAGCGCCGCCTCGAGCTCGAGCAGCCGGAGCCGGACCGAGGTGTCGGGCCCGAACGCCTGCCCGGAGGCGATGCGGAAGAGGAGCGCGTAGCCGATCTGGCCGGCGGCGCCGGTGACGGCCACGGTGACGGGAGAGTCGACCATCGGTCTCCTGTGGCTTGGGGTGCGCCCGAGTGTAGCGCAGGCGAGCGTGGCGACCCCCCGTCGGCGCCGGTCAGACCTGCCGCAGCAGGCGCTCGCGGCGGAATCCGCGAGAGGCGAAGAACAGGAGCGTTCCGGCGATGACCCACACGATGGCGCCGAGCAAGACGGCGAGCCGGGCGTCGAGCACCACGGCGCCCACCAGCTGGGCGACGAACAGGGCGACCACCGGCAGGACGATCACCCCGCCGAGCTGGTACGCCTCCTGGAAGCCGCGAACCCGAGCCGAGACCACGACGAGGACGGAGATCGCCAGGGCGCCGACGGCCGGCCCGAGCCAGCCGAGGACGAGCAGCCACAGCACCGAGATCGCCACCGGACGGCCGATGTCACCCGCCGCCAGGACGTTGACGAGGACCGCGAACAGCAGCCAACCGATCACCGACACCGCGATGGCCGCCAGCCACGGCCCGAGGAGCTTGGCGACGTACAGCTCCCGGTCGCTGGTGGGGGAGTACAGCAACGCCTCGAGTGTCCGCCGCTCCTTCTCTCCCGCGAAGCTGTCGGCCGCGATGACGGCGCACACCATGAGCGGCACGATCAGGAAGAACGTCGCGAACTGGTACTCCAGCAGGTAGACGAGGATCTGGCGCTCGAGCGGCCCTGGGCCGAGCGTCCGCGTGATCTCCGGCGGCAGCACGTCGAGGAGCGGCCGGAGCTCGTCGATCGCGTCGCCCCCGGCGCGCACGCCGATGACGGCGAGGGCCGGGAAGAGCACGAAGAACATGACCGGCACGATGATCAGCGGCACCATCACAGCCTTCGCCCGAGCCACCAGCCGAAGGTCGCGAAGGACGATCGCCCGGATCGCGCGCCAGTTCACGATTCCGCATCCCCGTACAGCGCCACGTAGGCGTCCTCGAGTGTCGGCTGGTCGGGCGTGACGCGGTACACCGATGCCCCGGCCGCCACGAGCTCGGCGACCAGGCCCGGGACCCCGTCGCGCCCGAGCCCGTCGATGGCGATGCGGCCCCCGCCGAGGTCGCTGGCGTTGCCCTCCGACGCCGCGCGGGCGATGCGCAGGCCGATCTCGGCGTGCTCGAGGTCCAGCTCGAGCTCCACGCGCGTCGGCAGCGCGGCCGAGCCGGCCACCTCCGACGGCGTCCCGTCGGCGATCACGCGGCCACGGCGCAGGATGATCACCCGATCGCACAGCTCCTGCGCCTCGGCGAGATTGTGCGTGCAGATGAGGATGGTCCGGTCGCGGCCCACCGCCAGGGAGCGGACGAGGTCGCGGACGCCGATCGACGCGATCGGGTCGAGCGCCGCGGTCGGCTCGTCGAGGAAGAGTACCGGCGGGTCGTGGATGAGCGTGCGTGCCAGCGCCAGCCGCTGGCGCATGCCGCGGCTGTAGCCGCCGATGCGGTCATCGGCGCGGCCGGCGAGGTCGAAGCGTTCCAGCAGATCGTCGATCCGCGGCCGGACCTCAGGCCGAGGCACGCCCCACAGCTCGGCCCAGAAGGCCATCGCCTCGCGGGCCGTCATCCGATCGTCGAGCGAGGGCGTCTCGGTGAGGACGCCCGTGCCGGCACGGACCGCCGGTCCCTCCCGCCATGGGTCGTGGCCGAGGGTCTTCGCCCCGCCAGTGGTGGGCGCCAGCAGGCCGTTCATCAGGCGGATCGTGGTCGTCTTGCCCGCCCCGTTGTGCCCGAGCAGCCCGACGACCTGGCCGGCCGGCACGCGGAAGGACACGTCCTCGAGGGCGACGACGTCGCCGAACGTTCGCCCCAGGCCGGATGCCTCGAGGACCAGCGCGCCGGTCATCGTCGCTCGTGCGGTCGGCGTGCCCAGTCGGCCACGGCCGAGGCCATCGACCCGAAGGCGATCCGCGGCAGCCAGTCGCCGACCTCGGCCAGCGGCACCCACGCGTGCTCGCTGGACTCGAAGTCGAGCGCGACCTCGGCGGACTCGTCGGCCGGTCGCGCGCGGAAGACGGCGGTCACCGCGTTGGCCGGCGGGGAGTGGTAGACGCCGGCCAGCTCGACCAGCTCCACCTCGATCCCGGACTCCTCGCGCGCCTCGCGCCGCGCGGCCTGCTCGAACGACTCGCCCGGGTCGAGGTATCCGGCCGGGAGGTCCCAGTCGCCCAGTCCGGGCTCGACGGCGCGGCGCAGGAGGAGCAGGGAGGTGACATCTGCCTTCGTGCGCTCCAGCAGCACGGCGGCGGCCGGTCGCGGGTTCGCGTGCCAGCGCCAGCCGCATCGGTCACAGACGATCGGCTGCTCGTCGGCCCCCACGCAGTGCGGGCAGACGGGAACGGCTCGGCTCACGCGCCGAGCGTAGCAGGCGGCTCAGCCGCGATCGGCGATGCGGGTCGGCTGCGGCTGGTAGAGATCGTCCCGGCCCGCCGCGAGCATGAACATGTGGATCCGGTCCCGCAGGTGATCGCGCGCCGCGCGGAACGCCTCGAGGCGGGTCTCGTCGTCGCCCTCCACCGCGGAGGGGTCGTCGATGCTCCAATGGGCCTGCTGCCGGACACCGGGGATCGTCGGACACGCCTCCTTCGCCTGGTCGCACACCGTGATGAGCCAGCTGAACGACTCGCCGAGGAAGGGCTCGAGGGTCTTGGAGGTCTGGGCGCCGATGTCGATGCCGATCTCGGCCATTGCCGCGATCGCCTCCGGACGCACCCGCGTCGCCTCGGTCCCGGCGCTGTGGACCTCGAATCGGTCATCGCCCCAGGCGCGGAGCATGCCCTCCGCCATCTGGCTGCGGGCGCTGTTGTGGGTGCAGACGAAGATCACGCGCTGTGGCGAATCGGTGCTCATGCCCTCGATGCTACGCCCGGGGCGTCAAGGCCATGTCAAGCAGCGTCAATGTCCACCGTTGGGGACAACATGTGGATAACTCGCTTCGGCCGATGCAGACTCGTGGAGAACGGGGATTGCGTCCGCGTCGGGCGCGCCCATATTCTTGCGTCGTCCCGAAGGGGCAGCCAACGGCACCAGCGATTGCATCAACGGTCCAGCGGCGGTTCCTTCGGGACGTTTCGTTGCCCCGAGAATCAGCCCTCGAGGTCGCGCTGGAGGCGACGGACGACCTCGGCGGTCTCGTCGTCCGGGCCGTGACCCGGCTCCGACGCCGGGCCGGCGAACGTGCCGAACTGGCGGTCGCCGGCATCGCCCAGCCCGGGAACGATGTAGCCCCGCTCGTTGAGGCGGACGTCGAGTGCCGCCACGTGGACGTCGACGTCGGGGTGCGCGCCGGCAAGGGTCGCCACCCCTTCGGGCGCGGCGATCAGCGAGACCTGCTTGACCCGCGCGGCGCCCCAGTGCTTGAGGATGTCGATGGTCGCGGCCGCCGATCCACCGGTCGCCAGCATGGGGTCGAGCACGAGGCACACCTGGACGGTGGCCGCATCCGGCAGCTTGTTGTAGTACTCGACCGGCTTCAGCGTCCGCTCGTCGCGGTAGAGGCCGATGTGCCAGACCTCGGCCGTCGGGAGCAGCTCGAGCATGGCGTCGACCATGCCCAGCCCGGCTCGCAGGATCGGGATGAGTCCCACGCGCGGCTCGAGCCGCGCCGCGGTCATCGGCTCCAGGGGCGTCTCGATCGGCTCCGGCCGCGTCGCGAGGTCCGCCATGGCCTCGTAGCCGAGCAGCCAGGTCAGCTCGCGGACGAGCTCGCGGAACTTCTTCGGCTCCGTCGTCTTGTCGCGCAGGATGGCGAGCTTGTGGGCGACCAGCGGGTGCTGGCTGACGTGGAGCGGCATCGGCGCAGATTCTAGCCCTCGCCGCATGGGCACAATGCACCGATGCGCCCGACCGCCTGGCTCCTGCCGTTCGCCTTTGCCGCGTTCGGCGTCATGTGGGGCGCCTGGCAGGCGGTCCTCCCGGACCTCGCGCGTGAGCACGGGCTGACGAGCGGGCCGCTCGGCGCGATCCTCACCGTCGGATTCGCCGTGTCACTGCCGTCGATGCTCGGCACCGGGCGCCTCGTCGATCGGTTCGGAGCGGGCTGGGGCATGGCCGTCCCGGCGGCGGCGATGGCGCTCGGCCTGCTCCTCGTCGGCACGCTGCTGCCCGTCCCGTGGCTCGTGGCGGGCGTGGTGCTGATGGCCGCCGGCAGTGGGGCGTTCGACGTGGCGATCAACGGTGCGGCGATGGGCGACGCGGAGTGGAGCCGGCCGGCGCGGCTGACGTTGCTGCACGCCGCCTTCTCTGGCGGAGGGATGATCGGGGCGGTGGCGGCGGGCCTGGTGATCGGCACGGACGTGCCGTTCGCGCTCGTCTATCCGGTTCTCGCCGCGATGCTGCTGCTGACCGCGGCCCTCGCGGCTCGGTCGGGCTGGCACGCCCGGCCGCCGGAGGGCGGTGTCCCGCGGGCCGTGGCGCTCGCGATGCTGCCGCTGGCGGTCCTGGCTGGGCTCGCCTTCCTCGCCGAGGGATCGATGGAGACCTGGTCCGCCATCTACCTCCGTGACGAGCTCGGCGCCGCCGCCTTCGTGGGTGCGTTGGGCCCGGCCGCCTTCCACGCGGCCATGCTGATCGGCCGGCTCATCGGCGCCGGCGTGGCGGGCAGGCTGGGCGCGGCCTCGACGCTCCTCGTCGCCGGGCTGATGGCCCTGGTCGGCATGACCGCCGCGCTGCTGGTGCCGGTCCCGGCACTCGCCATCCCGGGAATGGCCGTCGCGGCGCTCGGCGCCTCGTTCGTGGTCCCGGTGGTCGTCAGCCTGGCCGCCGACCGTGCCGGCGGTCACGCCGGGCGAGCGGCGTCGTACGTGCTCACGCTCGGCTACGCCGGATTCCTCATCGGTCCATCCCTCGTCGGCGTGCTGGGGGAGCTTGCGGGGCTGCGGGTGGCGCTGGCGGTGGTCCCGGTGGCCGCGGCGGTCATCGTGCTGGCGTCGCGCACGCGGGTCGCGCGTCGCGAGTCGTGAGGCCGGCGCGGCGCGCTGACGCCCGCCGAGTCACCGGCGGCCTCCGGCAGATCGGCCTTCTGAGGCGGACCTGAAGCCACCGGCGCCAGGCATCTCCTGGTACGCGGCGTGCGGGAATGGCGCCCCTACCTCCGATCCCGGCATGCTGGTACGCTATCTGTCCTGCGAACGACCCCGAGCGCCAACGGACCGTGCCCAGCCCGTCGCCGGATCCGTACTGAGGAGGTTAGGAGAGCATGGTCTTCGGATCGAAGCGTGAAACCAAGCCGGACAGCCTCTCGCGCGAGGACGTGGTCGGGAACCTGTATCCGGATAGCCTGACGAGTGAGGTCGACGTGGCACAGTCACCCAGCGAGTT
>Ga0299913_10006383_pt1 | contig 10212 bp, 8 predicted proteins | sample RVTome_9_FD_201360 | JGI IMG/M metagenome (GOLD analysis project Ga0299913, IMG submission 201360) | Soil microbial communities from uranium-contaminated site in the Upper Colorado River Basin, Wyoming, United States - RVT155D38 (version 2) ... | reverse complement strand
GTTCGACGTGCCCCGGGCCGACTACACCGGATCGAAGGAGTCGCCCGAGCTGCGGCGGTGCAAGCAGGTGCTCGAGCCGGCATCGAGCGGTGGCTGGAACGACGCGGCTCGGAACAAGGAGTTCATCGCCGCCAACCTGTGCGATGCCGCCTTCTACTTCAAGGCGGCGGTGGAGGCGGGCGGTGCGGTCCTCAACCCCCAGGGCTGGCTGGCGGGCGTGGCCAAGATCGACCAGCTGGGCTCGGCGCTCAGCTTCTCGTTCCGCACGACCCGGCAGCGGGACGCCGTTGGCGCCGTCCGGCCGTTCGCCTTCGCCGACGACTGCACCTGCTTCCACTACACGTCGGGACCGAAGCCCATTTGAGCCGACGAGCGGCCGCCCTCCTCCTCGCCGCCCTCTCGTTGGCGGGCTGCGGCGTGCGCGGGCTTTCCTTCGTGGAGGACGACCGCGTCTCGATCCTCGAACCCGGCGACCGGGACAACGTCGAGCTGCCCATGACGGTGCGGTGGAGCGTCGAGGACTTCCGCGTCACCGGGCCGACCGGCACCGCGACCAGCGACGCCGGGTACTTCGCCGTGTTCGTCGACCGGGCGCCGCAGCGCCCGGGCCGGACCGTCGAGTCCCTGGCGCGCGGTGATGCCGCCTGCGAGGTCGACCCGGCCTGTCCGGACGAGGCCTACTTCGCCAGCCGCGGCGTCTACACGACCGCGGAGACCGAGATCACGATCGACTTCATTCCCGACCTCACCGAGGGCGACAACCGCGACTTCCACGAGATCACGATCGTGCTGCTGAACGGCGAGGGCGAGCGGATCGGCGAGAGCGCCTTCCGGGTCGAGTTTGAGGTGGCACGGGAGGCCGAGTGACCGTGCAGGGGGAGGACGCCACCCAGGATGCGATCACCAAGGTCGAGCAGACCCGCGACGAGCTGCGGCAGGAGGCGAGGGAGCAGCTCGGCGTCACCGGTCGCGACGACGCACCCCCGCCGCTGCGGGAGGTGCTCTCGCACGACCGGCTGAGCGTCTACCCGCTCTTCGCCCTCGGTCTCCTCTCGATCGTGGACACCTTCCAGGCCTACGCCTTCGGCGTGCTCGCGCCGGAGATCAGCGGCGCCCTTGGGATCAGCAAGGGCACGATCGCGGCAGCCATCGCCATCAAGACGCTCGCCCATGCGCTCGGTCCGCTGCCGATCGCGGCGCTGACCCAGCAGCGGGCCCGGCGCGCGCTGCTGATCGTGCTGACCGGCATCCTCTGGAGCCTCGTCGCCATCTCCACCGGTTTCGTCACGGCGGTGGCGGGGCTGGTGGCGGTGCTGATCTTCGACGGGCTCACCACCGCCAGCACCGCCGCGCTCCACACGCCGCTCCTGCTCGACTCGTACCCACCCGAGGGTCGGGTGCGGGCGCTCAGCTACTACCAGGGCGCCAACTCACTCGGGAACGTCCTCGCGCCGCTGCTCGTTGCGGGGCTGACGGCGACGGTGGGTCTGACGTGGCGGGGCGTCTTCGTCGCCATGGGCGCCATGTCACTGCTCGCCGCGCTGTCGACGATGCGCCTCAGAGACCCGGGCTTCGGCCGCTGGGACACCGACCGGATCAGGGCGACGGTGCGAGAGCGGGAGCCGGCCCAGCAGGGGAGCCTGGCCGCCGACGGGTTGTCGCAGCGCGACGTCACCCTCGGGTTCTTCGAGATCGTCCGCCGGTTGCTGCTGATCCCGACCATCCGCCGGCTGCTCGTCGGCTTCGGCATCTTCGGCGTCCTCCTCGTCCCGTACCAGACGTTCCTCGCCTTCTTCCTGTCCGAGCGGTGGAACCTCGGTCCCGGACCGCGGGGCCTGTTCGTCGCCTTCCTCGCCGCGGTCAGCGTGGTGTCGCTCGCCGCCTTCGGCCGGCGGGGGGAAGCGATGTTCCGCAAGAGCCCGGGGCGGGTGGTCGAGCTGGCGGCCACCCTGCTCGCGCTCGCCGTCGTGCTCATCTGCCTCGGCGCGCTCTCTCCGTTCTTCTGGCTCATGGTGCTGCTCCTGGGGCTGGCGTCGGGCCTCCTCGCCATCCTGAGCCCGGCCTTGAACGTCGCCCTGCTCTCGGTGATCCCGGCGTCGATGCGCCCCCACGCCGCCGCCCTGATCGGCATCTTCCTCGGCGCCGGGGGCGTGGCGGGCGCCATCTTCCTCGGAGGGATCGACCGTCGGTACGGCATCGTCGGCACCATCGCCTCGCTGCTCGGCCCCGGGGTGATCGGCGCGCTGGTGATCAGGACGACCGGCGCGCTGGTGTCGGCTGACCTCGACCGCATGATCAACGAGACCCTCGAGGACGAGGAGATCCGCCAGCTGTCGCTGGCAGGGACCCGGCTGCCGATGCTCCGGGTCAGCAACGTCGACTTCTCCTACGGGCAGGTCCAGGTCCTCTTCGGCGTCGACTTCACCGTCGAGGACGGGGAGATGGTGGCGCTCCTCGGCACCAACGGCGCGGGGAAGTCCACGCTGCTGAAGGTCATCTCCGGCATCGGCCTGCCGTCCGCCGGCAGCGTGCGCTATCGCGGGCAGGAGATCACCTATCTGGACGCGGAGCGGCGGCTGCGCCTCGGGATCACCCAGATCCCGGGCGGGCGGGCCGTGTTCGGGCCGATGAGCGTGGTCGAGAACCTGCGGGTGTTCGGCCACACCATCGGCCGGGACCGCAAGGCCATCGACGCCGCCATCGAGCGCAGCTTCGACGCGTTCCCCCGTCTGGCCGAGCGCCGCAACCAGAAGGCGAGCACGCTGTCGGGCGGCGAGCAACAGATGCTCGGGCTGTCGAAGGCCCTCATCCTGCGCCCTCGCCTGCTGCTGGTCGACGAGCTGTCGCTCGGGCTGGCGCCGGTCATCGTCGGCCAGCTGCTCGACATGGCCCGCCAGATCAACGCCGACGGCACCGCCGTCGTGCTGGTGGAACAGTCGGTCAACATCGCCCTCGGCCTGGTTGACCACGCCTACTTCATGGAGAAGGGCGAGATTCGCTTCGACGGCCCCAGCGGCGAGCTCCTGGAGCGGGGAGACCTCCTCCGGGCGGTCTTCCTCGAAGGAGTCGGCGACGGAGTCGGCAACAAAGTGGGCAACGTGTGAGCGTCCTCGCCGTGCAGCCCTTCGGGCTCGAGCTGCCCGCGTCGGCGCTGGTGCTGGGCGCCATCACCGGCATCACCTACGGGCTGCTGAGCGTCGGCCTCGTGCTCGTGTACCGCACCAACCGGATCATCAACTTCGCCCACGGGCAGATGGGCGCCTTCGGCGCCGCGATCTTCGGGCTGCTGGCCGACCGCTGGCACGTCCCGTACTACGTCGCGCTCCCGCTTGCCCTGGCCGCCGGTGGCGGCGTCGCCGCGCTGGCCGAGGTGGCGGTGATCCGCCGCCTCCGCAACGCCCCCAAGCTCATGAGCGTCGTCGCCACCCTCGGGTTGGCGCAGTTCCTGGTGGTGTTCGCCCTCGTCGTGAACGGCCAGGCCCAGGCCGGCCTCGTGTTCCCCGAGCCGCCCGGGCTCCCGACGTTCGAGGTCGGCGCGCTCATCGTCCGTCCGTCCTACACCGGCATCCTCGTGTTCGGGCCGCTCGTCGTCATCGCCCTCGCCATCTTCCTCCGGCGCAGCCGCTTCGGGCTGGCGCTGCGCAGCGCGTCGGCCAACCCGGAGGCGGCTCGGATGGCGGGTGTCTTCGCCAGCCGCATGTCGTCGCTGGCGTGGGCCATCGCCGGCGCCCTCTCGACCTTCACCGCCATCCTGGTCCTGCCGACCGTCGGCCTGGCCACCGGATCGTCGTTCGGCCCCGCGCTGCTGCTGCGGGCCCTTGTCGGCGGCGTCCTTGCCCGCATGACGAACATCCCCGGGGCGCTGGCCGGAGGCATCGCCCTCGGCGTCATCGAGGGCATCCTGCTGCGCAACTACGCCCGCGGCGGGCTGGTCGAGGTCACCCTCTTCGCCATCATCGTGGGCGCCCTCCTCCTCCAGCGCCGAGGCGGGAGCCGCGACGAGGAGAAGGGGAGCGCGTGGGCCGCGGTCCAGCCGTGGCGTGCGCTGCCCGAGGCGGTCGCCGCCCTGCCGGCGGTGCGGCGGCTGGCGCCGGCGCTGGCCCTGGCCACGCTGCTCGTCATGGCCTTGTTGCCGATCGCCATCAGCAACACCACGGCCATCACCATCACGAGCATCATGGGCTTCGCCATGATCGCGCTGTCGGTCGGCATCATCACCGGCCTGGGCGGCCAGCTCAGTCTCGGCCAGTTCGCCCTCGGCGCGGTTGGCGCAGTGGCCTCGTACCACGTGGCCACCAGGACCGGCGGGAACGTCCCGCTGTCGATGGTGTACGGCGGCCTCGCCGCCGCCGGCGCCTCGATCTTCATCGGCCTGCCCGCCCTGCGCATCCAGGGGCTGTTCCTCACGGTCACGACCCTCGCCTTCTCGGCCGTGATCGGTGCGTGGGTCCTGCAGCAGCCGTGGGCGCTGGCATCCGGCGTCGACCCCGGTCGGGCCGTCGTCGCCGGCAACGCCCTGGACACCGGACGGAGCTACTACTACTTCGTCCTTGCCACCTTCGTGGTGGTCTTCCTGCTCGCCCGCAACGTCCGCCGGGGCGGGTTCGGGCGCCTGCTCGTCGCCGTGCGCGACAACGAGGACAACGCCCGCGCCTTCACGGTGCGGGCCCGGAACATCAAGATCCAGGGCTTCCTCCTGGCCGGGTTCGTCGCCGGTGTCGGCGGCGCCGCCTACGCCCACACGTTCTCGGCCATCAACGACGCGTCGTTCCTCACCCAGTACAGCATCGACGTCGTCGTCATGACGGTCGTCGGTGGCATCTCGATCCTGGCCGGACCCTTGCTCGGCGCCGTCTTCGTGAAGGGCGTGCCGGCGTTCCTTCCCCTGGACTCGGCCGGGCTGGCGGCGACCCAGCTCGGGCTGCTGGTCGTGATCCTGTACGCCCCTGGCGGGCTGGCGCAGCTCCTCGCTCCGGTTCGGGCGAAGGTCATCGCGGTGCTGGCCCGTCGCGCCGGCGTCGAGGTGGCGGCCGACGATCTCACCGAGACGCCGCCCGCGACCGGGCAGTCCATCGCCGCCTTCCCCACCGGCGGACTCCTCGCGGCTCGTCCCGCTCGCCCGAGCCAGTGGGCGCCGCCGCTGCTCGAGGCGCACGACTTGCGGAAGCGGTTCGGGGGCGTGGCCGCCCTCGGCGGCGTCTCGCTCGAGGTCCGCGACGGCGAGACGCTTGGCCTGATCGGGCCGAACGGCGCCGGCAAGACGACGTTGTTCGAGACCCTGGGGGGCTTCACGAAACCTGATGGCGGCCGTGTCGTGTTCGCGGGCGGGGACGTCACCACCATGAGCCCCGAGGATCGGGGCGACTTCGGCCTCATCCGATCCTTCCAGGACGCCGCCCTGTTCCCGACGATGACGGTCCTCGACACCGTGCAGGTCGCGCTCGAGCGCCAGCTCCGCACGCGGGTCGTCTCGTCGGTCGTCGGCTTTCGCGGCCGCGAGCGCCGGCGCGAGGAGCTGGCCCGCGAGCTCATCGGGTCGATGGGGTTGTGGAGCTACCGCAACAAGCAGATCCAGGAGCTGTCCACCGGGACGCGGCGGTTCACCGAGCTGGCCTGCCTCGTCGCGCTCCGGCCCAGACTCCTGCTCCTCGACGAGCCGTCGTCGGGGATCGCCCAGCGCGAGACCGAGTCGCTGGGCCTGCTGCTCGAGAACCTCAAGCGCCAGCTCGACATGACGCTGCTGATCATCGAGCACGACATCCCGCTGGTCATGGGCATCTCCGACCGGATCGTGGCCATGGACGCCGGCGAGGTGATCGCCGACGGCCCGCCCGAGGTGGTGCGCCACGACCCCGCCGTCGTCGAGGCCTACCTCGGCGGCAAGATCGAGGCGATCGAGCGGTCCGGGATCATGGCGCAAGCATGAGGGCGCGGCAGGTTCTGGCCCGAACTCTCGCCGGCGCGGCGATGCTCGCCGCCGCGTCCTCGGCGCCGACCACCGTCGTGGCCCAGCCCGCTCCACCCGGTCCAGTCGTGGTGCCGACCGCGGTGGAGGCCTGGTACAACATCGCGCCGCTCGCCGCACCGGGGCTTCCCCCGGTCAACCTGTATCCGCCCGACACCCTCCACGTGGGTGTCACCGGCGGCGCCGAGGACTCACGGACCTACCTGACGCTCAATCTGGCGGGCCTTCCGCCCAGTGCCACCATCACCGGTGGCGTGCTCGTGCTCCCGGTCGACCCCGACGGTGGGACGCGCGACCTCGAGGGGGTCGGCATGGAAGCGTGCTTCGCCCCCGAGCCCGGGTCCGAGGTGCAGGGCTCGCTCGACGCGCCACCGCCGGTCGACTGCTCGATGCGCTCAGCGGCCACCTACGAGCCGGGCACGGATCGTCCCGTGTTCAGGATCGACCTCGCGCCCTTCCGGGAGGTGCTCGATGGGGGCGGGCTGGCGTTGCTGGCCGACGACACGACCAGGGCCGAGGGCGCGTCGTGGCACGTCGCGCTGTACGGCCGGGAAAACGAGGCACCCGACGCGACGGCCATCACCGCGACGCTCGAGCTCGAGCTCCCCGCCGACGACGGTGCCGACCGCGAGCCGACGCCCACCGGTCCCGGCGACGACGGGCCCCGCGAGCCGACCGCCGCGCCGCCGCCCGGCGACGGAAGCGGCGAGGTGGCGAGCCGGCTCCCCGACTTCGGCCTCCCCGGCGAGCTGGCCGCCCCGTCGGCGACCGACATCGACCCCGGCTCGGCACCGGCCGGCGCTCCCTCGGCGCCGGCGGTGGGCGAGGGCCCGGCGAAGCAGCCGGTGGCGCAGGCCGGCCCGCCCGACGACGGCCAGTTCCGCTACGGCGTGGTGTTCGTGCTGCCGCTCGCCCTGCTCGTCTTCGTCTGGTTCTTCGGGTCGGCGCTCACCGCCGACCCGGCGTCAGAGTTCGATCCGAGGATCTCGATCTGACCGGCCCGAACCCGGTCCCGCATCTCGGCGACGACGGCGTCGAACGCCGCTCGCTCGCGGGCAGCCAGATGGCGTCCGACCTGCACGTCGACGATGGTGGCGGCGGCGATGAGGAGCGCGAGGCCGCCGATCCCCCCCGAGACCAGGTACGGGACCTGGACGGGCACGTCGAGCGTGGCGGCCGCGCCGCGCCAGGCCAGCGCCATGGCGGCGAACCCGGCGACCACGAGCGCGCCCGCTACCAGCGCCGACGCCATGATCGCGTCGCCCACGACGCCCCTGAACCGCTCACGCACGGCCGTGGCCCCCGTCGACGGCCCGCAGCAACGCGGCGAGCTCTTCGAGCTGCCCGGCCCGCACCGCGGCATCACGGCGCCGCGCCGCGACGGAGATGACTGTGGCCCCGACGATGACGAGACCGAGGCCGGGGAAGGCGGCCGACGCGACGTACGGGAGCTGGAGAGCGACCGACAGGGTTCCCGCCACCCGGCTCCAGGTGTACGCGATCAACGCCAACCCCCCAGCGATCAGGAGGACGCCTGCGTACATCAGCGCCGGCGACTCGGGTTCGAGCCAGCGCCGCCATGCTGCGGCCGGGGCGGGAAGCGGTTCGATCCTCCGGCTTGTCGTCGCGATGGTGGCTCTCCTCGCCCGATGGTGCGCCTCTGACCGACGCTATCTCGGGCGCACCTGGGGATGGTTCGTCAGACGCGCCGAAGGAACGAGACACAACTGTCCCGCGCGACGAAGCGGGGGCGCGGTTCCCGCCATACCCTCGACGTCGTGTCAGGGGTGACCTCGATGCCAGGATCGCCCGAGCCGATCTCGTGCCGCCTCCTGCACGAGCGGAGCGAGCTTGAGCACGCCGCTCGGGTCGTGGTCGCAGTCTGGGGCGAGAGCGCGACCGGACTCGTGTCCGCCGAGCTGCTCCGTGCCTACAGCCACTTCGGCAACCCGGTCATCGGGGCGTTCCACGAAGGTGCCCTGTGCGGCGTCTCGATCGGGTTCCTCGCGGCCAAAGGGGGTGTGCACCTCCACTCGCACATCACCGGCGTCGTCCCCTCCCACCAACACCTGGGCATCGGCTTCCGCCTCAAGGTTGCACAACGGGCGTGGTGTCTCGACAACGACATCGACCACGTCACCTGGACCTTCGACCCGCTGCTGGCCCGCAACGCCCACTTCAACATCCGCAAGCTCGGTGCGCTCTCGGACAAGCTGCTGCCCGACTTCTACGGACCGATGAGCGACGACGTGAACCGTGGTGACACGAGCGACCGACTCGAGGTCCGCTGGCCGGTCGCCGCGGTGCGGGTCGAGCAGGCGATCGCCGCGAAGAGCTCGAGCGGGAACGGCGCGGGCGGTCCGCCGCCGGCGTTGGACGGCTCGCCGGTCGTGATCGTTCGCACCGTCCCGTTACCGGCCGACTACCACGCCCTCCGGCGGGAGGACCCGGCCGCAGCCGAGCGAGCCCGCTGCGCCGTGCGCGGCCAGCTGGCCGATGCCTTCGGGGAGGGCCTGGAGATCGTCGACTTCGATCGCGCGACCGGTTACGGCCTCGCGCCCGTCAAGGGGTGACGACCTGGCGCGTCGCGGTCAGCTCGTCGAGGACGTCGGTCAACGGGTCGACTCCGATCCCCGGCCCGGTCGGCACCCGGAGCTGCCCGTCGATCAGCCGGAACGGGTCGGTCGTGTCCTGGCGGAAGTATCGGTCCGACGCCGACGTGTCGCCGGGGAGGGTGAACCCCGGCAGCGACGCCAGGGCCACGTTGGCGGCTCGCCCGATGCCCGTCTCGAGCATGCCGCCGCACCAGACGGGCACGCCGTGGGCCGCGCACAGGTCGTGGATGCGGCGGGCCTCGATGTAGCCGCCCACCCGGCCCGGTTTGATGTTGACGATGGCGGCGGCGCCCAGCCGGATGGCGGCCGCGGCATGGCGAGCCGACTCGATCGACTCGTCGAGGCAGACGGGGGTCTTGATCAGCCGGGCGAGGTCGGCGTGGCCGAGCATGTCGTCCTCCGGCAGCGGCTGCTCGATGAGGAGGAGGTCGAACGGGTCGAGCTTGGCGAGATGGCGGGCGTCGGCGAGTGTGTACGCGGTGTTGGCGTCGACCTGGAGGAGCACGTCATCGCCAAAGCGCTCTCGCACCGCCCGCACCGGCTCGACGTCCCACCCAGGCTCGATCTTGAGCTTGATGCGCTTGTACCCGTCGGCGAGATAGCCGTCGACGGCCTCGAGCAGCGCCGGGATCGACGACATGATCCCGACCGACACGCCGGCGTCGACCGCCTCCCGCACGCCCCCGAGATGCGTCGCCAGCGAGACCCCGACCTCGCGCAGCTCGGCGTCGAGGACCGCCGTCTCGATTGCTGCCTTGGCCATCCGGTGTCCCTTCACCGGTTCGAGCGCGACGCTCACGCCAGTCGCGGACACATCGCCGAGGGCGAAGAGCCTCGGGAGGAGGTGGTGCCGGAGCACGTGCTCCGCCGCCTCCGCGTACTCCGAGGAGTAGAGCGGTTCGGTCATGGCGACGCACTCGCCCCACCCCTCGCCGTTCGGCCCCATGGCCCGGACGAGGAGGGCGTCCTTCTCGGTCTCGGTGCCGAAGGACGTGCGGAACGGGGCGACGAGCGGCATGCGCACACGGCGCAACTCCACGGCTTCGAGCTTCACCCCTCCAGCGTGGCCGCTCGGCGACGGCATCGCTTCGTCGGGGGCGCGCGGGTTCGCGAGAGGTTGTGGTGCCGGTGCACAGGCGCCGATGGTCCGAGAGCCGCGAACATGTCGTGATGGGAAGGCTGACCACGCTCGAGGCACGGGTGCGAACCCACCGCGCATGAGCCTCCACGGCGTCCCCGCGGCCCATGCGGTCGAGGACTTCCGCACCGCCTGCATCTCCCGCGCCATCGACGACCGGGAGATGACGCTGCAGAAGCAGAGCAGGGTGTTCTTCCAGATCTCCGGGGCCGGCCACGAGGCGCTGCTGCTGTCGCTGGCCCGCCACCTCCGCCCCGGCTACGACTGGTTCTTCCCCTACTACCGCGACCTGGCGCTCGTGCTGGCGCTGGGGGTGACGCCGCTGGAGGTGCTGCTCCAAGCGGTCGGGTCGGCCGACGATCCCGCCTCCGGAGGACGGCAGATGCCGGCCCACTGGGGATCGCCCGAGAAGCACATCGTCACGCAGTCGTCGTGCACCGGTTCGCAGTGCCTTGCCGCGGTCGGCTGCGCGGAGGCAGCCCGCTACATCTCGC
>Ga0299913_10006382_pt1 | contig 10212 bp, 10 predicted proteins | sample RVTome_9_FD_201360 | JGI IMG/M metagenome (GOLD analysis project Ga0299913, IMG submission 201360) | Soil microbial communities from uranium-contaminated site in the Upper Colorado River Basin, Wyoming, United States - RVT155D38 (version 2) ... | reverse complement strand
ACCAACAGATCAGTCGCCTCGGCCTCTGCAAGGCTGAACATCCGGCGGAGGAACTCCTGCAGGCACTCATAGAGCTCCTGCGCGGCCTGATCCATCCGGCGATACTAACGCATTCGAGACTATTGCTGATAGTGAATGGTCGCGTTTACACAACGACTGTGCGGACGCCCGGAGGGCCAGCGGATCTGCCGGATGGGCTTTCCGGCCGGTCGCGCGCCGGGCTGAGCTGGATGGCTCAGTTCCCGCGGGTGAGCAGCCGCCCCGTCGGTGCGCTCCCGGTGACCTCTGCCCCGCGCAGCCACGTGCGGCGAACCGCGCCGCGCAACGTGCGCCCGGCATACGGGGTCACGGGGTTGCGATGGTGCAGCCGGTCAGCGTCCACCACCCAGTGGTCGTCCGGTGCGAAGCGAACGAGGTCGGCGTCGACGCCGACCTCGATGCGGCCCTTGCGGTGCAGGCCGACGAGGTCCGACGGGGCTGTCGCCATCCAGCGCACGACCTCGGCCAGCTCCACGCCGCGTTCACGCGCCTGGGTCCACACCACGGGAAGGCCCAGCTGCAACGAGGCGATGCCGCCCCAGGCCTGCGCGAAGTCGCCCGAGTCGAGGCACTTGAGGTCCGCGGTGCACGGGGAGTGGTCAGAAACCACGCAGTCGATCGAACCGCCCTGGAGCGCCGCCCACAGCTCGTCGCGGTTGGCGGCATTGCGGATCGGCGGGCAGCACTTGAACTCGGTCGCTCCGGCGGGCACCTCCTCAGCGGACAGCGCGAGGTAGTGCGGGCAGGTCTCAGCAGAGAGCCGTACGCCGTCGTTGCGTGCCGCCGCCAGCACAGGCAGGGCGGCTGCGCTCGACAGGTGCAGCACATGTCCGCGCGCACCGGTCTGCCGCAGGAGACCGGCCAGGGTCTCGACGGCCGTGTCCTCGGCCGATGCCGGTCGCGATGCGAGGAAGTCGGCGTAGCCGCGTCCGTGCGGGGCGGGCGCGTGTTCGATGACGTCGCAGTCCTCGGCGTGCACGATCATCAGCGCGTCCAGCCGCTGCAGCTCCGTGAGCGCGGCCGCCAGTTCGGAGGTCGACAGGTGCGGGAACTCGTCGACCCCGGAAGGAACCAGGAAGCACTTGAACCCGAATACGCCGGCGTCGTGCAGAGCCGCCAACGCGCCGAGGTTGTCGGGGACCGCGCCACCCCAGAAGCCGACGTCGACGTGGACCTTGCTGTCCGCTGCGGTGCGTTTGACGTCCAGTGCAGCGAGGTCGGTCGTGGGCGGGATGCTGTTCAACGGCATGTCGATGACCGTGGTCACTCCGCCGGCCGCCGCTGCGCGGGTCGCCGTCGAGAAGCCCTCCCACGCGGTGCGCCCCGGTTCGTTGATGTGCACGTGGGTGTCGACGAGGCCGGGGATGAGCACCTCGTCCTCGTTCAGCGCGACGATCCGGTCGGCCTCGAGCGCGACGTCCAACGGCTCGACGGCGACGATGCGTCCGTCCTGGACGCCCACGGCTGCCGGCTGCTCCCCCGCGGGGGTGATCACCCGGTGTGCGCGGAACAGGAGATCCAGCCGGCCCGGATCGCGAGACACGTCGGGGCTCTCAGTCGTCGATCAGGTCGTATGCCGGCAGGGTGAGGAAGTCGATGAAGTCGTCCGCGAGGGCGACTTGGTCGAAGAGGTCGCGGGCCTGACCGAACAGCGTCTCGTCGTACGCCGGGACGCTCTTCAGCCGGTCGAGCTCCTCGGCCAGGATTCGGCGCACCAGGTCGGGCGTGACGATGTCGCCGGTGTCGAGCACGACGTCGTTGGCGACCCACTGCCAGATCTGGGACCGGGAGATCTCGGCCGTGGCAGCGTCCTCCATCAGCCCGCTGATGGCGACCGCGCCGAGGCCGCCCAGCCACGCGGCGAGGTACTGCAGCGCGACCGAGACGTTGTTGCGCAGCCCCGCTTCGGTCACTCGTCCGCCGGTCGACGCCACCTCGAGCAGCTGCGCGGCGGTGACCTCGACGTCACCGCGGTCGCGGTCCAGCTGGTTGGGACGTTCGCCGAGGACGCGGTCGAACACCTCCTGGCACACCGGCACGAGGTCTGGATGGGCGACCCAGGACCCGTCGAAGCCGTCCGCCGCCTCGCGCTCCTTGTCCTCGCGCACCTTGGCGAGCGCGCGCTCGTTCACGTCAGCGTCGCGCCGGCTCGGGATGAACGCGGCCATCCCGCCGATCGCGAACGCCCCTCTCCGGTGGCAGGTACTGACGAGCAGCTCGGTGTAGGCCCGCATGAACGGTGCGGTCATCGTGACCGCCGACCGGTCCGGCAGTACGAACGCTCCGCCCGCGTCGCGGAAGTTCTTGATCATGGAGAACAGGTAGTCCCACCGGCCGGCGTTGAGGCCGGCTGCGTGTTCGCGCAGCTCGAACAGGATCTCGTCCATCTCCACGGCCGCGGTGACCGTCTCGATCAGCACGGTCGCGCGGATCGTGCCACCCGGCAGCCCGAGCGACTCCTCCGCCGCGGTGAAGACGTCGTTCCACAGCCGCGCCTCGAGATGGCTCTCCATCTTCGGCAGGTAGAAGTACGGACCGCTGCCGCGGCGCACGAGCTCGGCGGCGTTGTGGAACATGTACAGGCCGAAGTCGGCGAGTGCGCCCACCATCGGGCGTCCGCCCACCAGCAGGTGCCGCTCGGGCAGGTGCCACCCGCGGGGACGCGGCACGATGACGGCCGGCTCGCGATCGGTCGGCAGACGATAGTCCTTGCCTTCCGCGGTGGTGAGGGAGATGGTCCGGCGCACGGCGTCGTAGAGGTTGACCTGGCCGCCGATGACGTTGTGCCAGTGCGGTGTGTTCGCGTCCTCGAGGTCGGCGAGCCAGACCTTGGCTCCCGAGGCGAGCGCGTTGATCGCCATCTTGCGTTCGGTGGGCCCGGTGATCTCCACCCGCCGGTCGGACAGGTCTGCCGGTGCAGTCGGCACCGTCCACGCTGAGGTCCGCACGTCGCGCGTCTCGGGGAGGAAGTCGAGGGTCCCTGTCGCCGCGATCTCGTCACGACGTACGCGACGCCGCGCCAGCAGCTTGTCGCGGCGTGGGCCGAACCGTCGTTGCAAGTCCGACAGGAAGGCCAGTGCCTGCGGCGTGAGGATCTCCTCCCCCCGCTCGACCGGGCTCCCGGTCACGTCGATGTCGCTCACGGCGCCCACCCTGCCATGCGCGCGAGGCGAGTGATCCATGCTGTCGCGATGACCTCGTCACCACCCGCCCCGCCGGTCGCGGTCGTGCTGGCCGCGGGCGCGGGCACCCGGCTGCGGCCGCTGACCGAGCTGCGGCCCAAGGCCCTGTGCCCGGTGGCCAACCGGCCGCTGGTCGACTGGGCGCTGGACCGGGTGACGCCACACGCGAGCCGGACGGCTGTGAACGTCCACCACCACCGGGAGCAGCTGGTGGCCCACCTGACCGGTCGCGGGCTGCACCTGTCGGTCGAGGAGCCGGAAGCCCTCGGGACCGCGGGGGCCCTCGGCCGGCTCCGGGACTGGGTCGACGGCGAGGCCGTCCTGCTCACCAACGCCGACTCGTGGTCACCCGCGACGCCGGACCCGCTCGCGCGCCTGCTCGACGGCTGGGACGGCGAACGCCCTCGCCTGCTCTGCCGTCGTGACCCTGAGCGCGGCGACTTCGGCGAGCTCCGCTACGTCGGGTCGGCGCTGCTGCCCTGGTGGTCGATCCGCGACCTCCCACCGGTCCCGGCGGGCCTGTACGAGGTCTCGTGGGCCCGCCTCCACCAGTTGGGCAGGGTCGACCTGGTCGTCGACGAGCCCGTCCATGTCGACTGCGGCACGCCCGCCGACTACCTCGCCGCGAACATGACCGCGTCGGGGGGCGAGAGCGTGATCGGAGAGGGCGCCGTGGTCGAGGGCAGCGTGGTCCGCTCGGTAGTGTGGCCCGGCGCGCGGGTGGGGCCGGATGAGCGACTTGTCGACACCATCCGCGCGGACGGCCTGACGGTGCGGCCCGGCACGGGTTAGCGTCGAGCTGCGCGCGGGTGGAAACAAGCGAGCCACGAGCGGGAGGATGAATGACAACGATGTCATTCGGCGTCTACGATGGGGAGCGAGCACGCCGCCGACCATCGAGGAGCACGATGGACCCCGCCAACGCCTACCGGCCGATCACCCCGGCCGACGGCTCACAGCTCTCCCAGCGTGACCAGGAGATCCTGGGCTTCGAGCGGCAGTGGTGGAAGTACGCCGGCGCCAAGGAGCAGGCGATCCGCGAGCTGTTCGACATGTCGGCCACCCGCTACTACCAGGTGCTCAACGCCCTGATCGACCGCTCCGAGGCCCTCGCGCACGACCCGATGCTCGTCAAGCGGCTGCGCCGCCTCCGCTCGGCGCGCCAGCGGGCGCGCTCCGCCCGGCGCCTCGGTATCGAGGTCTGAGAGCGGCCAGGCCGCAGCGGCCATGAACTCTCGCGCACCCGGCGCCCGCCGGGGAGCCCACCGCAGCAGCCGTGACCTCATCGGCGCTTTCGTCCCGTCGTTGCTCGCGGTGCTCGCTGTGACTGCCCTGATCACCGCCCTGTACGTCTGGCGGGGGGAAGACCCCGACGCCACGGTCCAGGCCAACGCCTCCGCCGACGGGTCCACCAGGGCGCCGATCTCGACCTCCCCGTCCGCGTCAACCTCCCCGGCGTCGTCGCCGCCGGCCTCGTCCACAAAGCCGGCCGCACCGACCACCGCGGCGGGGAACCCGGCCGACCTGGTGGGAGACCTGGAGGTCGTCGTGCTCAACCAGACCAGCCGAGGCGGCCTGGCCGCCACAGTCGCGGAACAGCTGCGTGGCAAGGGCTGGACCGTTGCGCACACCGGCAACTTCCGCGGCCAGGTGCCGGCAACAACGGTCTACTACCCGCCCGGCGCGAGGGCGGAAGCGCGGGCCGCGGCGGCCGGCCTGCCGACCGAGCCGCGCGTGCTCCCGCGGTTCGGCAACCTGTCGACGACCCGCCTCACCGTGGTCGTCACCGACAACTACCCGACCTGACGTGGGTCTCCCGACGCCGGAGACCGAGACCGGGCGGACCGGGCTGGCGGCCCTGCTCGAGAACCCGGCGCAGGCGCTGCTCGGGCTCGACTTCGACGGCACCCTGGCACCGATCGTGCCCGACCCCGATCAGGCGCGGGCCCACCCCGGGGTGCGGCCCGCGCTGGAGCGGCTGGCCCCTCTCCTCGGTCGGGTCGCCGTCATCACCGGCCGACCCGCCGGGGTCGCCGTCGACTACGGCGGCCTGGCGGGGATTCCCGGACTCACCGTGCTTGGCCACTACGGGCTGGAGCGCTGGAACGGCGACGAGGTCACCGGCCCACCCGCAGCCGCGGGTATCGAGACCGTACGTCGGCAGCTGCCTGCCCTGCTCGAGTCCATCGGCGCGCCACCGGGCACCGCCGTGGAGGACAAGGACCGGTCTCTCGCCGTCCATGTGCGCCGTGCCGCCGATCCCGCGGCCGCGTTGGCCCTCCTCGAGGCTCCCCTGCGCTCGCTTGCTGAGCAGGTCGGCCTCCTGGTCGAGCCCGGCCGGATGGTCATCGAGCTGCGACCGCCCGGGGCCGACAAGGGCGGCGCCCTGCGGGCCCTCGTCGTCGAGGCGCGGCCGTCCGCCGTCATGTTCATCGGCGACGACCTCGGTGACCTGGCCGCGTTCGATGCGGTCGACGGGCTGCGCGAGCACGGCCTGCCCGGACTCTTGGTCTGCAGCGGATCGACTGAGGTGACCGCGCTCGCGGAGCGCGCCGACCTCGTTGTGGACGGGCCGCAGGGCGTGGTGGCTCTGCTCGACGCGCTGGCGGACGAGGTCAGTCCAGGTCGGCGACCTGGTCGCTGAGCCACTGCGCCGGCGGCAGCCGTGCTGACACCGCGGCCAGCCGGTCGGTGCGGGCGCGACGCTCCTCGTCGGGCATGTTCAGCGCCGCATGCAGGGCATCGGCTGTGCCCGACACGTCGAAGGGGTTGACGAGCAAGGCGTCCTCGCCGAACTCGTCGGCCGCGCCCGCCTCTGTGGAGAGCACCACGACACACCCGCGCTCCGACAGGACCGGTCCCTCCTTGGCCACCAGGTTCATGCCGTCGCGGACCGGGTTGACGAGGAGCACGTCGCCGATGCAGTAGAGCGCGAGTGATCGCGCGTAGTCGTCGGTGACGTGCAGGATGATCGGCCGCCAGTCGGCGGTGCCGAACTCGTCCTCGATCTCGTTGGCCAGTCGTTGGACGAGCCCGGTGTACTCGCGGTACTCAGGCAGGTCGTGCCGGCTGGGGTAGGCAGACGCGACGTGCACGACCTCTCCGTGCCACTCGGGGAAGCGGCGCAAGAGCTCGCGGTAGGCGAGGAGCCCGCGGGCGATGTTCTTCGACAGCTCGGTGCGGTCGACGCGGACGATGGCCCTGCGGCCCGCGAGCTGTTCGAGCACCGCCGTCTTCCGGGACTGGACGTCGTGCTCCTCCGCCCGCTCGCGCAGGCTCGGAACGTCCACGCCCAAGGCGTGCACGCCCAGGCGGGTGGTGCGCCCGTCGTACGTCACCGACATCCCGTCATCAGCGGTGGCGCCGAGCACCTCGACGCAGCACTGGGCGAAGGCGTGCGCCCAACGGCGCGAGTGGAACCCGGTGGAGTCCGCGCCGAGCATGCCGAGCAGGGTGGCGCGGGCCACGTCGGCCGGCAGGATGCGGAAGTAGTCGGGCGGGGCCCACGGCGTGTGCGAGAAGTGGGCGATCCGCACATCCGGCCGCAGGTCGCGCAGCATGCGCGGCACCAGCGTCAGGTGGTAGTCCTGCACCAGCACGCGCGCCTCATCGGCGGCATCTTCGGCGATTGCCTCGGCGAACGCGCGGTTGTATGCCTCGTACGAGGCCCAGTCGCGACGGAAGTGCGCGTCGAAGGTGGGAGCAGTCGGAGTGGAGTAGAGAAGGTGGTGGACGAACCACAGCGTGGAGTTGGCGATCGCGTTGTATGCCCGCTGGAACGTCGCGGGATCGATGGCGAGCATCCGCACTCTGGCGCCGTCGGTGTCGTGCCCGTCCAGGTCGAGCCGTCCCCCTTTCGCTCGGGCCGCGGCTGCGCGGTCACCGTCGGAGAGCGCTGCGCAGACCCACACCGCCTCGTCGCCGCCGCGCATGCTCATCAGCCCGGACACCAGGCCGCCGCCACCGCGCTGCGGGAGGAGGCTGCCGTCAGGACCTTCGGTGAAGGACAGCGGTCCGCGGTTGGAAGCGACGAGCAGCTGCGCACGGGAGCCGGAGGACATGGCCCCGACCTTCCCGCTCACCTCACCCCTCAAGCAACTTCCCGTCTCTGCCTTCCGGCTGGCCGCGGATCGCGGTAGCCGCCGTCGGCCAGGCCGGCGAGGCGCTCGAACACGTTTTTCCACGCGAAGTCCCGGCACCGCAGCCATGACCAGCCGGCCGCCAGGAAGTAGAGCGGCAGCATGACCGGTCCGATGCACACGGCGTACTGCGTCGCGTGCCGCGCCTCGTGCTGCAGCAGCTTCGGACGACGAGCGAGCTGCTCGTCTGTCAGGCGGAGCAGGATGACGTTGCCGACGGTGAAGGCGGGCGCCCGCGGAAGGCCGAGCCGGTACCCCCGCGCCAGCAGCAGGCCATCAGGCCCGCTCTGGACGCGAGCGCGGCCCGCACCTGCGATGAGCAGACCGAGGAGGGTGGACAGGTTCACCAGGTTGATGGCCTGACGGACCCGCAGTGACGCGCGCACGAGGCTGACGGTAGTCGCGTCTCAGCCTCCGGACGAGCGATCCTGCTGACTCCTGCTGGCGCCTAGGCTGCTCGGCACAACTGAACATCGCTCATCCAGAGGGGCAGAGGGAACGGCCCGACGAAGCCCCGGCAACCGCACTCGTGCGCATGACTGACGTGCGCACGGTCACGGTGCCAACTCCGTCCCGCGGCGATCGTCGCGGGAAAGATGAGAGGAATCTTCATGCCCGCCCTGTCAGCACCCGCTCCCGTCTCGACCGTCCCCGACCTGGGTGCGGCCAGCGGCCTGCTCTGTCGTGAGTGCGGAGCACGGACGGCCCTCGGGCCCAGCTATGCCTGCAGCGACTGCTTCGGCCCCCTCGAGGTGCGCTACGACTTCGGGCCTGTGACGCGGCAGTCCATCGAGGCCGGACCGGACAACATCTGGCGCTACCGCGAGCTGTTGCCCGTCCCCGCCGGGATTGCGGACATCCCGAACCTCGAGCCCGGCTGGACCCCGCTGGTGCGCGCGCACAACCTCGGCCGCGAGCTGGGGCTGCGGTCGCTGTGGGTCAAGGACGACAGCGCCAATCCCACGCACTCGTTCAAGGACCGGGTCGTGGCGGTCGCGCTGGCTGCCGCACGCGAGTTCGGCTTCACCACCCTGGCCTGTCCGTCGACCGGCAACCTCGCGAACGCGGTTGCGGCCGCCGCGGCCCGGGCGGGGATCCGGTCGGTGGTGCTGGTGCCCGCCGACCTGGAGCAGCAGAAGATCGTGATGACCGCGGTGTTCGGCGGCACGCTGGTCACGGTCGAGGGCACGTACGACGACGTGAACCGGGTCGCGTCCGAGCTCGCGGGGGAGCACGAGGACTGGGCCTTCGTCAACGTCAACGTGCGGCCCTACTACGCGGAGGGCTCGAAGACGCTGGGCTTCGAGGTGGCTGAGCAGCTCGGCTGGCGGCTGCCGGCACAGGTGGTCATCCCGGTCGCGTCGGGTGCTCAGCTCACCAAGGTGGACAAGGCCTTCGGCGAGCTCGGGACGCTCGGGCTGGTCGAGCCCACGCCGTACAAGCTCTTCGGCGCGCAGGCGAGCGGCTGCGCGCCGGTGGCCGCGGCCTTCAAGGCGGGTCAAGACGTCGTCGCGCCGGTGCGGCCGTCGACGATCGCGAAGTCGCTGGCGATCGGCAACCCGGCCGACGGGCCCTACGTGCTCGACTCGTGCCGGCGCACTGGCGGAGCGGTCGAGGACGTGACCGACGACGAGGTCGTCGAGGGCATCCGGCTGCTCGCCCGGACCGAGGGGATCTTCGGCGAGACCGCGGGCGGGGTGACGGTGGCCGTGCTGCGCAAGCTGCTCGAGGCCGGTCAGCTCGACCCCGACGCCGACACCGTGGTCTTCAACACCGGTGATGGGCTCAAGACGATCGACGCGGTGTCCGGCGCGGTCGGACCCAGCGCCCACATCGCGGCGTCCGCGTCCGCGTTCGAGGCAGCCGGGCTGGCCTGATCTCGGCTACGCTGCCGCTCGATCTGTTCCGGTTCGCACCACAGGAGTTCGCCATGGCTCAGGGCACCGTCAAGTGGTTCAACAGCGAGAAGGGCTTCGGCTTCATCGCGGTTGACGGCGGCGCGGACGTGTTCGTCCACTACAGCGCGATCGACATGGACGGCTACCGCTCCCTCGAGGAGGGGCAGCGCGTCGAGTTCGAGATCTCCGAGGGCCAGAAGGGCCCGCAGGCGGACGGTGTCAAGGCGGTCTGACCGACCGCCGCCCCGTCGGGCGCGGCCTGCCCCGGCGGCAGCGTCCACCGGGGGCCTCCCCGCGCTTGCACTCGACCCGCCAGAGTGCTAATCATTGACTTAGCACTCTCCTAGGGAGAGTGACAGAGATTCCGGATCGGGCGCGGTGAGGCCGGTGCGGCGCGGCGGCAGAACGCCGGGTCGCCCAGTCGTCCGTCGCGGGCGCCGCCCCCGTCCGTCATCCACCCCGATCGGGAGGACCGGAACCGCATGTCAAAGATCATTGCGTTCGACGAGGAGGCACGGCGCGGCCTCGAGCGGGGCATGAACCAGCTCGCCGACGCCGTCAAGGTGACGCTCGGCCCGAAGGGCCGCAACGTCGTCCTCGAGAAGAAGTGGGGAGCTCCCACGATCACCAACGACGGCGTGTCCATCGCCAAGGAGATCGAGCTCGAGGACCCCTACGAGAAGATCGGCGCCGAGCTCGTCAAGGAGGTCGCGAAGAAGACCGACGACGTTGCCGGCGACGGAACCACCACGGCGACCGTGCTCGCCCAGGCGCTCGTTCGTGAGGGCCTGCGCAACGTCGCAGCCGGCGCGAACCCGATGGCCCTCAAGAAGGGCATCGAGAAGGCCGTCGAGCGCGTCAGCGAAGAGCTGCTGAAGATGGCCAAGGAGGTCGAGACCAAGGAGCAGATCGCTGCCACCGCCTCGATCTCGGCCGCCGACCCGCTGATCGGCG
>Ga0299913_10006380_pt1 | contig 10212 bp, 9 predicted proteins | sample RVTome_9_FD_201360 | JGI IMG/M metagenome (GOLD analysis project Ga0299913, IMG submission 201360) | Soil microbial communities from uranium-contaminated site in the Upper Colorado River Basin, Wyoming, United States - RVT155D38 (version 2) ... | reverse complement strand
GTAGACCGTCTCGAGCGGCGCGCGGTCCGGGAAGGCGCCGTCCAGCGCATCCGCGCGCAGCTCGAGTTCGGCGCGGACGGCGCGGCAGAAGGCCTCGACCCGGTTGCGCGGCCCGCGCGCCGCCCCACCCGCGTACACAACGAAGTCGCAGTACGGGCAGAGCGAGACGCAAAACGGGACGTGGATGTAGAGCGCGACCGGCGGGCGTGGGCCGTTCACCGATCGCGCGTCGCGGACTCCTTGGCGCTGACGATCCGCCAGCCCTTCGGCGGCCGACGCCGTGCCTCGATCTCCTCGACCTCGCGGCCGCGCGGCAAGGGCTGCCCGGTGTGGCCCGTGCACAGGAACACCGCGAAGCGCAGCACGGCGTGCCCGAGGAACGCGGCGGCGATCCCGCCGGTCACGGCCGTCAGCCAGCCACCGGCAAGCCCGATCCCGATCGTCAGCAGGAACAGGTAGCGGTCGCGGCCCGGCGCGCCCAGCCGGGTGGTGAGTGTGTACAGCAGCGCCTGGATAACGTTGGCGATCGTCGGCTCGAGACCGGACAGCAGGAGCAGGCCGAAGAGCGCGCCACGGAACGCGACCTCGTCGACGAACGCGGTCACCGTGGTGTTGAGCAGGGCACCCGGATACGAGGCGACGTCGGGGAAGCGGATGCGGTGGTAGCGCAGGATCGCGTAGACGATCGCCTGGCCGGTCCCGATGAGCCCGTACGCCAGGCCCCAGATCACCGAGGCGAGTCGATCGCCGGTCCCGAGGAACAGCTCGGCCTGCGGGGCGGGGTGGATGAGGAGCATCGCCGCGACGAGTGCGATCCCGAGCCCGTACCAGGCCAGGCGCTTGCCGATCGTCGGCCGCTCGCCGTCGTGGGTCGACTCAAAGTACTCGGCGGTGCCGAAGCGCTCGGAATCGAGCCTGAGCATCACGAGCATCAGCGCGAAGCCGACCGTGATCAGGACCCGTGCGGTCTCGAAGAAGTCGTCCATGGGTCTTCGCTAGACGGAGATCGCCGGTCGAATGTGGCGCGGCCTCACACGTCCTCCATCCGCAGGATCGCCAGGAACGCCTCCTGCGGGATCTCCACCGAGCCGACCCGCTTCATCCGCTGCTTGCCCTCCCGCTGCTTCTCGAGCAGCTTGCGCTTGCGCGTGATGTCGCCACCGTAGCATTTGGCCAGGACGTTCTTGCGCATGGCGCGGACGGTTTCGCGCGAGATCACGTTCGAGCCGATCGCCGCCTGGATCGGCACCTCGAACATCTGCCGGGGGATGAGCGCCTTGAGGCGCGTCGCGAGCGCCCGCCCGACCGCCTGCGCCCGGTCGCGGTGGACGATCAGCGACAGGGCGTCGACGGGTTCGGCGTTGACGAGGATGTCGAGCTTGACGAGATTCGCCGGCCGGTAGCCGGCTTCCTCGTAGTCCATCGACGCGTAGCCCTGGCTGCGGCTCTTGAGCTGGTCGTAGTAGTCGACGATGAGCTCGGCCAGCGGCAGCTCGAAGCGCAGGAGAACCCGGGTCGGGTCCAGGTACTCCATCCCGAGGAACGTGCCGCGCCGGTTGGTCGAGAGCTCCATCAGGGGGCCGATGTACTGGCTCGGCGTGACGACCGAGAGGGTCACCCACGGCTCGCGGATCTCCTCGATGTCCGACGGGTTCGGCATGAGCGCCGGGTTGTCGACGGCGACCTCGCCCCGCCCGTGGGCGAGCACGACCCGGTATTCGACCGAAGGCGCCGAGGCGATGAGATCGAGGTCGAACTCGCGCTCGAGCCGCTCCTGGACGATCTCCATGTGGAGCAGGCCGAGGAACCCGCAACGGAACCCGAAGCCGAGCGCGATCGAGCTCTCGGGCTCGTAGGTGAAGCTCGCGTCGTTGAGGTGCAGCTTCTCCAGAGCGTCCCGGAGCAGCGGGTAGTCCTCCCCGGACAACGGGTACAGCCCCGCGAACACAAGGCTCTTGGCCTCCTGGTATCCGGGGACCGGCTCCCTCGCCGGGCGGTCGGCGGTCGTGATCGTGTCGCCGACCTGGGCTTCGCGGACGTTCTTCAGCCCGGTCGCGACATAGCCGACCTCACCGGCCACCAGCTCCTCGACAGGGACGAGCTGTGGCCGGAAGAACCCGAGCTCGAGCAGTTCAGCCTCGGCCGTCGAGGCCATCAACCGAATCGTGTCCCGGGCGTGGAGCCGGCCGTTGTCGAGGCGGACGTAGACGACGACACCCTTGTACGGGTCGTAGTGCGAATCGAAGATGAGGGCCTGGAGCGGAGCCGTGGGGTCGCCCTTGGGCGGCGGGATGCGCTCGACGATCGCCTCGAGGATCTCGGGCACCCCGGTGCCGTCCTTGGCGCTGGCCAGGATGACTTCCTCGCGCGGAATCGCCAGGACGTTCTCGAGCTCGTCCATGACGACGTCGGGCTGGGCCGAGGGCAGGTCGATCTTGTTGAGGACCGGGATGATCGTCAGGCCCTCGCGCAGGGCGAGATGGACGTTGGCCAGCGTCTGGGCCTCGATCCCCTGCGCGGCATCGACGACGAGCAGCGCGCCCTCGCAGGCCTGCAGGCTCCGGCTCACCTCGTAGGCGAAGTCGACGTGACCCGGGGTGTCGATGAGGTTCAGCCCGTATTCGAGGCCGTCGCTCGCCGTGTACTGGAGTCGCACGGCCCGCGCCTTGATCGTGATCCCCTTCTCGCGCTCGAGGTCCATCGAGTCGAGGACCTGGCTCTGCATCTGCCGGCCCTCGACGGTGTGGGTCAGCTCGAGCAGCCGGTCGGCCAGGGTCGACTTGCCATGGTCGATGTGGGCGATGATCGAGAAGTTGCGCAGCCGAGACTGGGGGATGGTCACGAGGGCGGAGTGTAGTGGGTCGGGCGCCCGCCGCGCAGTGGCCGGCGATCAGGCTGTGGTACCATCCGCCTTCGCGCCCGGCGCTCCGTTCCGCGCGGCCGCGCGTTCGACCACCCGATACCAACGAGGTTCGCTCACCTTGGCCAAGACGCCCCGCACCTGGACCGGCGCACGTTCGCCGTCCGGCCTCAAGCGCGTCCGTTCGTCACAGCGCCGCCGCGAGGTGCTGCAGCCCCGCCGGACCGCCGCGAAGACCTACGTCGCGAAGGCGCTCAGCGCCGCGACCGAACCGACCGACGGACTCGATCCGAACCAGGCCCTCGCCGAAGCGTTGAGCGCCCTCGACCGTGCCGCGAAGGTCGGCGCCATCCATCCCAACGCTGCCGCGCGCCGCAAGTCGCGCCTCACGATCAAGGTCAACGCCGCGCTCGGCGGTGCGGCGGTCCAGGCCGGTGGCCGCGTCGTCAAGACGACCGGCAAGGCCGCTGCCCAGAAGGCTGCCAAGGCCCGCATCGCCGCCTCGAAGGCGGACAAGGCCAAGGGCGCCCAGACGGCCGCCGGCAAGGCCCGCGCCGCGCTCAGCCGGACGGCGCGTGACACGGCTGCCGCGGCAGCTCGGGCCGAGGCTGCGCCGGACACGGCGGCCCCGAAGAAGACCACGGCCACGAAGTCCTCGGGCGCGAAGGCCGCGGCGCCGAAGGCAAAGGCGACCCCCAAGGCCTCGAAGCCGGCCGCCAAGTCGACCTCGAAGCCGGCCGCCAAAAGCACCGCCGCGAAGACTTCCACCAAGTCCAAGAAGGCCTGACCCGCTCCTCGAGGTGGAGCGCCCTCGCCGGCCAACTGGTCGCCCTGGGCCCGCTGCGCGGCGACGCGCCCGGTCGGTGAGTCATGTGTGCCTCAATTCGAGGACACGCGCGCAGCGTGCGGCACGGATTCCGACAGATCCGGGCGTTTCCATCGGCCGACTCCACACGGGTACGGCCAGGATGAGTCACCCGCGACTCAGGAGCGACCACCGCCTCCAAGACCGGACCAAAGACCAAGAAGCCTGACCGCCGGCCCTGGGCTCGCGGCCCGGGACGACCTGGGCTGCTGCCGGCTGACGGGCCCGGCCGCCGAGTCACGAGTGCCTCAATTCGAGGACACGCGTACAGCGCCCATCACGGAGTCCGACAAATCTGGTTGGTTTCGTCGGCGAGCCGTGCACGAGTATGGCCTGGGCGAGTCACCTGCGACTCAAGGCGCGCGCGGCAGGTCGACGCCGCACGACGCCGCGCGAACCCTATGCCGAGGCCGCGTCCTCGCCGACGCCCGCCACGGCGCCGCGTGGCCGTGTCGCCAGGTAGACCGCTCCGCCACCGAGTCCCGCGACCGTCGTGAGCCCGAGCAGCAGACCGGCCGTCGCGAACTGCTGGTTCCAGTAGAACCCGGCGAACGAGTCGGTGTCGCTGACGCCCTGGTCGGCCAGCGCAGCCCCCCGGCCGTCGGCCAGGTAGCGCTGGTACACGCAGTCGGCCCCGGGATCGCACACCGGCGGGATCGGGTTGCCGTCTTCATCGATCCGATTGAAGTCGGGATAGCCGTTGTCGGCAAAGAAGAACAGCCCCTTCACGACGATGAGCAACGCCGCGAACGTCAACGCCGTGACCGCCCCGGCGAACAGGCCGTTCGACAGGATCCGACCGCGCGGTTTGGCCCCCCGGTTGGAGCGGGCATCTGCGTAGTAGCCGATCGTCAGCCCGGCCGGCCCGGCCAGCAGCCAGTAGACCGGCTCGATCGGGATGACGAGCAGGAAGCTGACGCCGATCGTCACCGCCATGCCGATCCCGACATAGGCGGCGACGATCGCGCCGCGGTCGACGAAGCGGGTCACGTACCCGCTGCGACCCCGGCCGTCTCCGGTGCGTGGCGCGGGCTGCGCGGGACCCCGGTCAGGGCGCGCCGGCCGGGGTAACGCGCCGCGTCGCCGAGCTCGCCCTCGATCCGCAGCAACCGGTTGTACTTGGCGACCCGTTCCGAGCGCGACGGGGCTCCGGTCTTGATCTGGCCGGTGCCCATCGCGACGACGAAGTCGGCGATCGTCGTGTCCTCGGTCTCGCCCGAACGATGCGACACGACCGCCGACCAGCCGGCGCTGCGCGTGAGCTCGATCGCTTCGATCGTCTCGGTCAGCGTCCCGATCTGGTTGAGCTTGATGAGGACCGAGTTAACCGCATCGAGATCGATCGCCCGGGCAATCCGCTCGGTGTTCGTCACGAGCAGGTCGTCGCCGACGAGCTGGATCGTGTCGCCGAGCCGCTGCCGGAGAGCCTGCCAGCCGGACCAGTCGTCCTCGGCCAGGCCGTCCTCGAGCGACACGATCGGGTAGCGCGCGGCCCAGTCCGCCCACAGGTCGATCAGCTCGCCGCTGTCGAGCGTCCGGCCCTCCTTGGCGAGGACGTAGCGGGTCGCGGCGCCGTCGACGCCACTCCCCTCCTCGACCAGCTCCGTGACGGCTGGGTCGAGCGCGATCGCGACATCGACTCCGGCCCGGTACTTCGCCTTCTCGATCGCCCGCAGGATGATCTCGACCGCGGCCTGGTTCGAACCGAGCGACGGCGCGAATCCACCCTCGTCGCCCTGGCCCGTGGCATGGCCCTCGTCGTGCAGGATGGCGCGGAGGGCGGCGAAGATCTCCGCCCCGGCCCGCAGGGCGTCGCCGAACGAGGCGACGCCGACCGGCATGACCATGAACTCCTGGAAATCCGTGGAGTCCTGGGCGTGCTTGCCCCCGTTGAGGATGTTGAACATCGGGACGGGCAGCGTGCGTGCCCCGGCGCCACCGAGATAGCGGTACAGCGGCAGGTCGTACGACGCCGCGGCGGCATGGGCGCAGGCCAGCGACACGCCGAGGATTGCGTTCGCCCCGAGCTCGCCCTTGTTCGGGGTGCCGTCGAGGTCGAGCAGGACCGCGTCGATGCCGGCCTGGTCCGACGCGTCGAGGCCATACAGCGCCGGCGCGATCGTCTCGACCACGTTGTTCACCGCGCGCAGCACACCCTTGCCGCCATAGCGGGTCTTGTCGCCGTCGCGCAGCTCGACCGCTTCGTGGGCGCCGGTCGACGCGCCGGACGGCACCGCCGCCCGGCCAACCGAGCCGTCCTCGAGGATGACGTCGACTTCGATGGTGGGATTGCCGCGCGAATCGAGGATCTCGCGGGCGTCGATCAGTTCGATCCCGGTGGTCATGCCTTCTCCGTTCCGTCGGTCTTGTCGAGGAGCACGGTCACCCCCGGCAACTCGCGGCCCTCGAGAAACTCGAGCGACGCGCCACCGCCGGTCGAGATGTGGGTCATCCGGTCGGCGAAGCCCTGCTGGGTGATCGCCGCGACGGAATCGCCGCCGCCGACCACCACGGTTGCCCCGCTCGCCGCTCGATCCGCGACGAAGCGGGCGATCGCCTTCGTGCCGTGCGCGAAGGACGGGATCTCGAAGACGCCGAGGGGTCCGTTCCAGAACACGGTCCGGGCATCGGCCAGCGCCTGCTGCATCTCCTCGAGCGACTGTGCCCCGACGTCGACGATGTGCCACGAGGCGGGGATCTTCTCGGCGGGGAGCGTCTTGTACTCGGTCCCGCGGGTGACCTCCTTGGCGACAATGACGTCGACCGGCAGGACGACCCGAACACCCTTGGCCTCAGCGGACGCCAGGATCCGCTTGGCATCCTCGACCCGATCGTGCTCGGCGAGGCTCTTCCCGACGGCCTTGCCCTGGGCGAGCAGGAACGTATTGGCCATGCCGCCGCCGAGGACGAGCAGGTCGACCTTGGTCAGCAGGCTGTCGATGACCTTGATCTTGTCGGAGACCTTGGCCCCGCCAAGGATCGCCGCGAACGGCCGCTCGGGCGACTCGAGCAGCTTGGAGAGCATCTCGAGCTCGCGCTCCATGAGCAGGCCCGCGTAGGCCGGCAGCAGCTCGGCGATGCCGACCGTCGAGGCGTGCGCCCGGTGCGCGGTCCCGAACGCATCGTTGACATACACGTCGGCGTACCCGGCGAGCGCCTTGGCGAACTCGGGGTCGTTGGCCTCTTCCTCGGCATGGAATCGAAGGTTCTCGAGGAGGATGACCTCGCCGGGCCGGAGGCGCTTGATCGCGTCCTCCGTCCCGACACCGAGCGCGTCGCCGGTCACGGGCACGTTCTTGCGCAGGATCTGGGTGAGGCGGGCGCCCACCGGGCGCAGCCGCAGACCGTCCTGGACCTTGCCTTTCGGCCGGCCCAGGTGGCTGGCAAGGATGACCTTCGCGCCCTGTTCGAGGAGCGCCTTGATCGTCGGAACGGCCGCGCGGATGCGTGAGTCGTCGGTGACCTTGCCGTCCTCGAGCGGGACGTTGAAGTCGACGCGAACGAACACGCGCTTGCCGGCGACGTCCGCGTCACGGATGGTCTGCTTGTTCATGTTGGTCTCGTCAGTTCTAGGGCGCGGTGGCAATCAGGCGGTGGCCACCGGCAGCCGGGCGGCGACGCGGGCCACGAGGTCGGCGACCCGGCAGCTGTAGCCCCACTCGTTGTCGTACCAGGCGATGACCTTGACCATCGTGCCATCGATGACCATCGTCGAAGCTGAATCGATGATCGAGGAGCGCTCGTCGCCCTTGAAGTCCATTGACACGAGCGGCTCGTCGGACACGCCGAGGATGCCCTGCATCGGACCGGCCTCGGCGGCGCGGAACGCGTCGTTGAGCTCGGCGACCGACGTCTCGCGGCCGACTTCGGCCGTGAAGTCGACGACGCTCACGGTGGGTGTCGGGACGCGCAGGCTGAAGCCGTCGAACTTGCCCTTGAGGTCGGGGATCACGAGCGCGAGGGCCTTCGCCGCGCCGGTCGTGGTCGGGATGATGTTCTGGCCGGCCGAGCGGGCGCGGCGGGGATCCTTGTGGGCAACGTCGAGGATGCGCTGGTCGTTGGTGTAGCTGTGAATGGTGTTCATCAGGCCGCGCTGGATGCCGAGCAGGTCGTGGACGACCTTGGCCGCCGGGGCGAGGCAGTTCGTCGTGCAGCTGGCATTGCTGATGATGTGGTGGACGTCCGGGTCGTAGCGGTCGTCGTTCACCCCGAGGACGATCGTGATGTCCTCGTTCTTGGCCGGGGCGCTGATGATGACCTTCTTCGCTCCGGCGTCGATGTGCGCCCGGGCCTTCGTGGCGTCGGTGAAGATGCCGGTCGATTCGACGACGATGTCGACGCCAAGGTCGCCCCAGGGGAGGGCGGCGGGATCCTTCTCCTTGAGGACCTTGATCTCGCGGCCGTCGACGAGAATCGCGTCATCGGTGTGGCCGACCTCCCCGGGATAAGCGCCGTAGGTCGAGTCGCGCTTGAACAGCAGCGCGTTCATCGACGTGTCGACGAGATCGTTGACCGCCACGACCTCGACGTCGGGGGCACGCTCGATGAGCGCCTTGAGCGATTGGCGGCCGATGCGGCCGAAGCCGTTGATGCCGACACGCGTGGTCATGGTTCGGGAACCTCCTGGCTCGTGCTACGCCCGGCCGATGCCCGGCGTGTGAACTGACATGTCGCTGCCCGCCGCCGCGAGGGATGGCCCCGCGCGCGGTGCTCCGCGTCGCCAGGCGGGATCGCCGAGGCGGGCAAAGACGAGGGGATGAGCGCCGGCGAGCGAGACGTCCGGGCCCAGCTCGGGCGGCACGATCTCGACCCGCGCGGCGAGTCGCTTGAAGCCTTCACGCGCGACGGTCTCGCGCACTTCGTCGAGCATCCGGTCGCCCTGGGCGTGGGCAATGGCCCCGCCAATGATGATCCGATGCGGGTTGAACGCGTTGACAAACCCGACGCAAGCCGTCGCGAGCGCGCGCCGCGCCCGGTTCATCAGGGCCATACAGGTCGGGTCGCCGGCTTCGTCGCCCTCGGCGACATCGCGTGCCGAAAGCTCGTCGGCGCCGATCTCGCGGGCCCGACCGGCAAGGAACGGGCTCGTTCCGGCCGCGAGCGCGGCCCGCGCCGCGCGGGCCAGCGCGGCCCCCGACGAGACGGCCTCGAGATGTCCGCTCCCACCGCACCCACAGCGGGGTCCGTCGAGATCGACCGGAACGTGGCCGAGCTCACCGGCCATCCCGTCCGGACCGTGGAACAGCCGGCCGTCGCTCACGATCGAACCGCCGACGCCGGTCGAGACCGTGAGATAGATGAAGTCAGGTTCCCCGCGGGCGGCGCCGTAGGCGGCCTCGCCGAGCGCAGCGACGTTCGTGTCACGGTCAAGGAACGCCGGCAGCCCGAGGGCAGACTCGAGCTCGTTCGCAAGCGGGACATCCCGGAAGTCCGGGCCGAGATTGGGTGGTTCGACGATCGCCCCCGCTCGCGGATCAACGGGTCCGGGGCTCGAGATGCCGATCCCGGCGAGCGACCCACGGACCGCGGCGGGGGCCGCGTCGCGGGCGTTCGCGACAGCCTCGGCGCAGGCGCGCACGACCGCCGCCGGGCCGAGCTCGGTCGGCGTTTCGGTGGCGACGCGGGTCAACCGGGAGCCGTCGGGCTGGACGACGGCAGCCCGGATCTGGGTCCCACCCAGGTCGAGCGCAAGGACCGGTCGTGGCGACAGGGCGAAACCTCGAAACGTGTTCTGGGGTCCGGATCATTCTAGCAAAGGGCATTCGCGCTCCCGATGAGCCGACCCTCCCGCGTTCGCCGGGCCGGATGGCTCCCGGGCACAGTGCGGCCCCCGCCGAAGGATCGGCGGGGGCCGGTGTATGGCCGTTGAACGGACGGGTTCAGCCGCCGATCTTGAAGACCTTGCCGCCGCACTCCGGGCAGGTGCCCTGGAGGGCCGGCTTGCCGTTCTTCATCGTGATCTGCTGGGGGTTCTGGACCTCGACCTTCTTCTTGTCCTTGACGCAGTAGGCCTCAGCCATGTCGGCTCCTCCTCGGGAAGTGCGGCGTCGCGGGAACCCACGTCCCGCATCCGCCCTATCGGGTGCTTGCCTGGGCTACGCGATCCCACAGCGACGGGTGCCAGCGATCCGTCCCTGCGTCGCGCTTCTGACGATCCATCTCGGCGAGGATCGCGAGGCTCTCGAGCCCCGTCTCCACGCAGGCCGCTTCGGCCTCTTCCTTCTGGGCCCCGTCAATGAACTCGCCGGTCGTCCGGTTGGCGTAGACCGCACAGACGACACCGGCCCGGCAACGGGCAAGGGACGCGAGCACGAGGAGCGCCGATGCCTCCATCTCGAAGTTCATGACGCGCTGGCGCGCCATGTCCTCCGCCAGGTCAGGGTAGCGGATGGGCAGCTGCGGGATCGGGCGCCCTTGAGCGCCGAAGAACCCCGGAGCCGTCGCCGTGATCCCGACGTGGTACCGGTGCCCGAGCCGCTCCGCCGCC
>Ga0299913_10006378_pt1 | contig 10213 bp, 9 predicted proteins | sample RVTome_9_FD_201360 | JGI IMG/M metagenome (GOLD analysis project Ga0299913, IMG submission 201360) | Soil microbial communities from uranium-contaminated site in the Upper Colorado River Basin, Wyoming, United States - RVT155D38 (version 2) ... | reverse complement strand
GGCCTGGGCGGCGAACCGGCGGGCGGCGATCTTGGGGGCCACGTCACGCACCAGGTACCGGCCCGAGGCGACCTTGCCTCGGTGGAATAGGGTGTCGCCACTCAGGGCGATCTCGGCGTGACCGAGAAGCTGCCAGGAGATCACAACCTCGGCCATCGACTCCAGCAAGGCGTTGGCGTGGAGACCCACCCGATAGACCCGGGCCGGTTCGCCCGCCATCGAGGCCATCAGATGCTCGACCATCACTCCCAGATGCGCCTGGGTGTCGTCGAGGGCGCCCCCCAGCATGTGCCGCTCCTCGGCCAAGGGGTCGCCCTCGCTCCCGCCCTTGACGAACTCGGTGATCTCCGCGGCCAGCCCTGCCAGGGTCTGGGCCTGATCCCGGGCGATCTTGCGAAAGAACAGGTCCATCGCCTGGATGCCGGTGGTGCCTTCGTAGACCGTGTCGATCTTGGCATCGCGGATGTACTGCTCCATCGGGTAGTCCTGGACGAAACCAGAACCGCCCAGCACCTGGAGGGACTGGGAGAGCAGTTCGTAGGCCTTCTCGGACGAGTACCCCTTGACCAGAGGGAGCAGGAAGTCGCGGCGCCGATCCCAGTCGCCCTCCGGCTCCAGGATCGCCTTGTCCTGGGTCCAGGCGGTATATGTCCACAGCGCCCGCAGCCCCTCGGCGTAGGCCTTCTGCAGCATGAGCATGCGGCGCACGTCCGGATGCCGGATGATCTCGACGCGGGGAGCCGTCTTGTCGGTCAGCCTGGCCATGTCGGCGCCCTGCACCCGCTGGCGGGCGTATTCGAGGGCGTTGAGGTAACCGGTGGAAAGGGTGGCGGCGGACTTGGTGCCGATCGTCATGCGGGCATGCTCGATGACTCGGAACATCTGGCGGATACCGTCGTGGATCCCACCGACCAGATACCCCACCGCCGGCCGCTCGAGCCCGAATGTCAACTCGCAGGTCGTCGAGCCCTTGAGGCCCATCTTCTTCTCGAGGTGGGTGGCCACAACCCCGTTGCGCTCCCCCAAAGAGCCGTCCTCGTTGACGAGGAGCTTGGGGACGATGAACAGCGACAGTCCCTTGGTCCCCGGACCAGCTCCCTCGGGACGGGCGAGGACCAGGTGGATGATGTTCTCGGCGGCGTCATGCTCGCCGCTGGTGATGAACCGCTTGACGCCCTCCAAGTGGTAGGTGTTGCCGTCGACCTGCACGGCCTTGGTGGTCCCGGCGCCGACGTCCGAACCGGCATCAGGCTCGGTGAGGACCATGGTCCCGCCCCAGTTTCGGTCGACCATCAGGCGAGCAAGGTGCTGTTGGTCCTCGGTTCCCTCGTCGGCGATGATGCGGGCAAAGAGGCCCCCGCCGACATAGAAGACGGCCGTCGGGTTGCCCCCCAGGAGCAGTTCCTGGGTCGCCCAGAACACCGAAGGCGGCAGTTCGAGACCGCCCAATTCCTCGGGGAGGCCCAGACGCGACCAGCCGGCCTCGTGGGCGGCGTCCAGACTCGCCTTGAGTGAGTCCGGCAGCGCCACCTCGCCCCCGACCAGTTCCAAGGGGGTGCGGTCGGCGTCGACGAACGAGGCGGCCCACTCGTTGCGGGCGAAGCGGTCGACCTCCCGGAGAATGTCCCCCACGGTCTCCCGATCGAGTCCGGTCCAGCCATCGAGATGGTCCTGGACCCGGTGTACCTCGAACAGATTGAACTCGAGGTCGGCGAGATTCGAGCGGTAGTGGCTCATTCCGGCTCCTTTCCTGGCTCGAAGTTGAATCTTGAGTATTCATTCTAATTTGAATTTCCACTCAAGGGAACTCGATCGCGCAACGCTCACTAGCGTGACGCCGCAATGAGGTACCGCGTGGGGTTGGAGACGAGAACCCGCATTCTCGACGCCACCCGTGATCTGGTGGGCGAGGTCGGGCTGGAGGGGACGACCATCAAGGCGATATGTGATCGGGCAGGGATTCTGGCCGGGAGCTTCTACAACCTGTTCTCATCCAAGGAGGAGGCGATCCTCACGGTGGTCGCCCAGGCAATCCGCGAGGTCGAGCCCGACCCGGACCAGCCGGCCGAAGTAGCCGCCCTGGTCGACGCCTACGTGGATTTTGTCGAGACCCGGGAGGCCGCCGCCCGGGTCTATCTCACGGTCGCCGTCACCGGAGGCCTGACCGATCCCGACGTGCGGGCACGCATGCTCCGCCACCATCGCGCCCGCGCCGAGCGATTCGCCGATGCTCTGGGGCGGCGACGACCCGACCTGTCGCCGGAGGCGGTGCGCTCGCGGGTGGAGGCGCTCCTCGCCGCTCTCAACGGACTGGCGTTCCACCGTCTGCTCGACCCGACCTTCGATCTGCGCCGCCATGCGCGCGGGCTGCTCGAGATCGGAGCGCGTTGAACGAGGTGTCGGTTATCAGTTGTCAGTTGTCAGTCGACCGACAACTGACTACTGACTACTCAGGGACACCGTTACCCAGGCGGCGATCTCTTCCACCACCGGGACCCCGTCCTCCCAGGATGGCCAACCAATGGTGAGAACCGCCACGATGTAGTCGGGTTCGCCGGCGGCGTCGTAAACGACACCCACGGAATTGGCCGTGCCGGCGGCGAAGCCGTTCTTCTGGGCGACGACCCGGTCGTCGGGGACCCCGGCGGTCACTCCCCAGGTCTGCGACGGCACCACCGATGTCATCAGATCCGTGGCCACGGACCGACCGGCCTCGAGGGGGCCCCACTCCCCCAGCAGAACCTGGCGCAGCAGGTTGGCCTGGTCCAGAGCCGACGTCCGGGTTCTGCCCCACGGCTGCCCGTCGTCGCCGATGGCGGTCGTCTGGGAAAGGCCGAAGGTCTCAGCCTGGTCGGCGAACCACGGCGAGCCCCCGAACGAGTTCCACAGGCTGCGCACCGGCGGGTCGGCCGACTCCGTGATCATTGGAGTGAGTTGGCTCATCTCCCAGGCCGTGGGCGGGCGACCGGTCTCCTGTGCTTCGAGGAGCGTCCCGGCCATCACCATGACCTTGAGCACCGAGGCCGTCTGCTGGCGAGCGTCGGGGTTCATCCAGTAGGCACAGCCGGTCTGCAGGTCATAGGCGTAAGCGGTCAGCGACACCGACGCGTGACGCTCCCCGACCCCCTCGACGCGGGCGTCCGTAAACGGGTTCTCGTTGCACAGGCCCGGCTCGACGGCTGCCACCACCGTCCGGGCGAACTCGGCCCGCGAGACCTGCCGGTGCCCCCCGAACCGGCCGGTCGACGCGTCCCACAGGCCGTGATAGGCGGCCACCCGGGCCGACTCATGGAAGAAGGCGCCGGCCGTGTCAGTCCACGGACCCTCGTAGTCGGCCGGGGCGTCGAGTTCTAGCGTGTTAACCGTCATCTTGGCGACCTGGCCGCGCAGGAGCGGAGCGTCGGGACAGAAGCGGGTGTTGGCGGGCGGGTCACAACCGTGCACGATCGCCAAGTCGGCGAGGTGTCCGATCAGCGGCTGGGCGGACCCGCCCCAGGTCAGGTCGTCGTCGACGAAATGGTCCAGCGTCCCTGGGCGGGTCTCCGACAAGAGTCCTTGATGACGACCCAGCAGCACCAACACCTTGGCCGCCTCGGCCCGGGTCAGAATGCGGTCGGGGCACACCGCGGTGTTGGCGGGCGGGTTGCATCCGTCCAGGACCCCCGCCGCCGCCAGCCACTCGATGGCCCGTTCGGCCGGAATCCCATCGTCGTCGTCAAAGGTGCCCGAGTCGCGCTCGGCGCCCGCCGCCGGCAGGGCGGCCAGCACCAGAGAGAGGGCGACAGGAACCAGCGCCCTCCACGCCGCGAAATGGCTCACCCGGCGCGGTAGGTCCAATACCAGTTCTCCGTGGACGACTCACCGTGCTGGGTGATGGTCCGTTCGATGCGGACCGATCCCCCACCGGAGTCCACGGTCCCATAGACACTTCCCCTCACCTGACGCCCGTCCGACCCGCCCGAGTCGATGACGTCGATCACCGAGGACCTGGCCCCCATCGGGTGATAGCCCGAGACCTGCCAGCCGCCGGCGTTGCCCCACAATTCGACCGTGATCGATGTGGATGTGTAGCGGGTGCGGATGACGACCGGGCTGATCGTGTCGTTCCTGAAGGCGACGTCGAGCGAGGGGTAGCCGAGGGTCGCCTCTATGCCCTGGGGATAACGGCTGATCCATATCGAGTGTGGTCGGTGATAGACGTCGTCGTATCCCCCCCAGAAGATGGAGTTGAACATGGTGGTGGCGAACTGACTGATGCCGCCGCCCACGCCGCTGCATAGTCCGCTCGAGCACAGAACGGGCGCTTCGACGTAGCCCTTGCTCGTGGTCCGCCGCCCCACCACGTCGTTGATCGAGAACTCCTCTCCCGGCATGACGACGTAGCCGTCGAGCGTGCGGGCGATGAGTTGGATGTTGTGGACCCGGGGCTCACAGCAATTGTGATAGGTCGTGAAACGGGAGACCCGCTGGCGGGGAGGCAGCGGCGGCGGGGCGTTCGGCTCCAGACCGTCTATGGATCTCACCAGGAACGACGCCATCTGCTCGCGGGTGACCCGGGCCGTCGGGCAGAACTCGGTGTTGTCGGGCGGGTTGCAGCCCTTGGTGATCCCCGCCTCCGCCAGGGCTTCGATGTTGCCGCGGTGGACCGACACCGATGTGTCCAAGAACTGCGGCTCGCCTTCGGCCGGGGGCAAATCGAGCGCCCGGACGAGGAACGACGCCATCTGCTCACGGGTGACGGGGCTCAGGGGGCAATAGGCGGTGTTGTCGGGGGGGTTGCAGCCGTTGGTGATGCCCGCCTCGGCGACGGAGTTGATGGAACCCTCGAAGATCGAGGCGCCATCGTCGGTGAAGTGGTCGACGCCTGTGGTCGGAAGCTTCAGGGAACGGGTCAGGAAGGCGGCCATCTCGCCCCGGGTCACCACCCGCTCGGGGCAGAACATGATCTGACGTTCGTCGCAGCCCCGGGTCACATCGGCGGCGGCGAGGCCCTCGATATCACCTTCGTGGACGCTTCCGTTGTCGTCGAAAAAGGTGCCCCCGGGAGGTAGCTCCTCCTGGGCGACGGCAGGACCGGCCAGGGCGAGGAGCACGAGACAGAACAGAACAAGGGAGAACCGACGCATAGGGGGGAGTGTCCCACAGGCTCGTATCCGACACCAACAATCACCTCGGTACGCTCATCTGATGGTCAACGTCACGAAGCTACTGGTCGGGCCCTACGACAACGGCGCCTACGTGGTCTCATGCCGCCGGACCCAACAGGCGGTGATCATCGACGCCGCCGCCGAGCCGGAGCGGATTCTGGCGGCCTGCCAGGGTCTGGAAGTCGGTTCGATCCTCACGACCCACGGTCACGCCGACCACATCTCGGCCGTTGATCCGGTCCAGGACTCGTTGGGAATCCCCTTCCTGATGCATGGCGCCGACCTCGACATCGCCGAGCGGCCGCCCGATGAGCCGCTGGAGGGCGGGCAGGAGATCGTCTTCGGCGACGTCGCCCTTCACACCATCCACACTCCCGGTCACACACCCGGCTCCGTCTGTTTCGTGTTCGAACCCGCCGAGGCCGGCACCGCCCACATCATCTTCTCCGGGGACACCCTGTTCCCCGGAGGTCCCGGCGCAACCCGCTGGGAGTACTCCAGCTTCGGCCAGATCATGGACAGCCTGGAACGGCACATCTTCCCTCGGCTGGACGACGAAACCATCGTTCATCCCGGTCATGGCGCCGACACCACGATCGGCGCCGAGCGCCCCCATGTCGGCGAATGGCGGGCCCGCGGATGGTAAAGATGCAACTCGCTCTCCAGACCATGCGTGGCTACACCGAGTCGGTGGCGTTGGCGCGTTGGGCCGAGACGAGCGGCGTGGTGGCGTTCAGCGCCGCCGACCATTATCTCGTCAGCCCCGGCCGTCCCGAGGCGCTCGACCAGTTGACGATCCTCGCCGCGGTGGCGACGGCCACCGAACGCATCGAGTTGGCCACCCTCGTGAGCCCCGTCACGTTTCGCCACCCCGCCGTCATGTTGAAGACGGCCGTGACGATCGATGAGATCTCGGGTGGGAGGTTCGCTCTCGGCGTCGGCACCGGCTGGATGGCGGAAGAGCACGAGCGGTTCGGGTTCGACTTTCCGCCTGTCGGTGAACGCTTCGATCGCCTGGCCGAGGCGCTTGCCTACCTCCGGGCCGCCCTCGACGACAACGAAGAGGGGTTCACCGGTGACTACTACCGTCTCGCTCCCGGCCCGTCTCCCCAGCCTCGAGGCTCGACGGTGCGGCTGATCGTCGGGGGGACAGGACCCAAGCGGACGCCGACCCTGGCCGGCACCTTCGCCGATGAATACAACCTGTCCGCCTCCCCCGTCCCGGTCACCGAGAGGATCGAGCGGGCCCGGCGGGCGGCGGTGGAGGCCGGGAGGGACCCCGACGCCCTGCGCATTTCCATGGCCTTCCCCATCGTTGTGGGAGCCGATCAGGCCGAGCTGGACGACCGTGTCGAGGCGGTCGCCGACCGGCGCGGAACATCCGTCGAGGAGATCCGCTCGCGTTGGGATGAACTCGGCATCCCGATCGGCACCACCGACGAGTATCTCACCCGGCTCGCCTCCCTCCACGACCTGGGAATTCAGCGGGTCTACTTCCAGGTCGCCTTCGATCCACTCGAGGACGTGAGCCACTCCATCTCCCTCCTCACGTAGCGTCTCCGACCCTTGGTAGCCTCGGGCGCCTATGGAACTCTCCACGATGACCGAACCGCAGTTGGGTGGGACCTATGACCAGATCCTCGCCTTCGCCCGTTGGTCCGAGGCCAACGACATAGCCTCCTTCGCCCGCTCCGACCACTATTACACGACCCGCCAGCCGACTCCCGAGGCGACGGACGCCTTCGCCACACTCGCCGGCCTCGCCCGCGACACCGACACCATCCGGCTGGGGGTCATGGTCTCACCGGTCACCTTCCGCCACCCTGCCGTCATCGCCAAGACGGCCGCCACCATCGACCAGATGTCAGGAGGGCGACTCGACCTGGGGGTGGGAACGGGGTGGATGGAAGCCGAGCATGCCGCCTTCGGGATGCCTTTCCCGCCCTGGAAGGAGCGTTTCGCCCGCCTCGAGGAGGCGCTCGACTACCTGGCCGCCGCCTTCGGTGACGATCCGGCCGCTCACAAGGGCAACCACTACACCCTCGAAGCCAACGTCGGGCCCAAACCGTCCGGGATCCGCCTGATGGTCGGCGGCAGCGGAGCCACCCGCACCCCCACCCTGGCCGGGACCCACGCCGACGAGTACAACCTCTTTCTGGACACGCCCGAGGAGATAGCCCCCAAGATCAAAGTCATGCGCCAGGCCGCGGCCGACAGAGAGGTGCTGGTGTCGGTCATGGGCGGAGGGATCATCGGCCGCACCGACGCCGAGTATCGGGACCGACTGGGCCAGTTCGCCGCCTCCCGGGGCAAGACCACCGAGGAGATCGAGACGAGGTTCACGGCCGAAGGCGTTCCCATGGGAACCCCGTCGCGGGTTGCCGAGACCCTGGCCGCCCTCGACGAGATCGGGGTGGAGCGGTGGTACGTGCAATGGCTGGACCTCGCCGACCTCGACGGCTACGCCTCCACCATCGAGGCGATCAGGGCCGGCTGAGCTCGGCCCACACCGGAGCGACGAGGCGATCGAGGTCCGCCGCCGAGATGGGGAACACCGTGGTCGGGGTTCCGGCCGCCGCCCACAAAGGGTCATGGCGCTCCAGGGCCCGGTCGGCGAACACTCGCACCGACGTGGCATGACCGAAGGGGGGCGTGCCCCCAGCGGCATAGCCGGTCGCTCGGCGGACGGTGTCCAGGTCCGCCCGTCCGACGTCGACGCCACCGGCCACCGACGCCAGGGCGCCGGTGTCGAGACGACGGTCACCGGGAACGAGGGCGACGACGGCCTCACCGTCGACGGTGAAGACCAGCGACTTGACGATGGCCGCCACGGCGCACCCGATGGCGGCGGCGGCATCGGCGGCCGTCTTCGTGCCGTCCGGGAACTCCCGAACCTCGATCTCCAACCCGGCCCCCGCCGCCGCCTCCACGACCTTCTGTGACGCCCTGGGCAATTCCATGACCGGCAGGCTAGACGGAGGACTCTCCCGGGTTTACGGGTGCTCACCCCGGGGTCATACCATGGGGGCCATCGTGACTACACCGCTGCTCAAGATAGAGAACCTCCACGCCAGCGCCGGCAACGTTCCCATCCTCCACGGCGTCGATCTGACCGTGGAACGGGGCGAGATCGCCGCTCTGATGGGCCCCAACGGGTCGGGCAAGTCGACCCTGGCCAACGTCCTCATGGGCCATCCCCTCTACCGGGTGACCGAGGGGCACATCTTCTACGACGGCGAGGACGTGACTCATGCCGCTCCCACCTACCGGGCCCAAAAGGGGATGTTTCTGGCTTTCCAGTATCCCGAGGAGATCCCCGGCGTGTCCGTGATCCAGTTTCTCCGCCAGGCCCTCTCCAATCGCACGGGCATCGACTACACGGTCCTCGAGTTGCGGCTGAAGGTGTTGGATGCCATGCGCGAGTTGGGCATGGAGTCGTCGTTCGCCGACCGCTATCTCAACGAGGGTTTTTCGGGGGGCGAACGGAAACGCAACGAGGTGCTGCAGATGGCCGTCCTCGAACCCGAATTGGTCGTGATGGACGAGACCGACTCCGGACTCGACATCGACGCCCTGCGCATCGTCGCCGACGGCGTCAACAAGCTGACCGGGCCCGACCGCGGATTCCTGGTGATAACCCACTACCAGCGGCTTCTCGACCACATAACCCCCGACAGGGTCCACGTGTTCATGGACGGCCGCGTGACGGTCACCGGGGGGGTCGATCTGGCCGAACGCCTGGAGGAGGAGGGCTACGACGCCTTCCGCCAACCGGCCCCGGCCTGACGGCATAAAGGCCCCAAGACAAAGGTTGCACACTGATGATGGCCCCCCTCGACACCACCGCCATCCGGGCCGACTTCCCGATCTTCGACGACCCGGACCTCCACTTCCTCGACTCTGCCGCCAGCAGTCAGAAACCCCGCCAGGTCATCGAGGCCATGGCCGAGTTCACCGGCCACGGATACGCCAATGTCCACCGGGGCGCCTATCGGCTCTCGGTGGAAGCCACCGAGAGGTACGAACAGGCCCGCGACCGGCTGGCCTCGTTCCTGGGCACACCGAATGCCGACGAGGTCGTGTTCAGCCGGGGCACGACCTCGGCCATCAACCTGATCGCCCGTGGTTGGGGCGAATCCCACCTCCGCCCCGGTGACCGCATCCTCCTCACCGAGATGGAGCACCACGCCAACCTCGTCCCCTGGCAGATGATTGCCCGCCGCACCGGGGCCCGCCTCGACTTCATCCCCCTCGGCGAGGATTACCGACTCGACCTCAGCAACCTCGACCATCTCATCGACGGCGACACCAAGGTCGTGTCCGTCACCGGCATGTCGAACGTCCTCGGCACCATTCCCGACCTGCACACGATCCTCGATGCGGCCCGGGCCGCCGGCGCCCTCACCGTGGTCGACGCAGCCCAACTGGTACCCCACATCTCAATGGATGTCACCACCCTGGGGGCTGACTTCGTGACGTTCTCGGGCCATAAGATGCTGGGCCCGACCGGGATCGGAGCCCTGTGGGGGCGCAGCGAGCGGCTCGAGGAGATGGAACCTGTCGAGTTCGGGGGCGACATGATTTCCGACGTCACTCTTCATGGTGCGTCCTGGGCCGCCGTGCCCCACCGATTCGAGGCCGGCACACCCCCGATCATCGAGGTCATCGGGCTGGCCGCCGCCGTCGACTATCTCGACAAGGTGGGGATGGCGGCCGTCGCCGCCCACGACGCTGCCCTCACCGCCTACGCCCTCGATGCCCTGAGCCGGGTGCCGCAGCTTCAGATCCACGGACCGGCCGGCACCGAATCCCGCGGCGGGGTGATCAGCTTCACGCTGGGCGATGTCCATGCCCACGACCTCGCCACCATCCTCGATCAGCACGGAGTGGCCGTCCGCGCCGGGCACCATTGTGCCAAGCCGCTGATGCGGATCCTGGGCGTTCCCGCCACGGCCCGGGCCTCGTTCTACGTCTACACGACCCACGCCGACATCGACGCCCTCATCGGGGGCCTCGAGGAGGCCGGGCGGCTGTTCGGAGTGGCGTGATGGCTCTCGAAGACCTCT
>Ga0299913_10006377_pt1 | contig 10214 bp, 10 predicted proteins | sample RVTome_9_FD_201360 | JGI IMG/M metagenome (GOLD analysis project Ga0299913, IMG submission 201360) | Soil microbial communities from uranium-contaminated site in the Upper Colorado River Basin, Wyoming, United States - RVT155D38 (version 2) ... | reverse complement strand
CGCCGAGACATCCGTAGGGGCCGGGGTCGAGCCACCGTCCTCCCTCGAAGCTGGGGACCTCGCGACCCGCGTAGCTCACGAAGTCCCCGCCGTCGCACACGACGATCGTGTCCCTCTTGAGGAGAGGTACGAGCTCGCCGTAGATCCGCATGGGATGGATGGGGCTCTGGTCGTTGTGAAGCTCGGCCTGGGCTTGGTCCCGTTTGGAGTCCTCGGTGGCGCGCAGGGCCTCGACCCAGGCCTTGGTATCCCGACTCGTCCCGATCGCGTCGGCAAGCCCCTTGAAGATCTGGTCCAGCGGCCCATCGCTCTTGGCGGCAAGACCGACATGATCGGCAGGGCTCGCGTCGAGGTGCACGACCTTCGGGTTGCCTGCGAACTGGCCGAAGCCGAGCCGGAAGTCCATCGGCGTCCCCGCCACGATGACGAGGTCGGCTTCTCTGAGACCGTGAGAACGCGCCCGCGAGAACGCGAGCCGGTGGTCGGCGGGCACGGTGCCGCGGCCCTGCCCGTTCATGAAGACGGGTACCTCCGCGGCCTCTATGAACCCGACGAGTTCGTCCTCCGCGCCGTCCAGCCACACGTTGGACCCGGCGATCACGATGGGGCGTTCGGCCTCGTTCAGCAGCGCGACGATGTCTTCGATCGTCTTGCCGTCCACGGCGCGCTCGGAGCGCGGGGCGTCGGGCACCTCGAACTCCGCGTTGTTGAACAGAACGTCGAGGGGGAAGTCGAGGAAACGGGGGCCGCGCGGGGGCGTCAACGCGGAGAGACCGGCCTCGACCACGGCTCTGGCGACCTCGGCCGTGTCGGTGACCGTCGTCGCCGGCGCGAGCGGGTCCACGAAGGGGACGTGGTCGATCTCCTGCAGCGAGCCCTGCCCCCAGCGGAACGAGGGCGCACGACCGCCCAGGACCAGCACGGGGGCCGCGTTGAACCTCGCCTGAGCGAGGGGACTCATCACGTTGGTGACTCCGGGCCCGGCGGTGACCACTGCAACTCCGAGGGAGCGGGTGAGTCGAGCGTGCGCCTCCGCGGCGAACGCGGCCGTCTGCTCGTGACGGACGTCGATGATCTCGATGCCGTCCTGCTTGCAGCCGTCGAAGATCGGGAAGATGTGCCCGCCGCTGAGGGTGAAGATGCGGTCGACGCCGAGCGCCTTGAGGGCCTTGGAAACCGCCAGTCCGCCGTGCCCCGACTCAGTCATGGCGGCACCCTACCCCCCGCCCTTTCTGCTGGCTGGCCTGCGCGACGGTAAGGGAATGAGCCGAAAAAATAGCCCCAGTGTGTTGCTGAGTTAGCAGAAAAGGGTTGCGTTAGTCGCCGTCGGAGACGACCCGGAAGGTGCCCGAGTCGCCGCTCGCGGCGGTCTCGGAGGACGAGCGTCTGATCACGTTGTCGTCGTCGGGCTCGAGCTCCCAGCCCTCGATCTTGCGGCCTTCCGAATCCTCCAGGATGCGGCGGGCCTGGCGGCGGGCCGTGTCCATGGACTCCGCGGCCCCCTCACGGAGCAGCGACATAGCTTTGCGCTCGACCTTGTCCTCGAACTCAGGGTCGAGTACCGGCTTTTCGTCGGCGTCGTCGGCCATGCTGAGCCTTTCTCTCGAGCGCTTCGGATCGCGCTGGGAAGCTGCCTTCGTGCGAGGTCGTTACTCGACCGTCCAGGTGTCGCCAGACCCTAATAGCCGCCCCAGGTCGCCCGGCCCCTGCTGCTCGGCCGCGGTGCGCAACTGGTGCTCCATGCCGTCGCCGTAGACCGGCCGCTGCACGTCTCGGAAGATCCCGAGCGGCGTCGGGCTTGTGGGACCGTCGGCGAGCCGCGACAGGGTGAACGCGAGCGATGGGTCGTCCCGGTGCTCGTCGTGCACCAACAACCTGCCCTCGCCGACCTCGTCCGCCGACACGATCTCGGCGTGGCCCTCATGGCGCATGACGACGCCCTTCTCGTTGTTCGGACCGAAGCGGATCGGTTCGCCGTGCTTCAGATAGATGCGGTTCTGGGTCCTGCCCTCCTTCGACGTCAGAGCCAGGAACGCGCCGTCGTTGAAGATGTTGCAGTTCTGGTAGATCTCGATGAACGCACTGCCACGATGCGCGGCCGCGCGCCGGATCATCTCGGGCAGATGCTTGCGATCGACGTCGATCGTGCGCGCCACGAAGGTGGCCTCGGCCCCCAGGGCGACCGACACGGGGTTGAAGGGATGGTCGACCGAGCCGAAGGGAGTCGACTTCGTGACCTTGCCCTGCTCGCTGGTGGGCGAGTACTGGCCCTTGGTGAGCCCGTAGATCTGATTGTTGAACAGAAGGATCTTGAGGTTCACGTTGCGACGCAACGCGTGGATCAGATGGTTGCCACCGATCGAGAGCCCGTCGCCGTCGCCGGTAACGACCCAGACCGTGAGGTCGGGACGAGCCGTCGCGATCCCGGTGGCGATGGCGGGGGCGCGGCCGTGGATGCCGTGCACGCCGTAGGTGTTCATGTAGTACGGGAAACGCGACGAGCATCCGATGCCCGACACGAAAACCATCTTCTCCTTCGGCACACCGAGCTCGGGCATGACGCTCTGGACCGCGGCGATGATCGCGTAGTCCCCGCATCCGGGGCACCAGCGAAGCTCCTGATCGCTGACGAAGTCCTCGCGCGCCAGCGTTGCCACGCCGGTCCGAGCCTCGGTTATCCCGCGACCGGCGGTTTCCACGTCTGCAGGGTTCATGTTGGTCATTCCATCAGCTCCAGGATCTCTTCCTCGAGCTCGCCGGCGCGGAACGGGAGGCCGCGCATCCGGTTGATCGAGACGGTTTCGATGAGGAACTCGGCGCGGATCAGGCGGGAGAGCTGGCCCATGTTGATCTCGGGCACGATCACCTTGTCGAAACGCTCGAGGACCTCGCGGGTGTTCTTGGGGAACGGGTTGAGATGCTTCAGGTGCGCGCGCGCGATCTTCTTGCCGCGGCCCCGCAGGCGACGCACCGCCGCGCCGATCGCACCGTAGGTGCCGCCCCACCCGAGGATGAGCGTGCGCGCCTCCTCGTCGGCGTCGAACGCGAGCTCTTCGATGTCCTCCTCGATCGCCTTGATCTTGGCGGCGCGGAGCAGAGTCATGTAGTGGTGGTTGTCGGGGTCGTAGCTGATGTTGCCGGTGCCGTCCGCCTTCTCGAGGCCCCCGACCCGATGCTCGAGGCCGGGCGTCCCGGGGATCGCCCACGGACGAGCGAGCGTCTCGTCGTCGCGCAGGTAGGGCCAGAAATCCTCACCCGCGTTGGGCTGCGAGGCGAAGCGCGTCGAGATGTCCGGGAGCTTCGAAACGGCCGGTATGCGCCAGGGCTCGGCGGAGTTCGCCAGGTAGCCGTCCGTCAGGAGCATCACCGGAGTCATGTATTTCACGGCGATGCGGGCCGCCTCGATCCCGGCCCAGAAACACGAGGTGGGCGAGTACGCCGCGACGATGGGCAACGGCGCCTCCCCGTGGCGGCCGTACATCGCCAGCATCAGGTCCGACTGCTCGGTCTTGGTGGGGAGCCCCGTCGAAGGCCCTCCGCGCTGCACGTCGACCACGATCAACGGCAGCTCGAGAGAGAGCGCCAGGCCGAGCGTCTCCGCTTTCAGGTCGATCCCCGGCCCCGACGTGGTCGTCACGCCCAGGTGACCGCTGAACGCGGCCCCCAGGGCCATGCCGGCCGCCGCGATCTCGTCTTCGGCCTGCACCGTGCGGACACCGAAGTTCTTGTGGCGCGAGAGCTCGTGGAGGATGTCCGACGCCGGTGTGATCGGGTACGACGCGAGGAACAGCGGCAGCTTCGATTGCACGCTCGCCGCGATCAATCCGAAGGCGAGAGCCTGGTTCCCGGTGATGCGCCGGTAGTGCCCCGGAGCGAGAACTGCGGGCTTCACCTCGAAAGCCGACAGCTCGGCGGTCTCGCCGAACGCATGACCTGCCTTCAGCGCCGCCGTGTTGGCCTGCGCAAGATGAGGCTTCTTCGCGAACTTCTTCTCGAGCCATGCGATCGTGGGCTCGAGAGGCCGCGAGTACATCCACGACAGGATGCCCAGCGCGAACATGTTCTTGCTGCGCTCGGCCTCCTTCTTGTTGACGCCCGTGTCCTTGACGGCGGTTACGGTCATCGTCGTCATCGGGATCTTGTAGACCTGGTAGCCGTCGAGCGATCCGTCCTCGAGGGGGTTCTTCGCGTAGCCCACTTTGTCCAGGGCGCGGTCCTCGAACGAGTCGGTGTTGAGGATGAGGAGGCCGCCGCGCACCAGATCCTTGAGGTGCGCCTTGAGCGCCGCCGGGTTCATCGCAACCAGAACGCTCGGCTGGTCACCCGGCGTGAGGATGTCGTAATCGGCGAAGTGGATCTGGAAGGCCGAGACGCCGGCGAGGGTCCCGGCGGGTGCCCTGATCTCGGCGGGATAGTCGGGCAAGGTCGCGAGGTCGTTGCCGAAGACCGCCGAGGTGGCCGTGAAGCGCTCGCCGGTGAGCTGCATCCCGTCCCCGGAGTCCCCAGCAAAGCGGATGACTACCCGCTCGACCTCCGTCTTGTCCGGGCTCTGGACCCCGGTCGCGTTAGTGACCATTCGCTCTCGCCATAGTAAACGTCCGGCAGACGCGAAAGTCCTGGTCCCACGGCAAAGAACAAGCGAAGCGACTAGATCTCGAAGACCTTCCGGGCCAGGACGTCGGCCGCGGGCAACTCGATCTTCTGGCCACGGCGATCGACGATCGTGATCACCTCGTCTGGGGCCTCGTCCCGAACCGACATAACGACCCCGATCGCCTCCGAGAAGGGATGATCGGGGTCGTCGTGGAGCCGGTACCTCAGGGATACCTTGCGGCCGAGCAGCTCGCGCCATCCCGGCTCGGTGGGTCCGGAGGGGCGCTCGCTCAAGCGCTCGTTAGGCCTCTTGCCGCTCTTCGGATGGCGCGAAGGGACTTTCCATGGCGCCTCCCGAGGCCTCCGGGTTCTCCTGGAACCACTGCGCGTTGAGGGCCGTGAAACTGGTCCACTCCGCCGGGACGTTGTCCGCGGGGAAGATCGCATCGACGGGGCACGCAGGCAGACAGGCGTCGCAGTCCACGCACTCCTCGGGGTGGATGAAGAGCTGCTCCTCCCCCTCGTAGATGCAGTCCACGGGACACTCGTCCACGCATGCCCTGTCCTTGACCCCGATGCACGGCTCGGCGATCACATAGGTCATGGACGCTTTCCTTTCAGGTCTGTATGGGGCCGGGTCGATTCGGCTGTCGCGCGAATGATACTCACGGCCCCAGGCCTCACCCGTCAACCGGGAGGTTCAGGAACACCACGACCGCTCCTTCACAAACGGACGAGCGGATGGTGAAGGCGGCCAGGTCGCGGCCGGCCTTGAGGTAGATCTCCGCCTCGAACCCCTCGTTGTCCAACTGCAGGACGTCGTAGCCGACCTCCTTCGCCACCCGACGGTAGTAGGCGAAGGCCTCGTCCACGCCGTGGGGGACGTTGAGCCCGATCACGCTGCGACCGTCCCGCGTCTGGGTGCGGAAGATCGTGGCTCCCTCCATCAGCAGAGCATCGTCGGGGACCGCGCTCGGATCCACGTTCCTATGGGGCGTGGGAAGACCACAGTCCTTCTGGAGGTCGCGCTCACCCGTCTGGCTCTCTCCCCCGCAGCCGGCCAGGAGCCCGAGCGCCACCACGAGGGCCGCGAGCTTCACGAGTGCTTGTCGGCCTCGCGTCGGTTGAAGTCGTAAGCACCCGTTCGCTTGGACGCGGAGATCGCGCCGTCGACCGACACCGCGACGAGAACGTCGGCCATCTTCACGAGGCCCGGAGCGACGACGACCTCGGCCCTGTTCTCCTCGATCGCGCGGATCGTCTGGGTCACGACGTCGTCCACCGACACGCTTCCGATCGCGCGCGGGGGCGTCGTCCCGCGACGAGCGAACATCCCGACCTCCTGCACGTAGTGGGGGTAGACGACGCTGACACCGACACCGTACGGCTGCATCTCGAGTCGGAGACACCAGGAGAAAGCTGCGATCGCATGCTTCGTCGAGGCGTAGACCGTCATGAACGGGGGCACCGACTTCCCGGCCGTCGAAGAGATGTTCACGATGTGACCTCGGCGGCGCTCGGCCATGCCGGGACAGACAAGCCGGGTCAGGATCTCCGGACCGATCACGTTGGTGGCGATCATGGTTTCGATCGCATCCGGATCCATGCGGTCGAAGTGTTCGACGCTGTCGATGCCGGCGTTGTTGACGAGAAGGTCTGGGGGGCCGAGCTCCGACTCCGTGCGCTTCACCAGAGTCTCCAAGGCGGCCCTGTCGGTGACGTCTGTGGGAACCGCGATCGCCTCGACCCCCATGGTCCTGACCCGCTCGGCCAGCCCCTCGATGTCGTCGACGGAACGTGCGGCAAGAGCGAGCGATACCCCGCGCTGTGCCAGTTGCTCTGCAAGGCGCTCGCCGATGCCTCGGGACGCTCCGGTGACGATGCCTACGGTTCCTCTGAGCTCCATCGGTCCTCCTTCACACGGGTCCGGCGGCCGCACGCGCTGCACGCCGCGCCAGAGCCATGATCGTCATCTGCGGGTTCACGCCGACGCAGCTGGGGAACAGACTCGCGTCGGCGACCCAGAGACCGGCCATCTGGTGGTGGGCACCATACGGGTCGACGACGCTTCGCTGGGGGTCCCTTCCGGCTCTCACGGTCCCCATCGGATGGAAGGCGGTCAGCCGTAGGTTCTGCGCTCGCACGCGCCTGGTTCGGAGGTCGTCGAGGTCGGCCGCCGCGCCGATCGAGTCGATGCCCGGGAGGCCCGGATAGACGCGCTTCGCCCCGGCCGCCAGAAGGATCTCGGCGGCCTTCACTATCCCCATGACCATGCGACTCGCGTCCAGCTCGTTGAGCCGATAGGTCGCGACGACCTCACCTCCCGGCAACCGTCGGACCCTCCCCGCCGAGGTGTCCGACACGTAGAACCCGAGTGTCGCCAAACGATCAAGCTCGCGGAGATCGTCCATCGCCGCCGCACCGATCCCCGGGAGCGAGCCCGCGCCGATGCCAGGATGCGTCGTGGTCGCCTCGAACATCAAGTCGTGTGAATCGAAGAACGCGTCGATGTAATAGCTCTGCAGGGTCCCGCGCCACGACGACAGGTCGTGATCGAAGAAGCCTCCGACCCCGGTGGCCGGATGGATCCTGAGGTTGCGACCTACCAGCCGGGTCGGGTCGGGCACCCGGCTTGCGTCCAACAGCGCAGGCGTGTGGATCGCACCGGCGCATACGAAGACCCTCGCGGCGCGGATCTCGAAGCTGCCCTTGGCCACCCCGTCCGACGAGAGCAGAGCGCCGCGGACCCCCGTCGCGCGGCCCCCCTCGTGAGTGACGCGATCGACCCTGGCGCAAGACAGCACGCGGGCTCCCGAGCGCGCCGCTCTAGGGAGGTAGGAGACGTGCATCGCCTGCTTGGCGTCGCGCGAACAACCGAACGCGCACTCACCGCAGCCGTGGCAGTCCGTGATGTTGCGCAGGAGGGGTCCGCCGGTGAGTCCCAGCTTCGTCGCGCCTTCATGAGCGACGCGTCCGTTGGGACCGAGGACCGCCCACGGAACCGCTCGTACGTTGAGAACGTCCTCTATCGAGGCGAAATGCTCGTCCAGCTCTCCGCGCGCGACCCCAAGACCGTTCTCGGCGTCCCAAGCGCGCAGGACGCGCTCGGGTGCGCGGAAGCACGTCCCAGAGTTCACCACCGTGGTACCTCCGACGACCTTCCCGAGAGGCAGGGGGATGGGAGGGCGACCCCAGACCTGCGTCATCCCGTTGTCGCGACACAGGCGCTGGAAGCGATCGAACACGGGGCCCACGAACGACTCCGACGTGACGTGCGGCCCCTCCTCCACCACGATCACGTCGAGGCCCGCGCCGGCCAGCTCCGCGGCGACCACCGCTCCCCCCGCTCCCGAACCGACCACGACCGCGTCGCAGCTCGCGGAGAACCCGTCGGTGACCTCCGGCCACGACAGGGTCCGGAACGGCTGGGTCTCGGCGGGCCCGGCCTCGCGGCGGGCCACGAGGTGGAGGGGGATCGTCCCGGCGGCGACGGCGGGCCCGGGCCGCAGGTAGTCGGTCGGCTCGGGCTCGTCCGGCGGGATCGCTCCCTCGCAGCCGGAGCCCAGTCCGATCGCGGCCTCGACGGAGGGAGCCGTCCCCCATTCGAGCGCGACCAGCTGCCTCAAGGCCATCGCCGCGAGCCGCAGCGGCACGAATCTCGCTCGGTAGGCCCGCGCCACCCAGACCTCCTGGTCGCGCGGCGCGAGTCGGCTCAGACGACGCCCTTTCGTCGGCACCGGAGCCCACTCCAGGGCGCGGATCAGCAAGCGCACCCGCGCGGCGATCTTCGGATCCCACCCCCGGCTGCGGTCCACCAACCTCGCCGACAGGTCGACGTCGTCGGCGCCGGGTAGACCGTGACCCGAAGGCAACACCGCCCGAGCGAAGACCTCGATCGTCCGTTGGTTCGCGCGCGAGAGCCCCTTCACGTCGCGCGCCAGCGCTTCACGATCCGGTACTGCGCGTAGATCGCGAGCGCGGTGAAGAGGAAGATGGCCAGGGCGATCGTCGAGGCGTACCCGAGCCGGAAGTAACGGAAGGCCGTGCGGTAGACGTACAGCGACAGGTACGTCGTCGCGTCCCGAGGTCCCCCATCGGTCAGGATCATCGCGGGCACGAAGTTGGTGTGCAGCGCGACCACTACGTCGCGCATCAACAGGACTCCGATCACCGGCGCCATCAGGGGAAGCGTCAGGCGACGGGTGACGTACCAGGGCGAGGCACCTTCGAGGGAGGCGGCCTCGTAGAGCGGTCCCGGCACCGCACGTCGCGCGGCAAGAGCCACGACGAAGGCCTCCCCGATCTGGAAGGCGGCGATCACGGGCAACGCGAGCCGCGCGCCCCACGGCTCGACCAGGGCGTTGCCGGCGCCGAGCAGGGCCAGCGGGCCGTACAGAGGGTTCAGCAGCCAGAGCCACAGCAGTGCGTAAGCGACGTCCGGCACCACCGTGGGGAGGTAGACCGCGGCGCGCGCAGCGCGCACCCCTCGCGTGCGCCGCGCCAGGAGGAGGGCACACGCCACCGCAAGTCCCACGCGCAGAGGCACCGAGATCGCCACGTACACGAGACTGTTGCCCAGCGCGCGCCAGAACGCCTTGTCTGAGACGAGGCGTTCGATGTTGTCGAGACCGGTGAAGCGCGGCCCCTGTACCCCGGAGTACTCGGTGAAGGCCAACACGAGCGCGGCGATCGCCGGAAGCGCCACCAGGACCAGGACACCGCCCAGGAACGGGAGCGCGAGCGCCCGGGGGCCGCGCATCACGCGGGATCCGCGAAGCGGTGGATGTCGTCGTCCGAGAAGTCGAGCCCGGTCGCGTCGCCCGCCCTTGGGGCGACCCGGCGAGGGGTCTTGACCACGAAGGTCAGCTCGTGGGCGCGCACGTGCACCAGGGCGTCCGGTCCGGCCGGTTCCACCAGCTCGACCGTCCCTGCCAGCCTCCCGTCCCCCTCCCCCACGAGGCGGATCCGCTCGGGCCGGACGCCCAGAGACCCCTCGCCGTCGCCGAGGGTGCGGGCGGGGAACAGGTTCATCGCGGGCGAACCGAAGAACCGGGCCGCGAAGGGAGTCGCCGGTTCGTCGTACAGCTGCACCGGTGTCCCCGCTTGGACCACGCGGCCCCCCCGCAGCAGCACGATGCGATCGCCGAGCGTCATCGCCTCGAGCTGATCGTGAGTGACGTACACGGTGGTCACGTTCAACGCTCGTTGCAGTGTGCGTATCTCGGCGCGCATGCGCGTCCTCATCTCCGCGTCGAGGTTCGACAACGGCTCGTCCATCAGGAACACCGAGGGCTTGCGAACCACCGCGCGCGCAAGCGCCACACGCTGTCGTTCGCCACCGGACAGCTCGGCAGGCCTCCTGGCCAGCAGATCGCCGAGGCCCAGCATCTCCGCGGCCCGGGCCACCGCGGCTGCGATCTCGACGTCGGCGACGCGCCTGGCGCGGAGGCCGAAGGCGACGTTCTCGCCGACGGTCAGGTGAGGGAACAAGGCGAGATCCTGGAAGACCATCGCAACGTCGCGCTCGCCGGGCTCGAGGCGCGTCACGTCTCGACCTCCCACCTCGATCGATCCCGATTGGGGCTCCTCGAGACCGGCTATGCAACGGAGGAACGTGCTCT
>Ga0299913_10006376_pt1 | contig 10214 bp, 9 predicted proteins | sample RVTome_9_FD_201360 | JGI IMG/M metagenome (GOLD analysis project Ga0299913, IMG submission 201360) | Soil microbial communities from uranium-contaminated site in the Upper Colorado River Basin, Wyoming, United States - RVT155D38 (version 2) ... | reverse complement strand
GCACCGCCGCCAGGCCGCCCTTGGTGTCCTGGGCCCCCCGCCCCCAGATCCGCCCGTCCCGGCGCTCGCCGGAGAAGGGCTCCGCCATGCCTGCGACGCCGACGGTGTCGAGGTGGGCGTTGAGCATGAGCGACGGCCCGCACCCCGTCCCCTGGCGGGTCGCCACGACGTTGGCCCGGCGTTCGCCCAGCCCATGGAGCTCGGCCGTCCAGCCGAGCTCCTCGAGCACCGCCTCGACGTAGAGCGCCAGCTCCCCTTCGCCGGGGGCACCCTCCTCCAGGGCTGGATTGCGGGAATCGATCCGGATCGACTCCTGAAGGGTGCCGAGAGTGAAGTCGGGATCGATGGTCATGGTCTCTCTGGATCGTGCTCAGAGACACGCCGCGATTCTACGCCGCTGGATAGAGCTTCCGTTCACCGCTCGAGGGAGCGGCTACGGAGATAGAGCACCGGCACGACGACCAGGTTGAGGAAGGTCGAGGTCAGCAGGCCCCCGAGGATTACCTGGGCCATGGGGCTCTGGATCTCGTTGCCTGGTGCCCCGGCCGCCAGCACCAGGGGCACAAGGGCGAATCCGGCGGTGAGGGCTGTCATGAGGATCGGCGCCATCCGCTCCTCTGAGCCCCGGCGGACGGCCTCGCCCAGGGAGCGTCCCTCCGCCAGCAGCCGCTGATAGTTGTTCACGAGGAGCACGCCGTTGCGGGTGGCGATCCCGAACAGAGTGACGAAGCCGACGAGGGTGGCGACCGAGAGGATGCCGCCTCCCAGGGCTACCGCCACGACCCCGCCGATCAGCGCCAGGGGCAGATTGACCAGGACCACCAGCGTGTCCCGGTGGCTCTGGAACTCCACGTAGAGGAGACCGTACATGCCGACGAGAATGAGAACCCCGAGAAGGCCCAGGGTGTGGACGCTGCGCGTCGCCTCTTCGAACTGGCCGCCGAAGGTCACGAGATAGCCGCGGGACAGGTCGATCTGGGCGTCGACGGCGGCCCGGGCGCGCTCGACCGTGCCGGCGAGGTCGGCACCGGCGACGTTCGCGGTGACCATGGCGACCCGTTGCACGTCTTCGCGCCGGATCATCGACGGCCCGAGGACGCGTCGCACGTCGGCCACCGAGCCGAGCCGCACGATGTCGCCTTTCGGTGTCGAGACCGGAAGCGAGGCGAGCGTCTCGGGAGAGGAGCGGAGGCTGGGCGGAAAGCGCAGGGCGACGCTCGACGCGAGGCCCTCCTCGACGATCTCGCCCACCACGACTCCCTGGAAGAGGGCCTCGACAGCCTCGGCCAGGTCGGCCGGCGCCAGCCCGTGGCGGGCCATGGCGCCACGGTCGAAGTCGATCACCAGCTGGGGGATCGCCGCCTGCTCCTGGTTCGACAGGTCGACGATGCCGGGCACCGTGCCGAGGACCTGCTCGATCCGGGAGGCCAGCGCCCGCAGCACCGCCAGGTCGGGGCCGAAGACCTTGACCGCGAGGTTCGTCTTCGAGCCGGAAATCATGTGGTCGATGCGGTGGCTGATCGGTTGGCCGAAGGAGACGGTGACGCCGGGGATGGTGGCCACGGCGCGGCGCATCTCCGCCACCAGCTCGTGCTTCGGGCGCCCGTCCTCGAGCGGCGCGAGGACGACCTCCATCTCCGAGGCGTTGACCCCCTGCACGTGCTCGTCCTTCTCGGCCCGGCCGGTCCGCCGGCTGGTGGAGACGACCTCCGGGAAGCTCAGGAGCGCCTCCTCCACCTGGCTTCCCAGCCGGTCGCTCTCGGCCAGCGGGATGCCGGGAGGGCTCACCACCGACACGGTGAGTGACCCCTCGTTGAACGGTGGAAGGAAGCTGCGACCCAGCGTGGGCAGCAGGGCCGCCGCGGCGACGACCATGACGACGGCGCTCGCCACCACGATCCGCCGGTGACCGAGACACCACTCCAGAGTCGGGTGGTAGAGGCGATGACACTGACGGAGCAGCCAAGGCTCTCGCGATTCCAGGGCCTTGGAGCGACCGAGCAGCAGCGAGCAGAGCACCGGGGTGACGGTCAGGGCGACGACGAGCGAGGCCGCGAGCGCCGCGATGAAGGCGAACCCGAGGGGGCGCAGCAGTCGCCCTTCGAGCCCCGGGAGGAAGAAGATGGGCAGGAAGACCAGGATGATGATAAGGGTGGCGAAGAGGATAGGGCTGACGACCTCGGTGGTGGCTGCGGCCACCACCTCCTCCGGGAGCCGGCGCTCGGCCTCCGGGAGCTGCCGCTCCTCCTTGAGGCGACGGAAGACGTTCTCGACGGCGATGATCGCGTCGTCGACGAGAAGGCCGATGGCGATCGTCAGGCCGCCCAGGGTCATCGTGTCGATCGTCAGGCCGAAGGCGGAAACGACGAGGACGCCGGTGACCAGCGACAAGGGGATCGCCAGGGCCGAGATCAGGGTCGTCCGCACGCTGCCGAGAAAGAGAAGCAGGATGACGACGACCAGGATGGCACCATCCCTGAGGGCCTCGATCACGTTGCCGATCGCCACCTCGATGAAGTCGGCCTGCCGGAAGTTCTCGGTCTCGATGACGACGCCCTCCGGCAGGGTCTCCTGCAGGCGCCCCAGCGCCTCGTCGATCTCCTCGGTCAGCTCGAGGGTGTTGGCGCCGGGCTGCTTCTGGACCGAGAGGATGACCGCGGGCTCGTTCCTGTAGGAGGCCGTACCCCGGACCGGCTCCGGCCCCCACGAGACCTCGGCGAGGTCGCCGACCCGCAGCGGCACGCCGTCGCGCACCCGCACCACCACGGCGGCGACGTCTCCGGGTTCTCGCGAGCGTCCGAGACCACGGACCAGGTACTCCTGTCCGCCCTCGACGTGGAAACCGGCCGCCGGGCTCCGGCTTGCCCGGGCGACGGCGTCGATCACCTCCGAGAGCGGTACGTCGTGCTGGGCGAGCGCCGTGGGGTGGACGGTGACCTGGAGCTGGCGCAGCTCGCCTCCCAGGGCCACGACCTGGGAGATCCCGGAGATCGACAGCAGGTTGCGACGGACGACCGTCTCCGCCAGCCGCCGCAGCTCCATCGGCGCCACGTCGTCCGAGGTCAGGGCGATGAACGTGATCTCCCCCATGATCGAGGAGATCGGCCCCAGCTCCGGGCGACCGGCCTGGGCCGGTAGGTCCACCCTCTGCAGCCGCTCGGTCACCACCTGGCGGGCCTGGTAGATGTCGCTGCCCCAGTGGAACTCGACCCAGATCACGCAGATCCCGTCGGCGGAGACCGAGCGCAGGCGTCGCACGCCGGGGGAGCCGTTGACGGCGGACTCGAGTGGGAAGGTGACGAGCAGCTCGACCTCCTCGGGCGCCATGCCGGGGGCCTCGGTGATCACCGTCACCGTCGGCGCCGACAGGTCCGGGAAGATGTCCACCGGCAGGGTGGAGGTCCAGAGGCCGCCGAGAATCGTCAGCAGACCGGCGCCGGCGAGAACCAGCCAACGGTGGCGCAGCGAGAAGCGGATCAGTCGCTCCAGCCAACCCATCCTGCGGCTCGAGTCGAACGATGTCTCCCTGCCGGCTGGCCGACTCGAGCGCTGCGCCGGGTCGTCCCCGCCCCGAATGGTGGGCCCCATGCCCGTCTCGTCAGTGGACATGGCCTTGGGCCTCTCCGCTGGCCATCAGTGAGGATCGCCGGATCGCCTCGCCGCCCTCGGTGACGAGCCGCTGACCGGGCACGAGATGATCGACGAGAAGGCGGTCTCCCTGGCGTTCCAGGACGTGCACCTCCTGGCGGAGGAAGCTCTCGCCGGAGAGCTGGAGGTAGACGACGGGGACGCCGCCGTCGTCGACGAGGGCCGAGGACGGGATCACGATTCCCTGTCGCAGCTCGGCGGACAGGATCTGGGCCTCCATCCTGGTCCCGAAGGCGGGTGCCGCGGATCGTCGAGCCTCGAGCAGGACCGTCACCGTCCCGCTTTCCGGCGACACCTCGGGGGCGATCGAGATCGGGCGCAGGCCCTCCTCGAGGCGAATCGGGCCGTGCTCCGGGTCGCTGAGGACGACGCCACGGACCCCTTCGGCGGAGAGCCGTCGGGCACCGGCCGGCGGCACCTCGACCTCGATCCACACCAGGTCGGCTCCGACCAGGCGGACCAACGATTCGCCGGCCTTCACGGTGGTGCCCGGAGTGGCGGAGACTCTCGCCACCTCTCCGGCGAACGGTGCCCGCAGAAGGAGGTCGTGCTCGGACGAGCCGCCCTCGCGAGCGGAGCGGGCCGCCTGCAGGTCGCGAGCGGCGGCGGAGCGCCGAGCCGTGAGCGTCGCCACCCGGGCTCGGGTCTCCTCCACCTCCCGCCGACTCGCCGCTTCGAGGGCGAAGAGCTCCTCGAGGCGGTCCAGTCGGGCTCGGGCGGTCCCGAGCTCGGTTTCGAGGCTCTCCAGTTCGGCTTCCAGGGCCGGCAGGCTGCGATCGGAGGCGACGAGGGGGCTCACCCGTAACAGGGGTTGGCCTCGGCCCACCTCCAGGCCGACGAAGGGCCACGAGCGGGGGCCGGAAGGCGACCGGAGGACTCCGTCGACCGGAGCCGTGATCGTCGCCTCGCCGCCGGCCGGAGGCCGGACCGTCGCGAGCCCGGCGACGCTCCCTGCCAGGCTTCCGGAGCGGACCCAGGCCGTCCCGAAGTCGCTCCGCCACTGCTGCTCCTTGCGAAAGGAGAGGGGTTCGCCGCCGTCGCTACCGCCCTTCGGCGCCGGCGCGACGAGGATGCCGCCCGGGCTCTCGGCGTCGCCGACCCGGACGCGACCTCCCCGGACCTCCTCGACGCCCGCCTCGTCCCGGACGCGGAACGCCAGGTCGAACTCCCCGGCCCGCTCGGGCGTGATCTCCACCGCGAAGATCCCCGGTCGGACCGCCGCGTCGGCGGCGAAGACCTGCTCGCCGCCCGGCCCCGAGAGCACGATCGCCACGTCGCCCTCGACGAGGGGCTCGAAGCCGTCGAGCCGCGTCACGTGGGTGTGAGCCGTCGCGGTTTCCCCGGCGACCAGGGGATCGACCTCGGGGAAGACCTCGAAGCGCTCCCCCCACGCCGTCACCGACCAGCTCTCGCCGTCCGACGCGGGCGTCTCCTCGACGGGGGTACCGCAACCGACCAGAGCCGCGACGACGGCGAGCGCCAGGCTCGGTCGCACCGATCGCCTCGACAGCTCAGTGATCGTGGTCATCGTGACCCCCGTCGTCGTGGGAGTGCTCGCCTTCTCCCTCTCCGGGGGCGTGGCCGTCCTCCTCGGCGTGGGAGTGCTCCTCGCCGCCGTGGGCGTGGGTCGTCTGCTGCTGCGCCGCGTCCTCCTCGCTCAGCCTCTCCTCGCTGACGTCCGCGGGGTAGGCGGGCTCGTAGGTGACGTCGGCGGCAGGCGAGTCGGCCGTCGCTTCCCCGGCGGTGGCGGGGGCTTCGGTGGCCGCGGGCTCCTCCGCAGCCGAGGGCTCGCTCCGATCGCCATTCCGGCAGCTGGTCGCGAGCAGGACGAGGAGAAGGGTCGACAAGTGCACGAGGGTGTGCTTCGGGGTCATGGGAGAGTCTCCAGCTCGAGGGGTTCGAAAGGTTTCAGTGGATCGGACGAGTCGTCGGAAGCGGCGAGCCGCTCGAGCTCCCGGTGGGCGGCGAGCGCCGCCTCCCGAAGGTCGAGCACGGCCAGCGCCCCCTCGGTGACGGAACGGTGGGTGTCGAGCAGATCGGTGAGGCTCGCCTCCCCGAGCCGGAACGCCGCCTCGGCACCGTCGAGCATTCGCTCGCTGTCTGCGAGGGCGGATCGGACCTCGTCGAGGGACCGGGCGAGCCGCTCGAAGGAAGCCCGGGCGGCCGCCCGGGAGGCGTCCACCTCCCGCCGGGTCAGCTCGAGGCGCGCCTGCGCCCCTGCGACACGGGCGCCGGCGGCCGCTTTCTTCGCCTGGTTGCGGTCGAACAGGGGAACGGACCAGACAACGCCCAGGAGCGGGCCGTCGAGCGACTCCGCACCGGACTCCTGCCGCTGCCAGCCCACCGACAGCTCGGGCGAGGCCAGGAATCGACCCGCGGCTTCGCTCTCCAGGCGGGCGGCCGCGAGATCCGCTTCGGCGGCGCGCACCAGGGGGTGATCGGCGTCGACGTCCGGCGGCAGCGGCAGGTCGGGAACCGCCGGCCGGGCCTCGTCCGGCAGGGTCGGCACCCAGCGAGCCGCCTCGGCCCGGCGCCGCTCGCGAGCCGCCGCAGCGAGGGCGGCCCGCGCGCGCAGCGCCTGTGCGGCCAGCTCCAGGCGATGGGCTTCGAGCCCCGAGGACTCCCCTCGCTCGGCGCGGGCCGCCTCGCGTTCCGCGAGGGCCTCCACGCGCTCGGCCTGGGCCGCGAGGCTCTCTTCCCGCGCCGCCGCCAGGGCCCACTCGGCGTACACCTCTCGCATGGCGACACGCACTGCGCGGTGCCGCTGCGAGAGCCGCGCGGCCGCCGCCCGTACCGCCTCTTCGCGCGCCTCGACCTCCGGTCGGCGTGCTGTCGGGGGCAGCTGCCAGGAGACGAGGACGTCGGTCTGCCCGATGGGGCCGCTGGGGTCCTCGCGCACGATGCCGACGGCGGGGTTGTCCAGCGTCGAGGTCTCGACCACGCGGGCGCGGGCGAGGGAGAGATCCTCCACGCTCTCGGCGACCGCTGGATGCGAGGCGTCCAGGGCAGAGAGGAACTCGGCCTCGGTCACAATCGGTGGGGTCTGGGCGCCGCCGGCAGCGGCGAAGAGGGCCGGCACCAGGCCGGCCAGGACGAAACGATGCATGCTGGCTCCTTTCCAGGTCGGGGTTTCAGGCTCGAAGCGAGCCCGGCCGCGAACCGTGGATCAGAGCAGCAGGGAGCAGTGGATCGTGGAGAGGGCTTCCGGCGGCCCGCGCCTCGAGCTGAGCTCGAGCCGTGACCGCTCGTCCGGGGCGCTCAGGGCGAGAGGCGCAGAGAGGGCGACCGCGACGGAAACGACCGGCTTCGGCAGAGGCGCGGGGGCCGTGAGGGACGCCTCGTGCTCGTGCTCGGGCGCCGTGAGCTCGTGATCATGCCCGTGGGTGGCAGCGCGTGCGAGGTTCGCGATCTCCTCCGCGTGCTCGGCACCGTGCGCACCGTGATGACCCAGCGCGACGTGGAGCGCGGTGCTCGCGGCCCCGAGGCTCGGCGCCATCCAAAACAGCAGGACGGCGAGCGAGAGCAGTCGGTGGAACGGAGCGCGCACGACGCGGATTGTCCCAGAGCAGCGGGTCGCGGTCAAACCGGCGGACCCGGCAGGACTCGCACACAGATCGACGACCCTCCCCTGTCGCCCCCCCGGTCGCCAACCTCGAGAAGGCCGTCACCGTTTCATCGGTGACCGGCTCTCGAAGCCGTGGACCGCCCGAACGGGCAGGGGACGATCCCGCCCCGTCGCGTGGCGCGCCCGCGCCGCCCACCGACGACAATCGGTGCAACCGCGCAGCCCATCGCGCGTACCGCGTACGAAAGCCATGACGCCCTCACGCTACTCCGCCCGGCTCGCCGCTCTCGTGCTGGCGGTGTTCCTCACGGCGGCGGGCGCCCCCGTCGCGCTCTGCGCCACGATGCCGGATTGCCCGGCGATGGCGCCCGCCGAGCAGTGCCACGGCTCATCCGGCATGGAGCGCCACTGCCCTCCGCCACGAGTCGAAGCGAGCGACGACTGCTGCGGGGTGATGGCAGCCCAGCCGCTGCCGGTCGCCGCCGCGGAGACGACGGCGGCCGATCGAGGCCTGGATGCTGCCTTGCCGACGGCAGTGTCGGCGCCGGCGGTCCCCGCCCCCGGCCCCACGGCTTCCCCGCCGGGCGTGCGACCGCTCCAGCGATCCGGGCGCACGCTCCTCTCCCTGCACCAGACGCTGCTGATCTGAGCTCCATCAGCTCGCCGTGATGGCGACCGGGCGCGTGGCCCGGGCGCCGACCCGTCGACCTGGAGTGGAGCATCCTCCGACCACCTCGAAAGGAGAGACACGATGTCCAACAAGCGAACGATCCCGCTGGTAGCCGCGCTGCTCGCGGCGCTGCCGCTGCTCGCCGCGGCGGCCCAGACCGATCCCCAACCCCACCAGCACGGCACCATGATGCAGCCGGCCGAGAAGGCCCCCATGATGGCGAAGTGCCAAGCGATGATGGCCCGCCACGAGGAGATGCAGAAGCGGATGGCCGCCATGGACGCCGAGCTGGACGAGCTCGTGGCGGCGATGCGCTCTGCCACCGATGAGGCCAAGGTGGAGGCCACGGCGGCCGTGGTCGAAGCGCTGGTCGAGCAACGCAAGTCCATGCACGCCATGATGATGCGGCACCAACCGATGATGATGCAGCACATGATGGAGCACATGGGCCAAGGGGAAGGGATGGCTGGCTGCCCGATGATGCAGCAGATGCAGAAGCCAAGCGAGCCGGAGCCGGGCTCCGAGCACTCGGAGCACCACCCGGACTGAGGGAATCGCGAGGGCCGGGCATGCTGGTCCGGCCCCCGGTGCCTCCCGGACGAGCTTCGCGGAGCGGAGCTCGGGATCGCCGGGCGCGCGCGCCTCGGCGCATGCCCACAACGACCACGACCTGGTTCCTCGGCACCGCTGTCGCCGCCGCTGTATTCGCGACAATCCACAACCGGTGGGTGCACGGATCGCCGCCCCCTGGATCCTCGGCGGAGCGACGCCCGCCTCGTGGTGGAGCGACGCGATCGTCGGGGCGCTGGTCATCCTGCTCAGCCTGCGGCGAGGACCCGTGGGTGAGCGGTACGGCTCGTGGGAGCGTTTCATCCGGTGACCCGGCTGGAGGAGCAGATCACGCTGCACACCTATCAGCGAGCGGATCGACCCGACGCCGGGTTCGTGCACACCGATTGGCCTAGCAGCCCGTGGTGGAAGTCCGCGGGGTCGCGTTGCGGTCCCCGCGGGGTCGGATGCAAGGCGTCGGCGCGCAGGCGATGCGGTGACATCGTCGAGCGCCGACAACGCGGCAGGCGGCCCCGCGCGGACCGCAACCCGAAGGGCGTGATTTAGTGCCCGATGATGCAGGACATGAAGCCCGAGAGCCGGGATCCCGGCTCCGAACACCCCGGACACGCTCCGGGCTGAGCCCGGTAACGTGACACGCGTGAAGCGGCTGCTGGCACTGCCGGAGGCGAACGTCTTCTTGTTCGGCGTGCTGGTGAACTATCCCTGGGAGCTCCTGCAGATCCCGTTCTTCGACGGCATGTCGCGAGCCCCGCACTGGCAGGCGACCAAGATCTGCAGCCTGGCCGCGGTGGGCGATGGTGCGCTACTGGTCGGCGCTTACTGGGTGACCGCGGCGATGGCGCGTTCGAGGCAATGGGTGCTGCACCCCCGGTTGCGGGATCTGCTCGTGTTGCTGTGGGTGGGCCAGGTGATGAACGCGCTGTTCGAGTGGCTCAACACCGAGGTCTGGCAACGCTGGGCGTACATCCCCGCCATGCCGACCGTGCCGCTGCTGGGTACCGGACTGGCGCCGCTCCTCCAGTGGCTGCTCCTGCCGCCGCTGGTGATCTGGATCGTCGGCCGGCAGATCCGGGGTGAGCTGGCCCGACACGACCGAGGAGGAAGCCCGAGATGAGCGCGAGACCGCCCGCGGACCCCCACCGACACCACCTCGCCGGCGGTCACCGCGCGGCCCCCCCAGTCGCGGGTCGTCGTGGGTTGCTACAGTGTTCACACCTTGGTATTGAACACCGTATGAAAGTGGGCATCTCCCTCCCGGACGACCTCGTGGCCTTTGCCGACGAGGAAGCGGAGCGTCGCCGCACCAGCCGCTCGGGGCTGCTCGCCGAGCTCCTCGAGGCCAGAGGGTGCAGCAGCGGGTGCGCGCCTACATCGACCGGCACGGCTGGGATCTCGTCGAGGACGACGAGGCGTGGCGGGAGTACCAGCGCCGCCGGATGAGCGAGGAGTATGGCGACGACGACTGGTGAGCCGCTGCCGGCGCGGGGCGAGGCCGTGACGCTTCACCCCGACCGCGCCGCCACCTCCTCCGAGGTCAGGCCGTACAGAGGCGGCGTCTCGACGCCGCAGAGGCGCAGCATGAGGTAGAGCTGGCCCCGGTGGTGCACCTCGTGCTCGATCATCGCCCGCAACCACTTCCACGCCGGCAGGTCGGCTCCTCCCGGCGTCGTGCACGAGCTCCGGAGCTGCTCGTCGGTCAGCTCTTCGATCAGAGCGAACGACTCCGCCCGGAGCCGCCGCCAGAAGCTCATCACTTCC
>Ga0299913_10006375_pt1 | contig 10216 bp, 10 predicted proteins | sample RVTome_9_FD_201360 | JGI IMG/M metagenome (GOLD analysis project Ga0299913, IMG submission 201360) | Soil microbial communities from uranium-contaminated site in the Upper Colorado River Basin, Wyoming, United States - RVT155D38 (version 2) ... | reverse complement strand
GACCACGCCTCCGTTTATGAGCCAAGCCAGCCACGGCGCAACCTTGCCATCTCCCCTCGAAGCGACCAGGGCGAACAACACGTTGGTCATGACGCCGATGAACATCGCGTGGTCGAAGGCGAGGAGGACACCGATCTCGCCGCCGCCGGTCTCCGGGTCGAGTTGGCCGGACATGAAGAGCTGCACCACGTAGACGAGAAGACCGACCCCGATCAGGAGGAACCACGCTCCGAATCGGGCGAAGTCGTCCATTCCCCGACCTGCCCAAGACGAAGGCTTTATCCGCGGCCACATATGGACTGTGAAGGTGATGATTGCCACCACCTCGAGCGCCGTGGCCACCTGGATCAGTGGCTCGATGTCGAGGATGAACGCCAGGTTTGCGGCGATTCCGCCTGCGAACAGGGCCCACATGACCACCCGGCCGGGCACGGTCGACGGCCCGACGAGCAGCCAGTGGACGAGTGCCGCGCCTGCGAGAACGAGATAGCCGATGAGCATGGCCGGAGGATGGGCCCCGGCCAGCGACGTTGCCGTCTCTTCGCTCAGTCCCGGGATCGATCCGTTTGCGATGAACAGCCCCAGGAGCACGCCGAGGATCCCGCCGATCGTCAGCGAGACCATCGCCAACAGAAGACCGAGTTGGCTCGTCGACTTCTCCGAATCGCGATATCTCCCCCAGACCCACACCAGGAACCAGACGATGGCGACGAGCATGAGGGTTCCCGCAATGGGACGAAATATGCCGGTGCCCGTGGCGAAGGCGACGACGTAGAGGACAGCTGCACTCAGCGCGAACCACGCCAAGCGCTGTGTGCCGCCGGACTCTCCAGCCGGGTCGCCGAAGCAGAGCAGCGCCGCGCCGAACACCGACAATGTGATCCATCCGAGGGTGCCGGAGTGGACATGGGTGAGCAGCATGTTGTGCGACGGCTGCCAGACATCGAGACCATTGAGGATCCCGATGACGATCGTCACCAGGAATATGGCAAGGGCGCCCCTGAACAGGAGCCGAGCAGCCGAATCGACATTTCCCAACTGATGCCTCCTAAACAGCACTGATACGAACGGGAAGTTAGCCAGGCGAGGAGAGTCGCGTAGGTCCTATCGGCGACCTTTCGCCAACCATTCCGTGAAGGGAAAACGCGAACTATTCGCGGCCTGCCTCCACAGAATGGATATGGCGCCGCTCGGTCTCGACCACTGCGAGCTCTCGCTCGTGGTCTCCGGATAGGTCGGCGGTTAGGAAGTCGGTCGTCTCCGGCAGGGCAAGGTGAAGGTCGGACTCCGTGTGCAGACCGATGCGGCACCGATGGGCCTGCAAGCCGAGGACGTGGCCGCCGGTCTTTCGGTCGTCGGAGATGAAGTGGAAGTGGTACCCGGGCACTCCGATCGACCGGGAATAGGGAGGCGACCAGAAGCCCACTATGGAGCCCACTTGATCGGCAACGTCGAATTCGCTCTGGTGACTGGTCGCCTCGACGAGGCTCTCCCCCGGTAGCGCCTTGCACTCGGCCCGCATGGAGAGGCCTGTGAACTCACCGTCAATACGCACACCCATGAATACGTTCTCCGAGGGTCGCATCGAGTCGATCTTGGCTGTCACCTCATCGAGGTTCGACTCCTCGTCGACGGTCTCTTCGATGTCCGTCTCGAATCTGGTGACCAATGCGAAAGGCACCTCGCGTTGGTCCTCGGCTACACCGACGACACCACCGGCCGTCGCCCGGAAACATTCACCGTCGACCATCACCAGCTCACCGTCGAGGCCGGTGAACGTTCCCAGGCCGAAGTCGCCGTGACGCTTCAGGTCTTTCACCGTGATGACACCGCCAAACACACCTTGCACCAACGCATTCGAGGTCGACACCTGGAACAACGAGTGGCGGTCCAACTCGAGCGACTCGGCGAGGAGAGTGTCGACGAGGTGATCCAGGGTCTCTCCGGTCCGGGCACGGCGCTCCTCGAGTGCGGCCCAGACGCCCTTGGATACCTCGGACTCGATTCTCGGTCGCATGGAAGAGAGGGTATCGACCCGGGCAATGGATGGACCGCTGTAACGACGGTGGTGGTGTCTCGTCGATGTTCTGACACAGGTGCTCACCGAAAGGACTCATGGTGAACGTCCAAAGCCCGGCCAGCGATGAGACAGCGATTCCCGAGAACCGAACCCGCGCGCGGACTCATGGCAGGTAGATGGCTCCGATCTCGGTGATTTCGCCATCGAGGACGGTGACGTCCATGGCGATCGGGCTGAACGGGGCGATGCCGTAAACGGCCTCACCTGCGTATTCGCCTTCCCACAGCTGCCACAACTGATCTTCGCTGATCTCGAGGCGCTGGCTTGTGTCGTTGCCCGAGACCACCGAGATCCGTGGCTCGTCGGCGAAGTGGAGCAATTCCATCCTCATCTCGTCGTTGTCGATGTAGAAGTCGTTGGGGAGATCTTCACCCTCTTCGATGACCCCGTCCTCGATCGCCTTCTCCCGGGCTACCTCACCACTCAACAACTCGGCCAGATCGACCATGAGGGTGGCAGCGCCGGTTTCGTCGGTGCCCACCGAGATCATGGCGAACATCGTGCCGTCGGGCAGCGCCGGTATCTGCTCCGGTGCCTCAGGTGGTGGTTCGGTCGTGGTGGCGCACGCAGCCAGGAGGATCGCCAGCCCGGCTGCGAGCAGGGTGCCGATCCGACGGCGTGGCCCGGCAGCATTTTCAGGGGTCTCGAACTTCGACTTCGCCATGAGCGGGAGGGTGCAGGCAGTCGAGAAGTCAGTCCATACCCGATGTCGGTGATTCCGGTACCCGGAGCAGGTGATCGAGGGTGGGATCGATGCTGGAGCAGTGGGGACCGAGACGTCTTACCCTGTGGCCATGGCGTATCTGCGATTCGGGCTCGTCGCAGTCAACACACTCGCATTTCTCCTCATCGTCCTTTTCAGCGTGCGAACCGCCAGGCGGGAATCGTCGAGGAGAGTGCGACGGCTGTGGCTGCTCGTATCGCTGGTCAGCGGGGCCCTCGTCATCGGCTCGGTGCAACGTCTGGTCCTTCAGGCAACGGTGCTGGGATGGATGCCAGGGACCGACACCGTCTCGGTGGTCGAAGACTGGCAGACGCTCCAGTCACTGATCGTGGTGGTGCTCGCCGTCGCCGCCTTCCTCACCATCAAGCAACTGGCGTCGACCATTGCGGCGTCAGAGCGGATAGCAGGGTCGATCCTCGACAGGGTGGGCCACGTCGATGTCGAGTCGCTCGATCTCACCAGACGTGAGCGAGAGGTTCTCTCTGCGATTGGTGCCGGGTTGCTCACCGACAACGAACTCTCCGAAGAGCTCCACATCTCGGCCAATACGGTCCAGACCCATGTCAAGCGTCTCCTTCGCAAGTCCGGCCTCAACCGGCGCCAGGACCTGATCGCGGTCGCCTACCTGGTCGACACCACGGCCTGACCACGGACCTCGCCTGCCGGGGGATTACGACCGCACACGCCTAAGTTGGTGAGAACGATCCCCTCGTCGGCCGACCGCATCGCAACCCCTCCGGCCGTGCTGAACGCCTCACCGAGACAGGGAATCTCCAGGAAAGGATGAGCACACGGTGACGTCGACGGGGGCAATCATGCGTCGCACCTTCGCTGCGTTCCGCGTCCACAATTTCCGTCTGTATTTCGCAGGCCAGGTGGTGTCGGTCTCGGGAGCGTGGATGCAACGGGTCGCCCAGTCGTGGCTGGTGCTGGAGCTCACTGGCAGTGGTGTCGCGGTAGGTGCTCTCACGGCAGTGCAGTTCCTGCCCATTTTGCTGCTGGGACCGGTTGGCGGGCTCGTCGCAGACCGTGTCGACAAGCGCCGTGTCCTCTACGTCACCCAGGTGCTCGCGGCGTTGATCGCCCTTGCTCTCGGCGCCCTCGTCCTGACCGAGACAGTCGAGTTGTGGATGGTCTTCGTCCTGGCCGGAGCGCTCGGAGTCGTGGGCAGCTTCAACAACCCGGCGCGGCAGACATTCGTGATGGAGATGGTGGGCCGGTCACGTCTCACCAATGCAGTCGCCCTGAACTCGGTGTTGGTCAACTGCGCGCGCATCATCGGCCCGGCCATAGGTGGGCTGCTCATCGTGACCGTCGGCATCGGATGGTGTTTCGTACTCAACGCCATCAGCTATGTGATCTTCATCACCGCGCTCGCCCTGATGCGATCCGACGAGATCGAGCGGGCCGAGCCGGAGGCGAGACGGCGGGGCCAGCTCCGCGAAGCGCTGCATTACGTCCGCGGCGAGCCGGTCCTCTTCGCCACGCTCATCGCCAGCGCCATATTCGGGCTCTTGGCTTACGAGTTCGAGGTGGTGCTGCCGATCTTCGCCCGGTTCACATTCGCCGGCGATGCCGACACGTTCGGGACGATGTTCGCCGCCATGGGCATCGGAGCCGTGATCGGCGGGTTGTACGTGGCGTCACGCCACACCACGAGGCCCCGAACGATTCTCTACGCGTGCTACGCGCTCTCGGGGGCGATGACCCTGACCGCGCTGGCCCCGTCGGTGTTGCTTGCCCATGCGACATTGGTTTTGGTGGGTGCCACATCGACCGCCTTTCTCACGCTCAGCAACTCCGTTCTCCAGTTGCAGGCGGATCCGAAGATGCGCGGTCGAGTCTTGGGCCTGCGGGCGATGGCCGTCCTCGGAGCGAGACCCATCGGCGGTCCGGTCGTGGGCTGGATCGGCGACCATTTCGGTCCTCGATACTCGCTCGCGGTGGGCGCGATCGCCTGCATCGGGGTCGCCCTTTGGGCGGGACGTCGTTTCGCCCTCACCGGAGAGCCAGCAATCGCTCGATGAAGGCGGTGCGATCGAGCCTGATTTCCTCGAGATCCATGGAGTGGCCGGCCTCGTAGGACAAGAGCTCCTTTGGCTCGGGAGCCGCCTCGTACAGCTCGAGACCTGTCATCGGGGCGATGTAGAAGTCTTGTTTCCCGAACTGGAAGAGCACAGGGCAGCGGGCAGACGCGACGGTGGCGATCGGATCGAACCGGTGTAGAGCCCTCATGTAGTCCCAGCGATCCGACTCGATCTCCCAGAACCTCAAGAACCAATCCGACCACCTCGGAGTTGGCGCAATCGAGACGGCACCTGCGAGATCGACGCGGTCGAAGAGTGCCATTCCATGCATCGCCCCAAAGTCGTGGCCGACCATGACCACCCTCGAGGGGTCGACTCCGTCTGTGTTGGCCAGGAGCCGCCACACCCGCTCGAGACGCTCCACCTCCTCTTCGAGCCGACGCAGGTCAGTGTCGATGTCGGTCGGAGACGACTGCCAGGGAAAAGTCAACTGAGGCAATATCGACGTCACCCCTCGTGCAGCCAGAGACTCTGCTTCGTCGAGGAACTGGGTTCGATTCGCATTTGGAGCTTCGTCGAACCAATGCAGGAAGAGCGCTGCTCCACCGGTGGGGTCGACCGGGCGCACCAGGAACGACTCCACGCCGCCGATCTCGATCTCATCGGTGTGCCAACCGGCCATCCGCCGCGATGTATACCGCCCCACGACCTTTCGTGTGTGTTTCTTCCGTGTTCAGGCTTTCGCAAGGACCGGCTCATACGTTGACAGGTAGATGCCCCGACTTCCGGGGAGTCACGAAAGGAGCCACTTTGCGCAAACTCACGATCTTGCTCGCCCTCGTCGGCGCCGCAGCTCTCCTCCTCCCCGGGGCAGCGATGGCACAGGGAGTCGGTGGGCCCGCGATCTACGTAGACGGTCAGGCATACCGGACCGTCGGCACACCCACCGACTTCTCATCGACCGGTGCCCCCGCCCACAGCTTCGACGTCATCTACGACATCGAAGGGCAGCTGAACGTTGCCACAGCAGCACCGGGTGACCGCGACTACAACGGTGGCCGCTGGATGGTCCACGCCCTTCAAGTGCTGGATCTCGAGTCCGCCGACACCAACGGAAGCGGCGACCTCGACTCCGCCGCAGAGGTAGAAGCCGCCATCGCCAACGGCTTCGCCATCGATCATGGAGTTGTCAAGTACTTCGAGTGCCCCGTTATCAAGCTGCCTGCCAAGCAGCGTTGACCCAGCCTCCGAACAAGTCTCGCCACCGAATCAACGCGGTGGCGAGACCTGTCTGGGGTGGACGTTGACACCCACTTAACGGCCAAGACCCGACCATGGGAGTCATGGTCACAGCCCCCCAGCCGCTTCCGCGCTCGACTCGTCCCCACCGCATGTCACTCAGTGAATTCAAGGGAAGAACTGTGCTCGTGGTCGACGACGAGCCGATGGTTCGTGAGGTCTTGTCTGCCTATCTGAGTCGGGATGGTTTCACGGTCTCCGTTGCGGAAGATGGCAGCAGTGCATTGGAGCAAATCGAGCACGACAACCCCGATCTGATCGTTCTCGACGTGATGCTCCCGGGGACCGACGGGCTCTCGATCCTGTCAATGGTCCGGGAGCAGCGGGACACCCCCGTGATCCTGCTCAGCGCCAGGGGAGACGAGTCCGACCGTGTTCTCGGTCTCGAGCTCGGTGCAGACGACTACGTGGTGAAGCCCTTCTCGCCGCGCGAGCTGGCGACTCGTGTCCGCACGGTGCTCAAGCGGGCGACGATCGAGCCCCGAGACGGCCACCGTCTCGAATTCGACGGCCTGAGCGTCGATCCGGCCCGTCGGGAGGTGCGGCTGAACGAGACGAAAGTCGACCTACCTCCGAAAGAGTTCGATCTCCTCCATTTCCTCGCCTCGTCACCGCGGCAAGTTTTCTCACGCGGCCAGATTCTCGACCACGTGTGGGAATCCAGCACCGACTGGCAGGACCCATCCACGGTGACCGTCCACATCAGAAGACTTCGTCAGAAGATCGAGATCGACCCGCAGTCTCCGAAGAGGCTCGTGACCGTTTGGGGCGTCGGCTATCGGTTCGAGCCATGAGGTCGCTGGCCACGTCCTTGGCCCTGGTCCTGGTCGGCATGGGTGTGTTCGAGGTGACCATGCAACCGTCGGGCGAGGAGCGGATCGGGGCTCTGATCTTGTTCGGCATGATGGCATTGGGGATCGCCGTGGCGGCCATGGTCCTTCCCGCCGTGGCGAAGCGACTGCCATCGCTGAAAGTCACCGTCGTCATCCTGGGTGGTACCTCGCTGCTCATACTCGTCCTGGCGCTCGCCATCGCCGGCCGCCAGATGTTCATCTCTGCGCACGACCTCAGCCTTCTATGGGTGCTGATGGGGTTCGGCGTCGTGGCTTCGCTGGCATTCGGGCTGACGGTGAGTGGCCCATTGACCGAGGACCTCGCCCGCATCAGCACCACCTCCTCCGCCATCGCCCACGGTGACCTCGGCGCACGAACTGGCGTACACCGCCTCGACGAGGCCGGTCGTCTTGCTCACGACGTGGACGTGATGGCCGGCGCGCTCGAAGAAGCCGAGAGACGCCGGGTCGTGGAGGAGCAAGCCCGCAACGATTTGTTCGCCGCCGTCGGCCATGACCTGCGCACGCCACTCGCCTCGATGCGGGCAGCCATCGAAGCTCTGCAGGACGGTCTGGCGGAACAACCCGACCGCTACCTGGAATCGATGGAAGCCGACGTCGATGCTCTGAGCCGCCTCGTGGACGACATCTTCCTCATGGCGCGGCTCGAGACCGGGGACATCGTCCTCCGACCCGAGCACATCGACCTCACCGAGATCGCCGACGAGGCAATAGAGGTGTTCCGCCCGATCGCGATGGCACGCGGGGTACAGCTTCGTCTCGATGCTGGATCGCGCGTCGAGGCATCGGCTGCTCCCGAAGCAGTAGCGAGGGTGTTGCGCAACCTGCTCGACAACGCGATTCGCCACTCTCCAACCGGCGGCGAGGTCGTGATCGCCGTGGCCAACGGCCGACGGGCCCACTGCTCGGTCCACGACCAGGGGCCCGGTTTCTCCACGGAGTTCGTCGGTGAAGCCTTCGGCAGATTCACCCGCGATGACAGCAGCCGTTTCCGTGGCACCGGCGGGGCAGGGCTCGGTCTCGCAATCGCCCGAAGCTATGTCGAAGTTCTCGACGGCGACATCTGGGCAGAGCCCGGCCCGGGCGGCACCGTCTCGTTCTGGCTCCCGATGTCGGAGCACGACTGACCACACCCGGGCTCAGGTTGCGCGACGGATGTGCGCGATCGTCCCCGCCGTCATGTCGGAGGGGACACCCAGGTCATCGAGATAGTCGGCCACAGCCTCCATCTCGGCGAGACGACGCTCAGCATGGAGGTCGGTGCCTTCGGTGAGCCGCTCGATGAAATCCTCGTCGGTTGTCTCGAGAAGGTTCACGATCTGACGCCACGCCCACTCCTCGTCTCCCGCGGCTCGGGCAGCCGTCATTGCCTCTCGCACCAGACCGGCCAGGCCCTTGGTGACGATGCTCCTGGTCAGCTTGCGGGCCTGAGCTGCGCCAGCGTCGCCACCGATCGACTCGACTCGAGCCCCAAGGAGGTTCAGGGCCGAGGCCATGATCTCGGCACCCGGTCCCGAGGCCAGAGCCGGGGTAGCCAGCCCCAGTCCCGGGACAGGCGCCATCAGGGCCACGTCGACGAAAGGCACGCCTCGCTCCGCGGCGATCCCGGCCAGCTCCCTCTTCAGACTTGGGCTCGCCGTAGCCAGATCGGCGTACACGGTCTCAGGTCCGATGATGTCCAAAGCCTGGGCCATGGCCTCCTTCGCATCCGCCGCCGCCGTCACCGCCATCACGAGCTCGGCTCCGGCAACCGCGCTCGTCGGCATGTCGTGACGGTGAGCACCCTGCGGCGTTGGCACGTCGGCTGGATCGAACCCGTGGACCTCCACCCCAGCCCGTGCCAGATCGGCGGCGATCAGCGATCCGGCCTCACCCAAGCCAAACACGGTGACTCGCATTGTCAGATGTCCTCCGAACCATCGACCCAGCGCACACCGAGACCTTCGAGACGCCCGCGAAGGCCGTAGAAGTCGATGCCCAACTCGCCATCGGCCAACCTCTGTCGAACGTCCTCCTCCCTGGCGAGTCTCTCCCTGGACGCCGCCAGAGTCGCGGCTGCATCGTCCCTGGGGACCGCCACGACACCGTCGTCGTCTGCGACCACGACATCTCCGGCTTTCACCGTCAAGTCGCCGAATCGGACCGGGCGGTTCACCGAGCCTGCGGATTCCTTGACACTCCCTTGGGCGTGGACCGAGCGCGCCCAAACCGGGAAACCCATTTGGCGCAGCTCTGCCGTGTCGCGCACCCCGGCGTCGATGATCAGGCCGCGACAACCCCTGACTCGAAGTGATGTGGCCAGCAACTCACCGAACATCCCGTGGGTCGACGGGGCTTGCACGGCGACGAGGAGGATGTCGCCCGGTTCGACCACCTCCACGGCGGCGTGGATCATCATGTTGTCCCCGGGGGGACAGGACACCGTCACCGCCGACCCGGCGACCGAGACGCCGGCCTGGATGGGGCGGATCCTCGGGGGAAGGAGACCGATCTGACCGGCTGCCTCGTGGACGGTGGCAACACCTGCCTCACCGAGCCCGGTGATCACATCGGGGTCGGCGCGTTCGATTTGGCGGACGACGACCTGGTCGCTCATCGTCTCAAGACAACTCTGATGCGACCTGGGGGTAGACCCGCTGATAGGCCTCACCCATGGTCTCGGTCTTCAGGCCCAGGTTGGGGCCGGAGTTGCGTTTCGCCTGAACACCACGGCGTTTGGCCACGTCGGTGTAGTAGTCCCAGAGGTGTTGCTGCCCTTCGAGACAATGCATTGCTTCGAGTTTCTCGTCCCACACCTCCGTTATGTCCAAGAGGACGTCGGGCATGAATCCGCAGTACTCGGATTGATGGGGCTCGAAAAGGAAGACAGGTGGGGCGCCGAGAACCTCGTTGCCCGGATCGTATCCGGCGGCCTGGGCGATGATGCGGGCCTTGGTCGCCATCGCAAATGCCGTTTCGTGGTCACGGTTCCACGGGTCGCGCTCGGAGTGCGTGAGCACGACAGTCGGCATGACTTGCCTGTACAAACGGACCAGGCGGTCGAACAGCTCCGGCGTCTCCATCAGCGGATAGTCGTCACCGTCGAATGTGTGCAGTTCAGCGCCCAGCACCGCGGCCGCGGCCACAGCCTCTTCATGACGAGCCTTCTTGACCTGTTCGAGGCTCATTCCCTGCCGCCAAAAACGCGCCGACTCACCGCGCTCGCCGTATGCGAGACAGACGACATGCACAT
>Ga0299913_10006374_pt1 | contig 10217 bp, 14 predicted proteins | sample RVTome_9_FD_201360 | JGI IMG/M metagenome (GOLD analysis project Ga0299913, IMG submission 201360) | Soil microbial communities from uranium-contaminated site in the Upper Colorado River Basin, Wyoming, United States - RVT155D38 (version 2) ... | reverse complement strand
CGAGACCGGGCTGCGGAACCGCGACGCCGTCGGCATGGACCAGATCTGCTTCGAGACCGACTACCCCCACGCGGACTCGACCTTCCCCCACTCGAAGAAGGTCGCGGCCGACATCTGCGCCCAGGCAGGCCTCGACGAGACCGAGACCTACAAGCTGCTGCGGGGCAACGCCATCACCGCCTTCGGGCTCGAGCGGTTCGGCATCACCGAGTGACCACGGTGGAGCGAGAGCCCGACTGGGACCTCGGCGGCGAGATCGCGCTGGGCAGCGCGCTGTTCACGCTGGTCGATCCCCACCTCGGCCACGAGGTGGCCTACAACCGCTGGTACGAGCGCGACCACTTCTACGCCGGGTGCATGAACGGCCCGTTCTACTTCGCCGGCCGGCGCTGGGTGTGCACCAAGGACCTCAAGGATTTGCGCCTCGGGAGCGACCAGCCGCTCTTCGACGACGACCGGGCGGGGTCGTACCTGGCGCTGTACTGGACGCCAAAGGGCCGCTTCCGCGACAACACCGACTGGTCGACCCGCCAGGTGCACTGGCTGCACGCCAACGGGCGGATGTTCGCCGAGCGGGACCACGTCCACACGCTGCTCTACCTCTACAAGGGCGTCGAGGCCCGCGACGCCGACGGCGTGCCGCCCGAGCTGGCGCTCGACCATCCGTTCCGCGGCCTGGGCGCCGTGATCGTCGAGCCCCGCGACGGCGGCACGCCGCCGCGGCCGCCGCTGCCCGCCGGCTCGCCCGTGGCGCTGGTGCTCAGCTTCCGGGGCGTGCCCCTGCCGCCCGACGCCCCGGTGACCCAGCCCGGCACCGACGGCGCCGAGGCCCGCGAGCTGCAGCTGTGGTTCGCCGACGCCGAGCCCGAGGGGTGGTGGGCCGCGGTGGGCGACTACGCCGACGCCGTGGCCGAGTCACGCCAGGGCGTGGTGCGGTGGGCGTCGCCGTTCGTCCCCACCGTGCCCGGCACCGACCGCTACACCGACCAGCTCTGGTGAGGGCGGTTCACGCGGCCACCCAGCACCCGTCGAGGTGGTCGTCGACCACCCCGGCCGCCTGCATGAGCGCGTAGGCGACCACCGGGCCGACGAAGCGGAAGCCCCGGGCCCGCAGCGCCTTGGCGAGGGCCTTGGACGACGGCGTCGCGCTGGGGATCTGGGCCAGCGACGTGAACCGCTCTGCCGGACGCTCACCCGTGGCCGGGTCGGGCGCGAACGAGAAGAGCAGGTCGACCAGCGTCTCGTCGTGCTCGTGCATGGCCACCACCGCCTGGGCGTTGGCGATCGTCGCGTCGATCTTGGCCCGGTTGCGCACGATGCCCGCGTCGGCCATCAGCCGGGCCACGTCGTCGTCGCCGTAGCCCGCCACGACCTGGGGGTCGAAACCGCCGAACGCCGCCAGGAACGCCGGCCGCTTGCGCAGGATGGTCGACCACGACAGGCCCGACTGGAACGCCTCGAGCGTGAGCAGGCCGAACAGCGCGTGCTCGTCGCGCAGGGGTCGGCCCCACTCGTCGTCGTGGTAGGCGACGTAGAGCGGGTCGCCCGCCCCCCAGGCGCACCGGCTGCGGCCGTCGTCGCCGGTGATGAGGTCGGGACGGGTGGTCGTGGTCTCTGCCATGCGTGCGAATGTACCGAGGGGGTACGACGATCAAGCGCGCTCACGTCACCTCGACCTCGCGCACCATGCCCTTGGCGTGGTGGCCACCCCGTCCGGGGACGGGACCGCTCAGAGCAGCGGTTGCGGGTTTCGGTCGGCGGGCGACGCATGGCAAGCGGCGGCCGAGGCGTTACCCTGCCCTCCCCCAGCGGCACCGGGGAGGTGGCACGTGAGCTCAGCGGACGGCGACAGCGGCATCGAGGTCGTCGCGTTCGACGGCGACGACACCCTCTGGCACAGCGAGAGCCACTTCGTCGACGCCCACCAGCGGTTCTGCGAGATGCTGGCACCCCACGTCGGGGACCCCGGCCTCATCGACGCCCAGGTCGTCGCCACCGAGCGCAACAACCTGGCGCTGTACGGCTACGGGTCCAAGGCGTTCACGCTCTCGCTCATCGAGACCGCCATCACGCTCACCGACGGCCGCATCACGAGCCGCGAGATCAGCGACATCCTCGAGCTGGGCAAGCGCCTGCTCGACCACCCGATCGAGCTGCTCGACGGCGTGGCCGAGGTGGTCGACGAGGTCGCGGCGACCGGGCGACGGCTGATCGTGGTGACCAAGGGCGACCTGTTCCACCAGGAGGCCAAGGTCGCCGGCTCGGGCCTCGCCGACCGCTTCGCCCGGGTCGAGATCGTGTCCGAGAAGGACGTCCCCACCTACCGGCGGGTCATGGCCGCCGCCGGGGTCGAGCCCGGGCGCTTCTTCATGGTCGGCAACTCGGTGAAGTCGGACGTGCTGCCGGTGATCGAGCTGGGCGGGCACGCGGCCCACCTGCCGTACACCTACACCTGGGAGTTCGAGCACGTGCCCGGGGCCAACGGCGCCGAGCACGGCTACCACGAGCTCGCGTCGATCCGCGACCTGCCGGCCCTCATCGAGACGATCTCGGCCGGCGGTGCCTGACGGGCGAGCCGTCGATGATCGTGCGGGGCTCGTCGGTCAGCAGGTAGACGCTGTTGTCGAGGTCGAGCAGGTAGCGCTCGTCGGGGGCGACGATGCGCTGGTAGTCCGGGTCGGCGATCATGGCCTCGAAGTCGTCGATCGTGCGGTACCACTGCAGCGTCACGCCGTCGAAGCCGGCGCTGCCGGTCCACCGGCCCGCCGCGCCGGCCATCCGGGGATGCTGCTCGTAGCGCACCACCCAGTCGCCGATGCGGGGCACCGACAGGATCTTGGCGGCGTGCACGTCCCGCCAGTGGGCGTGGAACTGCTCGGCGGTCAGGGCGGGGTTGCGGCGCAGCAGCGCCGTCAGGCGGATCATCGGCTGCCTTCCGGCCGGGTGAGCGGACGCACTAGCTTGCCCGGCCATGCCGACCGACGACCAGGACGGCGGTCCCCCTCGGCCGTCCGCGCCCCGCATCCCACCCATCCCCGAGAGCCAGCGCGACGACCAGGCCCGAGAGCTGCTCGCCCAGGCGGGCGGGGGCACCGCCGGCGCCACCAACATCTTCGCCACGCTGGTGCGCCATCCCGGCCTGTTCCGCCGGTGGCTGCCGTTCGGCGGCAAGCTGCTCGCCGGCAAGCTGCCGGCCCGCGACCGCGAGCTGCTCATCCTGCGCACGGGGTGGAACTGCCGGTCCGACTACGAGTGGGCCCAGCACGTGCGCATCGCCCGGACCGCCGGCTTGTCCGACGACGAGATCGCCCGGGTCCGCCAGGGACCAGGCGCCGACGGCTGGTCCGCCCACGACGCGCTGCTGCTGGCCGCTGCGGACGAGCTGCACCGCGACGCCTGCCTCGGCGACGCCACCTGGGCGGCGCTGGCCGAGCGCTACGACGAGCGGCAGCTCGTCGAGGTGCCGATGCTGGTGGGCCACTACCACCTGGTGGCGTTCACGCTGAACTCGCTGGGCGTCCAGGTCGAGGACGACGTGGCGGCCGACGTCGCGGGGACGGCGTGAGCCCGCCCCCCGGTCGGCTGGCGGGGCGCACGGTCCTGGTCGTCGGCGCGGGCACCCGGCCCAGCGACGACGAGGACGCCCCCATGGGCAACGGCCGGGCCATCGCGGTGACCGCGGCGCGCGCGGGCGCCGCGGTGGTGTGCGCCGACCGTGACGGCACCAGCGCCGAGGCGACCGCCGATCTTGTGCGGGCCGAGGGGGCGCCCGCCACCGTCGTGGTGGGCGACGTCGCCGACGAGGCCGACTGCTCGGCGATGGTGGCGGCTGCGGTCGAGGCCGGCGGTGGCGCCCTGCACGGCGTGGTCCTCAACGTCGGCATCGGCCGGGGCGCGCGTCTGGCGGGCACCACCGCCACCGACTGGGACCTGGTGCTCGCGGTCAACCTGCGCGGCCACTTCCTGGTCGCCCGCGCGGCGGCGCCCCACGTGCCCGAGGGCGGCGCGCTCGTGTTCGTCAGCTCGGTGGCCGGCCTGCAACCCGGCAGCCAGTCGCCGGCCTACGACGCCTCCAAGGCCGGCGTGATCGGGCTCAACCGCCACGTCGCGCTCGAGCTCGCCCGCCGCGGCGTGCGGTCGAACGTCGTCGCGCCGGGCTTGATCGACACCCCGATGGGCCGCAACGCCACGCGCGGGCGGCCGTCGCGGGGCCGCACCCCCGTGCCCCTCGGCCGCCAGGGCTCGGGCTGGGAGGTGGCCGCGGCGACGTGCTTCCTGCTGTCGGACGAGGCGAGCTACATCACCGGCCAGGTGCTGGCGGTCGACGGCGGGCTGAGCCTGATCTGACCCGGGCGCTCACAGCACGGCGGCGCAGCCGACCCGGGGCGCCACCTCGGCGCCGAACAGCCGGATCTGCTCGTACTGCTCGTGCGCGTCGCGGCTGCGGAACGCCACCTCGATCTGGTCGACGCCCAGACCGGCGAGCACCCGCAGGAAGCTGGCGATCTGCTCGGGCGAGCCGTGCACGGCCCGGCCGATGTCCCAGCGGGGCTCGCCCACGTACAGCGGGCCGGACACCGCGCCCACGGTGAACGGCTCGTCGGCCCGGCCGGCCCGCTCGCGCAGCTCACGCAGCCGGGCGATGCCGGCCGACATGCCGCCCTCCGGCGGGCCGGTGGACAGCCAGCCGTCGCCCACCTCGGCGGCGCGGCGCATGGCGGCCGGCGACGAGCCCTCGATCCAGATCGGCAGGCGGTGACCGTCCGGGTGCGGCCGGGCGACCTCGGCGCGCACCGCGGCGAACCGCCGGTCGTCGAGGTCGGCCCCGCCCACGCCGAGTACGGCCCGCCCGCCCGACAGGGCGTCGAGCGTGGACCACTGGCGGGCGATCATCCCGGGGTCGCAGCACGGCAGCACGTCCCCGAGGCCGAGCAGGCGGATGCGGCGGGTGGCCGCGGCCACGTACGAGAGCGTGGCCACGGCGTCGTACGACACCGGCTCGCGGCCCGGGCCGGGCGGCGCGAGGGGGGCGGTGCGGTCGCGCACGGCGGCGTAGGCGAAGCCTGCGCGCTCGGCTACCTGGGCGACCGACGCCAGGTCGTCGACGCCGGGCCGCACCTGGATGCCGAACGACACCGGCGCCTCAGCGTCGCAGGTCCCCAACGCGTTCCTCCTCGCCTTCCCCAGCGGCAGCCCGACCGGACCGTAGTCCAACACGTTCCGTACGGCACGCGCTACCCGACGGTCGGCGCTGGGGAAGGGATCAGAACACGGTGTAGCCGCCGTCGACCACCACCGAGTCGCCGGTGTGGAAGCTCAGCGACGGGTCGGCCAGGTAGGCGGCGACGGATCGGAAGTCGGCCGGGACACCCCACCGCCGCACGGGCGTGCGCCGCACCGTGGCGTCGACCCAGCGCCCGCTGGACCTGCCCGGCTCGAGCATCTCGGTCTCGGTCCAGCCGGGCAGGATCGCGTTGCAGCGCACCCGGTGGCGGGCCAACTCGAGGTGGGCGCACGCCTCGGCGGTGCGCCGCTCGTCGCGGGCCCAGACGGCCACCGAGGCCCCCGCCTGCACCAGCCCCTCGGCCAGGCCCAGCCCGATGCCCCGGTTGCCCGCGGTGACGACCGAGACGTGGCCGTCCAGCCGGGTCACGACGGCGAGGGCGGCCGCTGGCCGGTGGTGCCCCAGTAGACCTGACGGGCGACCGAGATGCGCACGTCGGCCGTGCGGATGCCCCAGAACTCGAAGCCGAGGTGGTGGGCGGCCACGTTGGCCAGCATGGTGACCAGCGTGCCCGCCTGCGCCATCGGCTCGACGCCCAGGTTCTTGCCCTCGGCCTGCAGGTCGCTGATGACCCGCGCCAACTCGGTGGTGACGGCGTTGAGCAACCGCACCCGGATGTTGCGGAAGCGCCGGTCGCCCTCGTCGGTGCTCAGGTCGACGACGCGGAGCACGGGGCGGTGCTGGTCCCAGAACTCGAAGAAGGCGTCCGTCAGGTCGAGCGCCGTCTGGTAGCCGGCCCTGCCCTTCCAGTTGCCCTCGGCCACGAGCCGCACCAGGCGCTCGCCGTCGAGCGCCATCTCCTGGGCCAGCACGAGGATCGCGGCCTCGACGTCGGCGAAGTACTGGTAGAAGGTCGCCGGCGAGGTGCCGGCCTCGCGGGCGATGTCGATGACCTTGATCGACCGGTACGAGGTCGTGCGGAGCATGGCCGCGGTGCACTCGAGCAGCCGCTGCCGCGTGGCCCGCCCCCGCCGCCCCGGCACGCGCCCGTCCGCCGCCCGCAGGTCTTCGGCGTGCTCCACCTGTTCTGCCACGGGCGACAGGCTAGTTGTCCCTGACGGACCATCAGGGAGATGGCGGTGCGCCCAGCGGGGCGATGTACTGCTCGCCGAAGCGCTCGAGCGCCCGGATGTTCTCGTCGAGGGGGGCGAACTGCAGTCCCGCCATCATCCACGCCGAGGTGACGAGCGTGGTGACGCCGGCCTCGGCCAGCTCGGCGCACACCTCGGGCGTGGGGGGCCGGTCGACCACCGACGCCTGGATCTCGAAGGGGCGGTCGGCGGCGCCGTACTCGTGGCGGTAGCCCTGCAGGCGCTCGACGATCGCCTTCAGCTCGTCGAGGCCGTAGTAGACGCCCATCCAGCCGTCGCCGATGCGGGCGGCCCGGCGCAGGGCGGTCTCGCTGTGCCCGCCGACGAGGATGGGCACCGGCGCTGGCGGCGCGGGCGACATCTCGAGCCGGTCGAAGTCGTAGAACTCGCCGTGGTGCTCGACCATGCCGCCCCGCCACAGGCTGCGCAGCACCGCGATCTGCTCCTCCATGCGGGCGCCCCGGCGCTCGAAGGGCTGCTCGAGCTGGACGAACTCCTCGCGCATCCAGCCGGCGCCGACCCCCAGCAGCACCCGGCCGCCGGAGAGGTGGGCGGCGGTGCCCACGGCCTTGGCCACGACGAACGGGTTGCGGGCCGGCAGCACGTAGACGTGGGTCGAGAACATGATGCGCTGGGTGACCGCCGCCAGCGCCCCCGTCATGACCCACACGTCGGGCCAGGGCGTCTCGGGCGGGTAGATGGGCTCGCCGGTCGCCGAGTAGGGGTACGACGAGTCGAGCTTGGCCGGGTAGAAGACGTGGTCGGACAGCGACACCTGGGCGAACCCGGCCGCCTCGGCGACCTGCGTCAGCTCGACCCACTGGTCGGGCGACGCGTACATCAGCGACTGGCAGAACCTCACGACGACCAGATCTTGACGAGCTCGTCGACCGTGGTGAGCGTGGCCAGCAGGCCGAGCGTGTTGTCGACGACGGCCTCGGCGTAGTCGGCCGGCACCCCGCAGACGGCGTCGCGGGGCAGCACCACCTGGTAGCCCCGGTTGACCGCGTCCATGACCAGGTTGGTGACGGCCACGTTGACCGACACGCCCGTGACGACGATCGTCGTCACCCCCAGGTTGCGCAGCACGGCGTCGAGGCCGGTGTCGGCCATGGGGTTGAGCCCGTGGGTGCGGGTGAGCACCAGGTCGGTGGGGCCGACGCCCACCTCGTCGACCACCTGGGTGGCATGCGACCCGGGCAGCAGCTTGACCGGCGACTTGGCCACGGCGTTGAACAGGCGGGCGTTGGTGTTGGCGCCCTTGCCGTCGACGCGCCGCTCGAAGGTGCCGTGCACCACCTCGACCCCGGCGGCCCGGGCGGCCTTCACCAGGCGGCTGAGCGCCGGCAGCATCGTGCGCCGGGCCGCCTCGGCCAGCTCGGGCAGGGCGGCCTCGTCGCCTACGACGCCGTTCTGCACCTCGGACGTGACCACGGCGGTGCGCCAGGTCGACACCAGCTCTGGTAGGTCGGCGGCCATCGCGCCGACCCTAATGGACGTTCGCCACCCCGGCGGACGCGTGCCGGCGGTGCGGGCGACCCGGCCGTTGGCCAGACTCGCGGACCATGACGATGGAGCTGCACGCCGTCCGCTACCAGGTCACCGAGCGTGTCGCCACGGTCACTCTCGACCGCCCGGACCGCCTGAACGCCTGGACGGGGCGGATGCACACCGAGTACCGCTGGTGCCTGGCGCAGGCGGAGGCCGACCGCGAGGTCCGGGTGGTCGTGGTGACCGGCGCGGGCCGCGGGTTCTGCGCCGGCGCCGATGCGACGGCGCTCGAGCGCAACGTCGAGGCCGGCGGCTACGACGACGGCGTCCGCGAGCCGCTGGCCACCCCCGGCTACGGCGTGCGGCCCGAGTTCGACCACGCCTTCGCGTTCCACTTCGGCATGGCCACGCCGGTCATCGCCGCGGTCAACGGTCCGGCGGCGGGCGTGGGGCTCGTGCTCGCCTGCTTCTGCGACCTGCGCTTCGCCGCGGCGGGCGCCAAGCTGACCACCGCGGCTCCGCGCCTGGGCCTGCCGGCCGAATTCGGGCTGTCGTGGGTGCTGCCCCGGCTCGTCGGCCTGGGACACGCCGCCGACCTGCTGCTGTCGTCGCGGGTGGTGCTGGCCGAGGAGGCGGCGACGATGGGCCTGGTCAACCGCGTCGTTCCCGCTGACGAGCTGCTGGACCACACGTACGCCTACGCCCGGGCGTTGGCCACCGAGGTGTCCCCGGCCTCGCTGCGCGAGACCAAGCGCCAGCTCTACGCCGACCAGCACGACGACGTCGGCACCGCCGTCGAGCGCTCGGTCGCCCTCACCGGCGAGATGATGGCCGGCGCCGACTACGCCGAAGGCGTGCGGGCGTGGCGCGAGCGGCGCCCGCCCGACTTCGGCGAGCCGGCGTGACCGGCCTCAGGCGCGTGCCTCAGGGCCGGCCGGTGCGGCGGCTGGCGCCGCGGTCGCTGCGCACGAGCGGGTCCTCCTCCCACCGGCGACCGGCGGCGAGGCCGACGGCGAGCATGCCGACGGCGAGCCCGAGGTGCAGCCAGTCGTCGGCCGCGTTCACGGGGACGAAGTTGGCGTCCGAGCCGCGGTCGACGACCATCCCGTAGACGAACAGCACCAGGTAGATGGCGCCGGCGGCCAGCAGGAAGAGCCGGGCCGTGGTCCAGGTGCGTGCCGCCCACAGCCCGACGGCGCCGAACAGCAGGTGCACGATGTTGTGCAGGACCGACACCTGGAAGACGCCGAACAGCTCGGCCTCCGAGTCGGTGCCCGCGAAGGCCATGTCGTCGTAGTTGGTGGTGATCCCGGGTATGAACCCGAGGATGCCGACGAGCAGGAAGGCGGCACCGAAGCCGAGCGCTCCGAGCTGTGCCACCGATCGAACTCGTGACGGGCCGGCGTAGCCGCCGGCGTGTGCAGTTGCCACGTCGAGTACCTCCGTACGCGATCTCGTGCCGGCATCGCCGGCCGGGTGGTGCTACCCGCCCGCTCCGCGGTCACGCAGGAAATGGGTACCGTCGGCCCATGCCGACCCGCCTGCACTCGGTCGTGTTCGACGCCGCCGACCCGCCGGCGCTGGCCCGGTTCTGGGCCGCGCTGACCGGCTGGAGCATCGCCCACGAGGCGCCCGACGAGGTGGCGGTCCGGCCGCCCACCGACGGGGCGGGCACGCCGGCCGCGCCCGGCCTCCCGCTCGTGTTCGTCCCGGTCGACGACCCCAAGGTGGTCAAGAACCGGATGCACATCGACCTCGACAGCCGCTCGACCGACCAGCAGGACGCCCTCGTCGAGCGGGCGTTGGCCGCCGGGGCGACGCCCGCTGACATCGGCCAGCGCGCGGTGCCCTGGGTGGTGCTGGCCGACCCGGAGGGCAACGAGCTGTGCGTCCTCGACCCCCGACCCGACTACGCCGACGCCGGCGCGGTCGCGGCCGTCGTGCTGGACACGCCGGACCCGGGCGTGCTGGCGCCGTTCTGGGCCGCGGCCACGGGGTACGCCGTCGAGACCCAGCCTGACGGCGACGTCCGGCTGGTGCCGCCCGGGGGCCGCGGCCCGCGGCTCGAGCTGCTGCGGACCGACGATCCGAAGGTGGCGAAGAACCGGGTCCACCTGGACGTCGCCCCGGGCGGGGCCGACGACCACGGCGCCGAGGTCGACCACCTGCGGGCCCGCGGCGCCACCGACGCCGACGTCGGCCAGGGCCGGCGGCCGTGGACGGTGCTCGCCGACCCGCACGGCAACGAGCTGTGCGTGCTCAGCCCTCGTGACTGAGCTGCACGCCCGTGTAATCTGACGGCGCGTCAGATTCGCCCGCCCGGGAGCCTTCATGCCTGCCACAGTCGAGAT
>Ga0299913_10006373_pt1 | contig 10217 bp, 10 predicted proteins | sample RVTome_9_FD_201360 | JGI IMG/M metagenome (GOLD analysis project Ga0299913, IMG submission 201360) | Soil microbial communities from uranium-contaminated site in the Upper Colorado River Basin, Wyoming, United States - RVT155D38 (version 2) ... | reverse complement strand
GTGTGCCGGGCTCGCCATGGGCGTCGCCGTTCAGACCGACATGGCCGTCCCCCCCCTCTACAAGTTCGGCACCGAGGACCAGAAGGAGCGTTATCTGGTCCCGGCGATCAAGGGCGAGAAGATCTTTTGCCTCGGCATCACCGAACCGGATGCCGGCTCCGACGTGCAGAACATCACGACGACCGCGAAGAAGGTCGACGGCGGCTGGGAGATCTCGGGTCGCAAGATCTTCATCACGAACGGCCGGCGGGCCCACGCCATGACGCTGGTAGCCAAGACCGACCGGGACGCGGGTCACGGCGGACATTCCCTGTTCATCATCGATACCGACACGCCCGGTTACACGGTCGAACGGACCCTCGACAAGGTCGGGATGCGAGCCTCCGATACGGGCGAGATCAGCTTCACCGACATGTTCGTACCGGAGGACGCGTTGCTCGGCAACGAGGGCGAAGGTTTCTACAACATCTCGTGGGAGCTTCAAGGGGAACGTCTCATCGGGGCGGCCGGTTCCATCATGGGGGCGCGCCGAACGTTCGAAGCCGCCCTCGCGTACGCGAAGGAGCGCGAGACCTTCGGGAAGCCGATCGGCAAGCACCAAGCGATCAAGCATGCCCTCGCCGACATGGCCACCGAGATCGAAGCCGCCCAGCAGTTGGTCTACACCGCGGCCATCAAGGTGAATCGCGGTGAGTACCCCGTCCGCGAGATCTCGATGGCGAAGCTACTCACGGGAGAGGTCGCGTGGAAGACCGTCGACAAAGCGATGCAGATCTTCGGGGGGATCGGTTACTCGATGGACTTCCCCCTCCAGAGGGCGTGGCGCGACGCACGTCTGATCCGGATCGGGGGCGGGACCGACGAGGTCATGCGCGACGTGATCGGCAAGATGGAGGGACTCTGATGCGCTTCGCGACCGAGTCGCGCGCCGTCAACGACGACATCTTTTCCGCGGAGCACGAGGAGTTGCGGTCGTCCGTGCGCGCGTTCGTCTCCAAGGAACTGCTCCCTCATGCGCAGGAGTGGGAAGCAGCGGAGTCGTTCCCCAAAGAGGTCTTCAAGCGGGTCGGAGAGCTCGGATTCTTCGGCCTGAAGTACGACGAGGCCTACGGAGGCTCGGGTCCCGACTACACCGCCGACGCGGTGGTGACCGAAGAGTTCTCGCGTTGTGGCTCGGCGGGCGTTTCCGCGTCGCTCGGCGGGCACAAGGATCTCGCCACCCTGTACATCTCCAACTTCGGTGGTGAGGAGCAGAAGCAGCGCTGGCTGGCGCCATCGATCCGCGGGGAGATCGTCGGCGGCCTAGCCGTTACCGAGCCCGATGCCGGGTCCGACGTCGCCGGGATCAAGACGACCGCGCGCCGCGATGGGTCGGACTGGGTCATCAACGGGTCCAAGACCTACATAACGAACGGGGCGTGGGGCGACTTCATCGTGGTGGCGGCCAAGACCGACCCCGATGCGGGCCACAGCGGCCTCACCCTGTTCGTCGTCGAGGCAGGGACTCCCGGCTTCGAAGCTCGTCGCATGCGGATGCTCGGCTGGCGCACCGGTCAGACGGGCGAGCTGTCCTTGTCTGACGTGCGCATCCCCGACGAGAACCGGATCGGAGACGAGGGCTCGGCCTTCTACGCGATCATGCAGAACTTCGCGTGGGAGCGGATCATCATGTCCCTCGGGCAAGTCACCGGCGCCCAGCTCACCTACGACATCGCCAAGAACTACGCGCTCGAGCGTCATGCATTCGACCGGCCTATCGGCAAGTTCCAGGTGTGGCGCCATCGCTTCGCCGACATGGCCACCCGCATCGAAGCGGGCCGCGCGATGACCTACAACGCGCTCCGAATGTTCATCGCCGGCGAGAACCCGATCAAAGAAGTCGCCATGGCCAAGCTGTACACGGCCGAGCTTGCCTTCCACGTCGCCGACGAGTGCGTTCAGGTCCACGGTGGCTACGGCTACATGATGGAGTTCCCCGCCCAACGCGCGTGGCGCGACTCCCGCCTCGGCCCCATAGGCGGCGGCACTTCCGAGATCATGCGCGAGATAATCGGCCGCACCTACGGGCTCTAGGTACCGGTCGACCTCTCCGTCGGGCGCGTGCACGGCGGGGCACACACGGGGGGCGCCTGAACGGCGCGCCGCCGGCTCGCTCGACGCAGATCGCATTGATGTCATCGCAGTAAGGAGCGATCTGCGTCGAGAGGCCCCCCCTTAGCACGCGTTCGACTCCGGGTCGACCTATATCTCTTCGCTGGTGGGGGTGATTCGGATGATTGTGGCTAGCTCACGGCCCAGTGATGTTGGGCCCTGTTCTGTTTCTATGGTCAGTGGGCCTTCTCTTGGCGCTATGTCTTTGACTTTCACTTCGGTGCCGGGGCGGATGCCTATCTGGTCTAGGTAGGGGAGCACGTCTTCTTTGACTTCGGAGATCTGGGCTACGAGCCCGCCTTCGCCCGCGTCGAGGTCGCTGAGGCGGCGGAGGTCGCGCAGGTCGACGGGGCAGATCGGATGACCGTGGGGGCAGTAGTCGGGGTAGTCGAGAGCTTTCGCCATCGCTTCTTCGACGCGATCTGAGATCGCGTGTTCGATCTTGTGGGCTTCGCCGTGGACCTCGAACCACGACATGTTGAGCTTCTCGACGAGCATGCACTCGACCAATCGGTGCTTGCGCAGCATCGTGTGCGCGAGCCTGCGCCCCTCGGGAGTGAGGTTGATCGTCCCGCCCTTCTCCTTGGTGAGGTAGCCCTCGGCCGCGAGGCGCTTGAGCATCTCCGAGGCGGACGGCAGGGAGACGTCGAGGATGCGGGCGAGGACGGTCGCGGTGATCCGGTCGCCGTCCTCTTCCAGGCGTTTGACCTCCTCGAGGTAGTCCTCGACCCCTCTCATGGAGCGATCGTACAAGCGGTTGCGCGCCAAAAAAGGGGCTCTGAGCAGGACTTTTGGTTCGTGGCCCGAAAAAAGTGGGTGTGCTACCGTCCAGCCTGGTGTTTGCGGGGCACGGCCCTAAGGCCGTTCGAACCGGTGTCACGGCGCTTCTTCTCGTCATGGCTGCAGTTCCACTCGCGGGACGCGCGACGGGCGAGGAGACGTTAGGCGACCTTCAAGCCAGGATGGACTCCATCCAGGCTCGTATAGACGCGTCCACCGCCAAGATCGAGACCCTCGAGGACAAGCTCGAGCACTCCCATGAGGAAGTCGAGCGGACCGAAGCGCGCATGGACGTGCTCGAGAAACAAGACGCGAAGCTCGAGGCCGAGGTCGTCAAGCGCGCGAACGCGCTGTACCGGAGCGGCGGCGGCCAGGTGCTCGAGGTGCTGTTCGGTTCCGATTCGATCTCGGAGCTCTCTTCCGCCGCCGAGGCACTCTCGCAAGTGAGCCTCGGCAGCACGGACGCGTTCACGAGGCTTGCTCGATCGCGCGCCGAGTTGCAGAAGCTGAAGTCGGATCTCATCGCATCGCGCGAAGATCTGCGGGTCGCATACGAGGAACTCAAGGAAGAGCACAAGCGTCAGCAGGCGCTGTTCGACTCGGTCGCGGCAGACTTCGAAAAGCTGCGCGATCAGATCGCACCCGCGGCGCCGTCGGCGGCTCGTATCCGAGGAACCGGCGGGATGTTCTGTCCGGTTGCGGGCCCGACGTCGTTCGTCGACAGCTACGGGGCTCCGAGGTCGGGGCACACGCATCAGGGCGTGGACATGATGGGTAGCTACGGGACCCCACTCGTCGCGATCGTGTCGGGCACGATCACTTATGCCGCGTACGACGGCTCGGGGGGCAACATGATCTTCCTTTCGGGCGACGATGGAAATGCCTATTGGTACATGCACAACCAGCAGAACCTTGTTTCGGGCGGCCACGTGGCGGCCGGCCAGCAGATCGCTACATTGGGTGATACGGGCAATGCCGCAGGTACGCCCCATCTTCATTTCGAGTACCACCCTGGAGGCGGGGGCGCAGTGAACCCGACCCCACTCGTCGCTTCTCTCTGCTAGAGCCCCTCTCTTGGAACCGATGGACCACTCTTTTTCAGCTCATTCGGCGGTCGTTCACTGAAAAACAGTGGTCCACTGATCATCACGGTGGCCGGAGTGGGGGCCGAACTCACCCGCGCCGAGCAGCCGAATCTTCCCGTCACGGCCCGAGAGGTCGGCGCGGATGCGGCCGACTGTCGGGAAGCGGGGGCGTCGATCTATCACCTCCATGTGCGGGACGAACGCGGGGAGCCGACGATGGACGTTCGTACCTATGCCGCCGCGCTCGAAGCGATCAAGGGCTCGTCCGACGTCATAGTCCAATTCTCGAGCGGCGGGTCGGTTCACGATGTCGAGGTCGATCGGATCGCACCGCTCGAGCTCAAACCGGAGATGGCAAGCCTCACGACGGGGACGGTGAACTTCGGAGACGATGTGTTCCATAACCCTCGATCGCTCGTCACGCGCTTCTACCTGCGGATGCGAGAGCTCGGCGTCCTGCCCGAGTTCGAGATCTTCGACAGCGGGATGCTCGCGGCCGCCGATCGCCTCTACGAGGAGCACGGCGATGGTCATCATCTCCATTACGACTTCGTGCTGGGTGTCCCGGGAGGTATGCCAGCGTGGCCCGACGCGATCGATTTCCTGACCGGTCATCTCCCGCAGGACGCAACGTGGAGCGCGACCGGGATCGGTTCCGCGAACCTCTCGGTCACCAGAGTGGCGGTTGAGCGCGGCGGGCACGTGCGGACGGGAATGGAAGACGTGCGGTGGTTCGAGAAGGATGTACCGGTTTCGTCGAATGCTCAGCTGGTCAAGCGCGTAGCAGACGTAGCTCGGGAGGCGGGTCGAGATGTCGCGACCCCAGCGCAAGCTCGCGAACTACTAGGGCTTTAGACGTCCAGGCGTTACTCTGACCCTATGAGCGACAAACGACGTTTGGTCGACCGTGTGACCGACCCGTCCTACATGACGGACCTCGAGAAGAAGCCGGAGCAGGAGCTCCGTGCGATGCGCGACGAGTGCAGGGACGGCGAGACCGATGTCTCCTTCGAGAGGAAGCTGTGCCAGGCCCGTATCGACATACTCAGCGCCGAGCTCGCTCGGCGCGAAGGCAAGGACGTGGGGGACCTCGTTGCTCGGTTGCCGCAGATACTTGCCTCGGAGCGGTCCGGACGCGAAGGCCCGCTTCCCGATCGGGCCCCCGACTTTTCGATCCCTCGCACCGCAGATATCCCGAGGAGAAGGGTCGAAGAGATCGCCGGCGAGAGGATCCTTTCCCGGCTATCGCAGATCCCCGATGACGAGATCAGGCAGATCATCAGCTCGCTGCGCGATCACGAAAAAGAGATGTCGGGGCGCCGTAAGAGGTTGCAGGAAGTCCTCGACCGCATCCAAGAAGAGCTGATGCGGCGCTTCAAGTCGGGCGAGGCGGACCCGACCGCTGCGCTGAACTAGCAGCTAGCCGCGCGATCCATTGGAGTGATGGCGCGAGCCCTTCGAGTGCCCGCGCGATCCCTTCGAATGGCGCGATCCACCGTCTGAGTGATCGCGGCCCCCGCGCCGGTGACCGTCCGACCACGAGCGTGAGCGATCGGAGTCATCGTCACCAGCGTCGTCGTCGCCGTGGTCCTCGGCCTCAGGACCGTCCTCTTCGCGCGCCTCGACCTTGCGACGCGTATCCAGATCACCACTCTCTTCCGTGCGGGAATCAACCGCGGTTCCATCGCGCGTCTGTATCCGGGTGCCGAGGACCCGCTGGTCGCCATCGTCCGGCTCACTCGGGGCCTGGGCAACGACCGTCGAGGGCTCGTTCTGCGCGCGGGAACCGTCGCCGGGCGAGGGCAACAAGACGGGGCCGCGATCTGTGCGGTCGGGCTCCCGCGCGGCGACTCCGCCACGAGGTTGCTCGGCGAATCCGGTCCGGAACGCGAGGAACGAGAACATGATCAGGGTCCCCGCGACGAGCAGCGCCAAGGCCCCCTGAACGAAGGGGGTGACGCGACCTCGAGAGCGCGCTCCGTGACGCGGGTTGTCTTCCATGTCCTGGATATTCGCCGTGATTATTTCCTTCCCTGCAGCGGCTCGCGTTTAACTCACTACGGAACGTAACAGAAAGTGACCGTATCGTGCCGATTTGTCCCGACCCAGCGCCCATCCCGTTGCTTGCAACTGTTATGCAAATATGTTATTGATGTTAGCGGAAAGAGACTCCGACGAACGGGAGAGACGGTGGCCGGAGGACGGATGAAGCTTGCCGAGCTGGGCGATTTCATACGCGAGCAGCGACGCTCCTCGCGTCTGTCCCTACGTGGGCTCTCCGACCTGGCCGGCATCTCGAACCCCTATCTCTCGCAGATCGAGAGGGGTCTTCGCAAGCCTTCGGCCGAGATCCTTCAAGCCATCGCGAAGGCGCTCCGGATCTCGGCGGAGACGCTCTACGTGCGCGCGGGGATCCTCGACGAGGAGCGCGATCACGACCTCGTCGCCGAGATCCTCAAAGACGCGTCCATCAGCGAGAGACAGAAGCAGGTCCTGATCGACATCTACCGCTCTTTCACGGAAGAGAGCGCACTCGCTGGCAAAGGGGGTGAATAGACATGCCCAAGACGGACACCAAGCCACAAGATGTCCTCTACGCCGTGGTCGGCGCAAGCGACCTCGCGATCGAGAAGATCCGCAACCTTCCATCGGTCGTGGACACGAAGACGCGCACGAAGGCGTACAAGAACCTCGTGAAGCGCGGTCGTAGCCTCTCGGTTCGGATCCAAAGCTCGGCTCCGACGAAGCAGGCCATCGCGCAGTCCAAGACGGCGCGCGCGCAGGTGAAGGCCGCGACGACCAGCATCACGAAGGCGATCCGCGCTAACGCGTCGGGACCTTCGAAGACGGCTGCAGAGCAGACCAAGATCGCCCGGTCGCAGGTCAAGGCGGCGACCACGAGCGTTCGTAAGGCGGCTTCGGCTGGAGCCAAGGCCACCCGCGCAGCGGCCAACAAGGCCGTTCAGGCGTCATAGCCCAGGCGAAGTAAGAAGGGCCCGCCAGCGTCGGCGGGTCCTCTTCGCGTACGGAATCAGACCTCGCTTGCCTCGGTTCACCACTAGTGTGACGAAGCTCATGAGCCTGGACATATCGGTCGACTGCACCGAGCACTGTTTCGAGCTGCCCGAGTGGCTCGAGCTGCTCGGGCGAGACCCGAACCGGCAGGTATTCGCCTACCCAGGCTGGAACCGAGCGTGGTGGGCCGAATTCAAGGCGAACAAGGAGCTCTTCATCCTCACCATGCGCAGGGATGGAGAGCTCGTCGCCATCGTTCCCCTCTATCGGAAGGTCGACGAGGGTCGCAACATCCTGAGGTTCATCGGGGGCATCGATCTAACGGACTACTTGGGCCCCATCTGTTCGCTCGACGACCGCAGCGACGTGGCCGCAGCTCTCGTCGAGTGGCTGATCGAGACCGACGTCGAGTGGGACGAGCTCGATGCTCACAACATGCCGGTCCCGCTGGGGGTCGCGGAATTCCTCGTCGAACGAGTGGATGCGGCGGGGCTCAGCTACACATTGGAGCAGGAAGAGACATCCGCGGTGTTGCCGTTGGCGGCCGATTGGGACTCTTACCTCCTGGGACTCAGGTCCAAGGAGCGACACGAGCTGCGCCGGAAAAGGCGCCGATTGGAACGAGATCATCCCGACGCGCGGGTCCGCACCGCGACACAAGAGACGATCGATATGGATTTCAAGACCTTCGTCGAGATGCACCGGGGTGCGGAAGGGCACAAGGGTCACTTCATGAACCCGGAGATCGCTACTTTCTTCGAGCGTCTAGTCCATGAGTTCATGCCGCACGGATGGCTTCGGTTAGAGCTCTTGGAGATCGCAGACCGGGCAGTTGCGTCCACGTTCGGCTTCCAGATCGAGCGCAAGTACTACCTCTACAACTCGGCCTACGAACCGGACGCCGCGCGGCTCTCGCCGGGTTTCGTGCTGGTCTCAGAGCTCGTCAAGCGGTCCATCGCCGAGGGCCTGGATCTGTTCGACTTCCTGCGGGGGCCGGAGCGCTACAAGTACCAGCTCGGCGCCTCATCCGTCCCTCTGAACAATGTAAGGGTTTTCAGAACCGCGATTACGGAGAGCACTCCAGCGTGAAGCATCTCTCGGTTCTGTCGTACCACTCGTCCCCCCTCGTCGAGCCGGGTTTCGGCGACGCCGGAGGGATGACGGTCTATGTGCGTGCCCTCGCAGAAACGTTGGCTCACTCGGGCATCAGAACCGATGTATTCACGCGATCCGAAGAGGCGCGGACTTCGATCGAGCACATCTTTCCCGGTGTGAGGGTGGTGTCGATACCCACCGGTCCTACCGGTCCGTTGTCCAAGGAAGACTCCGCCCGGTTCATCGGCGAATTCGTCGAAGGCATCAACGCGTTCGCCGTCGCGCACCGGGTTGGATACGACGTCGTTCATTCCCACTACTGGCAGTCGGGATTGGCAGGGATCGCGCTCGCCGAGCGATGGGGTGTGCCGCTGATCCACAGCCACCACACCCTCGCGCGGGTCAAGAACGGGTTCCTGGCCCCCGGGGACCGGCCGGAGCCGGACACGCGCATCGCCGGCGAACAGCGCGTGATCCAAGAGGCCGGCGTGCTGATCGCTTCCACGGAGGAGGAATGGGGTCATCTCGCATCTCTCTACCGGGCGCCACACGATCGTGTGAAGACGATCCACCCGGGTGTCTCTCACGAGCGGTTCTTCCCCGGGGACAAAGCCGAAGCGAGAGCAGGCGTCGGTCTCCCCGCCGACGCGGCCGTCCTGCTGTGCGTGGGTCGTATCCAACCGCTGAAGGGGCTCGATCTGGCCGTCCGGGCGTTGGAGGAGCTCTCTTCCGCCCTCGAGCGGGAGGTGCTTCTGGTCCTGGTCGGTGGGACCAGTGGGGGCCGCGGGAGCGCCGAGGAGCAACGGCTGAGCGAGCTGGCCACCGATCTCGGGGTTCGCGACCGGGTCGTCTTCGCGGGCCACCAACCCCACGACCGGACACCCCAGTTCTACCGTGCCGCCGATCTCGTAGCGATCTGCTCGTATTCCGAATCGTTCGGGTTGTCGGCGCTCGAGGCCCATGCGTGCGGGATCCCGGTGATTGGCACCGATGTCGGGGCTCTGTCACACATCGTGCGCGATGGCCGTTCCGGTTTTCTCTTGGGGCAGCGTGATCCGTCGATCTTTGCAGCCCGAGCGAAGTCTCTTTTGTCCGACCAAAACATGCTAGAAGAGTTCTCGCGAGAGGCGATCCGTTCAGCGTCCTCCTTCACTTGGGAACGGACGGCCGACGCGCTGATCGAGCTCTACGAGTGTTTGGTCACGGAGAGTGTTCCCGAAGCCTGCACCTGCTGAAGATACTTACAACTCGCGAAAAAAAACTTGGGGTCCTGTGACCAGGAGTTCTGTTGCTACGTCGAAGCTCGTTGCTGCTTGACCACTCCCGCGCGCGTCGTTATGTTCTGCGTGTCCCGAGGGGCACTGAGCGCACGCAGGTCGCAAGACCTGATCGCTAGTTCCTCGGGATGCTAGGCCCTAGAGGTCGAAGTCGATCGAGTCTCGTGTGTGGGGAAGTGCACGAGGAGCGAACGACCGAGGTTTCTAGGGCCTACTTGATTAACGGCCCGCCAGGGCGCGCAGGAAGAAACGTAAGTTCGCGGGGCGTTCCGCCATCCGCCGCATCAGATACGGGTACCACGCCGATCCAAAGGGCACGTACACCCGGACGCGATGACCCTTTTGCGCCAGCATCTCTTGGAGATCTCGTCGGATCCCGTAGAGCATCTGGATCTCGAAATCTTTCGGTCCGCGTCCCGTATCGCGCGCGGTGCGTTGCGCGTGCTCGATCAAACGATGATCGTGCGTTGCGATCCCGGGATCGGTTCCGCACTCGAAAAGCCAGTCGATCAGGAATCGATATTGGCCATCGACCTCGGATCGCTTCTGAAAAGCAACCGGTTCCGGCTCTGCGTAAGCCCCTTTGACCAGACGTATCTTCGGCTGCAGCGAGCTCATCATCTCGAGATCTACCGGTGTCCGACGTAGATACGCCTGGATCGCCACCCTGATATCGGGGAAGTCGGAATGAAGAAGGCGGTAGATGTTGAGGGTGTCCACCACGTACTCGGATTGCTCCATATCGATCTCGATGTAGCGATCGATCGCCCTCGCTTCGGCGGCGAGTTTTCGTACGTGATCGATACAGGCTCCC
>Ga0299913_10006372_pt1 | contig 10218 bp, 11 predicted proteins | sample RVTome_9_FD_201360 | JGI IMG/M metagenome (GOLD analysis project Ga0299913, IMG submission 201360) | Soil microbial communities from uranium-contaminated site in the Upper Colorado River Basin, Wyoming, United States - RVT155D38 (version 2) ... | reverse complement strand
GCCCTCGACCGTGCCCGGGATGTCCGCCCGGATCCGCTTCGGGTCCGTGTACATCTGCATCACCTTCTTGCGCACCGTCTCGGCATCATCGGACAGGTTGATCGTGTTCCTGTAGCTCTTCGACATCTTGCGGTTGTCGAGCCCGGGCAGGCGCGGAAACGTCGTGAGCAGGGGCTGCGGCTCCACGAACAGTTCGCCGAAGAAGTTGTGGAAGCGGCGCACGATCTCGCGGCTCAGTTCGAGGTGCGGGATCTGGTCCTCGCCCACCGGCACGTAGTCGGCCTGATAGATGATGATGTCGGCTGTCTGGAGCAGCGGATATCCGAGGAACCCGAGGGTCGAGAGGTCGCGCTCCGACAGCTGCTCGATCTGTTCCTTGTAGGTGGGCACCCGCTCCAGCCACGGCGTCGGCACCGTCATCGACAGCAGCAGAGACAGCTCGGCGTGCTCGGGCACGAGCGACTGCACGAACAGCGTGCTCCGGTCTGGGTCGAGGCCGGCCGCGAGCCAGTCGACCACCATGTCATACGCGTTCGCGACGATCTCCGTCGTGTCGGCGTAGTCGCTGGTCAACGCGTGCCAGTCCGCCACGAAATAGAAGCACTCGTAGTCGGCCTGCAGGGAGGCCCAGTTCTCGAGGGCGCCAACGAGATGTCCGAGGTGCAGCTTTCCCGTCGGGCGCATCCCCGACACGACGCGTGGCCTCACGGAAGCAGGATCCGCCAAAAGAACGCAGTGGGCGGGATGATGAGCTGACTGAGCACCCCAGTGAGCATCAGGCCGTAGAGCAGAATAAAGCCGAACGGGCGGATGCCGTCGAACACGACTGCCGCGCGTTCGGGCAGCAGGCCGGCGAGCACGTTTCCGCCGTCGAGCGGTGGAATCGGCAGCAGGTTGAAGAAGGCGAGCAGTAAGTTGATTCGCACGGCGATGACGAGGATGCTTGCCGGCAGGCCGACCTGGGCCTCAGTGCCCAGCATCAGGCGCAATACCACCGCGGCGAGGATGGCCTGCGCGATGTTGCTGAGCGGCCCCGCCGCGGCGACAATCATGAAATCACGCCGCCCGTGCCGCAGCCGGCTCAGGTTCACCGGGACCGGCTTGGCCCAGCCGATGATCGGCAGGCCGCTGTAGGCCGCCAGGATCGGCAGGAGGATGGTGCCGATCGGGTCGATGTGCACGATCGGGTTCAGCGACACGCGCCCGAGGAGCCGCGCCGTCGGATCGCCCAGCCGATCGGCGGTCCAGGCATGCGCCGCCTCGTGCACGGTGAGCGACACGAGCACGATGGCGAACGCAATGGCGATGTAGGTGTAATCCAAGGAGCGATGCGACCGGAGAAGCCGAGGTCCGCGACGGAGGGCCCCCGAACCCGGAACGCTCCTGAGCGTAAGGCAAAACAGCCGGGTTATCAAGCCTCCGCTGGCTGCTTCGGCTCTGCGGCGCCGACCGACAGCAGACCAATTGCCCTCGAGCACGACGGCGCGTCAGCGACTGCCCGCGCGTGCAGTCGCCGACCGTCCCGAGCTCAGGACGGGGTCGTGAAGTGGGCGAGCACGGCGTCAGCGGATTTCGATCCGACCACGCGCACGAGATCTTCGCGCGTCGCGCGCCGGACGCCCGCGACGCTGCCGAACGCGGTGAGCAGCGCCTTCCGCCGGCGCGGTCCGATCCCGGCGATCGCGTCGAGCTCGGAGCGGAAGTCGCGCCGCGTGCGCGACTGGCGGTGGAAAGTCACCGCGAACCGGTGCGCCTCGTCGCGGATGCGTCGGATGAGCAGCAGCGCCGGACTGTCCTCGCGCAGCGCGACCGGCTCGTCCCGATCGCGCGTGAAGAGCAGCTCCTCGCGCTTGGCGATCCCGATCGCCACGAGCGTGCCGAGCCCGAGATCCTCGAGCGCGGCGTAGGCCGCCGCCAGCTGCCCCTTGCCGCCGTCGATCAGGATCAGGTCAGGGAAGGGACCTCCCTGCTCGAGGAGGGCCCGGTACCGCCGCAGTACGACCTCGCGCATGGAGCGGACATCGTCCAGGACGCGGGGCTCCGGGCCCTCCGGCGCGCCGCTCGGGCTGCCCGCACGAATCCGGAACTTCCGATAGTCCCCCTTCTTCATGCGGCCGTCCTCGCAGACGACCATCGACGCCACGGTGCTGCTGCCCTGGATGGTCGAGACGTCGAAGCACTCGATGCGCCGCGGCCGCGAGGGCAGCCCGAGGCCCCCGCGCAGCGTCTCGAGCGCATCGAAATGTGCGGCCACACGCTCGTTGAAGCGGGCCTGATACGCCACTTCGGCATTGCGGGTCGCCAGGTCGAGCAGCCCGCGCTTCTCGCCGCGCCTGGGCACGGTGAGGCGCACGCGGCGGCCCGCGCGGTCCGACAGCCAGCGCTCCAGCACCTCCGCGTCCGCGTCAGGGAACGTGACCGGCACGTGAATCTCGGGCGGTACGGGATGGTCTTCGTAGAACTGCTGCAGCGCCGCCTGGAGGACGTCGCACTCGGAGAGATCCAAGCCCTCGGGACCCGTTCCGCCTTCGGCCTCGGCGGCGCGCGCGGACTGCGCCGCCGCGTCGGGAGGGGCGTTCGCGATGTCGACCGCGACGGCATCGGAGAAGAGCTCGGTCCGCTCCACCACGCGGCCGCGGCGCATCTGGAACACCTGGACCACGGCGCCAGCCGGCCCGAGCTTCAGGCCGAAGGCATCACGGTCGCCGAGCTCGGGGCCGGCCATCTTCTGCTGGCGCGTCCTGAGCGTCTCGATCGTCCGGAGGGCGTCGCGCAGCTGCGCGGCCTGCTCGTAGCGCTCCTCGGCCGCGGCGGCGATCATCCGTTCGCGGAGCGTCTCGACGAGCTCGTCGCTGCGTCCCTCGAGGAAGAGCCTCGTGTGCTCGACAGCGACCTGGTAGTCGGCCGCGGAGCACAGCGTGTGCACGCAGGGGGCGATGCAGCGCTTGATGTCGAACTCCAGGCAGGGCCGCGGCCGTTGCCCCGTGATCGGCTCGTTGCACGATCGCAGGCCGAACAGCCGGTGACTGAGCGACATGGCCTTGCGCGCCAGCGACGCCGGCATGAAGGGTCCGGCATAGAAGTGGCCGTCCCGCTCCACACGCCGGGCGACCAGCACGCGGGGGTACGCCTCTCCGGTCGTGAGCTGCAGGTACGGGTAGGTCTTGTCGTCGCGCAGCAGGATGTTGTACTTGGGCGCCCGCTGCTTGATCAGATTGTTCTCGAGCGCCAGCGCCTCGACGACCGAATCGGTGACGATGACCTCGACGCGGTGCGCCTCGGCGAGCAGCGCGTCGATCCGGGGGCTCGTGCCGTGGGCTCCCAGGTAGCTGCGTACGCGGTCCCGCAGCACGCGTGCCTTGCCGACGTACAGCGTCTCCCCTCCCTCGCTGTAATAGAGGTAGACGCCGGGCTGCTCCGGCAGACGGGCGATCTGGGCCTTGAGATCACGGATGGGCATGCGGTACACTGCGCGTTTTGCACGGGTCCGGAACTCTTGATTATACCGCGTCGATTGCGGGGGCTGGCGTGGCCCGCCGCGCGCCACTTATGACTTTCACCGGGCTCATCGGCCGCCTGTGCCTCTTCCCGCTGCGGCTCATCATCGACACCTGCGTCGCGCTCCGGATCCATCCGAACGTCCTGACGTTCGTCGGGGTCCTCATCAATTTCGCCGCCGCCTATGCGCTGGCGCTGGGCAAGTTCGTGACGGCCGGGTTCATCATGGTGGTCGCGAACATCTTCGACTTCATCGACGGCAAGGTGGCCGTGGAGCTCGGTGAGGTGAGCGCGTTCGGCGGCTTTTGGGACTCGGTGATCGATCGCTTCTCCGACCTGGCGCTGTTCATCGGGCTGATCTTCCTGTACTCGCAGCTCGGCCGGACCGATTACGTCATGATCACGGCGCTCGCGATGATGTTCGCCATCATGACGAGCTACACCCGCGCGCGCGCCGAGTCGCTCATCGAGAAGTGCAAGGTCGGGTTCATGGAGCGCCCCGAGCGGATCGTGCTCTTCATGATCGGCGCCTTCACCAACCGGATGGCCGCCGTCATGTGGGTCATCCTGGTGCTGTCGATCTTCACGGTGGCCGACCGCATCATCCTCACGTACCGCGAGCTGCGGGACGCGCCGCCGGCGGTCGTATGAGGCGGAACGCTCCACTACCGGCGCGCGTCCTGTGGAACGCCTTCTACTGGACCTACGAGCGCGCGAGCTGGCAGTACGACATCATGGTGATTGCGATCCTGGCCTTCGTCTGGCTCACCCCGCCCGACTGGCTGGGCGATCCGATGGCGTCGGGACCCGGCCCCATCGGCTGGCTGCTTGACCGGCTGCGGTAGCGCGCCGCGCGACGGCCGGCGACTGCCGGAACCTCGCCGCTCGAACGGGGTCAGAGGCTGTATGGAGCAGCTCCCGAGGGTCCTCTTCGTCCTTGGCGTCGGGTTCTTCATCGCGAACCTCCGCCAGCTGTTCCAGCTGATCCGGTTTTTCCGCATCCGCTCGTCCGCCCTGCTCGTCTGGCCCGGGGCGACGCCGCCGTTCTACCGGCTGATGATCGCCGTTGGCGGGATGCTGGCGGTCGTGATCTTCTACAAGCTCGCCGTGCTCCATCAGCGGCCGCCGGACGTGTTCGGCGAGACCATGATGCTCGTCTACTACGGCTACGCCATGCCGCTCAGTCTGAAGATCGGCCGCGGCTTCTACCAGGACGGCATCTGGGCCGACGGCGGATTCGTGCCCTATTCGGAGATTGGCGGCCTCACCTGGCGTGAGGGAGAGCAGGTCACGCTCGTGATGATGTACCGCATGCGCCACTTCGCCCGCCGGCTGCACGTGCCGGACGGCTACTACGGCGCGGCGCGGCGCCTGCTGCGGGACAAGATCGCGGCCCACGACATCCATTTCACGGGCAAGACGCTGGATCTCGGGTCACACGACGAGCGGGACGACGTGTAACGTCGGCATCCTGCTTCCAGCTGTCAGCCATCAGCTGTCAGCTACTGCCAGGCCGCGAACTCCTGGCTCCGAAGACGTCTCGCGTAGCAGCGGTCACGGGTAGGCCTTGACGTTCAGTGCCAGGCGGTCGGTCCGGCCCAAAGCGTGCGTGCTTGTCGTGAGCGGGCGCCGGTCGCTGCCTTACCCTGCCAGCGTCGGATCGAAGCACCGCCGGCACCGGGCTTCGTAGGTGCCCTGCGTGCCGACGAGGACGCGCTCGCTGCTCGTGACGAGCCGCTGGGTGTGATTGGCCGGCGCGCCGCAGACCATGCAAATCGCGAGGGTCTTCGTGATGTACTCCGCGATCGCCAGCAGCTGCGGCATCGGCTCGAAGGGCTTGCCCAGGTAATCCTGATCGAGCCCCGCCACGATCACGCGCCGCCCCTGATCGGCCAGCGCGCAGCAGACAGCAGGCAGCTCCGCGTCGAAGAACTGTCCCTCGTCGATCCCGACGACTTCCGTCTCCAGCGCCACACGCGCGAGGAGCTCGCGCGAGGAGGTGACGTTCTCGGATGCGAGGCGCATCGCGCTGTGGGAGATGATGTGGTCGTCGCCGTACCGGTTGTCGACCGTCGGCTTGAAGATCTGCACTGTCCGGCGGGCGATCTGTTCGCGGCGCAGCCGGCGGATCAGCTCCTCGCTCTTCCCGCTGAACATGCTGCCGACAATCACCTCGATCCAGCCGAGCCCGGGGCGGAGATGACTGGGGTCCATGGTGTCGATGGGGCGCGGCGGGCGCGCTCAGGCGCGGGACAGGTATTCGCCCGATTCCGTGCTGACGCGTACTTTGTCGCCGGTGTTCACGAAGGGCGGCACCTGCACGACGAGCCCCGTCTCGAGGCGCGCCGGCTTGACCTGCGCGCTCGCCGTCGCGCCCTTGATCCCGGGGGCCGTGTCCTCGACGGTGAGATCCACCGTCACCGGCAGCTCGAGACCGACCGGCTCGGCCCCGTAGAACTCGACTTTGATCACCGCATCGGGCACCAGGTAGTTGACCGCCTCGCCGAGCACCTCGTCGGTCATGTGCAGCTGATCGTAGGTCTCGGTGTCCATGAAGTGGAACGCGTCGCCGTCGCGATACAGGTACTGCATCGCACGCTCGTCGAGCACAGCGCGCTCGAGGACGTCCTCGGACCGCAGCTTCTGGTCCGACAGCGAGCCCGACCGGATGTTCCGGAACTTCACCCGGACGAAGCCGCGCAGGTTTCCCGGCGTGACGTGCTGCAGCTCGAGGACACGGAACAGATCCGCTCCGATTTTGACGAGCATGCCCTTCTTGAGGCGTGTAGCTTGGAGTGTGCTCATGGTGTGCTGGCGCGGCTCAGCCCCGCCCCGCAACCTCGCATTCTAACATGGCGCTCACGGCCGCGGCTCCGCGCTGCGCAGCCTCAAGGGCACGTCGCACGTCGCACGTCGCCGTCGCACGTGGTACGATTCTCCCATGCCCTGTGACCCGCTCGGCGAGCTGAGGGCCTGGCAGGCGCACCTGACACGGCAGCACGGCGACTCCTGGGCCCCGCCGATCGACGTCTACGAAACCGAACAGGCCTACATCATCACCGCCGAAGTGCCGGGACTTGCGCGGGATCAGGTGGACGTGGCCGTGGAGGACGCCCGCCTGACCATCCAGGGGCGTCGCAGCGTGCACCCGCGCGCCGCCGACGCGGTCCACTTCCACCAGGTGGAACGCAGCCACGGCAGCTTTCACCGCACGTTCGAGTTCGCCGAGAAGATCGACGCGGAGCGGGTCACCGCCGATCTCACCGACGGCGTCCTGACGATTTCCCTTCCGAAAGCGGCCCCCCCGCCCGCCCGCCGCATCGAGGTGCGCTGAGCTCATGGCTGCTCTCCGACGGGTGCTCGTCTTCATGCTGCTCGTCGGCATCGGGCTGGCGGCGGGTCTCGTCCTCACCGGGCGTATGCGCTCGGCGGACGTGACCACGGCCACTCCGGTCGACGTCCCGGCCGACGTCCAGACAGGCCGCGGCACAGCGGTGCCTGCGCTCGCCGGGCTGCCCGACCTGACTGCCATCGCGCAGCGCGCGGTCGGCGGCGTCACCAACATCTCGTCGACCCGCACGGTGCGGACGCCGATGATGAACGATCCCTTCTTCCGATTCTTCTTCGGAGACGACGACCTGTATCGCGACCGCCGTCAGCAGAGCCTGGGCTCCGGCGTCGTCGTCTCGGCCGACGGCTACGTGCTGACCAACCGGCATGTCGTCGGCAGCGCGGCGGCGGAGGTGCGCGTCGGCATCAACGATCGCGAGCTGACGGCGAAGGTCGTGGGCGACGACGAATGGACCGATCTCGCGGTGCTGAAGATCGAGGCGTCGAACCTGCCCGCGCTCCCGTGGGGTGACTCCTCCAGGCTGCGCGTCGCCGAATGGGTGCTCGCCATCGGCAACCCGTTCCAGCTGAATCAGACGGTCACGCTCGGCATCGTGAGCGCGACGAACCGGCGGTTCGCCGGCCGGGTGGCCACCTACGAGGACTTCATCCAGACCGACGCCGCCATCAACCCGGGCAACTCCGGCGGTGCGCTGATCAACGCGCGCGGGGAGCTCGTGGGCATCAACACGGCGATCTACAGCCAGTCCGGGGGGTACCAGGGCATCGGCTTCGCCGTGCCCAGCAACCTGGCGCGCCAGGTGATGGAGGACATCATCAAGTACGGGGCCGTGCGGCGGGGCACGATCCGGGGGATCGAGCTGCTCCCGAACTCCGAGCAGATTGCGCGTCAGCTCGGCACGCAGGAGGCCGGCGGCGTCGTGGTCCGGCGCATCGACACACGCTCGGATGCCTACGCGAAGGGCCTGCGGCAGTACGACATCATCGTCGAGTTCAACGGTGCACGGTTCGACGACGCCTCGCAGTTCCTCCGGCTGCTGGCCGATGCGGAGATTGGCAGCACGGCGACGCTGACGATCGTCCGCGAAGCGCGGGCTACCCAGGTACGCGTGACGGTCGAGCAGGCTGCCGAAACCCGCACACGGCTGTAGCCCAGATACCAAAGGGCCAAGGGCCAAGGGCCAAGGGCCAAGAGCGAAGATCAGGAGGTTCTCCTGATCTCCTTCCCTTCTGTACTCCCACGGGTGGCGCGCGTCCCCGCTTTGAAGGTCGACACGGCGGGGCTGTCGGCCGCCGCACAGCGCCACGGATGCGCGACGCCCATGGTGATGCCGACGCGAGGGCCCCACATGACCTCTCGCACCGGAAGGCCCCGATCTTCGATTCGCAGCACCCGGCCGGTCAGATCCAGCCGATTGTGTCCGAGCGAGATGCCGAGCGCGCGCGTCAGGTTGCCGGGTCCGCGGCACAGCTCGGCCCACGTGAAAGCCGCAGGCTGGCGCAACGTCCCCTCGGCACGGCGGCGCCGCATGGCCTCCTCCCCCTCCAGAGGTTCGAGGGCCCTGATCAGGACGGCCGCGGGCGACCCCGCGGGCTCGGTCACCGCGTTCACCAGATAGTGGATGCCGTAATTGAGGTACACGTACGCCATGCCCGGCTGGCCGTAAAGGGGAGCGTTGCGCGGCGTCGGTCCGGGGGCCGCATGGCAGGCTGGATCGGATTCGCCGATGTAGGCTTCCGCCTCGACGATGATGCCCGACGCGAGACCGTCCGATGCGTCGTGCACGAGGACCTTGCCGATCAGATCGCGGCAGACCTGCAGCGTCGGCCGGGCGTAGAAGGTCCGCGGAAGGATCACCGCGCCTGACGCATTCTGATCCGCTCGGCCGCGCGGCGCGCCGCCTCCACGGCGCCGCGGTCGCGGTCGGTCATCGCGTCGAGCGCCGTCAGGGAGGCCGTGCCGCCGATCGCTCCGAGCACATCGGCCACTGCCGCGCGGATCGCCCCGTCGGGCTCCTGCAGGCTTGGCAGCAGCGCCCCCTCGATCCCGGGACCGAGCTCGAGGAGGTAGTCCTGGACCTGGGGCGCCGTGCGGCTGTCGGCGAGGAACTCGACGAGCCGAGGGACGTAGTGGCCGCCGAGCTTCTGCAGCGCGAAGGTCATCGCGGCCCGCACGATGGGCGACTGATCGCTGGTCGCGCCGGTCTCGAGGGTGCTCCGCGTTTCGGCGGCGCCGGTCCGTCCGAGCCCTTCGGCCGCGGCCCGCCGCATCTGCGGGTCGCGGTCGCTCACCCGGGCGGCGAACAGCGGGATGCTCGACCCGTGCGCGATGCGGGCGAGGCCGTCGAGCGCCGTCCAGGCCCCCTCTCCCCGCTCGTAGAACGTCAGTTGCTCGGCGAGCGCGACCACGGCGCGCTCCTCGCGGAGATCGCCGAGCGCGCGCATCGCGGCGTACCGCACGGCTGCGCTGGAATCGTTGATGCCGGTAATCAGCGCGTCCGACGCAGCACGGACGCCAAGACGTCCGGCCACCCGCGCCGCGCCCGCGCGGATTGCCGGATCGTAGTGGTCGAGCGTCGTGAGGAGCTGCGCTTCCGCGTCGCTCCCGAGTGGCGGCGCGGCAATCGTGCCGACCGCGTAGATCGCCTCGAGGCGCACGCGCGGATGGTCGTCGTCCACCGCGCGCAGCAGCTCGGAGACGAGCTCCGGCGGCGCGGGGCGGGGCCACACTGCGAGGCGGCCCCGCTCGAAGGCCGTCATCGCGGCGCCTCGGTTTCGGACCTCCACCACGAGGCCCACCCGGCGGCGCTCGGGAATATCTTCGACCAGGAAGAACGACAGCTCGGCCGCGATGGCCTCGAGCTGGACGGCATCGACCGGATCGTTGACGAGCGGCGCCATCGGCACGATCGCTTCTGGATAGTTCGCCTCGCGCAGCAGCCGCACCGCGCTCTGCCGGACCTTGGGATCCGGATTGCGCAGGTTGCGCACGACATCATCGAACCGGGGGGCCTGCGCGGAGGAGACCGCCACGACGGCCATCCCGCACAGCAGGGTGACGACAGGCGTGCTGTTCATGGGTCCAATTGTCCCCGATGTGCCGACGTCATGGTGCCGGACCGTTTCAGTTCCGCGCGCGGCCGTACGCATGGGCGCGCCCCGTCGCCAGCACCTCCCGCAGGTACCGGCCGGTGTGCGAGGCGTCCACCTGCACGATCTGCTCCGGCGTGCCGGTCGCCACCACTCGGCCTCCCTCGTGGCCTCCTTCGGGTCCGAGATCGATGACCCAGTCGGCGGTCTTGATCACGTCGAGGTTGTGCTCGATCACGAGCAGCGTGTGTCCCGCCTGCAGCAGCTTCCGGAACGCCG
>Ga0299913_10006371_pt1 | contig 10218 bp, 6 predicted proteins | sample RVTome_9_FD_201360 | JGI IMG/M metagenome (GOLD analysis project Ga0299913, IMG submission 201360) | Soil microbial communities from uranium-contaminated site in the Upper Colorado River Basin, Wyoming, United States - RVT155D38 (version 2) ... | reverse complement strand
CGAACGAGACGATGCGGCCGGCATAGCCGACGGCGCGCAGGCGCAGGGCGTACTGCCCCACATTGGCGCCGACGTCGAGCACGCAACTTACGGAAAAACGCTCCAGCACGGCGGCGAGCTGCGCGTCCGGCGACCTGGCCGTTCGGCGCGGCGCGAGATCGTAACCCAGACGCCTGGCGATCCGCTGCAGAGGCGTCATGTCGCCTCGGGCAGGGCGAGCACCTCGATCAGCCGGTCGAGCAGGACCCGCACGGCTTCGACATCAGTCGGGGCTTTGGCCGTCGGTCGCCTTCTCCAGCTCCTTGAGCTTACCCTTGGCTTGGGTCAGCGCCTGGGTGGTGTCGTGCAGGCGCGAGGCCAGCTCGGCCATCACCTCGATGCCGATCTGCGGGAACTGGGTCACGAGCTCGAAGAAGTTCTCCTTGGAGATGCGGAGCGTCTCGAGCTCGCTCGCAGCGACGACCGTGGCGGTGCGAGGCACGTCACACAGGATCGCGATCTCGCCGATGATGTCGTTGCGGTGGAGCGTGGCGACCTTGAGCCGGCCGCGCGGCGTGTCGACCAGGACATCCGCCTCGCCCGAGAGGATGATGTAGGCGGCGTCGCCCCGCTCGCCCTGCTCGCAAAGCTCGTCGCCACCCACGAATTGCAGATATTCGCTCGTGAAGGCCAGTAGCTTGAGCTTGGCGGGGTCGATCTTGGCGAACAGCGGGATGCCCTTGAGGACCTCGACGTCTTTGGCGATGCTCATCCCGACCGATCTCCTCTCGTCACTCGGCGGCCACGAGGCCGTGCAAGGCGCTGCCGTCCCGGTTCAGCTCCTGATAAGGGCCGTGCTCGACCACACGGCCGTCCCGCATCACCAGCACGTGGTCGAACCTCTGGGCCCAGTCGCTGCGGTTGAGCGCCCAGATCAGCGTGCGCTCCGAAAAGCCCTCGAGCACCTGGTCGAGGATCGCGAGCTGCTCGGCGGGATCGAGCGGACCTGTGGCGTCGTACAGGATCAGCAGGTCCGGCTGCTTGAGGATCGCGCGGGCAAGCGCCAGCTTCTGCCGCTGCGGCAGCGACAGACGGCTGCCGCCGACGCCGGCCGGCGCCTGCAGGCCGACCTCGATGACCTGCTCGCGCAGGCCCAGCTCGTCCAGCACCTCGGCAATCAGATCGCTGATCCGCTCGGTCGCCTGCGCCTGGCCGTAGGCGATCTTGCCGAAGAGGATGTTGTCCTGGAGCGTCCCCGCAGCATTGTAACGGTCGGCCTGGAAGAAGGCGATCGCGCCCGTCAGCTCCTCGGGCAGGCCCTCCCGGAACAGCCGGCGGGCCTCGAGGACCCGGCTCTGCAGCTCCTCGTCGATCAGATCGAGGCGATGCCTTGCCGGGATCAGCTTGAAAGTGAGCGCGATCAGCCGCTCGCGATCCGCCGGGCTCAGATCGCCCAGCTGGCCCGGCTCGACGCGGCCGACCAGCGCCCGGTAGTCCGGCAGATCGTCCGCGCTAATGAAGCTGAACTGCCGGAAATACTCGTGCTCGGGTGGCAGATCGGCGAACAGCTCGACCATGGTGCTGGCCAGCTGATACCCGACCTCGAGCAGCCGCTCGCCGAGCCCGGCCCGCTCGATCACCCGCTTGACGTATGGCTGCGAGGCCAGCCGCTCGACGTCGAAGACCTCACCGATCGGCGTGCCGAACAAGAGGTTCTCGGCGAGGGTCGCATTGGTGTTGTAGCGCTCCGGATCGAACACCTCGACCAGGCGACCGAGCTTTGGGTCCTGGAGGCGCTCGAGCATCGCGCGCCGCGCTTCGAGCAGGCGCGCCGTAAGATCGGGGTGCGCCTCGGCATCGATCGTGCCGCGCAGCCCCATGTGATAGACGTCGCGATCGAGTTGCACCGCCGCGAGCGCCCGGACGGCCGCCCGGGTGATCTCGTGCGGCCCGTCGAGCCCGGCCGCCTGGTAATCGATCCAGTCGGCCTCGATGTCATAAGGCGAGTTGCCGGAGCGCTGTGCCTCGTGGCGGTCGCGCTTATGCCGCTCGGCGTCCGCGCCGGTCAGCTCGAGGGGCCGCACCGGCCGGTGCTTCAGGCCGAAGAACAGGTTGTCGGCGATACTGCCGGCGAAGATTTGCGCCGGGTAGCCGACATAGGTGATCTGCCGCCCGGTCACCGCCTCGGGCAGCTTGTGCAGCTCCTGCTCGCCGATCAGGACGCGGCCCGAGGTCGGATCGAGCAGGTTGGCGAGCAGAAGCGTGAGCTCCTCCTTGCCGCTGCCGCCCGGGCCGACGATCGCCACCCTGGCGGGCAGGTCGACCGCGAAGCTCGCGCCGTCCAGCACCGTTTCGCCGTCCTCGCCCGTGAGGCTGAGATTGATCGCCCGCAGCGTGCCTCGAAGATCCAGCGGCTCGGCCGGCTGCTCGAACTGCAGCGCCTCGTCGCGCATGCCGGCGGGGTCGAACTGCGCCACCACCTGCTCGAACTTGATCTGGGAATCCCACATCATCTGGTAGTAGGTGAGCAGCTCCTTCCACGGCGAGGACAGCTTCTCGTGAGCGCCCAGGACCGCGACCAGCGCGCCGAGCGTCAGATCGCCCTGGATGACCAGATAGCCACCTATCGAGAAGAAGAAGAATGGGCCTAGCTGATTGATGAAGTTATTCAGGAACTTGATAAAGAACTTCTTTAAGTAGATCTGATAGCGGATTTTGTAGATGACCCCGAGATCACCGCTGAAGCGCGCGCGCTCGTACTGGGTGGCGTCATTGGCGCGGATGTCGCGCACCCCCGCGACGGTCTCGCCGATCCGCTCCGACAGATAGCGCACCTGGCGGACCCGCTGCTTGCCGAGCGCGTTCACCTGGCGCTGCAGCTTGGGGATGATATAGATCTGCAGCGGGTAGAGGATGATCGCCGCGAGGCCCATGATCGGGTCCTGGGCGAACATGAACGCCAGAATGGTGAGCAAGGTGCCGCCCTGGAATGCCGGCAGGGCGAAGGCGTCGCCGATGAAGCCGCCGATCGCCTCGGTCTCGGCGGTGATCATGGTGACGATCTCGCCTGCGGACATGCGCCGGAAATGGGGCAGCGGAATGCGCATGATGCGGGAGTACAGCTCGTAGCGCAGGCGGCGCAGCATGCGCTCGGCGGTGATGCCCTGGTAAACGTTGATGACGTACTTGAACCCGCCGTTGATCAGCACCAGGACCAGGAACACGCCGCACAGCAGGAACAGGTACTCGACCTGCGAGAATTGCGTGCCGAGCACGGCCCGCCGCTCGCCGGTGGCGAGGGCGTCGTTGATGATCCGCTTGGGCAACTCCAGCGTGGCGTACAGAAACGGGAACGAGACCGCCGTGAGCGTCAGGATGATGATCTGCGAGCGCAGGCTGTGCTGCAGGATATAGCGAAAGATGTTGCGACTCATGCCGATGCCTGCACCCGCCTCGTCCGGCCGCAGCCTGCCAGATTTGCGCGATCTTGTCCAAGTTCAGGACGTCCGGCGCTGCGGACGTGCGAGACGGACGGGGCCGTGACCCGCGGCAAGACCCGGCGCGCCGACCCGGCGCCGTCATCGGCATCACCCGAGCGGACAGTCCCGGCTCGGGTCGATGGCCCGGGTCTGACGCTCGAACGTCGGATGTCAGACCCGGGCCACTCGCATCATCCCAACGGTGGCTCGGTGGGGCCCGCGCCGATCGCCATCGGCCGTTCGGGTCGAGCCACTAGCGCCCGGCGGCTGCCTGGCGCGCGCCCCGACCCTTCGCGACCTCGCGCTCGGCCTGTTCCCAGTGCGCCTGCTCGCGGCCCTCGGGCCGGCCTTCGCGCTCCCAGATCTCGTAGGCGCGCTGACGGATGCGCTCGGCCGTATCGCCGCCGTTCCCGCTCCGGCGGGCGCCGCCGGCCGACGCGGCCTTGGTCGTCGGCGCCGCCGGCCCGGCCTTGGCCGTGGCGCCGGTCGCGCTCCTGCTTGTAGCGGTCGACGCCGTCCTGGACTTCGGCGCCGCCTTGGCCTTCGACTCGTCCTTGATCGATGATTCCTGCTTTGGCATGACCCACTCCCTTCGCCGACCGGCGATCAGATCACGTCAGGTGACAGACGATGTCGTATGGGGCCCACCCTCTAGGCACTGCTTACTAGCAAAATGTGAGCGCAGGAAGTGGCATCGAGAGGCGCTCAAGCCGTCGCACGCAGTGCCTCGGCGCGCCGCAGATCGACGGAGACGAGCTGCGAGATGCCACGCTCGACCATGGTCACGCCGTAGAGGCGATCCATGCGCGCCATGGTCAGCGGGTGATGGGTGACGACGAGGAAGCGGGTGTCGGTGCCAGCGGCCAGGTCGTCGAGCAGCGTTCCCAGCCGGTCGACATTGGCGTCGTCGAGCGGGGCATCGACCTCGTCGAGGACGCACAGCGGTGCCGGTCGCGTCAGGAACACGGCGAAAATCAGCGCCAATGCGGTCAGCGCCTTTTCGCCGCCTGACAGCAGATGCACCGACTGCAGCTTCTTGCCAGGCGGGCTCGCGGTAACCTCCAGTCCGGCCGCCAGCGGATCGTCCAGGTCGGTCAGCGCCAAGTGCGCCCGGCCACCGCCGAACAGACGAGCGAACAGCGCCTCGAAATGACGCTCGACCTCGGCGAAGGCGGCGCGCAGGCGCTCGCGGCCCTCGCGATTGAGGGTCCCGATCGCCCGGCGCAGGCGCTCGATCGCGCCCTCGAGCTCGGCCTTCTCGGTCTGCAGGACCTCCACCCGGTCGGCCAGCTCCTTGGCCTCGTCGATGGCGCGCAGGTTGACCGGTCCGAGGCGCTCGCGGGCGATTCGCGATCTGGCCAGGTCGTTTTCCAGCCCGGCGAGGACCTCGGCCGATGGGGCATCCTCCGCCTCGAGCGCAGGGAGCTGCTCCAGGCGGGCCACCACCGCCGCCTCTGCCGCCTGCGCCTCGACCCGGCCCTGCTCGAGGCGCGCCTCCAGTCGCGCTCCGCTCTCGCGCGCATCGACCCGCTCGGTCTCGGCACGCTCGAGCGCGGTCCTGGCTTCGACGAGCGCGGCCTCGGCGGCGGAGAGCTCCGGGCCGAGGGCGGCACGCCTGTCTTCGGCCCCGGCGATCTCCCCCTCCAGGCGACCCTGCTGCTCGCGGGCGCGCTCGACTGCCTCCGCCAGCTCCTCGAGCCGGCCGGCGAAGGCGGCCCGGCGTTCCGACAACTCAGAGATCCGCGCCTCCGCGGCGGTTGCCCTCTCGGTCCAAAGTTCGATCTCCTGATCGATCGCCCTGAGCCGGCCGGCCGAGGCGAGCTGGCGGTCCTGCAGCCGGGCGTGCTCGGTGCGGGCGTCGGCGTGACGCTGCCGCTCCGACGCCAGCATCTCCTCGGCCTCGGAAAGGCGCCTCCGCGCCCCGGCCAGCTCGACCTCGATGTCGCCCATGCAGAATGCCGAGGCCGCAACGCGCCGCTCGAGGGCGCCGAGGTCGGTGCGGGCACGGGCGACCTCCGCCTCGATCTGCGCCCGCTCCAGCTCGCTTCGGGCGGTATCAGCCTTGGCCGACTCCGCTGCGGCGCGCAGGCGATCGGCCTCGGCCCGGGCGGCGTCCAGCCGCTCGCGCGCCGCGTTCACCGCGGGGCGGGCCTCGGCCTGATCGTCCTCGGCGCTCTCGTGCTGGTCGACCGCCGCGGCGTGCTCGTCTTCGGCATCGGTGAGGTGACGGCGCAAAAGAGCCGGGTCCGGGAATGGCTCGGCCGCGCCCTCGAGCTGCACCGCCAGCGAACCGATGGCCTCGGTCAGCTCTGCGATCTCCGCATCGACGACCGCCCGGCCGTCCTGGAGCGACGTCAGCTCGGCAGCGAGCGCGCCGGCCGCCGCGCGCGCCTCGGTGACCCGCTCGCGCGTCTCCGCCAGCGCGGTGCGGGCCGCCTCCCGCGCCGACTCGCAGCGCTCCAGCTCGGCCATGGTCTCGGTCCGCGCTCCGCGCGCCCGCTCCGCCTCCTTTCGCGAGAGCTGAAGCTCGCGCTTGCCTTCGGCGAGCTCGGCGTCGAGCTGCCGCAGCCGGCTCTGCTGACGCAGGCGGGCGGCCGCGTTGCCCTCGGCATCGGGCTGGCGGACCAGGCCATCCCAGCGCCACAGGCCGCCATCGGGGCTGACCAGGCGCTGGCCTTGGGCCAGATGGGGCTGGAGCTCAGCGGCGCGCGCCGCCTCGACCATGCCGACCTGAGCGAGGCGCCGGGCGAGCGCAGGCGGCGCCGTGACCAGATCGGCGAGAGCGCGCACGCCGGCAGGGAGGCTCGGGGAGCCGGAAGCCGCCGCCGCGCCGACGTCCTCGCGCCAGTAGAGAGGCTCGCTTGGATCGAGGCTTGCCATCAGATCGTCGCCGAGCGCCGCCCCGAGCGCTCCGGCGCGATCCTCGGCGACGTCGACCAGCTCCAGAATCGCAGGCCCATGCCCGTTCGGCGAGGTCAGCTCGGCTAGGACACGGGCTTCGGCCTCCAGAGGGGCGAGGCACGCCTGATGCTCGCGCTCGGCCTGCTCCGCCCGGCTCACTCCGGCCGCGGCGGCTTCGGCGGCACGGCGGGCGTGCTCGAGCACCGTTTCCGCCTCGGCAAGACGACCTTCGGCCTCGGCCTGCGCGTTCTCGAGACCGCCAAGGTCGAGAGCAGCCGTCCGATCGTCGAGCTCATGGACCCGTCCGACCAGCTCCGCGCGGCGCGCCTTCAGCCGTTCGCGGCGCTGCTCCAGATCCCCCCGGCGCTCGGCCAGCGTTCCTCGACGATCGCGCTCCCGGCGCGCTCGCTCCTCCTCGATTTCCAGAGCCGCGCGTCGTTCCCTCAGCTTCTGCTCGGCCTGAAGCAGGGCCGCGCGCGCGCTCTCGCGCCGCTCCTCGGCGCCGCGCAGCTCCGCTTCGGCGAGATCCCGGGCCTGGAGCGCCGCTGCCAGCTCGACCTCGGCTGCGGCCAGGATGTCGCCATCTGGCCCTTCGCCTCGTACCGCGAGCCCGGCGAGACGGGCGTCCGCCGCCGAGATCGCAGCCTCGAGCGCATGTCGCTCCTCTCCAGCACCCGCCCGCAGATCGGATGCCTGCCGTTGCCTCGCCTCGAGGCCGGCGCAGGCCGCGAGCGTTTCGCGAAGCACCTGATCGGCCGCCCGAACCTCCTCTTCCGCCGCCGCCTCCATGGACGCCGCACGCTCCAAATACAGGGCATTCGGGCCGGTCGCCTCGCGAAGCGACCGCTGCTCGGCGTCCAGCCGCTCCCGGCTCGCGTGCGCGTCCTTGAGCGTGCGCTCGGCGTGCACGAGGTCCTGCTGGAGCTGCTGCTCGAGCTGGCGCTGCCGGTCGCGATCCGCATCCAGCCGTCGCGCCTCGTCGACCAGCGCGTTCCGGCGCTCGCCGAGGCGCGCCAGCTCGGTGGCCAGGCCGGCGTCGCGCCCGCGCATCGCACTCACGCGCCGGGTCGCCTCGTCGTGGCCGGCCCGGGCCCGAGCCAGCGCTTCGGCCAGCCCGGCGATCCGCTCCCGGCTGCGCTCGAACGCCGCTTGCGCCCGAGTGAGCTCGGCAAAGGCCAGCCGCCAGCGGCCGATCAGCAGGGCAGCCTCGGCCTCGCGTACGGCGGCGCTCAGCTCGCGATAGCGCACCGCGTCCCGGGCCTGCCGGCGCAGGCTCCTGTGCTGCTGCTCGAGGGTGGCCAGCAGGTCCTCGAGGCGCAGAAGATTGGCCTCGGCCGCCTGCAGCTTGAGCTCGGCCTCGTGGCGACGCGCCTGCAGGCCGCCGATGCCGGCGGCGTCCTCGATCAGGCGGCGCCGCTCGGTCGGCTTGGCTTCGACCAGGGCGCCGATCTGCCCCTGGCCGATGATCGCCGCGCTGCGCGCGCCCGAGGCGGCGTCGGCGAACAGCAGCTGCACGTCGCGCGCACGCAGCTCCCGGCCGTTGGCGCGGTATGCCGAGCCGGTGCCGCGCGCGATGCGCCGGGAGAGCTCCAGCTCCTCGGCGTCCTCGAGCCCGGGCAGGGAGAGCTTCGCGCCCCGGACCCACAAGGTCGCCTCGGCGAGGTCGAACGCCGGCCGGGCCGCCGTGCCGGCGAAGATCACGTCGTCCATCTCGCCGCCGCGCAGGCCCCGCGCCGAGGTTTCGCCCATGACCCAGCGCAGCGCTTCGACCAGGTTCGACTTGCCGCAGCCGTTCGGGCCGACCACGCCGGTCAGCCCGGGCTCGATCATCAGCTCGGTCGGCTGAAGGAACGACTTGAAGCCGGAAAGGCGCAGTCGGGTGATCTGCACCGGGAGCTCAACCTGCCCTGAGCCTTAGCATGGTCCCATGCTATAGCAGCAGCGCGCGGGGGTTGAAAGCCTCTTGCCACACCATGTCGGCCTCAATCTGCATCGACACACAAGATGCAGTATGTCGGACGCACTCGCCCTCCGAGGGCGTCGCGGCCGCGCCGACCCTCCCGTCGAGAATTACGCTGATTCAATGGTTTAGAGGACGACCCGGCGCAGCCTTCAGGATTTCTCGAGCAGCGGGTCGATGATCTCGCTGAACTCGTCGACCCCGCGCGCGCCGCCATAGGTCTCGCCGTTGATCACGAAGGATGGCGTCGAGCTGATCTCGTACTGGTTCTGGGCGTCGAGCCGGGTCCGGAGAATGCGGTCGGCAAGCTCCTGGTCGGCGAAGCAGGCGTCGATCTGCTGCTCGGACAGTCCGCCGAGCTTGCCGAGACGCTTGAGCGCGGCGAGGTGGTCGTCGGCGCCCGCCCAGCTCTCCTGGGTCTCGAACAGCACGTCGAGGAAGCCGAAGTAACGGTCAGGCCCCGCGCAGTGGGCGAGCGCGGCAGCCGCCAGGGCCAGCTGATCCAGCGGGAAGTCGCGATACACCAGCCGCACCTTGCCCGGCGCGATGTATCTCTCCTTGAGCTCCGGCAGCACCTCGGTGTGGAACGTGGCGCAATGCGGACAGGTGAGCGAGGCGTACTCGATGATCGTGACAGGGGCGTTCGGATCGCCCAGCGCCTGCTCCTGGGGCTCGGCCGCGGAGCTCTCGCCAAGCACTAGCGGCAGCCATGCGAGCGTCCACAGGCCCAGCACCACGATCAGGCTGCCCGAGAGCCGCACCAAGACGTTCCTCACCGACTTTTTCTCCTTTACCTGCTCGCTCGCCGCTCGCTATCGCAAGCCCGGCGCACGAGCATAGGTTGCCGACCGGCCTCCGACAAGTTGCCCCGAAGCTTAGCGCTCCCGGCTTAACCCTCGCTGAACGGCGGCATCGAAGGTACCGGGGTCGCCGCCCGGCCCGGCGCGACCGCGGCTTCGACGCGTGCCCGCGGATCCTCGCCCTCCGGTGGATCGATCTGCGCCTTCAGCGTCCGCCCGAGGCGTGCCAGAGCCTCGCGCAGGCCCGGATCGGCGAGCGGCTCGACCGCGCCCCTGATCGCGTCGAGATCGTCTGTGGTCAGGTCACGCGCGAGACGCGCGGCACGACGCTTGACCGGCCGCTTCGGCGGCGCCTGAATGAGCCGCAGTCGCGCCACAGCCGGATAGCCGAAGTGATCGTTGATTCGCTCCAGCAGCTGGAGCTCCGCGTGCTGGAGCTCGAGCGCCGCGGCGCTGCCGCAGTGCAGGACCAGGGTCGCGCCGCCGCGCCCGCTCTGGTCGCCGGTGAGCTTGACGGGCTGCGAGCGCGCCGCGAGCTCGGGGCCCACGACCGAGGGCCAGTCGGTCAGGAGCGTCGCTTCGGCGAGGCCGCGGCGGCGCGCCGGCGGGTCGAGCACCCGGCCGAGCAGGTCGGGCAGGCGCCACAGCCCGCCGCCCCGGCGGACCTCGCGGGTGCCCGGCGATGAGGAAGCAGGCGGCTTTCGGGCCATGAATGCAGCTCGGAAAACAGCGCTCGCACGACGTCGCGCAATCGACAATCCGAAACGTAAGATGGGTGCAAAGGTTCCGGCCAGCCAATCTTCCGCGGCGAATTCGCTGATCGCGCGGCTGCTCGACTGGTACGACGCGGAACGGCGCGAGCTGCCCTGGCGCGCGCCGTCGGGCGAGCGCCCGGACCCCTACCTCGTGATCCTGAGCGAGGTCATGCTGCAGCAGACCACGGTGGCGACCGTGGCGGGGCGCTATCCCGGGTTCGTGGCCAGGTTCCCGACCCTGCGCGCGCTCGCCGAGGCCGACCAGGAGCAAGTGCTGCACGCTTGGCAGGGGCTCGGCTACTACCGGCGCGCCCGTGCCCTGCACGCCTGCGCCGGCATGGTGC
>Ga0299913_10006370_pt1 | contig 10221 bp, 10 predicted proteins | sample RVTome_9_FD_201360 | JGI IMG/M metagenome (GOLD analysis project Ga0299913, IMG submission 201360) | Soil microbial communities from uranium-contaminated site in the Upper Colorado River Basin, Wyoming, United States - RVT155D38 (version 2) ... | reverse complement strand
TGATGCGGAAGTAGGTGGACAGCTCCATCGGGCAGCGCACGCCCCTGGGCACGTACACGAACGAGCCGTCGCTGAAGACGGCCGCGTTGAGGGCCGCGAAGAAGTTGTCGCTCGGCGGCACCACCGAGCCGAGGTACTTCCGCACGAGGTCGGGATGCTCCTGCACCGCCTCGCCGAAGGAGCAGAAGATGATGCCCTGCTCGGCGAGCTTGGCCTTGTAGGTGGTACCCACGGACACCGAGTCGAAGATCGCGTCCACCGCGACGCCCGCCAGGATCTTCTGCTCCGACAGGGGGATGCCCAGCTTCTCGTAGGTCGCCAGCAGCTTGGGATCGGCCTGGTCCAGGCTGCCCAGGGGGTTCTTGGTGCGCGGGGCGGCGTAGTAGCTGATGGCCTGATAGTCCACCGGCGTATAGCGGATGTTGGGCCAGCTGTGCGGCTCCGTCATCTTGAGCCACCCGCGGTACGCCTTGAGCCGCCAGTCGAGGAGCCACTCGGGCTCGCGCTTCTTGGCGGAGATGAGCCGGATGATGTCCTCGCTCAGCCCCTTGGGCGCGACATCGCTGTCGATGTCGGTTACCCAGCCGTGCTTGTACTCCTTGTTGACCAGCGTCTCGACCTGCGTGCTCATGACTTCTCCTCGGCGGCTCGACCGAACCGCACCTTGTACGCACACACCGGGCATCCGCTGAGGATGTGCCCCGTCCGCTCCACCTCCGCCCCCAGCACGTCCGCCAGGAACTTCGCCTCGGCCGCGCAGATCTCGGGGAACCGCTCGGCGACCACGGGAATGGCGCAGTTGTGCTCGGTGAGCACCGCGACGCCCTGGCCGGCGGAGGCGTCCGCCGGGCCCGCCTCCGCCATGTACCCTTCCTCGGAGAGGAGCCGGGCCACGATCGCGAGCCGCTGGGCCTGGGGTGCCCCATCGAGCTCCGCACGCATCCGACCGGCCAGCAGGCCGAAGTAGGACTCCAGGAGTCCCACTGCCGCCCCTCTGCCGTCCCTCCGCTCCACCTCGCCGAGCATGGCGGTGAGGGCGTCGCAATAGCGCCGGGGGAACAGCTCCTCGCCGGTCGGGCTCAGACTGTAGGTGAAGACCGGCGCCCCCACCCCCCGGTGCTCGCGGCGATAGCTCACCAGCCCCTCGGCTTCGAGCTCCTTCAGGTGGTGTCTCGCGGCGTTGAGCGAAACTCCCAGCCGGACGGCCAGGTCGCGGGCGGTAAGCGGCTGCGACCGTTTCAGTTGAGTCAACACGGCAGCACGCTGGCCCTTGTGGCCAGTGGGCAGGCCGTTGTCTGCGAGGGGAAGCGTGGCACCCATGCCAGCAATGTTAAGTGAAAAAGTCGGGATTGTCAAATCGAACAACACTTTTGGTGCGAATTCGTAAGTTGTTACTGCGGGATGTGTAACGCTGCTCGGAACAAGCCCTGGACATGGGCGGCTGGAGTCGGCCTCTCGGAACGGCAGTGCGCCAGAGTGAGTAGTAGTAGCCCTAGATACTAATGATGGCCCTGCGCAGCGCGCTCCCGCTGCCGATCTGGCCCCGCATGGACAGGTTTCCCATATTGTGGCGTTCTGCGGACCTCCTTCCACCCCCGGGGACCTGCTCCATGACCATCCACCGCATCCGGCTCCTTGGGGACCCCATCCTCCGCGCCCGGTGCGAGCCGATCACGCGGCCGGGGTCCACCGCCGTCCGGGTCATCATGGACGACATGCGGGAGACGCTCCGCGACTGGCAGTCCCGGTTCGGGGGCGGCCGCGGGATCGCGGCGCCGCAGATCGGCGCCCCGGTCCGGATGGTCTACGTGGAGATGGACAAGCCCTGGGCGCTGATCAACCCCGAGATCGTGGACATCGGCAACGAGGACTTCGAGGTGTGGGACGACTGCTTCTCGTTCCCCAACCTGCTGGTCAGGGTCTCGCGAGCATATCGCATCAGGGTGCGGTACCAGGACCTCAAGAGCCACTGGCACGAGGTGGAGCTGGAGGGCGACCGGGCGGAACTGCTTCAGCACGAGCTCGACCATCTGGACGGCGTGCTGGCGGTGGACCGGCCCCAGGGCCTCGACCCCTTCTGTCTGCGGGAGGAGTGGCACCGGCTGTACGGGCCGGCGCGGCGGTACGGCCCACCGGAGCCCCGGAGCGAGGTGTACGTCTCGCCGATCAGCGAGTCGCTCTAGCTAGGGCCACTCCCCCAGGCGCACGAAAACCGCTCCCCGGTTCTCGGTGCTGTAGCCGTACTCGAAGCGCACCGGCCCGATCGGGGTGTCGGCCCCGATGCCCGCGCGAACCCCTCCCACCCAACCGTCGTCATCAGCGAGCAGCGGACCGCCGGTCGCCGTGCGTCCGCCGGCGAGCTCGAGCCGTCCGAGGAGCGGCCCCTTGAGCGGGACGGTGAACATGAGGCCGAGCATCGCTTCCCGGTCGCCCCGGCGCTCGCCCAGGTGGAGCCCCGGGAACCCGTTCTCGCCGCCGAGGGGGAAGGCGAGCTGGACCGGCAGGTCCTCGCCCCAGCCGAGCAGGAGCCGCGGCGTGAATCGCACCACTCCGAGCTGGGTGAACAGCTCGGCCTCCAGCCGGGCGCGCTGATACAGTCCGCTCCACACCGCCTCGGCCCACACCGCGCGTCCCTGCGAGCGGCTCACGCGCTCGGCCCGGAGCGCGAGACCGAGAGTGGACGCGTCCCGCCGCCCCGGCTCACGCCACGAGTGGCCGTGCAGGCCGAAGGCCAGCTGCCAGCCGTGCGGAAAGGCCCGCTCCGCGCCGGCGAAGCCGATCGCCTCGCGGGTCTCCACCTCCTCGAGCTCGTCGCCCTCGGCGTCGAAGCGCCGGATGTCCTCGGTGGCGAGTCGGACCGTCACGACCGGATCCACCACCTGGCGGACGATCTGGAACTTTCGGCGAAAGCCGGTGTACAGCTCCTTCCGGAACGCGTCCAGGATGATCGCCCCGCTCGCCTCCAGGGCCAGACCGAAGAGCCTCCGGTCCACGGCGCCCGCCCACATGCGGCCGCCCAGCTCGTTGTCGTACGCCAGCCCGAGCGCGACCACGCGCCGGGCGGCGCGGCGCACCGAAAGCGCGAAGCCGACCGAGTCCCCGGCCCCCCCGGGGCGGAGCCAGACCGAGTGGTAGGCCTCGGAGGCGCCCAGGCTCCGAAGCCGGGAGCGGAGCGCCTCGACGTCGAGCGTGTCGCTGAGCGTCAGGCCCAGGATGCGCTCCAGGGCCAGCCGCTCGGAGTCGCTCGCGTCTGGCACGGTGAGCCCGGTGATCCGGCGCGGGAGCGCGGGCTCCGCGCCCGGCGGCCGGTCCGCGCGGCAGCCGAAGCTCGCGAGCGCGGTGTCGGCGGCGGCGCGGCCGTTCGCCAAAAGGCGCTCGACCCGGCGCGGGGAGAAGTTGAGGCTGGTGAAGCCCTCCACGTCCGGGCGCACCAGGACGTCCCCCGCGCGGAGCGATTCGGCCGGCTGTTGAAAGAGGAACTCGATGAGCCGGTCGACGACCCTGATCGGCGAATAGCCGTCGAACGCGGGCGAGGAACGCTCGGTGGCGTCGGAGACGATGACCCGCTCGGCGCCTTCGGCCCGGGCCACGACGACCGGAACATTGGCCGAGAGACCGCCGTCGGCCAGGAACCGGCCGTCCCGCAGCTCGGGCGCGAAGACCAGCGGGATCGCGACGCTCGCCCGGACCGCCTGGGCGAGGTCGCCGGAGTCCAGGACCACCGCCTCCCGGGTCCCGAGGTCGGTGGCCACCGCCCGGAAGGGGATCGTCAGCGAGTCGAAATCTCCGCGGGCGATCAGGTTGCCCCGCAGCATCGCGGCGTTCATCAGCGCGTTGATCTCGGACTCCACCAGCGACGCGCTCTGGAGCGTGAACCGCCGCTCGCCCTGCTCCCAGGTCACCAGCGGTCGCGGCACGCCGAGCGAGCGAGGCGCGCGCGGCTGGTAACTCCGGAACATCTGACCGAGGGGGGTGACGCGCGCGAGCGAGTCGAGGATGCGCCCGCTGTAGCCGCTGGCGTAGAGTGCCCCGACCGCCGCCCCCATGCTCGATCCGACGATCAGGTCGGGGCGGATCCCGAGGCTGTCCAGCGCGGCCAGCACGCCGATGTGGGCGATGCCCTTGGCGCCGCCCCCCGAGAGCACGAGCGCGGTGCGCGGCGGCCGACAATCCTGGGCCTCGAGGGGTGAAACGGCCGCGAGCAACGCGGCCTGAAGAAGGAAGAGAAGTTGAAGCCGGGGAAGCATGTAGGGAGAAGATACACACCCCTTGCGCCGCCCACTCCGAATCCGTATACCTTTGCCGAATCGGCAGTGAACGGCAAGTTCTCGCAAGGAGCGGCAATGACGTACGTGATCACCGAGCCGTGCATCGGGGTGAAGGACCGAGCCTGCGTGGATGTGTGTCCGGTGGACTGCATCTACGAGGGTGAGGACCAGCTCTACATTCATCCCGACGAGTGCATCGATTGCGGCGCTTGCGAACCCGAGTGCCCGGTGACCGCCATCTTCCCGGAGGAGGACGTGCCGCCCAACATGACGTCCTACATCGAGAAGAACCGGGAGGTCTTCAACAGCGATACCCCGCCGGGACGACCCCAGCGCTGAGTCGGCCGCCCCGCCTGCGAGCCACGGCCCTCCCGGCAGTCGAGCGGGAGGGCCGTTCGCGTTCCGGGATGGTCGAGGCGCCGGGAAAGAAAGGCGGCCCCGTGCTCGAACTGCGTGGCCGCGAGCGCGGGACCGTTGGTGGGTAGGACGGCGGGATCAGAGGAGCCTGGCGGCCCATGATCGCCCCGCCACCAGTCACAACGCGGGCCGCGCACGAAAGGTTTCAGGGCAGGCCGGCGAGGAAGGCGACAATTGCGTCGGTGGTCTCGCTCGGCCGCTCCAGCGTGGGCAGGTGGCCGGCGGAGCGGATGACGACCAGACTGGCGCCCGGAATGGCGTCCGCCATGGCCCGGGCCTGCGTCGGCGGGGTCAGCTCGTCCTCGTCGCCGACGATCACGAGGGTGGGGAGCCCGTCCAGCTCGGCGAGCAGGGGTGTGCTGTCCGGCCGGTCCCGCATCGCGCCGAGCGCGCCCACGATGCCGGCGACCGGCGTCGCCGCCATCATGGTCCGGACCCGCTCCACCGTCGCCGGCGCGCCGGCCAGCGTCGAGGCACCGAGCACCTTGGGGAGCATCGCCTCCGCGATCGCGGCGGCGCCCTGTTCCTTCGCGGTGCCCGCGGCGGCGTCCCGGCTCCTCCTGGCCTCGGGCGTGTCGGCTTCGGCCCGGGTGTCCACCAGCACCAGACCGCGCACGCGCCGCCGCCAGCGGCGCAGAAACTCGAACGCGACGTACCCGCCCATCGAGAGGCCGACCAGGACCACGTCGTCCGCCCCGAGCAGATCCAGCAGCTCGGCCAGGTCGGCCGCGTAGGTCTCCATGCTGTAGCCCAGGTCGGGGGCGTCGGAGCCCCCCATGCCGCGCAGGTCCGGCGCGATCCGGCACCAGCCCTCCAGCGCCGCGATCTGGTGGGTCCAGATGGTGTGATCGAGGGGATAGCCGTGGATGAAGAGCACGGCAGGCCCGTCGCCGCGCACCTCGACGGCGAGCGAGACGCCGTTCACCGCGAGCCGCTGCACCTCGCCCGCATGGCGCCGGCGTGAGGTCATGAAGTCGTTGAACTCCTTCGGCACCGCGACCGGCCGACCGCCTCGGTTCACGCAGACGAAGACGAACTCCGCGTTCGCGATGAGCGCGTCGTCGCCGACCCGTCGGGCGACCTGACGCATGGTGAAGCTGGTGCGGCCCAGATGGGTGAGGTCCTGCTCGAAGCGCAGCACGTCGCCCGGGAAGGCGGGAGCGTGGTACTCGATTACCGTGCGCCGGACCGCCGGCCAGGCGCCCGTGCGATCGAACAGGTCCATGCCCGGGCCCGCCCGCAGCATCTCCCAGCGGGCCCGCTCGAACAGGCTGAGGAACGACGCCTGGTTCAGGTGGCCGAAGGCGTCGCACTCGTCGGGATAGACGGTCAGCAGAATGGATGGCGTCATTCGCAGCGGGTGAAGGGTTTCGAGACCAGGTAGATATACTACAGCGTTCGTTGGCAACCGACACCTCACGGCCAGGCGCAGGCACCCATGAAGCCTCAAACCGACTACATCCGCCACGCGGCACGGCTCGCGCGCAAGCTCCAGATGGACGCCGCCATGGGCGGCACGCCGCAGCCCGATGCGGAGTTCTTCAAGACGCTCTCCAAGGCGCTGGACGAGATCGCCGCCGGCCTCGAGCTCGTCGCCAAGGCGGACTGACCTCGTGCGTCTGATCCGCACCGGGGCCGAGCTGGCCGAGCTGGCCCGGCGGCTCCGGACGGAGCCCCTGCTCGCGATCGACACCGAGGCGGCGAGCTTCCACCGTTACGTGGACCGCGTGTACCTGCTCCAGATCTCCTCGCGGGAGGAGACCGCGGTGGTGGACCCGCTCACCACCGGGGGGCTCGACCCCATCGGCGAGCTGCTCGCCGATCCGGAGATCGAGATCGTCTTCCACGACGCCGACTACGATCTCCGCCTGCTCAACCGCGAGTACGGGTTCACCGCCCGCAACCTGTTCGACACCAGGATCGCCGCCCAGCTCCTGAGCGAGCCCGGCATCGGTCTGGCCGCGCTGCTGGAGAAGTATTTCGATGTCCGACTGAACAAGCGGTTTCAGCGGGCCGACTGGTCGGCCAGGCCGCTGTCGCCCGAGATGCTCGACTACGCCGCCTCGGACACCCGCTACCTGCCGCAGCTCAGGGACATCCTGCGCGACCGGCTGGAGGAGCGGGCGCGCCTCGGCTGGGCCCGGGAGGAGTTCGCCCTGCTGGAGGACATCCGGCCGACCGCGCCGGACCAGGTGGAGCCAGGCTGGCTCCGGCTCAAGGGAGCGAAGGCGCTCCGCGGGCGCGAGCTGGCGATTCTGCGGGAGCTCTGGGTGTGGCGGGAGGGGATGGCGCGGCGCGCGGACCGGGCGACGTTCCGCATCCTGAACAACGAGCCGATGCTGGCGATGGCGAAGCAGCCGCCGGCCGAGATCGGCGACCTGAAGGCGATTCCCGGCGTGAGCCCGGACCAGGCGGAGCGGCGCGGGCACGATCTGCTCGCGGCGGTGAAGCGCGGACTCGAGCTGCCGGAGGACGACCTGCCGAAGCTCACCCGTCCGCCGCGCCGGGCGCCCGACCTGGCCTACGAGGAGCGGCTGGAGCGACTCAAGGCGGCGCGGAACCGTGTCGCCCAGCAGCACGACCTCCCGCCCGGCGTGGTCTGCCCGAATGGAACGCTGGAGGCGATCGCGCGGGCCGACCCGAAGACGATCGCGGCGCTGGGTGAGGTGACGGAGCTGAGACGGTGGCAGCTGCGGACGTTCGGGGAGGAGCTGCTGGAGGCGCTGCGGGGCCCCACGAACGCCGGGTGAGGCTCAGAAGCCCAGGAACGCCCGCACCCGGGGATCCATGCGCTCCGGCGTCCAGTACGGGTCCCACACCAGCTCCACGTCGACGCTCCGCACGCCCTCCAGGTCCGCCGCCACCTTTCTCACGTCCTCGATGATCTCCCCGCCCGCCGGGCATCCGGGGGAGGTGAGCGTCATCTTGACCTTCACGTCCCCCTCCTCGCTCGACTCGATATCGTACACCAATCCGATGTCGATGATGTTGAGATTGAGCTCCGGGTCCTTGACCGCGCGGAGCGCCTTGCGGACGGTCTCTGGCGATGGCATGGCGCGCTCGTGGGCTGAGGGTGTGATCCGCCTTGCAGGGGACGCGGCATGGCGTCCACCCAGGGGAAAGGTAACCGCCGAACCCGGAGGATGGTTCGACGTCCTCAGCAGCTGGAGATCAGCTCCTGCGGGCAGGTGTGGGGCACCAGCCGGATCGCGGCGTCGGAGAGCTCGGTCCGGACCAGCTTGAGCCCCTTGACCGAGTCCCGGGTCTTGGGATCGAAGGCGCGGTTGGTGAGGAAGACCAGGAACAGATCGTGGGAGGGATCGATCCACAGCTCCGTGCCGGTGAAGCCGGTGTGCCCGTAGGCCGAGTGGGTGATCAGGGTGCCGTAGATGCTCGGCTCCTCGCCCTGGAGCTCCGGGGAGTCCCACCCGAGCAGCCGGGTGCCGCTGCGCGGCCCCCGGATGAGGAACTGGCGGATCGTCGCGGGGCTCACCCAGGGGCCTACGGAGCCCTGGCCCTCGCGCAGCCACACCTGGGCGAACCGCGCCAGGTCCATGCCGGTCGAGAAGACGCCCGCGTGGCCGGCCACGCCTCCGAACGCCGCGGCGTTCTGATCGTTCACATCACCCGGCACGGGATTGCCCCGCCAGATCCCGCTCGGCGCGATGCGCCGCTTGAGCCGGGCGGGCGGCCGGAAGCGGGTCTCCGTCATGCCCAGCGGGTCGAACACCTCGGCCTGGGCGAAGGAGTCGAGCCGGGTGCCCGAGACCGACTCGATGAGCAGGCCGAGCAGCATCGCGTTCAGATCGCTGTACTCGGCGGAGTCGCCCGGCGAGCGGACCAGCGGCTGGGCGTAGAGCAGATCGATCATGCGGGTGCGGCTCCGCCCCGCCTTCCGGTAGATCGGGACGTAGCTCTTGAGCCCGCTGGTGTGGTCCAGCAGCATCCGCACGGTCACCCGGTTCTTGAGCCCGCCCGCGAACCGGGGGAGATAGCGTCGCACCGGGGCGTCGAGATCGAGCCTGCCCCGGTCCACGAGCCGCATCGCCGAGCTCGCCGTGGCGACCACCTTGGTGATGGAGGCGATGTCCCAGATGGTGGAGTCGGGATCGGGCACCCGGGACGCGGGGTTCCAGGTGTAGTGGCCGTACCCGCGGGTGTAGAGAATGGAATCGCGCCGGCCGATGACCACGACCGCCCCGGGATACAGCCCCTCCCGGATGCCGGCGAGCGCGGCCCGGTCCACATCGGCAAAGGTCTGGGCGGCGCCGGGCGCCGCGGGCGGCAGGGTCACGAGGACCGCGAGGGCCGTGCGCCGGAGGAAGGCGGGCAGTGGTGCGTCCACGGGGTCAGTACCCGGCGAGCTCGTCGCGCACCGGCCCCGGCGGCAGCCGGTAGAGCACCTCGAAGGTGCGGCGGTCGCGCGCGGTGAGCGTGCCGGTCCGCGTCGCCGGGAACATCACGTCTCCGGTGTCGGGGGAGTGCGGAAGGCCGAGCGCGTGCCCCGCCTCGTGCACCGCCACGGAGAGCAGCGCCGCGTCGGGCAGCGCCGCGCCCGTGTGGGTGCGGAGCGCGAGCGAGATCGAGGCCCGGCGCACCCGGCCAAGCTGGTCCCAGGTGAGATCGGTCTGGCCCGCGCGATCGAAGTCGAAGTGGTCGATCCAGCGGATGAGGACGTCGGCGTCGGTCGAGTCGGACACGACCTGAAACGTGAGCCCGACGCCGGTCTGCTCCCAGCGGTCGAACGCCTCGCGGGCAAATCCCGCCATCTTGGGCAAATAGCCCGGGGGCCCGCCTTCGGCGATGTGCAACCGGATGGGCCGGCCCCACCTGTCGGGCCAGCGCCGCACCACGGAGTCGGTGCTCACGATGAGGGAGTCCAGGTACGTCCCGGACGCCTCCCGCGAGAGCCGCTCCCGGGTGGCCAGCCGCACCAGCCGGCCCCCCACCTCGTCGCCGGCCCGGGCCGCGGCGCCGTCGAGGCGAGTAACCTCTTGCCCCACAACATGATGGGCCGTGCCGGACTGGGTCGAGTTGGGCCCCTGGACGGCCGCCGTGGCCCGCTGCGAGGCGAGCTTCAGATGGCCGATCCGGTCGACCACGACCAGGAGGGCGAGCGCGAGAGTGACGAGGGGGAGGACGGCACGGCGCATGGTTCGGGGGAATATGGGCAAGGGACGCGCCAAGTCGCCAGCGCGGGTAGCGCCGAGAACTGCACCGGCCTAACATTGGCCGCGCGCGCTCGGGCGCGGACGGAGTCGGGAGGACCCAACTGCATCTAATGGAACCTTTCGCCCGGGCGCTAGTGCGCTGGCGCTGGGCGGTGCTCGTCGTGTGGGCGGTGATCGGGGCGGTGGCGGCGGTGCGCGCGCCCGCCACCCCCGCGCTGCTCAACATCCGCGGCGGGAGCTCGCGGGAGACGGAGGCCTCCCGGACCGAGAAGCTGCTGAGCGCGCGGTTCCCCCGCCCCATCGGCGAGTTCTTCGCCGTCACCCTCGACGGCCCCTCGCGGTTCGACAGCGGACCCTCGAGGGCG
>Ga0299913_10006368_pt1 | contig 10223 bp, 9 predicted proteins | sample RVTome_9_FD_201360 | JGI IMG/M metagenome (GOLD analysis project Ga0299913, IMG submission 201360) | Soil microbial communities from uranium-contaminated site in the Upper Colorado River Basin, Wyoming, United States - RVT155D38 (version 2) ... | reverse complement strand
CCTCGGCGGCTACTACGCGCCGCGCGCCGCTGCGTTCGACAAGCGCATCAAGGCCTGCTTGGCGCTGGGCGGACCGTTCGACTGGGCGTCGGTGTGGGGTGGACTGCCGGCCCTGACCCGCGAGGCCTTTCGCGTGCGCAGCCACTGCGCCACGGAGGCCGACGCGAAGCGGAACGCCGCGACGCTCTCGCTCAACGGCATCGCCAAGAACATTACCTGTCCGATCTACATCGTGAATGGCCGCCAGGACCGCATTGTCCCCTGCGCCGATGCCGAGCGTCTTGCGCGCGAGGTCACGGGGCCCGCGACGCTGAACATCGTCGAGGACGGCAACCACATCGCCAACAACCGCGCCTATCGCTGGCGCTCGCAGTCGGCGGACTGGCTGGCGGACGTGCTAGGCTAGGCGAAGGAGCGAATACTATCGCTATATCAATGTATTAGGGTCCTTCGCAGCGCGGCCCCTGCGCCGTGCATGGGAGGGTAACTGGCGCAGCAGCTTCCCCGCGCCGCGTCCCTCGGATAAGGGTGGCGCGATCACATTCACGGGCATTTGCTCGAACTTGTTCTTCCCTTTCGAAGGCCGGCCTTGACGACGACAGAAGCATCCGCGCTGCCGCCTGGAATGACGCGCCAAGCCGAGAACCGGCTGGTCGGACTGGTGTGCGCGGCGCATTTCGTCAGCCACTATCACATCCTGCTGCTGGCGCCGCTGTTCCCGGTGATCCGCGCCGACCTCGGCGTCACCTACACCGAGCTCGGCCTTGCGCTGACTCTGTTCAACATCGTCGGCGCGGTATTGCAGACACCCGCCGGATATCTCGCCGACCGGTTCGGCGCGCGCACGCTGCTGATCGGCGCGCTGGTGCTGTCGAGTGCGGCCTATCTGGTGGTCGGCATCGTGCCGGCCTACTTCGTCCTTCTGGCGATGTTCACCGTCGGCGGTGTCGCTAACGCGGTGTACCACCCGGCCGACTACGCGATCCTGTCGAACCGGGTCGCCAAGGAACGCATCAGCCGCGCGTTCTCGTTTCACAATCTCGCCGGCATTCTCGGTTCCGCGGCGGCGCCGCCGACGCTGATATTGCTCGATCGCCAATTCGGCTGGCGCGGCGCGTTCGCTGCCGCCGCGATCCTCGGCTTTGCGGTGGCCGCGGCAATGATGTTGTTCCGCGAACCTCCGGCGCAGCACGTCGAACCCGCCAAGGCCACGCCGGCGGAAACCGATGCCAATGGTGGTTCCGGCTGGCGTCTTCTGCTGTCGCTGCCGATACTGCAGAACTTCGTCCTGTTCATGCTGCTGACGATCATCAACGGCGGCATGACGGTCTATCTGGTCGCCGGCCTGGGTGCGCTGCACGGCACGTCTGTCGTGACCGCCAACCTGGCGCTCACCATCGCGCTGATCGTCAACGGATGCGCGATCCTGCTCGGCGGCTGGCTCGCGGGACGCACCACGCGCCATGCGCTGATCGCCATGGCGGCGCTGGTGGTCACAGGCATCGCCATGCTGGCGATCGCGCTCTACGATCTGCCGGTGCCGCTCATGATCGTGGCGCTCAGCCTCGCGCACTTCTGCATCGGCCTGATGATGCCGTCGCGCGACATGATCGTGCGCGCGGTGACCCCGCCGGGACAGTTCGGCAAGGTGTTCGGTTTCGTCACCACCGGCTTCAACATCGGCGGCACATTCTCGCCGATCGTGTTCGGCGCCTTCCTCGACTACGGTCACCCGTCAGGCGTGTTCCTGCTCGCCACCGTCTGCTGTGCGATCGGCATCTTCATCGTGATGACGATCCGTCCGCGCGAAGCGTCCCCGACCTAGCGTTTGCCGAGCGGCACAAGGTTGAGATTCGCGGCAAGCTCGTCGAGCTGCTTGATCAGCTCCGGCGCGAGCGCCACCCCGTTGCTACTGCGCTCTTCGCGCCGGCGCTGGCGTTCCATTCCGGGCAAGCGGATGGAGTCGAACCCGGGCAAGAGCTTCGACGACTTCAGGTCGCGCAGGTGTCGGTCCATCTCGGCGGCGAATTGCTTCGGCTCCATGAACCGCGCGATGTCGAGCGCGACCACGAACTGGCCGGTGTTGGTTTCGCCGCCCTTGTCCGCGGTGAAGTTGCCCAGGTCGCGCCCGAAGGCCGCGCCGTTGAGCACGGCCGTCAGCAATCCGATCACCAGCGCAAGCCCGGCGCCCTTGTAGCCGCCGATCGGCGCCATCAGGCCGTGGTTCCCGCGCTTGGGATCGGTGAGCGGTTCGCCGGTCGCCGGATCGATCATCCAGCCCTCGGGAATCGATTGGCCGAGCAGAGCAGCGGTTCGCACCGCGCCGTAGGCGATCACCGACGTGGCGATGTCGAGCACGATCGGCGGCTCCTCGCCTGCCGGAATGCCGAACGCAATCGGGTTGGTGCCCATCAGCGGCTCGGCGCCGCCGGTCGGCGCCATGTGATTGGCGCTGGAGCAGGCGGCGTAGATGCCGACCATGCCGTGCGCCATCGGGATCGCCGCATAGATGCCGGCGGCGCCTGCGTGGTTGGAGCGCCGCGCCCCGACCCAACCGACGCCGGACGCGCGCGCCAGCTCCACCGCGGTTTCCGCCGCAAAGGTCATCACCAGATGGCCGACGCCGTTGTCGCCGTCGATCAGCGCCGTCGCGGGACTCCGGTTGACGATGCGCATATTGGCCTTGGGATTGATCCGTTTCTCCTGCAGCGCCTTCGCGTAGGCCGGAAGGCGAAAGATGCCGTGCGCATCGGCGCCGGTGAGATCGGCCTCGATCATCGCCTTGGCGGCGACATCGGCGTCGCGCTCCGGCAGGCCGCAGGCGCGCAGCGCGTCGTTGGTGAAGCCCAGCAATGCGGTTGCCGGGAAGATCTGTTCATTTGCCATTTTCGGTTTCTACTTCGTGGGAATGATCGGCAGCAGCAGGTAGGATTCCTTGTCGCCGCCGGCATAAACGGTGTTGTCGCCGTCGTTGTACTCGTTGCTGTAGTGCGTATAAGGCGCACTGCCGACGCCATCGGTCGGCTGGATGTCGACACGGATGCGGTGGCCCTTTTTGAAGACCATCGAGGTCGGCCAGACCTCGACATCGACCTTCACGATCTCGCCTGGTGTTAGCCACAGCCGCCGCAGATGCTTGTGGTAGGGTCGATATGGCAGCGTCAGCTCCGGATCGAGCTCGCGGTGCGAAACGCGCAGCCAGCCTTTCGCGACCGGAACATCGTGCCCCTGCTGGCCAGTCTCCCACACGTCGTTGCCGTCGGGATCGATGTTTCGGATGGTGATGAAGATGTCCATGTCCTCCGACGTGCTCGACACATAGAGCTGCGCCGCAATCGGGCCGGTGACTTCAGTGTCGGCTTCAAGTGGCGGCGTCACCACAGAAAGCCCGCCGGTCTGGATACGTGCATGCATGCTGGCGGACGCCGAAGCGCGCCCAGCATGGCCGGTGCCGGCTGCCGAATAGGTACATGAATCGGTCTTGGCTGGATTGTCTTGCACGAGCGTGCCGTCCACGCCTGCCGCCTTGGCGTCGGCCGATTGGGCCAGATCGAGGTAGTACTTGGTCCACTGCGTACGGGCGAGCGGCCATTCATTCTCGTAACGGAATGAATACGCGTCGGCGCCGCGGCGGATCGCGAGCTTGACCGGCGGCTCGTTCATCACGCCGTTCTCGATGCCCTTGAGCCACTTGTCGAAGAAGCGAAGCTGATCGCGCTTCCCCTCTTCGCTGTAGAACGGATGGTAATGCGTGCCTAAATGGATGCGCAGCTTCTTGTTCTTGGACGCGGCGCGCATGTAGGCCTCGGTGGCGCCGCGCAGATGCAGCGCCATGCCTGACCAATTGCCGACCGCATACATCGGCAAATCGATCTTGTCCCACTGCGCCTGCTGTGACGCGAACGCGCCGCTGTCGAGCGAGTTGCGCATGAAGCGATACAGGATGTTGTCCTGGAAAGTGTCGGGATTGTACCGATGAGGGCGCCCCAGCAGGTGGTGAGCCATGTGGGTCGTGTACCAGCGGGTGATGAAGCCCGAACCGTAAATGCCACCGTGGTAGAGAATATCGCGATACTGGTCGGCCGCGCCTTCCCAGGGGATGATCGCCTTCAGCGACGGCGGCTTGTGATTGGCGACCCACCACTGCGTGCGCGCGAAGAACGAGATGCCTGACGTACCGACCGAGCCCGAGCACCACGGCTGTAGCGCCGCCCACTCGATCGCGTCGTAGAAATCAAGCGACTCCTGGAGCGTGTAGGAGATGAACGCGCCCGGCGACTTGCCGCTGCCACGCTCGTCGATGCGCAACGCCGCATAGCCGCGCGGGCACCACCATTCCGGATTGACCGTCTCCCAGTTCATGTAGGGATTGGGCTTCTCCTCGAGATCGGCCGGCGGAGTCCAGAGCTTGTCCTTCTGGTAGATGCCCATGTTGAGGATGACGGGAAATTTCTCGTCGCTGTCCGGACGGAACAGGTCGGCCTTCAAGAGTGTGCCGTCGCGCATCGGCACGTCGATGTCCTTCTCCAGCTTCCATTTGTAGACGGGCTGCGACTCTTTCACGTCATCCTTCACGGCACTTCCCCCGCATGATTTTTTCTCAAAGCGAGCGTAACACGCTTGGAGCGGCTGTCGCTATGCGAGAGGAACGCGAGGCCTATGCCGCCGTCTACTCCGGCGGCGTACCGTTAGCGGCCAGGACATGGCCGGCGAGGTAAAGCGAGCCGGTGATGAGAATTCGCGGCGGCGGGTCGAGTTCGAGGCTCGCGATGGCGGTAAGGGCCTCCTCCACGCTGTCCCTGGCAACGGCCGGAATGCCGGAGGCGCGCGCGATGCCGCCGATCTCTTCCGGCGCGATACTCGCCTCATGGCCGGGGACGGGGACAGCCACGACATGGCGCGCAAGCCCGGCGAAGTTGCCGAGAAAGCCGGGCGCATCCTTCGTCGACAGCATGCCGACCACCAGCACAAGCGGTCGCGATACGCGTTCCTCAAGATCGGCAAGCGCGGCCGCGGTGGCGCGGCTGCCGTCGGGATTGTGGCCGCCGTCGAGCCAAAGCTCGCCGCCCGGCGGAACGAGTGCCGCCAGCGTGCCCTGCGACAATCGTTGCAGGCGCGCCGGCCAGTCAGCGTCAACCACGCCGGCCTCAAATGCCGCCTGCGGCAGCTTCAGTCCGGCGACGCCGCGCAGCGTCGCAATGGCGAGCCCCGCGTTCTCGAACTGATGCCGCCCGAGCAGCTTCGGCGCCGGCAGGTCGAGCAATCCATCCTCATCCTGATAGACCAGCCGCCCACGTTCTTCCGTCGCGGTCCAATCCTCGCCGGCGATCCGGATCGGCGCGACCATTCGGGCCGCGCGCCGTTCGATCACCGCAAGCGCCTCGCGCCGCTGCGCGGCCACGAACACCGGCGCGCCGGCCTTGATGATGCCTGCCTTTTCGCCGGCGACGGATTCGATATCGTTGCCGAGAAAATCGACATGATCGAGCGAAACCGGCGTGATCACGCTCGCGAGCGGATGATCGATGACGTTAGTCGCGTCGAGCCGGCCGCCAAGTCCGACTTCCAGCAGCAGAACGTCGGCGGGATGGCGCGAAAACAGCAGGAGGCCGACGGCGGTGGTGATTTCGAACACCGTGATCGGCTGTCCATCGTTGGCGCGCTCGCATTCGGTGAGCGCCTGCATCAGCGTGTCCTCCGAAATCAGCGCCCCGCTTTGGCCGCGCATTCCGAGACGAAAGCGCTCGTTGAAGCGCACGAGATGCGGCGACGTGTAGACGTGCACCGCAAGCCCGGCCGCCTCCAGGATCGCGCGCATGAACGCCATGGTCGATCCCTTGCCGTTGGTGCCGGCGACGTGGATCACCGGCGGCAGCTTGCGTTCGGGATGGTCGAGCTGCGCCAGCAACCGCAACATCCGATCGAGCGAGAGGTCGATCAGCTTCGGGTGTAGCCTCGTCAGCCGTGCGACAATCGCGTCGACGGACGGCACAGATGGGAGGGACTCGCTCACACTGGGGCCGGAAGCGGCAGGTTGATCTGAGGCGTCGGTCCCGGCGCTTTGGTCAAGAGCCGGCAGAGCTGCCCCAGCATCGGCCGCAGGCTGTGGCGGTGCACGACCATATCGACCATGCCGTGCTCTTTGAGATATTCGGCGCGCTGGAACCCCTCGGGCAGCTTCTCGCGAATGGTCTGCTCGATCACGCGCGGGCCAGCGAAGCCGATCAGCGCGCCGGGTTCCGCGAGGTGAACGTCACCCAGCATTGCGTAGGAGGCCGTCACGCCGCCGGTGGTTGGATTGGTGAGCACCACGAAGTACGGCTGTTTCGCCTCGCGCAGCATTTGCACCGCAACAGTGGTGCGCGGAAGCTGCATCAGCGACAGGATTCCTTCCTGCATGCGCGCGCCGCCGGACGCCGCGAACATGATGAAGGGATTGGCGCGCTCGGCGGCGGTCTTCAGTCCGGTGATGACGCCTTCGGCCGCCGCCATGCCGAGCGAGCCGCCCATGAAGTCGAAGTCCTGCACGCCCGCGATGACGGGGAGACCCTCGAGCTCACCGGAGGCAACCATCACCGCATCCTGCATCCCGGTCTTGTTGCGCGCATCCCGGAGCCGATCGGCATAGCGCCGTTCGTCGCGAAACTTGAGCGGATCGAGCGGCACCTCCGGCAACGGAATCTCTTCGTAGACACCGCCGTCAAACAGAAGCTTGAGACGCACCTTGGCGCTGATGCGCATGTGATGGTTGGAGTTCGGGATGACGAACTGGTTCGCTTCCACATCCTTGTAGAAGACGAGCTGGCCCGTGTCGGGGCACTTGATCCACATATTCTCCGGCGTCTCGCGCCGATTGAGAATGCTGCGGATTTTCGGCCGCACGACATTTGAGATCCAGTTCATTCAGTTCGCTCCGCGCATCGCGGGAATTCATGTAGGTACGATGAGGCGGCAATAATAGCCTATTCCGCCGCCTGCCGGCTCGCGCTGCGCACGCCGTCGGCGAGTTCCCGCACAAGGGCTGTCACCGCCCCGACGGTCCTGGGCGTGGCCTTGCCGTCCGCATCGAGACTCGAGCGCAAGGCGTCGATCAGCGCCGTGCCGACAGCAACCCCGTCGGCACCCGCCGCGATCGCCCGGGCACGCGCGGCCGTCCTGACGCCGAAGCCGACGGCGACCGGCAACGTCGTGTGGCGTTTGATCCGCGCGACCGCCTCGCTCACGCGACTCGCGTCGGGTGTCGCAGAACCGGTGATACCAGTGATGGAGACGTAATAGACAAAGCCCGACGTATTGGCGAGCACGGTGGGCAGGCGCTTGTCGTCCGTGGTGGGTGTCGCAAGACGGATGAAATTGAGTCCCGCCTTGAGCGCAGGCAGGCATAGCTCTTCATCTTCCTCCGGCGGCAGGTCGACGACGATCAGGCCGTCGACGCCGGCAGCCTTAGCGTCGGCGAGAAATCGGTCGACGCCGTAGATGTAGATCGGATTGTAATAGCCCATCAGGACGATCGGCGTGGCATCGTCGCCGGTGCGGAACGCGCGCACCGTGGCGAGGGTCTTGGCCATCGTCTGGCCGGCATGAAGGGCCCGCAGACCCGCGGCCTGGATCGCCGGTCCGTCCGCCATCGGATCCGTAAACGGCATGCCGAGTTCGATGACATCGGCGCCGGCGGCCGGCAGCGCCTTGACGATCGCAAGCGCCGTATCGGCATCAGGATCGCCGGCCATCAGGTAGGTCACCAGCGCCGCTCGGCCTTCGGCCTTGAGCGCGGCGAAGCGTTGGTCGATGCGGGTGGTCACAGCTTTCCCCCGAGATGCTGCGCCACCGAGTCCAAGTCCTTGTCGCCGCGGCCGGACAGATTGACCACCATCAGGTGATCCTTCGGCTTGGTGGGCGCGAGCTTGCTCACTTGCGCGAGCGCATGCGCGGGTTCCAACGCGGGAATGATGCCCTCGAGTCGCGACAACAATTGAAACGCTTCGATCGCCTCGTCGTCGGTCGCGGTGAGATATTTCACGCGGCCGATCTCGTGCAGCCAGGCATGCTCAGGGCCGATCCCCGGATAGTCGAGGCCGGCAGAGATTGAGTGCGCCTCGTTGATCTGCCCTTCTTCATCCATTAGCAGGTAGGTGCGGTTGCCATGCAGCACGCCGGGGCGTCCCGCGTTGAGCGAGGCCGCATGCTGGCCGGTCGACAGCCCGTGTCCCGCCGCTTCGACGCCGTAGATTTCGACTGACGCATCGTCCAAAAACGGATGGAAAAGTCCCATGGCGTTGGAGCCGCCGCCGATGCAGGCTATCAGCGAATCCGGCAGGCGGCCCTCTGCGGCCTGCATCTGCTCGCGCGTCTCGTCGCCGATGATCGACTGAAAGTCGCGCACCATCGCCGGATAAGGATGCGGCCCCGCGACCGTGCCGATGCAGTAGAACGTGTCGGCGACATTGGTCACCCAGTCGCGCAGCGCCTCGTTCATCGCATCCTTGAGTGTGCGTGCGCCGGACTCGACCGGACGCACTTCCGCACCCAGCGCCTTCATGCGCAGCACGTTCGGCTGCTGCCGTCCGACGTCCACGGCACCCATGAAGACGATGCACTTCAGCCCGAACTTCGCGCACAGCGTGGCGGTCGCGACGCCGTGCATGCCGGCACCGGTCTCGGCGATCACCCGTTCCTTGCCCATGCGCCGCGCCAGCATGATCTGGCCGAGCACGTTGTTCACCTTGTGCGCGCCCGTGTGATTGAGGTCCTCGCGCTTGAGGTAAATTTTCGCACCGCCGAGGTGGCCCGTCAGGCGCTCGGCGAAGTAGAGCGGGCTCGGCCGGCCGACATAGTCCTTGAGGTACCCGGTCATCTCGCGCTGGAAGGACGGATCCGCCTTGGCCTCCGCGTAGGCCTTTTCCAGATCGAGGATCAGCGGCATCAGCGTCTCGGCGACGAATCGGCCGCCGAAAATGCCGAAATGGCCGTGCTCGTCCGGGCCGGCACGGAAGGAATTGGGGCGGATGGGGGCGCTCATGCCCTTTTCGGTAGCGGACCGGGGCGGCTTTTCCAAGCCTCTCGGGCCGCCTTCACAAAGGCCACGATCTTGGCGGGGTCCTTCTCGCCGGGGCGGCGCTCGACTCCGGAGGAGACATCGACCCCGGGCGCGCCCGTGATCGCCAGCGCTTGGGCCACGTTGCCGGCATCGAGCCCGCCGGACAGCAGATAGTCGGGTCCGGCCTGGACGTCTTCCAGAAGATGCCAGTCGAACGGCTTGCCGAGGCCCCCCGGCCGGGTCGCGTCGCGCGGCGGACGCGCATCGAACAGGAACCGGTCGGCCACGCCGCGATAGCGATCGACGGCGTCGAGGTCGGCGCGGGTTTCCACGGGGATCGCCTTCATGACCGGCAGGCCGAAACGCTCCTTCAGCGCCGCGACCCGATCCGGCGGTTCACGGCCGTGCAACTGCAGGATGTCGGGTTTCAGCGCCCTGACAATCGCCTCAAACAGCGCATCGTCGGCATCGACCGTCAGCGCCACCTTCAACGCGCGGCCTTTGACCCGGAGCCCAAGGTCGCGCGCCGCCGCGGGCGCCAGATTGCGCGGCGACGGCGCGAAGAACACAAAGCCGACCATGTCGGCACCCGCCTCCAACGCCGCACTGAGCGCTTCGGGCGCCGCGAGGCCGCAAATTTTGACGATCAGGCCCATATGGCAGGGGTTCTAGCTGCCTTTGGGCGGCGTTCCAATCGCCGCGGAGCGGCAAACCCAACCAGGAACTTGTCTGCCGCAAGAGTGCAGCCGGGCTATTCCGCTGCCTTGCGCGCCTGCCGACCCTGCCGGGCCGCTTGCCGAGCCTGTCGGGCGGCCTGTCGCGCCGCCTGCAAAAAGGGTCTTCGCTCCTCCTGCGACAGCTTCTGCCAAACCTTCCCCTCCGCCTCGGCGGCGGTTTTCGCCTTGAGGCGTATCGCCCTCCGCCGGGCTCGCTGGGCCTCTGTCAGAGCTTCTTTGGCCATATCCCCCTCCTTACGCACCGGTCATTCACATTACCAGTTTGCCAGAGGTTGTGAACCGCAACCTCTTGGCGGACGGTAAGGAAGTATGGCCTCGAACGCGCCGCACCACATACGGGAGATCGGGTCACGAAGAACGTGGCTGGCGTTGCAGCACGGTCCGCAGGAACTTCGGCGCATCCATCGGCTTGGCGAAAATGAACCCCTGACCGAAATCAAATCCGATGT
>Ga0299913_10006367_pt1 | contig 10223 bp, 9 predicted proteins | sample RVTome_9_FD_201360 | JGI IMG/M metagenome (GOLD analysis project Ga0299913, IMG submission 201360) | Soil microbial communities from uranium-contaminated site in the Upper Colorado River Basin, Wyoming, United States - RVT155D38 (version 2) ... | reverse complement strand
AGAGAGGTCTCCCGGCCGCATTCACCGGGCGTGGTGCGGAACCTCCACCGCCGCCAGCGGCCGGACCGCCGGACCGTTCAGGACCTGGCCGGTCGAGGTGAAGCGCGATCCGTGGCACGGGCAGTCCCAGCTCGCCTCGGCGGCGTTCCAGGCGACGTCGCAGCCCATGTGCGGGCAGACGGGCGACAGGGCGTGCACCTCGCCGCGCTCGTCGCGGTACACCGCGCACTTGCGTCCTTCCAGCCGCACGATGCGTCCGCTGCCCCGCGGCACCGCATCGAGGTCGGTCCCCTCGACGTCGAGGGCGGCTACGCGGTCCTTCAGGATGTGCGCCGGATAGGTCACGTTCTCGCTGACGTAGTCCACCGCCGCCGCCACGGGCTTGACGCGCGTGGCGTCGTACAGGCGGGCGTAGGGATTCGGCCGCTCGAGCACCAGGTCGGCCGTGATGAGGCCCGCCAGCGTGCCGTACGTCATGCCGTTGCCCGCGTATCCGGTCGCGACGTAGACGCGGCTCGATGCCGTGTTGAGGCCGATGTACGGCAGACCGTCGACCGGCTCGATGATCTGCCCCGACCACTGATGATCGATCCGTTCCACCGGGAACCGCCTGCAGGCGTAATCGGCGAGCGCCGCGTGATGTGCCTCGGTGTCCCGCGTCGCCCCCGTCTTGTGGTCCCCCCCGCCGATGATGACCACGCTGCCGCCGGATGCCGCGTACGAGCGCGTGTAGTGGTACGGATCCTCGGTATCCCAGAACAGCCCGCGCGGCGCCTCGCCGCGGAGGCGCGCGGCCATGGCGTACGAGCGGTACGCGGGCAGCTTCGTGATGAGCGCGACGCGGTTGATCGGGACGTTCGTGGCGACGATCACCGACTGCGCCGCGATGCGCCCCTGCTCGGTGTCCACGTGACAGGGCTCGCCGTCGTGCACCGCCTCGGCCCGCGTGCCTTCGAAGATGAGCCCGCCGCGCGAGACGATGCGGGATGCCAGGCCGGCCAGGTACTCACGGGGATGAAACTGCGCCTGCCGGTCCAGCCGCAGCGCACCCAGCGTGCGGAACGGCAGCGGCACGTCGCGCGTGAACACCGCCGGCAGGCCCGCCTTGCGGGCGTGCTCGACCTCGTCGCGGACCCACTCCATGTGATCGCCGCGCTCGGAGTAGAGAAAACCCGGCACGCGCTCGAACCGGCAGGCGATGGACAGCGCCGTGGCCGTACGCTCGATCCAGTCGATCGCTTCCCGGCTCGACCGCGCCACCAGCGCCGCGCCCTCGTCGCCGAAGTCGCTGGCAATCGTCGCGTAGCCGTTGTCGACGATCTCGGTGAGGTGGGCGGTCGTGCGTCCCGTCTCGCCGCCCCCCACGTGATGCATCTCGAGGACCGCGACCGTCAGTCCCTCCTCGACGAGCCGCAGTGCCGCGGTGAGCCCCGTGATGCCGGCTCCGATGACGGCCGCGTGGACCGAGATGTCCTCGCGGAGCGGCGGGTACGCCGAGGCCGGCGCCTCCGCCTCCCACAGCGAACGGGTGCGGTCCGGCAGCGGCATGAAACCCTCCTCGTGCAAAGGAAGGCGCCGGCGGCAGGCCGGCGCCGAATGCGGTCAACCTAGGACGGCGAGCGCCTGAACGGCAGGCCCGTCGTGTCGCGGCGCTCGACGGTACCGCGCTTGTCGTGCGAGGGACGCCACGTCTCCGTCGCTTCGGTGCCGGCGGTCTCGCCGACTCTCGAACGGCCCTGGTGGACGGCGTCGCCTTCGCTGCCGCCTTCGCTGCCCACCTCGTCTGTCGGAGCCATGCTGCGCGGCTCTTCATCGAGCTCGTCGGCATCCTCCTCGTCATCCTCGAACTCGTCCTCGTCTTCCCCGATGCCCGCGATCTCCTCATCCTCGTCGAGCGGGGTGTCGTCGGGCCGATCGGCCTGGTCGGGGTCTCGCTTGTCAGGCATGAACGCCTCCTCGCCGCTCGCCTAGCAAGTCAGGGACCAGGGATCCCGTATACTGCTCACCTCACATGCGTGCGTCACCCGCGGGCCGGGCTGCCGTCGACACGGCGCGTCCCGCGCCGGTGATCCCCGACGAGCGGCTGCAGCTCGTCGACGCCCTCCGCGGCTTCGCCCTGCTCGGCATCTTCCTCGTCAACGTCGGAGACTTCGCCCTGTTTCCGCTGATGCCGGCGGAGAGCCGCGCGGAGCTGCCCCTGGGCTCGATGACGCGGCTCGCCGAAATCACGAGCCTCGTCCTCGTTCGCGCGAAGTTCTACACGATCTTCTCGTTCCTCTTCGGGCTGGGCTTCGCGATGCTGCTCCTGCGGGCCACGCGCCAGGGAGTGGACTTCCGTCCGCTGTACCGACGGCGGCTCGCCGTCCTGCTGGCGATCGGCGTCGTGCACCTGACGCTCGTCTGGCACGGCGACATCCTGACGCTCTACGCCCTGCTCGGCTTCCTGCTGCCGCTCTTCCTGCGCGTGTCCGATCGCGGACTGCTGATCTGGGCGGGCGTCATGTTCGCCGCGCCGGCGGCAATCCGCACGATGGTCGTGCTCTCGGACGGCGCGCTCGACCCCGGGGCTCCGCTGCGAGCCGCCAGCCGTTGGGCCGACGGCATGCTGCTCGGCGCAGTGGACGACCGGGATCTTCTCGGCGTCCTGCAGTCCGGCGACTGGCTGCCGCTGCTCAAGTACAACCTGGCCGGGCCGCTGTTCCGGTTCTCGGAGCTGCTCTCGACCCTGCGATTCCCGCGGGTGCTGGGGGCGTTCCTCCTGGGCCTGTGGGCGGGCCGGCAGCGATTCTTCGAGGACCCGGAGCGGCATCGCGAGTTCGCCGGCCGCGTGCTGCTGTGGGGTCTCCCCATCGGCCTCGCGGCGAACGGCCTGCTGGCGGCGATGTCGTCGCCCGGCCGGCCGCCGGGGGCGCCGGTCCGCATCGCCGAGGATCTCGTGTCGGCCGGCGTCGCCCCGCTGGCGCTCGCCTACATGTCGGCCTTCGTCCTGCTGTGGCTGCGTCCGTTCTGGCGCCGGTTCCTCGTGTGGTTCGCGCCGGCTGGACGCATGGCGCTCACGAACTACCTGGCGCAGTCCCTGATCGGCGTCGGCATCTTCTACGGCGTGGGCCTCGGCCTCGGCGGCCGCGTCGGATCCGCGATGGCGGCGATGATTGCGGCGGGCGTGTTCGCCCTGCAGGCGGGAATCAGCGTTCTCTGGCTCCGACGCTACCGGTACGGTCCCGCGGAGTGGCTCTGGCGCTCGCTGACGTACGGACGGCGGCAGGCGTTCCGGCGCGGTTGACGCGCCGCGTCAGGTCCGGCGCCGGCGGTCCGAGGCGCATCAGCGATCAGGTGGAAGCCTTGCGCGCGCCGATCTCGACGGTGATGTGCTGCCACTTTCCCTGCCGGAACTTCGCGACGCTCAGCCCGCAGCGCGTCATGTGTCCCAGGAGGATGGCCAGCCAGATGTCAGGGGCGTCGAGCGTGCCCAGCTGCTGGATTGCGTAGCACAGGCCCAGCGGGATCACCACCTGCGAGACGATCGAGATGTAGAGCGGGCTGCGCGTGTCGCCGGTGCCCTGGAGCCCGCCCGTATAGGTCAGGGCGACGGCGATGAACAGGCCCGAGACGCTCAGGTAGCGCAGCAGCTGGACGCCGATCTCCACCACCGGTCCTTCGGTCATCCCGAAGAGCGCCAGCAGCGCGCGAGGCAGGAACAGGAACAGCAGCCCCACGCTGCCCGCTGCGGCCAGCGCGAAGCGCGCCGCGGTGTGCACGGCGGCGGCCGCGCGATCCCGGTTCCCCGCGCCGAGGTTCTGCCCCGCCACCGTCGCGGCCGCGCCCATCAGGCCCACCGACGTCCACGTGATCAGCGAGAACAGCTCGGTGTAGCCGACGGCATACGCCGCCTGCGCCTCCGCGCTCGCCGGGAGCGACCCGATGAAGGCGAGCAGCAGCACGCCGCCGACGTTCATCGCGATGCCCTGGATGCCGCTCGGCAGCCCGAAGCGGAACAGCGCGCGGATGATGCCCCAGTCGGGGACGAGGCCCGCACCCGCGGGAAACTGGATGACCCAGTTGCCGCGCCTGAGCACGAGCAGGGCCGTCAGGCTCACGGCCCCGGTGGCGATCACGGTGCCCATGGCCGCGCCCGCGGTGCCGAAGGCGGGAATCGAACCCAGGCCCCGGATCAGAATCACGTTCAGCACGATGTTGAGCGCCGTGACCATGGCGCCGAGCCGGAGCGGGGTGCGGGCATCGCCGGCCGAGCGGAGCGCGCCGCCGAGCATGAAGAAGATCAGCATCCCGCTGCCGAACACGAACATGATGCGCAGGTACGATTGGGCCTCGGCCTGCACCGCGGGCGCCGCATTCACGACGTCGAGGAGGTACGGCGTCAGGACGTAGCCGAGCGGCGCGAACACGCCCAGCGAGAGGGCCAGCGCCGTGAGCAGCGCCTGGTGCACCGTCCGGTTGACCTTCTCGGGATCCCCCGCGCCGGCGAAGCGCGCCACCAGCACGCTCATGCCCGTGAACAGCGACGAGACGAAGACGATGACGACGAGGAAGATCTGCCAGCTGACGCCGATGGCGGCATTGCCCGTGTAGCCCACGAAATGGCCGACCATCGCGTGATCGATGATCCCCTGCAGCCCGCCAATCACGTTCTGCAGCATCGTCGGCCACGCGATGCGCCAGACGGCGGATCGCAGCGGGCCCTCGACGATCGATCGGTCGTACGGCGTGCGGCGGGGACGGGCGGGAGCCGGGGGTGTGACGGCGGCCTCGTCGACCGCGCCCGGTGTCTGCCTGGCGGCTGCGCCCTGGTCTGGTGCTGGTGGCATGCGGTGGGCCTGTTCCGGATCCTCTCACAGTCGGGAGGCGATCGAGCCGTGCCGTTCACGGAAGCGCGGCGTTTCCGCGATCTACGCGGCCCGGAGTACCGACGTTCCAGGGAGGCTGGTTTGGACAGGGACAGCCGGTGCTGGCGCGGCGGAACGCGCGGATCGGGGCCGCGGGGCGGTGTGCTATCCTTGTCGTTCGTGCGCCCGTAGCTCAGTTGGATAGAGCGCCGGACTTCGAATCCGTAGGCCGCAGGTTCAAGTCCTGCCGGGCGCGCCACCACGCTCCGCGTGGTGGCTACGCCCGGCAGTCTCAGGCGCGCCGGCCGCCTTTTTTGTGGGCCCGTAGCTCAATTGGCAGAGCAGCAGACTCTTAATCTGTTGGTTGAAGGTTCGACTCCTTCCGGGCTCACCAGCCTTCGCTCATGATGGCGGGCGAAGGCTGCCGCGCCGAAGCCGCGAAGCGGCGAAGGCGGGCCGTCCCTGAACGAGCTTCGGCTCGGCAAGCCCCTCTCGCATCGACCAACACGCGGCCTTTCCACGTTACTCGCGAAACTGCGGCTCACCACCTGACCTGCTTCCAGGCGTTCGACCTTGGGTTTTCGACTTCGTCGGTTTCGCCAATGGCGCGGACGCGCAGGCCGGCGGCGTCACCGCCGGGCCATCGCGCTGAGGCTTCCTGTCGTCCATCCGCCGCCACTGCCGTTCCGATTCATCGTCCGCCGGAAACAGCGTCTCGATCCGCAGTTCCTGCAGCGTCACGTCGTGCGGCGTGCCGAGCGTCATGATCGTGCTGAGCAGCCTCAGTTCGAGAGTGCCGCGGCGGATGTGGAGCGGCAGGAGCAGATCGCCCGGGCGAATCAGGGGCACGCGGTCGGCGAGCGCGGGCACGTCGCCGTAGCCGCGGATCTCCTCGAGGAGCTGTGCGCCTCGCGGATCGGCTGATGGATGCCCGAGCTCGCGAGTGGCGCGGTCCAGCAGGTGGCCGCCCACCTCCGGCCAATTCACGATCCAGCGCCGCATCCCGTCTGGATGAAATACCGCGCGCAGCATGTTGGCGCCCGCCGGCAACAAGTGCGGCTCGACGAGGCGCGACATCACCACACCGGCGGCGCGGTTTCCCATCAGGCAGTTGGCGTGTCGATCGAGGACCACCGCCGCATATGGCGAGTGTCGATCGAGGATGAACTGCAGCACCGACCGCACCTTCGACATCTCGCTGGCGTCGAGCGGCGTCTCGCCGAACACGCGCGCGAAGCCCCCCGCCTCGAGAAGCCGATTGCGCTCGCGCAGCGGCAGATGGAGCGACTCGGCCAGCACCAGCAGCGCCTCGCGGCTCGGCTGGGTGCGCCCCGTCTCGATGAAGCTCACGTGCTTGGCGGAGAATCCCGACCGCATCGCCAGATCGAGCTGGCTCAATCCGCGCGTCACCCGCCAGTCCCGGACCAGCCGGCCCACTGAAACAGGCCGGGCGGATTCTGTTGCAGGCGTCATGCCCTGATCCTATGCGGTCACGCCGTCCTGGCTCATTACCTGGCAGGTAATTGCGGCGCGTCCGGAGGGCCGCGAGGATGTGGGCATGATGACCGCCAACCGAATCCTTCGACTGAACGCCGTGATTACCGCCGCCAGCGCTGCCGTCATGATCGCGACGCGGCCCTACCTCTATCCCCTGTTCGGGCTGAGCTCGCCAATGTGGCTCGACGTCGCAGCCGCCGTGTTCGTCGGATACGCGGCCGCCCTGCTCGTCGCGGCTCGCCGCTGCGTGGTGCCCCGCCCGGCGCTGTGGGCCTTCGCCATTGGCGACGGCGCATGCTTTGCCGTGAGCATCGTCCTGTTGCTGGCGTTCTGGTCGGAGCTGACGCCGACCGCGCGCACCCTGATTGCGCTCACCGCTCTTGTCGTCGACGCCTTTGCGCTCGCTCAGTATCGGGCCGCCCGGGTGGCGCAATGAACCGGCGCCAGCTGTTCGGGTCGGTGGGGGCCGCCGGTGCCGCGCTCATCGCGCCATCACGTGCGGCAGCGGCAATCCAGCAGCGCACGACGCGGCAGCACGAGGTCATCGCCACCGACGGCACGCGTCTGCACTGTCGCGACTGGGGCGCCGGACGGCCGATCGTCTTCCTCGCGCCATGGTCGCTGAACAGCACGTGGTGGGACTATCACCTCGCATCCCTGAGCGCCGCCGGATTCCGCTGCGTTGCGTTCGATCGACGCGGTCATGGCCGCTCCGACGAGCCCTCATCAGGCTACGACTTCGACACGCTGGCCGACGATGTCGCCGCGGTGATGACGACGCTGGGTCTGCGCGATGTGCTGCTGGTGGGCCACTCGATGGGCGCGGCCGAGGCGGTGCGCTACATGGCGAGACACCGCGCCGCACGCGTCAGGCAACTGATGCTGATCGGCACCATCACACCAGTGACGATCATGCGTCCGGACAATCCGGACGGCGCTCCTGCGGAGGCGCTGGAACAGGGCCGCCGCGGCCTGATGCAGGACCGTCCCGGCGTCATCGCGGCAGCGGCAGCCGCGTTCTTCGGCGCGCCCGGGAATGCCGTGTCCCAGGCGGCGCTCGACCGGTGGACGCGGTCGATCGTCGACGAGTGCTCCCTGAAGGTGATGCTTGACCTGCATCGCGCGATGACCGAGACCGACTTCCGCCCGGACCTGTCGACGATCGCGACGCCGACGCTGATCGTTCACGGCGACGCGGACGTGTCGGCCCGGCTGGACGTCACCGCAAGACGCACGCATGCGTTGCTCGAGGGCAGCACACTGACGATCTACGAAGGCGCCGCGCACGGTCTGGTCGTCACCCACGCCGCGCGACTGCGCGAAGAGATCGTGGCGTTCGCGGGGAGAGGTTGACCCGGCCGGGCGGTCGGTCCGGCGGCGCACTCCGCCCGACGCACCACGATGGGGTGGATGCGTGCGGCCCGCCACGCTGTAGCGGTCAGGCCGGTCCCCGCCAGCGCCCGGCCCCGGGCCGCCATTCGGGGGAAGCGCCCGATGGAGTAGACTAGTCGGCAACGGTCAGCTTCGACATCCATTCGATCCGCGAACCACCACACCTCACGCGCCCGTAGCTCAGCTGGATAGAGCGTTGGCCTCCGGAGCCAAAGGCCGCAGGTTCGAATCCTGCCGGGCGCGCCACCTCGCTTCAGCGAGTCGGCTGCACCCGGCGGCTTCAGGCACGCGGCGCCTCGCTCCGCGAATCGCCAGCAGGCTCGAATCCTGCCGGGCACGCCACCTCGCTTCAGCGGGAATGCTGCTTGCTCTACGGGAACGGCACATCCCATGGACGAGGCAGGTAGCACCCCATGACTCACCTGAAAGCGGCGGCAAGGAGAGTGATCGGTGAACGGCGCCGGCAGCAGTTGCGCCGGCTGCTCACCCGCATCACCGTCCTGGGACTGGCTCGAAAGTGCCCGTGCTGCAGCGCCTCGCTGAGAAGGTTTCACCCGTTCGGCCTGGTTCCCAGAGACGAGGCGCTCTGCCCGATCTGCGGATCGCTGGAACGCCACCGGCTGATGTGGCTGTACCTCACGCAGAAGACCGACCTGTTCGATGGCCGGCCGAAGACGATGCTGCACGTGGCGCCGGAGGTGCAGCTGTCCCGGCTGTTCCAGCGCGAGAAGTCCATCGAGTATCTCAGCGCGGACCTGTCCAACCCGAGCGCCATGGTCCAGATGGACATCACCGACATTCAGTACCCGGACGGGACGTTCGATGTCATCTACTGCAGTCACGTGCTCGAGCACGTTCCCGATGACCGGAAGGCCATGCGGGAGTTCCACCGGGTGCTGAAGCCGGGCGGCTGGGCGATCCTGCAGGTGCCGATCAAGGACGCCGTGACGTTCGAAGACCCGGACGTTACGAGTCCCGAAGACCGCGAGCGGGTCTTCGGACAGCACGATCATGTCCGCCGGTACGGACCCGATTACAGGGATCGCCTGGTCGAAGCCGGCTTCTCCGTCACCGTGGATGGCTTCGTGCGGGAGCTCGACGCGCACACGGTCAGGCGATTCGGTCTCATGCGGACCGAAGACATCTACTTCTGCCGGAAGGAGGCGTAGGCAGACGCGGATAGGACCCGGACGTAGGGGCCTCTCGTCTAAGATGAGTGCATGATGTGCACTCGACTCCTGGCACGGCTGCTGCCTGCGTGCGCGATCCTCGCCGCCGCGAACCTCGCCGCCGCGCAGGCGCCCCGGGACCACCACGAAGCGCACCGCCTGCATCAGGATCCCGACGCCTACATCGCGGCGCTTGAGGATCCCGCGCGGGACGCGTATCAGAAGCCGCACGAGGTCATGACGGCGCTCGGCGTGAAGGAAGGCGAGGTCATCGCCGACATTGGGTCCGGCTCCGGCTACTTCACGCTGCGGCTCGCCCGTCACGTCGGACGCGAGGGCCATGTCTACGGCGTGGACGTCAGCCCCGACATGGTCCGGCACCTCAACCGGCGGATCCACGACGCAGGCCTGCTCAACGTCTCGACGATCCTCGCCCCGCCCGACGATCCGCTGCTCCCGCAGCCGGTCGACCGCTTCCTGATCGTCAATGTCTGGCACCACATCGACGACCAACCCGCCTACCTCGCACGGCTGAAGGCATCGCTGAAGCCGGGCGGGCAGGTCGTGATGATCGACTTCCAGAAGCGGGACCTGCCGGTGGGTCCGCCGCTCGAGATGAAGATCGCGAAAGACGATGTGCTGCGGCAGATGGAGCAGCACGGCTTCCGGCTGGCCCGCGAGCACACGTTCCTGCCCTATCAGTACTTTCTGGTGTTCGAGCCGGCGGCTCCCTGACGGCTCCGCGCCGCCGCGCCAGACGCCGGCTCAGGCCTGTGCGCGGTCCCGCTGCCACGTCGAGACAATGTCGCGGTAGTCGAGGGCGACCTGGGTGTACCACTCGCGCCCGGTAGGACCGATGGCCTCACGCTCGATGCGGGCGAGCTCCTTCGCCAGCGACTCGTCCTCCTCCGGAGCCAGCACCTCCTCGAGTCCGCTCAGCAGGACGCGCTCGAGGCAGAGTCGGCGGCGGCTGTCGGCGACGAAGCGATAGGCGCGGGCGAAGAGCGTTGGGCGTTCGGCGCGGCCTTTCAGCAGCCGCGGCATCAGGGCCCGCACCTCACGCAGCCCTTCCCGCATGTCGCGATGCGCGTGCACCCTTTCCGCCGCATCGAAGCGCTCGATCGGCGCGTGGCGCGCCGCCAGCGCGGTCATGACACCGAGGACCTTGCTGTCGTGGGAGTCGTGCACGAAGTCTTGGAAGAACCGGAGCACGCCGTCCAGCATGTGCGGATCGACACGGCCGCCGCGTTCCAGCCGATCCAGCACCGCCTCGAGCACGTCCAGCATCGTCTCGGCCAGCACACGATCTGCCTGAAGGCTG
>Ga0299913_10006366_pt1 | contig 10223 bp, 9 predicted proteins | sample RVTome_9_FD_201360 | JGI IMG/M metagenome (GOLD analysis project Ga0299913, IMG submission 201360) | Soil microbial communities from uranium-contaminated site in the Upper Colorado River Basin, Wyoming, United States - RVT155D38 (version 2) ... | reverse complement strand
GTCGTGACGACGAGCGTCTCGGGATCCGGTGCCGTGACCTCGGTCACGCCGGCGTTCGTGAGGTATCCCTCGAGATAGCCCTCGCCGAGGTAGCCGCGCTCCGACTCGACCGCGTCGAGGACGAGCTGGTAGGTCCAGCGGGCGTCCTCCGAGGTGGCCGGCTGGCCGTCCGACCACAGCATCCCCGGCCGGATCTTGAACGTCCACGTGAGGCCATCCTCCGAGGGCGTCCACGACTCGGCGAAGCCGGGCACCGGTTCGATGTCCTGCCCGAAGCCGACGAGCAGGTCGTAGTTCAACGTGAAGACCTCGAAGTCGGCGACGACCACCGAGCTCCACGGATTCAGGACCTGGATGTCCTGGTCGGTGCCCGCGCGCAACACGAGCGGTTCGCCGTCGGTTGCGCCGAGCGCCGGGACCGCACTCGGCGTGAGCAGACCGGCCATGAGCAGGAGCACGGCGACGGTCCGGGCCGTCCGGGCGTGCAGGGGCGAGCGCATCTGGATCATCTCCTCCACTGGGGGGTCGTCAGACATGCCCCACGACGGCCCCGATCCCCATCCTCTCGGCTGAGTGGCGGCGAGCTTGGCACAGTGCACGGGGACGGTGCAAGCGTGTGGCGCATGGCGCGTCAGTTGCGGGCCTCGCGCTGCCCCAGGGCAGGGCGATCGACCCTGAAGGCCCCGATGTCGCCTTCGGACGGGGTCGCCTCGTCGACCACCAGCTCGGCGAGAATCCGCCCGAGCACCGAGGCGTACTTGAACCCGTGCGCTGCACCGAGCGCGATCGCCACGCCGGGTGCCTCGGGCAGGCGGTCCACCACGAAGTCGCGATCCGGCGTCAGGGTGTACAGGCAGGTCTTCGTGTAGATCGGCAGCCCGAGCGCGCCCGGCAGGTGGCGGGCCATGAACGCTTCGACCCTGGCGAACGCGGCGTCATCGCGATCGAACGTGCGCGTGGCCGGCGTGGTCGGCTGGCCGCCGCAATCCTGGGCCGCCTTCGGACCGGCTTCACCGTAGGTCGGGAACCCGTAGAAGTTGGGCTCGTCCATCCAGATCCAGATCGGGAAGCGGTCTGGGGCGAAGGCGGCCGGGTCCGGGCACGCGAAGTAGGTGACCTGTTCCTTGGTCACCGTCAGCGGGAGCTGCCGGTCGAAGTTGCTGAGCAGCTCGTTGATCCAGGCGTCGGTGGCGATCACGACCCGGCCGGTTCGGAACGTGGCGTCGCCCGCGACGCGGATCTCGATCTCGCCGCCGCCTACCTCACGCATGGCTTCGACCGCTGTCCGCTCGAGGAGCGTCGCCCCGCGCCTGCGGGCGAGCTCGCGATGCGCGGCGTTGCCACGGATCGGATCGGCGATCCCGCCGTCGGCCTGGAAGAGCCCGGTCGTGCCGTCGTCGAGCCGCCACTGCGGCCAGCGGCGCATCACGGCGCGCTCGTCGAGGAGCTCGAACGGGATCGCCTCGCTGTCCAGGCTCGTCGTGTAGTCCTCGATCGGGATCGCCGCCCCGGGCGGCCACAGGTCGAGCCCACCGGTGACGGTCACGACGCGCTGGCCGGCCTCTGCCTCCACCTCGGCCCAGGAGGCGTAGGCACGCCGCGCGAGGCGGACGTAGTCGGGCCGGTGGTACGAGTAGCGGATGATCCGGCTGTGGTCCTGCGACGCGCCATTCGAATGGCCGAGCTCGAATTGCTCGAGCCCGAGGACGCGGTCCCCGAGCCGGCAGCTCAGCCAGTACGCGGCCGCCGACCCGATCCCGCCGAGGCCGACCACGATCGCGTCCCAGTCCCGCCGCAGCGCACCCATCGCCGCGGATCGTACGCCGATCGGCGTGTGCTAACGTGTGCGCATGAGTGTGCGCACGAACCTGCTCCTCCCGGGGGATCTCCTTGCCGAGGTCGATGCCGTCGCGGGACCGCGAGGGCGGAGCCGCTATGTTGCGGCGGCACTCGAGCGACAGCTCCGACGCGATCGATGGTGGGCCGCCGCTCAGGCGACGGCGGGTGCCTGGACCGCGGCGTCGCATCCCGAATTCGGAACTCCCGAAGCCATCGAAGCCTGGGTTCGAGATCGTCGGGCCGAGGACGCCGACGCCGTGGACGAACGTTGAGTGCGGTACGTCCTCGACACGACCATCGTGATCGACCATTTGCGCGGCCTGCCCGCCGCGGTGGAGCGGTTGCGCCGGCTGCACGAGGCCGGTGACGACCCGATCCTCACGGAGGTGGTCGCGGCCGAGGCCTGGACCGGCAGCCGTGCCGACGGCGACCCGGCACTCGAGGCCTTCCTCCGCTACCTCGAGTACGTCCACCCCGGGCCGGCGACGGCGCGCCTTGCCGGAACCTGGCGGGCAGCTGCGCGACGTCGCGGCCACGTTCTGAGTCTCGCCGACGCGCTGATCGCGGCCACCGCATACGACCTGGGGGCGGCGGTCCTGACCCGCAATGCCCGCGACTTCGCGCTGACGCCGGTCCGGGTCGAAACCTACTGAGCCGACTCGCCTCGGCGTTCAACCATGCGCGAATCGGCCGCCACCGCCAGCCGGGCGAGGGCCACGCGCTGGACTCCGATGATCGTGAGCGCGTCGGTGATGCGGCCGTCGAGCGTCATCGCCAGGACCTCGGCGAACGGCAGCCAGCGCATGGCCAGGTCCTCGGTCGGGTCGGGAGTGGACGCCCCGTGCGTGAGCCCGGTCGCGAGGAACAGCGTGCCGCGTTCGTCGGTGATCGAGTTCGAGAGTGCGTAGGTGGCCAGCAGCGACCAGTCGCGGGCTTCGACACCGGTCTCCTCGCGCAGTTCACGGCGGGCGCCCTCGACGGGCTCCTCGCCGGGCGGAACGCCGCCCTCGGGGATCTCCCATGCGTACTCGTCGAGCGTGTAGCGGTGCTGGCCGACGAGCAACACGCGGTCCTGCTCGTCGAGCACGATTACGCCGGTCGCCGCGTTGCGGAAGTGGACGACTCCGTAGATCCCCGGCTGGCCGTCGGGGCGTGTCACCTCGTCGTGGTACACGGTCATCCACGGGTTGTCGTAGGCGATCCGCCGCGAATGGCGGGTCCACGGCCCCGAGCTGACGGGCGCGTCGTCGGCGGGCTGGCTCACGCGGCCATCGTACGCGGACGAGCCGGCCGCACGCCGGGCTCGGGCGGCGCCGTAGGACGCGGGTGTCCATCGGCGGGCGGTCCGCCGCGGACGTGCCGGCGGCTATGCTCAGCGCGAGATGTCCCACCTCGACGCCGCCACGATTCGGCCGGTCAGCCCGCCCCGTCACGAGATCGCGACCGAGTGGGACGTCCGCATCCGGGTCCGGGACGGGGTCGAGCTCTCGGCCAATCTGTGGCGGCCGCTCCCCCACCCCGACGATCCGCCGGCGACGACGTTCCCCGCGATCCTCGAGCTGATTCCGTATGGCAAGGACAATTGGCGACGCAACGCCGATATCGGGCGCGGCGAGTACTTCGCCCGGCGCGGCTACACGTTCTGCCGCGTCGACGTGCGCGGCACCGGCAGTTCGGGTGGGATCGCGCTCGACGAGTACACCGAGGACGAGACCCGCGACGGCTTCGAGGTCGTGGAATGGCTGGCCGGCCAACCGTGGTGCGACGGCAACGTCGGGATGTGGGGCATCAGCTACGGCGGGTTCACCTCGATCCAGGTCGCCAAGCTCCGACCGCCGCACCTGCGCGCGATCGTCCCGGTCATGGCCACCGACGACCGCTACCTGACCGACGTCCATTACATCGGCGGCTGCGTGACGGCCAGCGAGCTGAGCCAGTACGCGGTGAGCCAGGTCGCAATGAACGCGATGCCGCCCGACGTCGGATTCCGGGGAGCGGCGTGGCGCGACGAGTGGCGGGCGCGGCTCGAAGCGACGCCGCCGTGGCTCTTCGAATGGCTCCGCCAGCAGCACGACGGGCCGTACTGGCGTTCCGGCTCGCTCGCCCCCGACTACGAGGCGATCGAGGCGGCCATCCTGAGCATCGGCGGCTGGATGGACTCGTATGTCGACGCCGCGTTCCGGATGCAGGCGTTGTGCACGGCGCCGTCGCGCACGATCGTCGGCAACTGGGTCCACAGCCTGCCGGCGACGGCCACGCCGGGTCCGAACCTTGACGAGCTCCACGAGATGGTGCGCTTCTTCGACCGCTGGCTCAAGGGCATCACGGACGCCGGGCCGCCAGAGCCACCGATCGTGTGGTTCGAACGCGACCACGCACCGCCGGAGCCCTTCCCGTCCGAGTTGCCCGGTCGATGGCGCGCCGCCCAGGCGTTCCCCCACCCGTCGGTCGGAGCTCGGTCGTGGCGGTTCGGCGGCGGCGACCTGCCTCTCGTCGGCCGGCTCGTCGACGCGGACGAACCCGCCGAGACCGCGGTCGAGCGCTACCGGCACCGCCCGACGGTCGGGACCCGCGGTTCGCTGTCGTGGGGCGCTGGCGGGATCCCGAACGGGCTCGGACGGGACCTGCGCCCCGACGAGAGCCTCGGGCCAACCTTCACCTCGGCTGCCCTCGGCGAGCCACTGTCGATCCTCGGGTTCCCCGAGGTCGTGCTCCATCTCGCCGCGTCGTCCCCGGTCGCAACGGTCGTCGCACGCCTGACCGACGTCGCGCCCGACGGATCCTCCGCGCAGGTCGCAGCCGGCATCCTCAACCTCACCCACCGGCGATCGCACGAGCGCCCCGAGCCGCTCGAACCCGGGACGGTCGAGGAAATCCGCCTCCTGCTTCGGCCGGCCGGCTACCGGTTCGAGCCGGGCCACCGGATCCGGGTGTCGATCGCTTCGGCGGCCTGGCCGATCATCTGGCCGTCACCGTCCGCGACCGAGTTCGACCTTCACCTCGGTCCGGCAACCCCGTCGCGACTCGTGCTACCGGTGGTGCCGCCGGCCGGCGGACCCGGTGATCTTCCCGTCCCCGCGTTCAAGACGACCCCACCGGATGTTTGCGACGTGTCGGGCGGGGGCGCCTCGGACCGGCCGCGCTGGGAGGTGCTCGACGACGTCGTCGACGGGAGCGTGACCGTGACGATCCACGATGGCGGCGAGGAGGTGCTGCACGACGGGCGGCGACTGTACGCGGCCGAGACGCTGCGCCTGACGGCCCGCGACGACGACCCGGGGCGCGCGGCGATGGACGCCGACGTCGTGTACCGCTGGTGGGAGCACGAGGCGCATGTCGAGATCCGGGCGCGGTCCGTCCAGGCCTCGACGGCCGCCGAGTTCGACCTGACACTCGAGCTCGAGGTGGATCTCGCCGGCGAGCCGTTCTTCCGGCGACGTTGGGAGGAGCGGATCCCGCGCCGGCTCGTCTGACTCAGAGCGACGACGCGATCAGCGCGGCGAAGGCGAGCACGACCGCGTTGCCGAGCAGGCTGATCCCGAACTGGACGCCCCACGGCAGGCGCCGGTGGGCGAGCGCGCCGAGCCCGGCGAGGAGGAGCTGCCACGAGGCGGACGCGATCGCCGCGCCGACGATGAACGCGGCACGCTCCGGCGGGCCCGCGCCGAGATCCGGGCGACCGAGGATCAGCGCGCCGAAGTACAGGATCGTGGTTGGGTTGAGCAGCGTGATCGCGAGAAAGCGCACGTAGGTCCGTCCGGCGTCCACCGGAAGCACGGCACCGGTCGGCACGCCGATCCGGGCGTGATACACCGCCAGGTAGAGCCCCCGAAGCGCGATCGCCACGAGCACTACGACCGCGATCGCCTTGAGCGCGGGGGCGAGGGGTTCGAGCGCCGCGGCGATGGTCGCGCCGGCGAGGACAGCCAGCAGCGCGTAGGCCGCATCGGCGCTGGCCGCGCCCAGCCCGGCAGCCGCGGCGGTGCGCAGCCCGCGCCGGACTCCCAGCTCGATGATCAGGACCGCGACCGGCCCGACCGGGATCGCGATCCCATAACCGGCGATCGCGCCGGCGATGAACGACTCGGGCACGGCCGGGATCAGCCCAGGGAGTCGAGCACGGCCACGGCCGCGAAGGCGCTGATCGCCGCGACCGCGACGCTGGCCAGCGTCCCGAGCAGGTAGTACTCGGCGAAATCGCGGTCGTCGAGCTGGCGGAACCGGGCGAGCGTCTTCGCCGCGATGACGAGCCCGATCGCGGCCTCGGCCCGGACGAGGACGAACGTCACGACGATCAGGCGCTCGAGGATCCCGATGGCCTCGCCGACTCGTGCCGGCGGCGCGGGAGTCGCGTGGCCGGGCGATGCGGGCGGGCCGGCCGCCGGCGGGGCCGCATCAGGCTCGATTCGGCCGGCGAGGGGCCCCAGGCGAAGCGTCCAGCCACCGCTCGGGCGATCCACGGCGGCCGGCGCCGGACCGCCGGCCGTCGTGGAGGCCGCCGGCGGCCTCGCCTCGACCGCGAGCCTCGGCCCCACGAGGATCGCGACGAACAGCGCGCCCGCGCGGACGTTCACGACGAGCAGCGCGCCGAAAACGATCGCGCGGAGGATGACTTCGTGAACCACCGCCAGGTCCCAGCCGGTCAGCCATTCGGACACACGCGCCGCGAACCCGGGCTCGATCGGTGCGACCGACAGCCAGGCCGCCCATGCGCCGAGCAGCACGAGGCCGTGGGCGAGCTGATCGAGCGCGAACAGCGCCGCCGGAAGCGGGGTCCACGCCGGCCCGAGCCCATCCGGTGCACTGCCCGCGGACGCATGGCGTCGCCGGGCGTCGGCAAGCACCGCGGCCTCGGCCCGTCGGGTCAGCACGATCTTGATCCAGTCGATCAGCACGTGGCTCGCGGTGACCGCGACGAGGACCCACCAGCCAGGCCCGCCGAACGCGAACACGAACGGCACCAGGCAGGCCGCAACGATCACGCCATGGACGAGGAGGCCGCGTGCCCCGGCCCCGCCGGATGCGGCCTTGGCCCGCGCGATCGACCCCGACTGGAGGACGAAGTCGGCCGCGAGGTGAGCCACGACGAGCCACCCGACGACGAGCATCGGATCGCCGGTCATGCGTCGCCTCCCGCCGCGTCGGACACGATCCGGCGGAGGACCGCGACCAGTCCTCCGATGCGGCGGATGCGTGCACGCTCGGCCATGACCGAAATCGTGGCACGGCTGACATCGAGCCGCTCGGCCACCTCCGACTGTCGCAGACCATCGACGAGCATCAGCCGGGCGATCTCGCGCTGGCGTTCGGTCAAGTCGGCCAGGAGGTCGACCAGCAGCGGGGCCAGCTCGGCGAGCAGCTCGTCGGCCGGATCCGCGCCGACCGTCACGAGCAGCCCTTCGCGCCGCGCGCGGGCCGTCTCGAGCAGGGCGCGTGCCGCAAGGAACGCCGTACCGGTCCGCTGGGTCGCAGGTCCGCGGCCCGGTTCGACCCCTCCGACCGCGATCGCCCAGCGCATCGGCCGGGCGTCCTCGTGCAGGGTCCCGCGCAGGACGGCTTCGAACGGATCCGCCGACGGACGCAGCAGGGCCTGGAGCTCGTCGCCCTGGGTGAAGGCGAAGCTGGCCAACCGCGCCGACGGCGGATAGACCCGCTCGAGCTCCTCGATCAGCGTCCGCAACCAGTCGGTCGATCGTGACAGATCGTCCCGCGATCGCACGACATCACCGAACAGCACGATTCCCCGAAGCCCTGTCATCCCCTGGAGGCTACCCGTCCGGCAGTTAGCCGTCAATGGCTAATTGTGGCCAGAATAGCCGTCGGAGGCTATCACCGGGATGCACCAGCCTCGGGCGCCGCTTCCAGGCCGGGTACGAGGCTCCGGACGATACCGGCCAACGCGCGTCGCGCGGATGGGGTGTCGTAGCGCAGCAATGGATCGGGCTCGAGGGCGTGCTCGCTCGTCGCGCCGCCGATCCGCGTGTAGATGACGGGATAGATCGCACCGCTGCCGTCGGCCTCGAGGGTCAGCATGATCGCGTCCGGTCCGCCGGCATCGAGCGCATGGGCGAGCGGCAGGATCCCTTCGTCGCGGATGCCGTCCCCGGGATCGACGGTCACGACCCGGGCAAGGTACGCCCGTTGGTGCCACAGCTCCGGCGCCTCGGACAGCTCGGTTGCCAGGACGTCGACGAGGTGGCCCGCTTTGATCTGCGGGCGCTCGGGCGCGATCCCGAACCGCTCGACCGCCAAATGCCGCGCAAGCACGCGCGCGTTGTAGCGAGCGCCGTGGACGGCCCCGGAATTCGCGGGAATGCCGTGCTTCTTGAGGCCTCGCGCCCCCTGCCCGATCGTGCCCGCGAAATACACGCCGGACAGCGATGCGCTCTCCCACCATGGCGTCTGAACCGGCAGACGGCTGGCGCCGACGACCTGGCAGCCGAGGCTCGGGAGGTCGAGGAGCGGAGCCATGAACCCGGTTGCCGCGATGACCTCGTCCGCCTCGATGGCGAGCTCGCCACCGCCGTCGGTCCGCTGGACCCGCACGAGCCGCGATCCGTTCGGCCGGCCCTCGATCGAGGAGATCGCCGCGTCGAGAACGGACACGCCGCCGCCCAGCACGTGGTCCTCGTATGGCTGGACGTAGCGCGCCCGCACCCCGACGAGCGACCGTGTGTCGACGGACAGCTTCGCCGCCGACGGTGACGCCAGCACGAGCTGCCTGGCCCACGGCAAGAGCCCGTTGGCGAGCTCGAAGCCCGAGTTCTGCTTCCCGATGATGAACACGCGCTTGCCGGCATACGAATCGGCCGGGCGGACGTTGGCGTAGTGGTGGGCGAGCTCGATTCCGGGAAGGTCGGGAGTGTGCGGCTCCGCCACGCCGACGGCGAGGACGAGCGCCCGGCAGCGGTATTCGCCGTCGCTCGTCTCCACGACGAAGACCGTCCCCTGCGCGTCTTCCTCGATGCGGGTCGCGAGCCATTCGCAGTCATAGCGCACGACGACGCCGGCCCGTTCGGCGAACGCCACGAGGTTCGCCTCCATCTCGGGCCGCGACGGAAAGTAGGACGTGCCGTCCATGAAACCGGGTTGCAGGGCCCGCGCCGCCGGATCGTTCGACAGGAGGCTGTTCCAGTCGTAGCGCTCGTAGGCGCGGCTGCCGCGGTCCACCGGTGCGTGTGGTTTCGTCCACGACAGCAGCCGCTGGAAGAACGGCCACTGCCGGAACATGCCGCCGGGCGCCGGATCGCGCGAGAGCACCGCATGACCGACCCCGAGCTCCTGGAGCGCATGCGCGACCTGGAGACCACCCGGTCCGCTGCCGACGACAACGACCGGATAGTCGCCAGGCGGGGACGGCCGCGTCAGCTCCGCCACCGGGTCGCGCTGCGCAGCCGGCGCGCCTGCGCCTGGGCCATGCGAAAGAGGACCCGCGGGTGCGCGACGAGAAACTCCTCGACCTGCGGCCCGGCCAGGACGATGCATTGCAGGGGACGCAGCGCCACGACGTCGGCGATCGGCGACTCCCCGAGCAGGATGGATGCCTCGCCGAAGAAGTCGCCGCGCGACAGCTTGGCCCGCTCGACCCCATCGACCCGGACGCTCGCCTCGCCGTCGACGACGATGAAGAACCCGGACCCCGTCAGGCCCTGCCGAAGGACGCGCTCACCCTCGGCGAACATGACTTCCTCGAACTGGTGTACGACGCCGGTCAGCGCAGGCCGCGACAGGTCGCTGAAGAGCGTGAAGCCGGCCAGCGCGTCGACGAGTTCCTCACGACTGGCCATGCCACCTCCACGTCCGTCCCGGGGTTCGGCCGACTGCCTGGACGGCTCCATGCCGTTTGTCGCATCCGCATCGTGCCACGTGGACGGATCGAGTGTAGCGATCGTGGCACCTCCCGGTTGACGACCGCCACCGCGCGGGCGAGCATGAGCGAACACGAACGGAGGGACGATGCCGCTCACCCGCGATCGAAAGACCGAGCTGATTGCCGCGACCCCGCTCTTCGAGGGCATCGCCGAGGACGACCTCGACGGCATCGCCGACCGGGCGGTCGAGGCTGAATACCCGGCCGGCGCCGTGATCGTGCGCGAGGGTGAGATCGGCACGGGGTTCTTCGTCGTCGTGTCGGGGACGGCCAGGGTGGTCCGCGACGGCCGGACGATCGCACGGGTCGGGCCAGGCGAGTTCTTCGGCGAGCTGTCGGTGCTCGACGGCGGACCGCGCAACGCGCAGGTGGTCGCCGACGAGCCGGCCGTCTGCATCGCCCTCGCATCGTGGGAGCTCGAGGCGGTCATCATGGAACAGCCGCGGGTCGCCCTGGCGATGCTCCGAGTGCTGGCCGCCCGGCTGCGAAACGTGACCGAAGCCCACCGCCACTG
>Ga0299913_10006365_pt1 | contig 10224 bp, 5 predicted proteins | sample RVTome_9_FD_201360 | JGI IMG/M metagenome (GOLD analysis project Ga0299913, IMG submission 201360) | Soil microbial communities from uranium-contaminated site in the Upper Colorado River Basin, Wyoming, United States - RVT155D38 (version 2) ... | reverse complement strand
GTCGCTGGAAGTATTGCTGCAGCGGCTCCCGTCGTCGGCCGGCTTCGGCGGCAATCAGACCTCCGCCTATTGGGTGTCGAACGGCTGGGGTACTCCGCAGATAAATCTTCGCGGCCTGGGCGTCAACCGGACGTTGGTTCTCTTGAACGGCCGTCGCGTCGTTGCCGGCGGCACCGGCGCGAATACCTCTGTCGATCTCAGCATGATTCCCGTTTCGATCATTGAGCGGATCGAGGTTCTGAAGGATGGAGCGTCTGCCGTCTACGGCGCGGACGCAGTCGCAGGCGTGGTAAACATCATCACGAAGCAGGAATTCGAGGGCGTCGAGGCATCCGTCAAAGCCGGTTCCGCGTTCGAGGGCGACGGCGAGGAACTGCAACTGGATCTGACCTGGGGTGTCAGAAGCGACCGCGGCAGCCTGATGGCCAATATCAGCTATCAGGATGCGAACGAGGTCTACATGCCGGACCGCGTCGATTGCCCGAAGACCGAAGTTGACGGCGAGCTGGTCTGTTTTGGCAGCAGCGCCACTATCGGTGGCCGCGCACTGCTGCCGGACGGCACTCGCATCAATTTCAATCAGGATCCGAATGGCGACGGGGACTTCTTCGAGCCCTTCGATCCGCTGGTGCATAACTTCGACTTCAATCAGTCGTTCAACGCCGTCAATCCGCTGGAAAGACTGTCGTTTTCGGCTTTCGGGAACCATGATCTGGTGGAAAACGTGCGGGTCTTTGGCGAGTTGATGTATACGAACCGCCAAACCGATCAGCCGGCGTCACCGACGACAGTGCAGAGAATTTCGATCGCCGCCGATCATCCGACCAATCCGACCGGCGAGGACCTGTTTGTCGAAAATCGCAGAATGGCGGAAAGCGGCAACCGTGATTTCTTCCAGGAAACAGACACCTGGCGCGTCGTCGCCGGACTCGAGGGGCAAATCGCCGATCGATGGAACTGGGACGTATCCTACAACTGGGGACGGAACACCGGAATCGACGGATCGACGAATATCGTCAATCTCCTGAGGCTCGATGAAACGCTCGACACCAGCGTCTGCGGCACCGACGGCGTGCCTTGCGCCGATATTCTCGGTTTCGGGGACATTACGCCGGAAGTACTCGATTACATTCTGTTTACCATGATCGGCACCGGAGGGAATGAGCAGATCAGCTTGCTGGCGAACGTCTCCGGCGAACTGTTCGATCTGCCTGCCGGGCCGGTCTACGCGGCGGCCGGATATGAAAATCGAAAAGACAAAGGCTGGAGAAATCCGGATTCGCTGGTGGTCATCGGCGCGGCAAACACAAACGCGGCGGACCCGATTTCGGGCACTGTAAAGTCGGACGAATTGTACGTGGAGGCCAGTCTGCCCCTGCTTGCCGGCCTTCCATTGGCTGAAAGCGTCAATCTGGATCTGGCGTTTCGCTATTCGGATTACGAAACGTTCGGTACGGACGACAACTACAAGATCGGGCTGAACTGGCAAGTTGTCGAGGACCTGAAGGTCCGCGCGAATTTATCGACCGCGTTCCGCGTGCCGAACGTCAATGAACTTTTCGGCGGCGTGGCGGAAGGCAACCTGACGACTACCGACCCGTGCTCCGGCTGGAGTAGCCTCGATCCGAGCGATGTCGTCTATCAGAACTGTCAGGCCGACGGGGTCCCGGCCGGTTTTACGCAGTTGGGCAACACCATACTGACGACCGTCGGCGGTAATACGGAGCTGGAGCCGGAAAGCGCCGATACGTTTACGCTCGGCATCGTATACGAGCCTTCCTTCCTCGAGGGACTGGCGCTGACGCTGGATTACTACGATATCGAAATCGACGACGCGATCACGCAGATCCCCGGGTCCACGAAACTCGAGGTCTGTTACAACACGCCGGGTCTGGCGCACGAATTCTGCTCGCCCGACCACTTTACGCGCAGCTCACTGAGTGGCGACGTCAATTTCCTGTCGGCGCAACCGGTAAATACCGGCCTGGAAACGATCACCGGGGTCGACTTCGGATTGACCTACGACTTCGACATCCTGGAGCTCCCGGCGACGTTCGATTTCAAGACCACGTTGCTGAACGAATATGAGATTACGCCCTTCGATGGTGCGGAGCCGATTGTTCTGGACGGCCATATCGGAGGGGGCAATGGGGGCTACTCCCGATATCGGTCGTACATGTCGCTGAACATCGGCGGCGATCGCTGGACCGGCAATTACTCAGTGCAGATCATCGGCGAGGGAGACGATTTCAACTTTGAACCTCCGGCGATCGGCGCTGAAATCGATACGGTCGTTTACCACTACGCGCAGGCGAGCTATCAACTCTCCGAGAGCGCCCGGATCGCCGTGGGTATCGACAATATCTTTGACGAAGACGCTCCGTATGTCGCGTCCTGGACCGACGGGAACACGGACACGATGACCTACGATCTGACGGGACGGCGCGCCTACGCTCGCCTGACCTATCGGTGGCAGTAATCTGAACGGGCGTGAGGCGGCACGGCAGGCATTGCCGCGCCGCCTCTTTCGCTTCTCTCACTCGCCACGCCGCATCCGGACAGTCTCCCGCCCTGCGGCTGACAACAGACTATGAAAGCACCTTTTCTCGCTCGGAAGACGCATAAATGGCTCGCATTGATTATCGGAATTCAGGCCATGTTCTGGATGGTCAGCGGTGCCTACATGGCGGCAGTCGACATTGATTTCATCCATGGCGATTCGCTGGTCAGAAATCTTGGAGTGCCCCTCGACGACGAACGAAAGGATTTTTATCCGATTGCGGACGTTATCGAGCGATATCCCGAGGCGGTTCGCGTCGACCTGATTTCGCGGCTCGGCCAGCCGCATTACCAGGTAACGACCGGATCGGCGCCGGTGTTACTCGACGCCGGAAACGGCAAATTGAAGTCACCGATCGATCGGGCTCGTGCTGTTACTTTGGCGAAGTATCATTATGCCGGCGACGGGGACGTTTCCGAGGCAACGCTGCTGGCCGACGCGAGCGAAAAACCCACTGAAATCCAGACGAGAGCGCTGCCGCTTTGGCAGGTCCGTTTCGACGATGCGATTGAGACGACCTTTTACGTGTCTCCGGCGACCGGAGAGCTGCTGACCCGCCGACACACGTTCTGGAGGCTGTACGATTTTCTGTGGATGTTCCACATCATGGATTATGAGAATCGTACCGATATCAACAACAATCTTCTGCGTCTCGCCGCGTTGCTCGGCTTCGGATTTACCCTGAGTGGTGTATGGCTGCTCGTATACGCGATGAAGCGCCGCGATACGAAGCTGGACGGGCAAGAAGCCGGTAAGACCGGGAGCAGCAGGACTGATGATCTGGTTCCGAAGACTCCATAAGTGGATCGGTCTCGCGATCGGCATCCAGGTTGCAATCTGGATGCTGAGCGGTTTGATGATGGGGCTGCTCGATCACGAGCGGGTTCAGGGACATCTCACGCAGGCAGAGCAGCGCGACGTGCCGCTGTCAGCGCGGGTCCAGGGGCTGGTCGAGCCCGGCGATATCCTCGACCGCATGCCGCGCGACTCGGTCGTTCACGGCATCCATCTCATAACCTTTCTCGATCGGCCGGTATACCGCATCGCTTCGGATACCGAGGTCCGGCTGCTCGACTCACTATCCGGACAGCGCATCGAAATCACCGCCGATGTTGCGCGGGGCATCGCGCGGACGGAGTATTCCGGGAGGGCGGAGATCAGATCGGTCGCGGCCTTGCAGGCGCCGTCCATGGAAGTGCGCAGGCACGAAGGACCGGTGTGGCGCGTGGACTTCGACGATGTCGACAATACATCCCTGTACGTGTCCGCGAACGACGGCTCGATTCTCGAGCGCCGTAACGATACCTGGCGCCTGTTCGACGTGTTCTGGATGCTGCATATCATGGATTATCAGCAGCGCGAGGACTTCAATAACGCACTGGTCATCCTGGTGTCGCTGGTGGCGGCGTGGTTTTCGATCAGCGGATTGATTCTGTTCTTTGACAGTTTCCGGCGAGAGGACTTTCTCGCCCTGCTTCCGGGCTCCTGGTGGCGAAAGCGAGCCGGAATATCCGTGTGTGCACCGCACGGTGAGGTGGTTGCGCGGATTGCCTCGTACGCCGGGGGTCGACTCTACGACGAGCTGGCGAAAGGGAGCGTGTTCCTTCCTTCGAATTGCGGCGGCGGCGGTACTTGCGGTCTGTGTGAGGTTACTTTGGGCCCGGCCTGGCCGGAGTCACCGGCGGATCTTCGACTGATTCCCGACTATCGAAGGAAGCAGGGCGTCCGACTGTCATGCCAGGCGAAAGTGGCCGACAACATGGTGGTCGGAATTGCCGACGAGGTCCTCTCGGCCAAATCCACCAGCGCAAGGGTGACCGCCTACCGATTCGTAACGCCTTTCATCCGCGAAATTACGTTGCAGGTGGATGGCGGCAAGTTCGACTATCCGGCCGGATCTTACGTGCACGTGGTGATCCCGCCGCGCGGTAGTGCTTGCGAGGTTGCGGACGCAACCGACGAAGTACGTTCCATTTGCGCGAGGTTGAAAGTGCCGCAGCCGCAGGCCAATAAGAGAGAACTTCGTCGGGCGTATTCGCTGGCCACATCTTCGGAGGACAATCCCGGCCTGATAGTGCTCAACGTGCGATTTATGGTGCCGCCGGAGGACAAGGCCGGTGCGCCGGCCGGTGCAGGGTCCTCTTATATGTGGTCTCTCAGCGTCGGCGATCGACTGGACATCGTGGGTCCACTCGGTGATTTCCGCGCGAGAGATACGGGAAGCGACATGATAGTTATCGGCGGCGGGGCCGGAATGGCACCCCTGAGAGCGATCATTCGAAATGAATTGCTTTACAGGAAAAGCGGCCGGAAGATCGATTTCTGGTACGGTGGCCGGAGCAAGAAGGATTTGCTCTATGCCACGGAGTTTGACGAACTGCAGGCACAGCATGAGCACTTCCACTGGCAGCCCGTGCTGTCGGAACCGGTAGTATCGGACGACTGGCGCGGACCTCGAGGGTACGTGCATTCCGTCGCTAGCGAAGAACTTTCGAACCGTCACCACATCCTGGCGAGTTGCGAATTCTATCTCTGCGGTCCGCCGCCGATGCTATCCGCCTCGCGCCAGATGCTGGCTGGACTTGGCGTACCCGAAAGCCGGGTGTTCTTCGACGACTTCGGAATCTGATTCGGGATTCGCCGAATGGCCGCGATAGGGGGACAAAGCACATGACGCAAAGGATCATTTCCCTGAACTGTGCGCAACCACGTTACAGTCAGGTCAAATCGCATCTCCTTAAACTGATAAGCGACGGTAAGCTGAAGCCCAACGACCGCATGCCGTCGGAAAACGAGCTTGTTACGGAGCTTGGTGTCTCGCGTATGACGGTGAACCGTGCTCTCCGGGAGCTTGCCGATGAGGGGCTCGTTGTCAGGCTTGCCGGCGTCGGTACGTTCGTGGCGGATTCGCGTCCGCATTCGAACGTAATGAGGGTGCGCAACATAGCCGACGAAATTCGCGCCAGGGGGCATACTCATTCCGCTGAAGTGATCACTCTGGAAGAGGTCGCTGCCAATTCCAGACTTGCCGAAAGACTGGAAGTGCGGCCGGGCGACAGGCTGTTTCACTCGGTCATACTGCACCTCGAGAACGGGCAACCGATTCAGGTCGAGGATCGACATGTGTGTCCGCGTCTGGCGCCTGATTACCTCGACATGGATTTCACCGCGATCACGCCGAACGTCTACCTTACGGAAGTGGCGCCCCTGCACACGGCAGAGCACGTTATTCGCGCATTGCATCCCACGCGACACGTCCAACGATTACTCGGCATAGGCGAGCACGAGCCATGCCTCGTCATTTATCGTCGCACATGGACCAGCGGAAGGCCCGTGAGCCTGGCCGAGCTCATTCACCCTGGATCAACCTATGAACTGATCGGAACAATGTCCGATTGACGTAACGCCGGCAGGATTGCAGCCAACTGCCACTTGTCACCTGATGGGAGAGACGACTATGAAGCTTCGCACCACGACCTATGCCGTAGTTGCCGTTGCAGGTTTGCTGACTGCGATGCCGGCGCTCGCGCATGAAATGTTTCTCAAGGCGAAAGAATACGTCGTGGAGCCGACGTCGGATCAGGTCGTTCGTCTTGTCAACGGAACGTTCGACAAAAGTGAAAACAGCATCGGCCGGGATCGCATGGCCGACGTCAGCATTGCGGCCAATGGGCGTGTGGCGAGTCCGCCCGCGGACGCCTGGTATGACGATAGCAACTCGTCGTATCTCAGATACCGCACCGGCGAGTCGGGCACGTATGTCGTCGGCGTGTCGACGCGCCCCAGCATGATCGAGCTGTCGCGTGACGACTTCATCGCATATCTGCGACATGACGGCATTCTGGATACGTTGGCGACGTTCGAGGACGACAGCAAACTCAGCGAGGTGCGTGAACGATACTCGAAGCATGTCCGGACCGTGGTGCAAGTCGGAGAGGTGCGGTCCGCCGATTATTCGAAGCCGCTTGGCTATCCGGTGGAGATCCTGCTCGAGCAGAACCCGTACGATCTCACGGTTGGCGACGAGCTGAGCTTTCGAGTGCTGTTTCAGGGGAAGCCGGTCGCCAACCAGATCGTGCGAGCGAGCCACGAAGGTTTCCACGGTCACGATGCGTCGGACCACCACGCCAATGCCTACAACCTGCGGACGGATGCCGACGGGCGCGCGAGGTTCGCGTTGACGGCTAAGGCGGTCTGGTACATTGCGCTGATCCACATGGAGAAGGTCGACGATGGAGAGGCCGATTACGAATCCAACTGGGCCACCGTTACCTTTCGCGTGAAATAGCGACGCCGTCGTGTGGCGTTTTACGCTGCTACATCACGAGTGCCGGCCAGCCGATAGAGTGCCGGCAGCACTACCAGCGTCAGCAGTGTGGACGACAGAATTCCGCCGACCACGACGGTCGCCAGCGGCCGCTGTACTTCGGCGCCAATGCCGACGTTCAGGGCCATCGGTACAAAGCCCAGACTGGCGACGAGTGCTGTCATCAGCACCGGTCTCAATCGCACCATCGCCCCCTCCAGGATCGCATCGTCCATGGACAGGCCCTTCACACGCAAATCGCGAATGAAGGACAGCATCACGACGCCATTCAGTACGGCGACGCCGGAGAGCGCAATGAAACCGACTGCGGCGCTGATGGAGAACGGCATGCCGCGAAGCCACAAGGAGAGCACACCGCCGGTCAGTGCCAGCGGCACGCCGCTAAATACCAACAGCGCATCTCGTGCCGACCCGAATGCACCGTACAGCAATGCAAATATCAGCAACAGGGCGAGCGGCACGACGATGGCGAGGCGCTCGCTCGCGGATTGCAGCTGCTCAAAAGTCCCTCCGAATTCAACCCAATAGCCTGCCGGCAGATCGACGTCCTGTGGCAGCCTCGATTGCAGTTCGCTGATGAACGACCCGAGGTCGCGTCCGCGCACATTGGACGTCACCACGATACGCCTCTTGCCATTCTCACGGCTGATCTGATTTGGAGCAACGACAATCTCGACATCTGCGACTTCGTGCAACGGTATGCCGCTGCCGTCGGGCAGTGCGACGGGCAAACGGCGAATCGCATCAATGTTCTCTCTTCGATCGTCATGCAAGCGTACCACCACGTCGAAGCGCCGATCCCCTTCGAATACCTGTCCTGCCGCGCGGCCACCTATCGCGATTGTCAGTGTTCGTTGAACGTCGGCTATGTTCAGTCCGTAGCGCGCGAGGCGGGCGCGGTCGGGGGTCACACTGAGCATCGGCAACCCGGTGACCTGCTCGGATTGAACGTCGGCACTACCTGCGACCGATTGCAACAGCGTTTCCACCTGGCCACCGAGATCGACGAGGGTATCGAGATCATCGCCGTAGATCTTGACTGCGACCTCGGATCGCACCCCGGCAATCAATTCGTTAAAACGCATCTGTATTGGCTGGGTGAATTCGTACTTGCTGCCCGGTATGCGGGCCGCCGCCGCTTCTATTTCCGCTATCAGCGCGGTCTTGGGTTTCCGAGGATCCGGCCATTCGATACGGGGTTTCATAACGATAAAAGTATCGGCGACCGAGGGTGGCACGGCTTCGGTTGCGATGTCGGCGGTACCGATCTTGGAGAACACATGCAACACTTCAGGCAACGCTTTGACTTGTTCCTCCAGTATGCCCTGCATCGACACGGCCTGGCTCAAACTGGTTCCCGGAATACGCAGCGCATGCATGGCGACATCGCCTTCATCCAGCGTCGGCAGGAATTCGGAGCCAAGATTTGTCGCCAACACGCCTGCGCCAACGAGCAACAGGCCGGCGGCGGCGACCACCAGAAGACGAGCGCGCAAGGCAAGCTTCAACAACGGCTTGTAACCGCGGTGAGCGGTGAGCATCAGCCAGTTGTCACGTTCCTGGACCTTGCCGGAGACGAATGTGGCGACTGCGGCAGGGACAAATGTTACAGACAGCAGCAGCGCAGACAGGAGTGCTCCGCTGACGGTCAATGCCATCGGCCGAAACATTTTTCCCTCGACTCCGGTCAGGGTAAGAATCGGCAAATACACGATAATAATAATGGCCACGCCGAAGATGCTGGGCCTCAACACTTCGCGAGTGGCGGATCGAGTGACCTGCAGGCGCTCCGCGAATGACAGCAAGCGGCCGCGTTCGCGCTGGGCAATGGCCAGTTGCCGAATACAGTTCTCAACGATAATCACGGCGCCGTCGACAATCAGCCCGAAGTCGAGCGCCCCGAGGCTCATCAGGTTGCCGGACATGCCGGTCTCGACCATGCCGGTAATTGTCATTGCCATCGCGAGCGGTATGACCGCTGCGGTGACCAGGGCACCGCGCCAGTTGCCAAGCATTGCAAACAGGATGACTATCACCAGCAAAGCGCCCGCAGCAAGATTCTCGCGGACGGTTTCGATCGTCTGCTCCACCAGATGCGAACGACTGTATAGAGCGTTGACGATCACCCCATCCGGAAGAGTGGGCTGAATTTCTGCGAGTTTTCGCTCGACGGCCTGGGCGACCGCACGGCTGTTTTCTCCGATCAGCATGAAGGCTGTACCGAGCACGACCTCGCGACCATCCTGCATGGCTGCTCCGTTTCGTAACTCGTGACCGAGCGAAACGGTAGCTACGTCGCGAACATAAATGGGCACGCCCGCACGCCAACCGACGACTATGCCAGCCAGATCCGCCACGTTGCCGGCCTGGCCCGGCGAGCGCACCAGATACTGCGCGCCCGAACGTTCGATATAGCCGGCGCCGACGTTGGCGTTGTTTTCCTCGAGGGCAGCAACCAGGTCGTCAAGCGCCAGTCCGTAAGCAAGAAGCTTCTCTGGAATCGGTGCGACGAGAAATTGCTTTGTAAAGCCGCCGACGGTATTGATTTCGACGACGCCTGGCGTTTGCCGCAACTGCGGCCGGATGATCCAGTCCTGTACTTCCCGCAACAGCATCGGATCGTGCGTTGCGCCCGGTGCTGATGACACGGTATACATGAATATTTCACCGAGACCGGTCGCGATGGGTCCGGGCTCGGGTTCCAGCCCGTCAGGCAGCTGGCCGCTCGCCTGTGCAAGGCGTTCGCTGACAAGTTGACGGGCAAAATAGATATCCGTCCCTTCTTCAAAAACCGCCGTTACCTGAGACAGGCCATAACGGGAAACAGAGCGCGTGTATTCGAGTCTGGGCAATCCGGATAGTGCGGTTTCGACAGGAAACGTAATGCGGTTCTCGGTCTCGAGCGGCGAAAAGCCGGGCGCCTCGGTATTGATCTGGACCTGCACGTTGGTAATGTCCGGAACAGCATCGATTGGCAGGAACTGGTAGTTGTAAATGCCGAGACCGGCGAGCGCGACGGCAGTGGCCAGGATCAATGCGCGCCGCCTCAACGCAATGTCGATGATTCGTTCGAGCATCGGCGTTATCCCGTTAGTGGTCGTGACTGGCGCCGGACTTTTCGATGTCCGCTTTCACCAGATAACTGTTTTCACTGACGTAGGTGGTGCCAGGTTCCAATCCACTCAGTACCTCGACGAACTCCCCGTCGCGGCGTCCCAGCTCGAGCATTCGCACCTCGTACGTCTGCTGAACCCGCGTATAAACAACGGTGAAATCGCGAAATGATTGCAATCCGCTCTCACGAACCGCGAGGGGCACCTCGTGTTCCGCAACAATT
>Ga0299913_10006364_pt1 | contig 10224 bp, 8 predicted proteins | sample RVTome_9_FD_201360 | JGI IMG/M metagenome (GOLD analysis project Ga0299913, IMG submission 201360) | Soil microbial communities from uranium-contaminated site in the Upper Colorado River Basin, Wyoming, United States - RVT155D38 (version 2) ... | reverse complement strand
ACGAGGACATCGGTCACACCCAGCTCGGCCAGGTGATACGCGGCGCTCGTGCCGACGATCCCCGCCCCGATCACGACGAGCTGCGCGCGATCCTTCATGAGGTGGCCGACACTACCGAACACCTCTACCCCTGTGTGTGCTGATAGGAGGCGAGCTTCCCCCGCTTCAGCGACACGATCACGCCTTGCAGCACGCCCTGCACGTACTCGCTTCCCGGGTTGAACGTCTGGGTTCGTCCGATCCGGAAGCGGCCGCCCGACTCGTGGATGTGGCCGTGCAGCCCCACGAGCGGCTGATACCGCTCGATCGCTTCCTTCACGGCGAGGCTCCCGCCGCCCGTCGTCACGAACCGGCCCGCTTCCCGGATGGGCTGTGGCAACCCGCCCGGAACCACCTTCAGCTTGAGGCACGTGTCGATCGGCGTGTCCTTCGGGGGACAGTGCAGATTGAAAACGCAGCGGCCGAGGTCGGGCACGGCGTCGACCGCTGCGTCGATCGTCCCCGCGATCTCCTCCTCACTCGCCTCGCGAGGGGTGTCCCAGGGTGTGAAGGTCGAGAGACCGACCGTGATCATCGTGTGCTCGCCGTCCAGCTCGATCAGCCGGCCCTCGCTCGCGACGACGTGCTCACCCTCGTGGCGATCCAGCGTCTCCAGGACGGCCGGTTCGTCGTCGTTGCCTCCGGTCATGTAGAGCCGGACGCCCGTCCCCCGCAGTCGATCCTCCGCCAGCTCGATCCAGCCGGCGAGCCTTGCGGAGGCGAGCTCGTGGAACAGGCCGTGCTTCGCGAGGGGATCGGCCTCGACGGCCTCGTACTCGTCTCGCTCGAAGACCTTCCAGTAGAAGCCGGGCTGCTCGACCGCGCGCGTGAACGTCTCCAGGCCGTCGGCGTCGAAAGCCTCGTCGCGTCCCTGGAAGGTGGCGTGGAACCCCCCGTTCCGGCGAACGATCGGCACCAGGACCTTGCCCATCAGGTCGCCGCCGAACACGAGCGCGTCCACCCCGTAGAAGCCCGCGGCTGCGAGGAACTTCCGGAACGTGATCTGCGACCCGTGGATGTCCGCCGCGAAGAAGATCCGGGTGGTGGCACCTCCGGGGCTTCCGACCTGGGATCCGGCCACCGGGGATCCCCTACCCGACGTTGACGACGATCGTCTTCAGCTCGGTCAGGCGCTCCATCGAGAAGCGCCCGCCCACGCGGCCCACACCGCTCCGAGACCCTGCCCTGCCGCCGAACGGGAGGTGGGACTCCCAGTAGTTCGTTCCCTCGTTGACGTTCACCCAGCCGGTGCGCACCGCTTCCGCGAAGCGCAGACCACGTCCGAGGTCCTTCGTGAAGATCGCCGAGAGCAGCCCGTAGGGCGAATCCTGCACGAGGTCGATCGCCTGTTGTTCGTCCCGGATCGCGGTGACCGGGACCACGGGGCCGAACGTCTCCTCTCGCGCGATGTCCATCTCATCCGTGACGGCATCCAGCACGGTAGCTTCGAAGAACAGCTCGCTCCCGAGAGACGGCGCGCGATGACCGCCGGTGACGACCGTCGCTCCGCGCTCCTGCGCATCGGTCACGTGACGCTCCGTCTTGTCCGCCGTCGGCTCGTTGTTGACCGGGCCCATCGTGGTCCTGTCGTCGAACGGATCACCGAGCCGGATGCGCTCTTCGACGGCCTTGGAGAGCCGAGCCAGGTAATCGTCCTTCACGTCTTCCTGCACGAGGATCCGCTCGCCGGCGGTGCAGCTCTGGCCGGCGTTCAGGAAACAGGCGGTCAGGGTGGCCTCGACCGCCGCGTCGAGGTCGGCGTCGTCGCAGATCACGAGCGGTCCGTTCCCACCCATCTCGAGGAGGAGCTCCTTGCCGGCGGCACGCGAGGCCACCGTGTGCCCCGTTGCGATCGACCCGATGAATCCCACCGCGGCCGTCCCGGGGTTGGCGGCCACCTCGTCGCCGACGACGGGACCGGGACCCGTCACCAGGTTGAACGCCCCCGGCGGGAGATCCGCCGCGTCGATGCACTCGGTGAGCTTCACGGCGCAGACGCTCGTGGTCGGCGCTGGCGCGAGCACGACGGCGTTACCGGCGGCGAGCGCCGGCGCGACGATCTCGCCGGGCATCGTGTACGGCCAGTTCCAGGGGCTGATGACGCCCACCGCGCCGCGAGAGACCCGATACAGGAACACGCGCTTGCCGGCGTCGAGACTCGGAGGGATCAGGCCTTCGAGGCGGGTCGCATCGGCCGCCGCCATGTCGAAGTAGGAGATAAGCTCCTCGACCTCGTCGCGAGCCTCCGCCTTGAGCGGCTTGCCCTGATCGAGACTGAGCGTCAGCGCGAGGTCTTCCCGCCGCTCGTCGATGACGGCCGCGATGCGACGCATCGCGGCCGCCCGGTCGAACGCCGAGAGCCCCGACCATCCCGGCCACGCCTCGTTCGCGGCCGCGATCGCTCGCTGCGCGTCCATGCGGGTCCCTTCGGGAACCGACCCGATCACCTCGCCGGTCGACGGAGACGTCGCCTCGAACGTGGCCCCACTCTCGGAAGCGACCCAGTCGCCGCCGATCAGCATCCGGTACTCGTCGGCCATCTCTCACCTCCCCGGAACAGGTGAGGGCGGCCCCGAGGGGCCGCCCCACCCACTCCACGGATCCCGGTCGTTTACTCGACCGGGATCTCCTTGTGGATCGCCCCGAGGTCGATCCCCTGACTCTTCCGCACGACCTTTGCGACGACGTAGACCACGAGGGCCAACAGGTACATCGACCCCATGAAGACGAGCGAGTCGGGGTCGTTGATCGCGTACAGGTCGTTCGTGAACCAGTGATAGAGGTTGAAGATGAGGAACCCGGCGGTGAGGAAGCCCGCCACGGTGATGAGCGGGATCCCGCCGATCTGGTACCGAGCCATCGGAGAGCTCTCGTAGAGCCTCTTCTTCCTCCAGGGCAGGATCATCGCCGCGATCGCAGAGCCGAGGAACGTCACCGCGATCACGAGCGTCGCGTCGAGGATCCAGGTCCTGAACGTGGATGTGTACGCGTAGAACGCGCTCACGATCAGGGCCGGCACCAGCATCAAGACGAGCGCCCAGACCGGCACATGGCGTCGCTCCGACACGTCGGCGACCTTCTCCGGCAGGATCCGGTCGAACGCCGCCGCGAAGATCACCCGGGTCGACGACAGGAACAGTGTGCCGGCCCATCCCAAGAACCAAGCGCTAAACGCCAGGATGATCAGCGCCGAGATCAGCTCGCTATGGAAATAGAAGCTCGCCAAGAGCGGAGGATAGGACCACACAGGGATCGTCGCTTCGCCGAAGCCGTAGACCACCGCCCAATAGTTGAGGTTCGCGGCGTTGAAGAACTCCCAGCCGAAGAACTTGGCCGAAAGGAGGACGAACACCAGCGCCACGGCAACCGTGATCCAGAGGCCCCACATCATGCCGCTCATGACTCGCTTGAAATCGCTCGCGCCGCGGACCTCGCCGTAGAGCGTCGCGCCCCAGTTCGGCCACAGGATCCAGAAACAGAGGAACGGGACCAGCAGCAGCGTCGGACCGAAGAAGGGCGTCAAACCGAGCTCCGGCACGATCGGCCCGGCGTTATTCACGGTGCCCATCTCGATCGTCTGGGTGTACACGTCACCGCTCGCGCCGAAGAGGTTGGTCGCCTCCTGGTTGAAGGCGTTCTGGAACCCGCTCTGGGAACCGAACAGCATGACCAGGAAGACGGCGGCGAGCGCCGCCATGCCGATGTAGAAGCAGAACTTCTGCACTTTGGCGTAGCCCTCCATACCGAGGGACACCAGATAGCCGGCGAGGAGCACCGTCACCGCGCAGACGAAGAACAGGCCGTTGTTCGACGCGAGGAACTCGCTGACGCCGTCGAGCTTGAAGACCGCCGCGAGCGGCTGGAACACCTCGACGTTGAGGATGTTCCCGTAGATCGGCGCCCAGTACCACAGGATGAACCACCATCCGGTGATCGACAGCACGAACGCGATCCCACCGCCGAGCACCCGGCTCTGCCAGACATAGTCCCCGCCCGCGCGGGGCATCACGGAGATCAGGCCGGCGTACGTGACGACGAGGAACGAGACGAACACACCGCTGATCAAGAGCGCCGGCAGGATCTGGCCCGTCGGCACGAAGGCGAGCACCGAGAACGCGAAGAACAATCCGAGCGTGACGAAGTTGACCGACATGAACGAGTACAGGAAGGCGTCGAACTTCGACCAGCCCTTCACCAGGCCGGTCGCCTTCCGCAGGAACAAGGTAGGAGCTTCACCTACCGTTGCCATCTGCACCCCCTCCCAGGGTTCGGAACGGCCTTCTAGCCGTTCACCAGTTGGTAGTTCTTGACCTTCCGCTTCTTCTCGTCGATGTTCACGACCGCCGCCTGCAGGATGCCTTCCTCGTAGGAGCTGCCCGGGTTCAGCGCCAATGTCTTCCCGATCCTCGTCGAGCCCTTGCTCTCGTGGATGTGACCGTGCAGCGACAGCAGCGGCTGGAAGCGCTTGATGGAGTCGTGCACGGCGGTGGATCCGACCGGTCGGATCGCCTGGCCCCCCGACACGTAGGTGAGGTCGGGGTTCAACGCCGGCGCGTTGTCGAGCTTGGAGCCGTACGGCGGCGCGTGGAAGTTGAAGATCGTCGTCTCCGGATCGGTAGCCGCGTCGAGTGCCCGATCGATCCGCGTCGCCAACTCCGGCTCCTCGGCCTCACGGAACGTGTGCCAGGGCGTGGGGTTCGTCCACCCCATCGACACCATCGTGAAGTCGCCGAGCGTGATGGGGTGCTCCTCGTCGCCGGTCTCGACGACCTGGGCGCCGGTGAGCAGGTCGTCGATCTCGAACATGTCGTCGTTCGCGGGGCAGGCGATCACGCGGATCCCGGTACCGGCGAGCTTCTCCTCCGCCATCGCGATCCAGCGCTCGGTGCCGTCGAGCATGACCTCCTTGAAGCGCTTGTCGACGAGATCCTCGTCCTCTTGCATCGCGACGTACTCCTGGTCGGAAACCCGGATCGGGTAGTAGCCGCGGTTCATCACCCGCTTCTCGAACTCGACGATCGCGTCCTCGGACTCGAGGGTGTCGCGATGATCCTGGAGGGAGGCCTCCCAGGTGCCGTTGGCCCGCTGCACGATGGGGACCATCGCCTTGCCCGTGACGTCCCCGCCCAGGATGACGACGTCGGCGTCGTAGAACGCCCCGGCGTTCAGGAACTTCTTCCAGCAGATCTCCGACCCGTGGAGGTCGGTCACGAAGAAGATCTTCACCGGGGGAATCTTCCGCCGAGGACCACCGGAGCGCAAGCCAGGGGTGTTGCGCCCTGGGAAAGCCGAGGCGTCAGTGGCCGACCTCCTCGGGCAACTGGTACCACTGCACGCGGTCGCCCACCTTCGCGCGGAGCTTCCACTTCAGCGGCTTGGGGACCTCGTCGCAGCACCCGCGGAGCTGGCGCGCCTGCTCGGCGGGGTCGAACATGCGGGCTTCCGGCACCAGGTCGCCGTGCTGCTCCTCCGCGAAGTGGGCGATCTTGTCGAGGTTCATCGTGACGGTCCGCCACCAGCCCCAGTCCCCCGCGACGATCCTGCCGATCCGGTCCAACCCGACCGTCCGTGCATCGTCCCCCGGCTTCACCGCGTACCCCGAGAGGAGGTGGACGATGTCGTGGACGTCCTTCGCGTTGAGCTCCACGACCTGGAGCTTCGTGAGGAGGAGATCCGCGACATCGAGGGTGTCCGGCAGCCGGTCGATCCGGTCGCCGAAGTCGAGCATGTGGCACATGTTGAGTCGGTCCATGACCACATCCACCGACGTCTTGCCGTCCGCGGTCGTGAAATACATCTGCCGATCGCCGTGAAGGGTGTTGAAGCGCTGGTCGCCCAGGAAGCCCTGCTCGGCGAAGAACGCGATCACGTCACGCTTCTTCGAGGAGATGCAGGCGAAGTCCATATCCTGGTCCTCTCGGGCGCGGTGAGGGAAGAGCGGACACAGGAGCCGGACCGCCTGGCCCCCGAGGAGCTTGAGCGGGATCCCGCGCGCGTTCGCGTCCCTGACGACACCGACCGAGACCTCGAAAGGATCAGCGGCGGCAGGGGATGGCCCGTCCATGCACGGGCACGCTAGCGCAGTTCCCAGGCGAGCGCGTCATCGTCGTTTTCGGCAGACTGTGCACCTCATGGAGCGCGCGTTCGACCACGTGATCGTCGGCGGCGGTTCCGCCGGCTGCGTCCTCGCCAACCGGCTCACCACGGATCCCTCGAACAAGGTGCTGGTCCTCGAGGCGGGCCGTCCCGACTACCTCTGGGACGTCTTCATCCACATGCCGGCTGCGCTCACCTACCCGATCGGGTGGAGCTGGTACGACTGGAAGTACCGATCGGAGCCCGAGCCGCATATGGGCGGGCGCCGCGTCTACCACGCGCGCGGCAAGGTCCTCGGGGGATCGAGCAGCATCAACGGGATGATCTTCCAGCGGGGGAACCCGCTCGACTACGAGCGCTGGGCCGCCGACCCCGGCATGGAGACGTGGGACTACGCCCACTGCCTCCCGTACTTCCGGCGCATGGAGTCCTGCCTCGCGGCGGAGCCCGCCGACGAGTACCGCGGCCACAGCGGTCCGCTGGTGCTCGAACGCGGCCCGGCGAAGAGCCCGTTGTTCGGCGCGTTCTTCGAGGCCGTGCAGCAGGCCGGCTATCCCTTGACCGATGACGTGAACGGGTATCGCCAGGAGGGCTTCGCGCCGTTCGACCGGAACGTGCATCGCGGGCGCCGGCTTTCGGCCGCCCGCGCCTACCTGCATCCGGTCTCGAGCCGTCCGAACCTCGATGTGCGCACGCATGCGTTCGTCAACCGGATCCTGTTCGAAGGAACCCGAGCCGTCGGCGTCGAGTATTCCCGCGGGAGGGCGCCGACCCGGCGGGTGCGAGCAGGCGAGGTGATCCTGTGCGGAGGTGCCATCAACTCCCCGCAGATCCTGCAGCTCTCTGGGGTCGGCAACGCGGACGAGCTCCGTGCGCTCGGCGTGGACGTGGTGCAGGACGTCCCGGGGGTCGGCGAGCATCTCCAAGATCACCTGGAGGTCTACGTGCAGCACTCCTGCACGCAGCCTGTGTCGGTCGCCCCGGGCCTGAAGCTCTGGCGCAAGCCGTTCATCGGCGCCCAGTGGTTGTTCTTCCGCTCGGGGCTCGGGGCGACGAACCACTTCGAGGCGGGCGGTTTCGTACGGAGCAACGACGAGGTGGCCTACCCGAACCTCATGTTCCATTTCCTCCCCGTCGCCGTTCGCTACGACGGGTCGGCTCCGGCCGGGGACCACGGCTACCAGGTGCACATCGGGCCGATGTACTCGGACGCCCGAGGATCGGTGAAGGTCGTAACCACCGATCCCCGGACGCACCCCGCCCTCCGGTTCAATTACCTGTCGACGGATCAGGATCGGCAGGAATGGGTCGAAGCGATCCACGTCGCGCGAACGATCCTCTCGCAACCGGCGTTCGGGCCCTTCGACGGCGGTGAGCTTTCCCCCGGGCCGCAAGTGGAGACCGACGAGCAGGTGCTGGATTGGGTTCGTCGAGAGGGCGAGACCGCCCTCCACCCGTCGTGCACCTGCCGGATGGGGACGGATGACCTCTCCGTGGTGGACCCCCGAACGATGAAGGTGCGCGGGCTGGAGGGTTTGCGCGTGGTGGACGCGTCGGCGATGCCGTACGTCACGAACGGCAACATCTACGCCCCCGTGATGATGCTGGCGGAGAAGGCGGCGGACCTGATCGCGGAAAACACGCCGCTCGACGCGGAGAAGGTCGAGTTCTACCGGCACCAGCACTGAACGACGTGCGTAGGAACCGAAGACGGTCAACCGAGACCGAGGAGGAGCAGGCCCCCGACCACGAGGACCACACCGGCGAGCTGATTCGCGACGAGCCGTTCCTTGAAGACGATCACCGAGAGGGTCACGGCGATCAGAGGGAAGACGGCGCTCGCGGCGAGCACGATCGAGTTGAGGCCGCGCTCCGAACCGACCGAGAACATCACGACCCCGAGGATGTCGCCGGCGCCGGCCAGGAGCGCGATCCACAGACCGAAGCCCGGGCGCACCCGTGACAACTCCTGGCGGAACACGAACAGGAGGGGCAGGAAGAACACCATCTGCGCGACCCTGGATCCCCAGAGGCCCGGGATCCAGCCCGCTCGATCTGAGATCCAGCCGAGGAGGAACCCCGCGATCCCGAAGCCGATCGCCGCCGCCACGGACCACGGCAGTCCGGGAAGACGGTTCTCGATGCCCTGGCGCAACTTCTCGAGATCCGTGGACACGAGCGCCACGCCGATGACCGCGACCGCTGCGCCGATGAGCGCGAGCCCGCTCGGGCGCTCACCGAGGATCAGGACGGCGAGCGCCACGCCGACCAGCGCGTAGCCGGCCCCGATCGGCGAGACGACCGCGACCGGCCCCAGCTCGAGCGCCTTGTAGTGGGTCGTGTAGGCGAACGCCGCCGCCGCGCCGTTCAACACGAGGAGCCAGGCGTTGGCACGGAGTGGTTCGAGGGACTCGCCGGTGGCGACGAGCACCGCAGTCATGAACAAGGCCGACAGGAGCTGGCCCGAGATCACCGCGCTGATCGCACCGATCCGACGTCCCGCGAGCGCGCCGAAGAAGTCGGCGAGACCCCACCCCAGGGCGGCGAAGAGCCCGAAGACCATCAGGCGCCGCGGAACCGGGCGTCACGCCATGCGATCGCAGCCTTGAGTCCTTGCTCCATCGTGATGCGGCGGAACTCGTCGCGTGCGGGAAGATTCGCCGTCTCGATCATCACGTCCAGCTCGGTGTTCGCGGCCATCGCCTCGCGGAACCCCGCCACGTCCCACACCCGGTTCACGGCGCGCTTGGTCGCCTGCACCACGAAGGGCTCGTTCTTCGCGATCGACTCCGCGAGCCGGAGCGTCGCGTCGTCCAGCTCGCCCCGGGGGACCACTCGGTTGACGAGCCCGAGGCGCAGAGCCTCTTCGGCCGTGACGCGATCCTCACCCGTGAAGAGCAGCTCCTTCGCCGCGCGAACGCCCACCACCCACGGCAGGAGCATCGAGACGACCCCCGAGCCGAACCGCACGTCGACGTACCCGAAGATCGCGTCATCGGCAGCCACCGCGAGGTCACAGGCGAGCATCAGGTCGGTGCCGCCGGCGAGGCAGTAGGAGTGCACGGAGGCGATGATCGGCTTCGGGTGATCGAGGAACTTCATCATCTCCTCGGTCGAATGCGTGAGGTCCTCGTGCCAGCGGCCGGCGTCCTGGATGCCTCCGGTCGCGTCCTCGTTCAGGTCGTACCCCGCGCTGAAAGCTCTTCCCTCGCCCCTGAGGATCAAGACGCGGACGTCGTCGTCGGCTGCGGCCTCGTCGAGCGCGAGCGACATCGCGCCGACCAGCTCCTGGTTGAGGGCGTTCAGCGACCCAGGGCGGTTCATCGTGAGGCGTCGAACCGGGCCGACGTCCTCGACCTGCAAGACCCCTTCGCTCATCATCTCCCTCCGGCAGATCGCGCGGATGCTAGCGGAGACTCGGCTCCGGGGCCTCGCGAAGACCGCTCCTCACGCGTGCGACCGGCCCGTTCCCAGCCGGGGCAACCCTTCAAGCTCGTTCGCTCGTATCCCCCCTCGGAGGAGGGTTCCAGCCGGCGCTGCCTTGCGTGTTCCCCGGCGACTGGGATAGCCTCCTGAACCGGCGTTCAATACCAGCCCCAGAGTGAGGAGGGTGTCATGGTCTTCCACCCGCGCGATCCCGCCCATCGGAACGTGTCGAGGCGCGATTTCCTCCGGAGATCGCTCGCGGCGGGGGTAGCGCTGCCCACCTCGGCGGCGATCCTGGCCGCCTGCGGCGACGACGGCGGGACGAACCCCCCGACCGAGGGCGAGGACATCACCCCGCGCTTCGGCACGCTGGACAACCCCGTCGAGCTGCAGACCTACGAGGACAACCCGCCGATCGACTCCAACCTCGAGCCCGAGGCAGGCCCGCTCGTCATCTACAACTGGGAGCAGTACATCTGGAAGCGCGTTCTGAAGGACTTCGGCAAGAAGTACAACGTCGAGGTCAAGTACGAGACGTTCTACAACATGGAGCAGGCTATCCAGAAGTTCCAGACGGGTGAGGTCGAGGTCGACGTCTTCTTCCCCACGATCGACTACATCCCCAAGCTGGTGGCGGCCAAGCTGATCCAGCCTCTGAACCAG
>Ga0299913_10006361_pt1 | contig 10226 bp, 4 predicted proteins | sample RVTome_9_FD_201360 | JGI IMG/M metagenome (GOLD analysis project Ga0299913, IMG submission 201360) | Soil microbial communities from uranium-contaminated site in the Upper Colorado River Basin, Wyoming, United States - RVT155D38 (version 2) ... | reverse complement strand
CGAGGAGATGGGCGGCGGCGTGCTCGACCCCGACGAGCAGGCCGCAAAGGAAGCGGCGCGACTGCCGAAGTCGGACGACCTGCGTCCCGGCCACTGCCGTGAGAACCCTGTGCTCGCGAGTTTCGTGTCGCGCGCGCGTCTGAACGGGGAAGGATCGGAAAAGACCACCAACCACATCGTCATCGACCTGTCGGAGTCCGGCCTCGATTACAACGTGGGCGACAGCCTCGGCGTCTACGTCGCCAACGACCCGGCGCTGGCGGACGCCATCATCGAGCAAATCGCCGCGCCGTCCGACTTCCCGGTCTTGGACAAGACGCTGCGCGAGGTCTTGATCGACGACACGGCCTTGTCGCCCGCGCCCGACGCGCTGTTCGAGCTGATCTCCTATCTCACCGGCGGCGAGCGGCGGAAGAAAGCCAAAGCGCTCGCCAAGGGCGAGGACCCTGACGGCGATGCCGAGACGCTGGACGTGCTGGCGGCGCTTCAGAAGTTTCCCGGCATTCACCCGGATCCAGAGGCCTTCATCGAGGCGCTCGAGCCGCTCCAGCCGCGGCTCTACTCGATCTCCTCCTCGCCGAAGGCGGAGCCGGGGCGCGTGTGCCTCACGGTCGACGCCGTGCGCTACACGATCGAAGGCCGTTTGCGCGAAGGCGTCGCCTCGACCTTCCTCGACGCCCGCGTCGCGCCGGGGGAGATGCTCAAGGTCTATGTGCAGAAGGCGCACGGCTTCGCGCTGCCGGAGGACGGCGCCACGCCCATCATCATGGTCGGCCCCGGCACGGGCATCGCGCCCTTCCGCGCCTTCCTCCAGGAGCGGCTCGCCACCAAGGCTCCGGGCGACGCTTGGCTCTTCTTCGGCCATCAGCGGAGCGGATGCGACTTCTTCTATCGGGAGGAGCTCGAGGGCTTTGAGAGCGCGGGCGTTTTGAGCCGTCTTTCGCTCGCCTGGTCCCGCGACAGCGACAACAAAGTCTATGTACAGGACAAGATGCGCGAGGACGCCGGCGAGCTCTTCGCCTGGCTCGAGCGCGGCGCGCATTTCTATGTGTGCGGCGACGCCCAGCGCATGGCGAAGGACGTCGATACGGCGCTCGTCGAGATCGTCGCGGGCGCCGGCAACAGGTCCCGGGACGACGCGCGCGCCTATGTGGACGCGCTGCGGAGCTCCGGGCGCTACCAGCTCGATGTCTACTGAGGCGCGGCACATGGAACTGTCCCTCACCGTCCCGCCAGTCCACACCACATGTCCTTATTGCGGTGTCGGCTGCGGCGTGCTGGTGAGCCCGGACGGCGAAGGCGGAACGAGGATTGCGGGTGACCCGGACCACCCTGCCAATTTCGGCAGGCTGTGCTCCAAGGGCTCTGCGCTCGCCGAGACGCTGAGCTTCGAGGGGCGCCTCTTGCATCCGATGATGCGTGACGCCGGCGGCGCTCTGGCGCAGACAACGTGGAATGCTGCGCTCGACCGCGTGGCGCGGGGCTTACGCGGCACGCTCGACCGCCACGGCCCCGGATCGATCGCCTTCTATGTCTCCGGCCAGCTGCTCACGGAGGACTATTACGTCGCCAACAAGCTGATGAAGGGATTTCTCGGCTCGGCGAATATCGACACCAATTCGCGGCTCTGCATGGCGTCGTCGGTCGCCGGCCACCGGCGCGCCTTCGGCGCCGACATCGTCCCGGGCTGCTACGAGGATCTCGACCAGGCCGATCTCATCGTGCTTGTCGGCTCGAACGCCGCGTGGTGCCACCCGGTGCTGCATCAGCGCATGGTCAAGAACAAGCGCGAGCGCGGCGCGCGCATCGTCATCGTCGATCCAAGGTGCACGGCGACGGCACAAGATGCCGACCTCGTGCTGCAGATCGCTCCGGGCACCGACGGCGTGTTGTTTTCCGGGCTGCTTTCGCATCTTGCCGAAAGCAAGGCGCTCGATCGCGGCTTCGTTCGGAATTGCACGACTGGTTTCGACGCGGCGCTCGCCCGCGCGCGCGAGATCGCGCCCGACCCTCAGAGGATCGCCGAGTCCTGCGGGGTTGCGCGCGAGGATGTGGCCACCTTCTTCGACTGGTTCGGTATCACGGAGAAGGTGGTCACCCTCTATTCGCAAGGCGTGAACCAGTCGGCGCAAGGGACCGACAAGGTCAACGCCATCATCAACTGTCATCTCGCCACGGGGCGGATCGGGCAACTCGGCGCCGGCCCGTTCTCGCTAACCGGACAGCCCAATGCCATGGGCGGGCGCGAAGTCGGCGGTCTCGCCAATCAGCTTGCCGCGCATATGGACTTCGACGCGAAGAGCGTGGATCGCGTGCGCCGTTTCTGGAACGCGCCCGCCATGGCCGAGTCGCCCGGGCTCAAGACCATGGACCTGTTCGAGGCCGTCGAGGCGGGACGCATCAAGGCGCTGTGGGTGATGGCGACCAACCCGGCCGTCAGCCTGCCGCGCGCCGATGCCATGCGCGACGTGCTCGGTAAGCTCGACCTCTTCGTCGTGTCCGAGGTGGTCGCCGCCAACGACACGATCGCCGGCAAGCCACACGTGCTTCTGCCGGCCGCGGCCTGGGGCGAGAAAAACGGAACGGTCACCAACTCGGAGCGGCGCATCTCGCGGCAGCACGCGTTCCTCGTGCCGCCGGGCGATTCGATGCCCGACTGGTGGATGGTGTGCGAGGTCGCCAAGCGTCTCGGCTTCGGCAAGGCCTTCGCGTTCCGTTACGCAAGCGAGATCTTCTCTGAGCATGCGCGCCTCTCGGCGTTCGAGAATGACGGCACGCGCGGCTTCGACCTGGGAGGATTGAGCGACCTTTCGCCGCTCGCCTATAACGAGCTCGCGCCGGTGCAGTGGCCCGTCCCCGAGGGTCAGAGCGGCGGCCGAAACCGGCTCTTCGCAAACGGCAAGTTCTTAACGCCGGAGTCGCGCGCCCGTTTCGTGGCGATTGAGCCGCCGGCGCTCGCCGAAGTCCAGGCTGAGCCCTATCCCTTCCTGCTCAACACCGGCCGCGTACGCGATCACTGGCACACCATGACGCGCACGGGGAAATCGCCCCGCCTCAGCGGCCATATCGACGAGCCGTTCGTCGAGGTTGCGCTCACGGATGCCGCGGCCTGCGGCCTTGAGGATAACGGTTTTGCGCGCGTCACCTCGGCGCATGGCAGCGCGGTCCTGCGGGTCAAGGTCAGCGACGGTCAGCGGCAAGGCGAGCTCTTCGCGCCGATCCATTGGAGCGCGGAGACCGCATCCAACGCGCGGCTCGGCGCGTTGGTCCACCCCATGCGCGATCCGCATTCCGGCCAGCCGGATATGAAGGCCACGCCCGTGGCGATCGCGCCCGTGACCTTCGGCGCGCACGGCTTCCTACTCTCCCGCACGCCGATCGTCCTGCCCGAAGATTTCTGGTGGGCGCGCGCCGCAGTCTACGGCGGCACGCTCACGCGCTTTGCCATGAACGTGCCGGAGCAGGACTGGGAGGCGTTCGGACAGCGTCTGCTGAACGCCGAAGGCCCCGTCATCGAGCTTCACGACACGACGCGGCGGACCTATCGCGCCGCCACGGTCAACCACGAGCGCCTGAGCGCGTGCCTCTATCTCGCTGCCGGCGACCACAAGCTGCCCGGCCTCGACTGGCTCAAGAAGCAGCTCAGTGCGCCGCGCCTCGATCCGCGCGCGCGAACGGCGCTGCTCGCGGGGCGGGCGCCCGACGGCATGGCCGATACGGGGCCGGTGATCTGCGCCTGTTTCGGCGTCGGGCTGGTGGCGATCCAGGACCTCATTGCCGAAGGCAAGGCCGTCTCCGTCGAGGCGGTCGGACACTATCTCAAGGCCGGCACGAATTGCGGATCGTGCCAGCCCGAGATCAAGAAACTCATGACGACAACAAAGGGGGGACGCGTCCTTGCGAGCGCAGAAATGTAGCGCCGTCGCGGCCGAACGGAAACGGTTCACCGCATGGCTTTCACACCACAACGACAAAACACTGGGTGGCTTGCATGTTCGGTTCAGACTCGCGGGGACTTTCTATTACGGCACGGCGTGGTGTTGCCGGGCTGTCCTTGATTTTTGCGCTTGGCGCCTGCGGCGCTTCGGCGCTCGCCCAAAGCGCCTATTACGATCCGCAGCAAGGCGCCCCGACGCGGTACCAGCCGCCGCATGAGGGCATCCTCAACGGCAAGTTCTGGACCGACACCCGCTACCGCTTCGAATATGTGGATCAGGCGAACCTGCCAAAGGACGCCAAGGCTTCGACCATCCGCAACAAGACCGGCGTCGAGTCAGGTTTCTTCCACGGCTTCCGCGCCGGCGTCGAAGGTGAGTTCGTGATCAATGTCGGCCCTGACACTTTCAACAACACGATCAACGGCGAAACGGAGTACCCGATCGTCGCCGACGTGGAATCGGTCGAGGTCGATCAGGCTTATCTGGAGTCCCACAATATTCCCGGCGTGGCGCTGCTCGGCGGACGCTATCTCGAAAATCTCGATAATCTCCGCTATGTCGGCTCCGTCGCCTGGCGCCAGAACGACCAGACCTTCGACGGCGCCAAGGCGACCATCACCGCCTATCCCGGCGCGACGTTCCTCTATGCCTATATCGGCAACGTCAACCGCATCTTCAGCGACGAGTCTCCGGTCGGTAACATCAACTCGAACGTCCATCTCATGCATGTGGAGAGCAAGGAGCTCTCCTTCGGCAAGCTCACCGGCTACACCTATCTGATGGACCTCTACGACCTCGATCGGTTCTCCAACGCAAGCTATGGCGGCTTCCTCAAGGGCAAGCGGCCCGTTGGCGACACGCTCACCTATCACTACCGCCTGGAATACGCCCATCAGACGAGCTACGCCCATGCGCCGGTCGATTACGACGCGGACTATGTGCGGGTGGAGCAGGGGTTGTCCCGAGGCGCGCTGACGGGAACGCTCATCTACGAGCTGCTCGGCAGCGACGACGGCTTTGCCGCTTTCCAGACGCCGCTCGCCACCGGGCATATCTTCAACGGCTTCGCCGACGTGTTCCTGGTGATCCCGCCCACCGGGCTGCAGGATTTCTACGGCGAGCTCAAATATAAGGTGCCGGCCGACGCGGGCGGGCCGTTCAGCTATTTCGGCGGATTGCTGCTGATCGCCCAATATCACGAGTTCCAGTCGGCGGTGCAGGACCTCAATTACGGCTCGGAATTCGACGTCTACGCGTACCTGCCGCTGAAGCGCGGCTTCTACGCCGAGGCGAAATACGCAAACTACCAGGCGGACGACTTCTTCACTGACGTGCAGAAGGTCATCTTCGGCCTCGGCTATCAATATTGAGGGGGTCCCGCGGCGCCGTTTTCCGCGGCCCAAGCCAATTGACAGCGGGGGGTCGGCCCCCCTTAAGTGGTTGCTCGCCATGCATCTCCTGCAAACCAGCACCACGAGCATTGACGACGTCGTCGAGCCGGTTGATCTCGGCCAGACGCCTGGCGACATCGTGGTGTTGTCGTTTGCCGACAGCGACCTCGCCGGGCTCGCCGCCGCCTACGCCACGGAAAAGGACGACTTGCCGCGCGTGCGGCTCGCCCATCTGCGCGATCTCCGCCACCCGCTGTCCATCGATCTCTGGGCCGACACGGTGGCAAGCCACGCCAAGGTCGTCGTCGTGCGGCTGCTCGGCGGCCTCGACTGGTGGCGCTACGGCATCGAGACGCTGTCGGCGCTGGCGCGGGAGCATGGCATCGCGCTCGCCGTTCTGCCCGGCGAGGACCGCGACGATGCGCGGCTCGACGACGCTTCGACGCTGCCGCCCGAAGAGCTGAAAGCACTGCTCGCCTATTTCCGCGAAGGCGGCCGCGACAATCTGAAGGCGCTGCTTCGACGTCTTGCTCACCACGCAGGCGTTTCACTTGCCGCGCCCGCGCCGCAGGAGCTGCCGCGCATGGCGGGCTACACGCCTGGCGAGGGGGCCGTGCTGATCGCGCGGCTGAAAGCGAGCCTTGCGCCCGGACGGCCCGTCATTCCCATTCTGTTCTACCGCGCGGGCCTGCTCGCCGCCGATACCGCGCCCATCGATGACCTGTGCGAAGCGCTCGTCGCGCGCGGGCTTGCGCCGGCGCCGATCTTCGTGCCGAGCCTCAAGGACAAGGAGGCGGCCGCCTTCGTGCGCGACGCGCTGGCGGACTTGTTGCCCGCGGCAATCGTCACCACCACGGCCTTTGCCGCCAATGACGGCACGTCCTCGCCGTTCGACGGGGTCGAGGCGCCGCTGCTGCAAGCCATCATCGCCACCACGCGGCGCGAAGCCTGGGCGGAGAATCCGCGCGGCCTCGGACCCGCCGATCTCGCCATGCATGTGGTGCTGCCAGAGCTCGACGGCCGCGTGCTGACCGGCGCGCTCGCCTTCAAGGATGCGTTGCCGAAGGACGAGGCGCTCGGCTTCACCGCCTTTGCCAGCCGTCCCGAGCCCGACCGCATCGCCGCCGTCGCCGACCGGGTCGCAAGCCTCGTGCGGCTGCAACGGACGCCGCGCGCGGAACGCCGCATCGCCACGGTCCTGCCCGACTATCCCGGGGCAGGGGGGCGCACCGGCTATGCCGTCGGCCTCGACGTGCCCGCGAGCGTGCTCGCGTTTCTCGCTGACCTCGCTGACGTGGGGTACATGATCGCGGACGTTCCGGATACGCCATCCGCTCTGCTCGATGCGCTTGAACGCGGTGCGGAGGCGCCATCGCTACTGCTCGCCGGCTACACGAGGCTGCTCGGCGAACTCCCTTCAGAGATCGCCCTGGAGATCGACGCGGCCTGGGGCAGTCCCGAGAACGACCCCGATTTCCGCGACGGCGCCTTCCACTTCCGCGCCGCGCGCTTCGGCAACGTCACCGTGGTGCTGCCGCCGGACCGCGGCAATGTGCACGACCGCCGCGCCGACTATCACAACCCGACACTGCCGCCGCGCCATGCGCTGCTCGCTTTCGGTCTGTGGCTGCAACACGAGATCCGCGCGCATGCGCTTCTCTATCTCGGCGCGCATGGCACGTTGGAATGGCTGCCTGGCAAAGCCGTGGCGCTCGGCGGACGCTGCTTCCCCGAGGCGGTCGTCGGCGCCTTGCCGGTCATCTATCCCTTCATCGTGTCGAATCCCGGCGAAGCGGCTCAGGCCAAGCGGCGCATCGCCGCCGTCACCATCGGCCATCTGCCGCCGCCGCTCACGGGCACCGAAATGTCCGGTGCGGCGCTTGAGCTCGAGCACCTGGTCGACGAATACGCCATCGCCGACGGGCTCGACCGCAGACGGCGCGAGCGGCTCGCGCGGCTCATCGTCGACAAGGCGGAAGGGTCGGGGCTGGCGCGCGAGGCGGGCGTCGATCAAGGCGAGGACGGTCAGGACGCGCTCCGCAAGATCGACGCCTGGCTCTGCGATTTGAAAGACCTTGCCGTCAAGGACGGGTTGCACATCTTCGGCCGCGTGCCGCACACCGACGATCCGGCCTGGCAGGCTTGCGGGCGCGCCGAACGCGACGCGTTGCTCGCCGCACTCGACGGCAAGCGGGTCGCGCCGGGGCCTGCTGGCGCGCCGTCGCGCGGGCGCCGGGACGTGTTGCCCACGGGCCGCAATCTCTTCACCGCCGACCCGCGCATGCTGCCGACGCCGACCGCCATGGAGCTCGGGCGTCTCGCCGCCGACGAGGTGGTGCGCGCCTATATGCAGACGCATGGGGAGACCCCGCGCAGTCTCGTCATCGATCTATGGGGAAGCGCCACCTTGCGGACCGGCGGCGAGGAGATCGCGCAAGGTCTCGCGCTGATGGGCTGCCGCCCCACCTGGGATGCGGGCACCGCCCGCGTCACCGGCATGGAGGTGCTGCCGCCCGCGGCGATGGGCCGTCCGCGCGTGGACGTGACTTGGCGCATCTCGGGCTTGTTCCGCGACCTGTTCCCAGCGCAGATCGCGCTGATTGACGCCGCCGTCCGGTTGGTTGCCGCGCGCGAGGAGGACGACCACGACAACCCGCTCGCCGCGGCGCGCCGCGCGGCGGATGGCAAGGCGCCGCTCGCCCGCATTTTCGGCAACGCTCCCGGCGCCTATGGCGCTGGCGTGGAGGATCTGCTCGGCCGCGACGCGCCCGATGCGGAGATCGGCGCGGCCTATCTCGCCGCGACGTCTCATATATATGGCGGCGCGGAGGGTGAGGGGGCCGCGCGGCCCGGGGCCTTCGCCGACCGCGTGGCGCAAGCCGACCTCTTGCTGCACTTAAGCGACGACCCGAGCCGCGACCTGCTCGAAGGCGCGGAAGACGTGGCGCATGTGGGCGGCTTCGCGGCTGCCGCCAAATCGCTCGGCGCCGCGCCGGACCTCGTCATGCTCGACATCACCGATCCGCAGCGCCCGCGGGCACGGCCGCTCGATCAGGCGCTTGCCCGCATCGTGCGGGGCCGCGCCACCAGCCCGAAATTCATCGCTGGCATGATGCGCCACGGCGCGCGCGGTGCCGCCGAGCTCGCCGAGACCGTGGACCGGCTTGTGGACTTTGCCGAGACCACGGGCGCCGTGGAAAGCGCACTCTTCGACGCCGTGCATGAGGCCTATCTCGCCGACGAGACGGTGCGCGACTTTCTGCTGTCCGCGAACCCGGCCGCGGCGCGCGCCATCGCCGAGCGTTTGGAGGCGGCGCGGGCCAAGGGCCTGTGGCACCCGCGCCGCAACGACCTCGGCGCCGGTCTCGCCTTGCAAGTGGAGGCGGCGGAATGAGCGGCGCAATCCCTCGCGGTGCGTGCCCGCGCCTTGCAGCGCCCATGGAGACGGGCGATGGGCTTCTGGCGCGTCTCGTGCCGGCCGGGCCGATGGCGCTCGATGCCTTCGCCGCGCTTTGCGCTCAAGCCGGTATGCACGGCAACGGCATCATCGAAGTGAGCGCCCGCGGCAGTTTGCAGGTACGCGGGCTGACGCGCTCATCGGCGCCGCTCTTCGCCGCAGCGATCGAGGCGCTCGGCCTCGACCTGTGCGGGGACGTAGCTGTCATTGCGAGCTTTTTGCCGGACGATCCATCTGCCTTGATCGATGCGCAAAGCCTCGCCCGCGATCTGCGCCGCGACATCGCCGCAGCCGGTCTCGCCCTTGCGCCAAAAGTCTCTGTCGTTGTCGACGGTGGCGGCCATCTGCATCTCGATGCGGTCGACGCCGATCTGCGGCTGCGGGCCGCGCCGGGGCAGCGCGTGCTCGTGTCGCTTGGGGGCGATGGCGATACCGCCGCGCCGCTCGGGTCGGTCGCACCCGGCTCTGCCATCGCGCTCGTGCTGCGCCTTCTCGCGGTGATCGCCGCGCATGGACAAGAAGCTCGCGCGCGTGACGTGCTGGCGCGCAGCGGGCTTGACGCCTTCCGCGCCGCGGCAGGGCCGATTGCGGCGCCTGTGGCGCCGGCGATGCGGACGCATGCCGAGCCCATCGGCCTGCACAGGCTGAACGGCGACGCCTGCGCCATCGGCGTGGCGCTCGCCTTCGGCCAGGCGCAGGCCGAAGATTTGGCCGCCCTCGCCCACATCGCGCAAGCCAACGGCGCGCGCTGGATCGCGACCGCCCCGGGCCGCGCGCTCCTGCTCGGGCCGATCGGCGAACTCACCGGCTTCGTGCTGGCGACGGCGGCGGACACGCTCGGCCTTATCGTCGATGCGCGCGATGCGCGGCGCCGCGTCGTCGCCTGTGCCGGTGCGCCTGCTTGTGCCTCCGGCCTCATCCCCGCGCGGGCGCTTGCCGCGGAGATCGCCGGCGTGCTGCCGCCCTCGCAAGACGGTGTTGCGGTGCACGTCTCGGGCTGTGCCAAAGGCTGCGCCCATCCTGCCGCAGCACCCCTCACCGTGGTCGGCACCGAGCAGGGCTGCGGCATCGTCCGCGGCGGCACGGCGCGTTCACGGCCGGCGGCCTGCGTACGGGTTCAAGACCTCGTCGACGCGTTGATGCGCGCGCGCTTGCGCGAACCGGTCTCCGTCTGAGGGACTATTGTAGGCGCGGAAGCTTCTTCAGGAGATTGGGGTCGACCTGCTGGGGCTCGACCGTTGTCGGCGGCGTCGATTGCAGCTGCGGGACCTTCTTCTCGCAGATATAGGCATTGTCGCCGACCTTTTTCAGCTCGGTGCCCTTCGGACAGTAGCACTTACCACGAGAGATCTTGCCACCCTTGCAGGTGAGCGGAGGCGGCGGTTCCTCGCACACATATTCGTTCTTTCCGGTCTGCTTGCGCGTAGTGCCCTTGGGGCA
>Ga0299913_10006360_pt1 | contig 10226 bp, 12 predicted proteins | sample RVTome_9_FD_201360 | JGI IMG/M metagenome (GOLD analysis project Ga0299913, IMG submission 201360) | Soil microbial communities from uranium-contaminated site in the Upper Colorado River Basin, Wyoming, United States - RVT155D38 (version 2) ... | reverse complement strand
TCGGCGCCCCTCGGCGACAAGGTCGACATCGCATCGATCCAGATCGACGGGACGCCGATCTCGGCGCTCGCGTCCTACCGCGTCGCGATGAACAACTTCCTCGCGACGGGCGGCGACGTCTTCCCGACGTTCACCGCCTGCACGGACTCGCTCGGCGGTGAGATCGACCTCGACGCGCTCGTGCGCTACTTCGAGACGAGCTCGCCGATCGGTCCGGGCCCGCAGAACCGCATCACGCTCATTCCGTAACGAACCGCGGGTGGGGGGCGGCTGCGGCCGCCCCCCACCCGCTCTCTGTAGCGTCGGGGGGTGCAGACCTCCCGCATCCGCGACGGCGTCCGGGCGGCGCTGCCCCTGGCGCTCGCGCCGCTCCTCTTCGGCGCCTCGTTCGGCCTGCTCGCCGTCGAGGCCGAGCTCGGGCGGGTCGGCGCGGTGGTCATGTCGGCGACCACGTTCGCGGGCTCGGCGCAGTTCGCCGCCGCCTCGATCCTGGAGTCCGGCGGGGGCGTCGCCGCGGCGATCGTCGCGGCAGTGCTCCTGAACGCGCGCTACGTCCCGCTCAGCCTCGCCGTCGCGTCGATCTTCCCCGGCTCGCGCGGGCGGCGGTTCCGTGACGCGCAGCTGATCGTGGACGAGTCCTGGGCCCTCTCCGGCCGCACGGGCCGCTTCGACTACGGCGTGCTCGCGGGCGCGGGGCTGCTGCTCTACGTGACCTGGGTCGGCGGTACCGCGCTCGGGACGGTGGTCGGCGACCTGCTCGACCCGAGGGCGATCGGCCTCGACGCCGCGTTCCCCGCGCTCTTCCTCGCGCTCCTCGCGCCGTACCTGGGCAGCCGGCGCGCGCTCGCGACCGCCGCGGTGGCCGCCGCGATCACGCTCGTGCTGCTGCCGCTCGCCCCGGCCGGCGTGCCGATCGTCGCCGCCGCCCTCGCCGCGCTGATCGGGCTCCGGCGGTGACCTGGCTCGTGATCGGCGCCGTCGGCGCGGTGACGATGGCCTTCAAGGCATCCGGCCCGGTCCTCCTCGGCCGGCGTGCGCTGCCACCCCGGGTCACCGCGGTCGTCGAGGTGCTGGCCCCCGCGATGCTCGCCGCCCTCGTGGTCACGCAGACGGTCGGCGGGGACCGTGCGCTCGTGCTCGACGAACGCCTCGTCGGGGTCGCGGCCGGGGGCGTCGCCGTCTGGCTGCGCGCGCCGCTTCTGGCCGTGATGGGCGTCGCGGCCGCGACGGCGGCGCTCGTCCGCCTCCTCTAGCGCTGAGGCAGGAGAAACGCCGCGGCTGCGGTCGCGTGCGCGAGCACAGAGAGGCCCGCGACGATCTTCAGTGTTCTGTTCACCAGCGTGAAAACGACACTGGAACGACGCCGGATACGGCCGCTCACCGCGCCTTCGCCGCCGCGGTGACGGCCGCATTCAGCTCGTCGTGCGAAAAGGGCTTGTAGACCAGCCCGGCCGCGCCGAGCCGGACGGCGTTCGACGTCCGCTCCGGCTCCTGCGAGCCTCCCGTCATCAGCACGACCGGCAGGTCGGGCCGCCGGGCGCGCACCTCGTCGAGCAGCTCGACCCCGGTCATCCCGGGCATGACGACGTCGGTGACGAGGAGGTCGAACTGCTCGTGCTCGAGCAACTCCAGCGCGAGCCGCGCCGACGCGACTCCCTGCGGCGAGTGCCCGCCGCGGCGCAGGATCTCGACGGTCAGGTCGCGGACCACGGGCTCGTCGTCCACGACCAGGATCCTCACAAGAGCACCTGGCCCCCGCCAGTTGCCCTGATCCCGTCCGCGGACACCACCAGCTCGATCGCTGCGCCCTCGTCGACCCGCTCGAGCGCGTCCAGCAGCAGCTCGACGAGCTGCCGCCGCAAGTCGCCCGGGGCCGCGACGACGAGGACGTCCCCGCTCGCCGTCAGCGCCCGGTCGTGGATCGGCATCACGCGCGCGACGAGCGCGATCGCGTCCGACGCCGCCTCGCCGACCGAGACCTCGGCGGGCGGGTCCCCCTGCAAGCGGATGAAGGCCTGCAGCGCCTTCACGATCTCGGCGATCTCCGCGGCCGTGCGCTGCGCGAGCGCGATCCGGTCGTGCAGCCTGGAGCCGGGCTCCGCGTCGCCGGCTGCGAGCTCCGTCGAGCCGACGAGCGCGACGAGCGGGTTCGCGATCTCGTGCAGCGCGCCGCGCGTGAGCCGGCCGAGCGTCGCCAGGGCCCGCGACTCGTCGTCGCCAAACGTCATCGGCACTATGATCCTCTCGCGGCTCGCCGCATCCCTATGGCCCTCGTCACCCGCTTGCCCAAGCTGATCCTATTCGCCCGTGGCTGACCGGGTCGCGATCACGTGCCTCGTCGCCGACGACCACCCGGCAGTCGTCGAGGCGGTGGCCGACGTCCTCGAGGAGCACGGGATCGAGGTCGCCGGCCGCGCCCGGGACGGCGGCGACGCGGTCGAGCAGATCGAGCTGCGCAAGCCCGACGTCGCGATCCTCGACCTCCGCATGCCCGGCCTCTCCGGGATCGAGGTCGCGCGGGAGGTCGGCCGGAGCGTCCCGGACACCGCCGTGATCCTCTACACCGCTTTCGGCGATCGCGCGCTCCTGACCGAGGCGCTCGACGCGGGCGCACGCGGCTTCGTCCTCAAGGAGGCGCCGCTCGCGGAGGTCGTCCGCGCAGTGGAGCTCGTCGCGTCGGGCCGCACCTACGTCGACCCCGTCCTCGCCGGCGTGCTCTCCAGCTCCGCGGCGACGGAGAAGATCAAGGGACTCACGCACCGCGAGCGCGACGTCTTGCGCCTGCTCGCCGACGGCATGTCGAACGAGGAGATCGGCAAGGTGCTGTTCATCTCCCACGAGACCGTCCGCACGCATGTGCGCAAGGCGATGGCGAAGCTCGACGCGGACACGCGCACGCAGGCGGTCGCGACCGCGCTGCGCCAGTCGCTGATCGCCTAGCGCCGCTGCTTCAGCGAGCTCGGCGCGCCGACGAGCGCGGAGAGCAGCAGGCGGAACTGGAGGGCCGGCATCGCCGCGGACTCGTCCGCGGAGGACTCCGGCCGGTACGAGTTCTCCTTCACGGGCCAGTAGGCCCAGGCGATCATCGACGCGAAGCGCTCGCACCCGTTGGCGGTGTGGCCGAGCCCGGGGAGCTCGTAGCACCAGGCTGCGCCGCCGAGCCGCTGCTGGAGCAGCGCGCGGCGCTCCGGGTCGAGGACGAAGAAGTCGACCTGGTGCGCGTACTCGTCCATCACGGTCGCCCAGGCGAAGCGGCCGGCGGCGAGAAGGCCGCGGTCGAGCCAGACGTGGCCGGGCGTAGCGTGCGAGGTGCCGTACGGGCCGACGTGGATCGTCACCTGCTGCGGCACGATGCCCCAGTCGAAGGAGCTCGCGTTCAGCGCCGCGCGGACGGTGGAGCGCTCGGCGGGGGTCGCGTTCTCGAAGACGTAGTCTCCGCCCGCCGCGAGGGCGGACGCGGGGAGGACGAGGGCGGCGGCGACGGTGGCTGCGAGGCGACGGAGCATCTGCTCATGTCGTCGTCAGGGGCCGCGGCCGCATGCATCCACGCTCCGGCGCTCCCGGCTCGCCGATCCGGCGCGCGTACCGTCACCCGAATCGGGGACGGTCAGCCGGGCGGGCGGAGCGCCGCGAAGGGATCGGTGATCTCCAGCCGGCGTGCGCGAAAGCGGTAGACCTCGGCCGGGCGGCCGCCCGAGCGGCCCGGCTCGCGGCGCGCCCCCGTGGTTTCGAGCACGTTGCGGCGGAGGAGCACGCGCTTCAGGTTCGTCGCCGAGAGGTCGTGGCCGAGCGCGGCGGCGTAGAGGTCGCGCAGCTCGGAGAGCGTGAACGTCGGCGGGGCGAGGGCGAAGCCGGCGTTGGTGTAGGACAGCTTCCCTCGCAGGCGCTCGCGTCCCGCGAGCACGATCTCCCCGTGGTCGAACGCGAGCGGAGGCAGCTCGTCGACCGGGTGCCAGGCGGTGTCCGGCGGGAGCTTCGGGTCGACGTCGGCCGGCACGAGGCCGAGGAAGGCGGTCGCGAGCTCCCGCCGCATCGGGCTGCGGGCGGGGTCGCTCCAGCTGCCCAGCTGCTCGAGGTGCGCGACCTCGCGGACGTCGACCTTGGCCGCGAGGTGGCGGCGGATCGAGCCCTCGAGCGTCTCGGCCTCGCCGAGCACCCCGCCCGGCAGCGCCCACGAGCCCGCGTACGGCTCGCGTGCGCGCTCCCAGAGCAGCGCCTGCAGCCGCCTCTCCCGCACCTGGAGGACGACCGCGAGCACGACCTGCACGGCGGCTGTGGTAGGATCGTCCAGAGGTTTCAGCCTCACAGTCGAAAACCTTACCTGAAAGGCCGGCCGATGCCCCGCACAGCAGCTTTCGCACTCCTCCTCACGCTCGCGGCGCTCGCGGGCTGCGGCGGCTCCGACGACGAGACCGCCACGCCGACGACCGCGCCGCCGGCCGAGGAGGCGATCCGGGTCGGCCTGATCGTCGACCAGGGCCAGCTCGACGACAACGGCTTCAACGAGCTCGCCTTCCGGGGCCTGACGCGCGCGGAGGAGGAGCTCGGGGTCGAGGGCCGCGTGCTCGAGTCCGCGTCGGCCGCCGACTACATCCCGAACATGACCTCGCTCGCGCGGCAGGGATACGACCTCGTGATCGGCGTCGGCTTCGCCCAGGGCGACGCGATCGGCAAGGTCGCGCAGAGCTTCCCGGACGTCCGCTTCGCGATCATCGACGTCGACCAGTCGTTCGTCCCCGGCACCCCGGCAAACGTGCAGGGCCTGCTCTTCAGGGAGGAGGAGGTCGGCTACCTCGTCGGCTACCTGGCCGGCCTCGAGGAGAAGCGCCGCGAGGGCAAGGACGTGATCAGCGCAGTCGGCGGGATGAAGGAACCGCCCGTGGACCGCTTCATCGCCGGCTATTTCGCGGGCGCGGAGGCCGCGGCGCCCGGGATCACGACGATGCTCGACTACTCGCAGGACTGGGACGACCAGGCGAAGTGCAAGGAGCTCGCCCTGAACCAGATCGCCCGTGGCTCGAACGTGATCTTCCAGGTCGCGGGCGGCTGCGGGCTCGGCGCCCTCGGCGCCGCCGGGGAGCGCGACCGCTGGGGTATCGGCGTCGACGCCGACCAGTCCTCGCTCGGCGACCACATCCTCACGAGCGCGCAGAAGGGCGTCGACGCGGCGGTCTTCCTCTCGATCAAGGCGGTCCAGGAGGGCGCCTGGGAGGGCGGCGGCAACGCGACGTTCGGCCTCAGGGAGGAGGGGGTCGGCCTCGGCACCGTCAGCCCGGAGGTGCCGCAGGAGGACGTCGACGCGGTCGCGGCGATCGAGGAGCAGATCGCGAGCGGCGAGCTCACCGGCATCCCGACCGAGGTCGGTTAGCCTCTAGCCGCCCGCGATCGCGGCCACGATCAGCACCCGCGAGCGCTCGCCGACCGGCGTCTCGAGGTCGCGCTCGCGCTCGCCGTCGAGGTAGACGTGCACGAGGGGCCGCACCTCGCCCCGCTCGTCGAGCACGAGGTCGGCGACGGGGAGCGTGCGCAGCGCCTCGCCGACCGTCGCCGCGTCGACCTCGAACCGCTTCTGCCCGCCCGCCTGGCTCGCGAGCAGCCCCGGCAGCAGGACTACTGCCAAGCCGCGGCTTCGACGGAGAGGATCGGCGGCAGATGGCGCGCCGCCTCGACGACCTCGTCGTGGCGCAGCGCGTAGACGTGCCCGCTCTGGGCGCCGACGTACACCGCTTCGTCGTCGAAGCTCATCCCCTCGCGCAGGACGGCCGCCCACGCAGGCTCCTCGGCAACGATCAGCTCCCAGCTCGCGCCGGCGTCGTTCGTCCGGTAGATGCCGAGCCGGCCGTTCGACGTGACGCGGTTCTCCGCGCCCTCTTCGGGCACGACGAACGCCGTGTCGGGATCGGCGGGATCGAGCGCGAGCGCGAAGCCGAAGCCGGACGGAAGGCCGTTCTCGTCCAGCCGCTCCCAGCTCGCTCCGTGGTCGTCCGAGCGGTAGACGCCGCAGTGGTTCTGCTGCCAGAGCCGGCCCGGCCGCCCCGGGTGCGCAAGCACCTTGTGCACGCACTGGCCGACCTCCGGGAACCGGTTCTCGGGGAAGAAGCACGCCTCCGTGCCGGTGTTGGCCGGCTGCCAGCTCGCCCCGCCGTCCTCGGTGCGGAAGACGCCGGCGGCGGAGATGCCGATCCAGAGCCGCTCCGGGTCGGCGTCGTCGAGGGTGATCGAGTGCGTGATCAGCCCGCCCGCGCCGGGGCTCCACTGCTCGCGGGTCTCGTGCCCGAGCACCGCGTCGTTCACCTGCCAGCTCGCGCCGGAGTCGTCCGAGCGGAAGAGGACGCCGGGCTCGCCGCCGAGCCAGAGCGTGCGAGGCTGCGACGCGTGCCCGGGCTCGAGATGCCAGGTCGAGGCGAGCTTGAGCCCGCTCTCCTCCGGCAGGCCGAGACCCTCCGAGCGCTCCCACGTCTTGCCGCGGTCGGCAGAGCGCTGGACGGTGCCGCCGTACACCCAGCTGTTCGCGCACGCGTAGAGCGCGCCGTCGCGCGGGTCTGCGATGGCATGGTTGACCGACCAGCCGGGAAGGTGGGGGCCCTCGACCTCGAACGACCGCCGCTCGTCGTCGCCGTGGACGAGAAAGAGGCCCTTGCGCGTTCCTACGAGGAGAGTCACACCCATGCTTCGACCCTACCGAAGGAGCACGAGATGGCGAAACTGACCGACGAGCAGCGCGATTTCCTCGCCAATCCGTACGTCGGCACCGTGACGACGCTGCGGAGCGACGGCTCGCCGCACAACACCGTCGTCTGGGTCGACGTCGACGGCGACACGGTCCTGTTCAACACCGCGGAGGGGCGCGCGAAGCCGAGACACCTCCGCCGCGATCCGCGCGTCGCGTTGACCGTCGTCGACCCGCAGAACCCGTTCCGCTGGATCTCGGTCGGCGGCACCGCCGAGCTGACGCAGGACGGCGCCGCCGAGCACATCGACCGGCTCTCGAAGAAGTACACGGGGAAAGACGTGTACGCGAGGCACGATCCGGACCACCCCAGGCTGAAGGTGACGATCACCCCGGAGCGGGTCGACGCGACCGGCTTCGACGGCTGACTACTTGAAGTCTGCCAGGATCTCGGCGGCGGCCCGCTGCCCGGTCTCGACGGCCCCGTTCAGGTAGCCCTGGAAGTCGACGGACGTGTGCTCACCGGCGAAGTGGCAATCGCCCTGCCGCCGGCCCTCGATCCCCGCGAAGCGCTGGTACTGGCCCACCTTCCAGTAGGCGTACGAGCCCTTCGTCCAGCGGTAGCCGGTCCAGAAGTCGACCTCGGCCCTGCCGTTCCACGCTCTCGTCGCGCCGGGCAGGACCGGCTCGAGCTGCGCGAGGAACTGCCTGGCGCGCGTCGCCGGCGTGCCCGAGCCGAAGCTGGCGCCGATCTTGCCGCCCGTGTAGTCGACGAGGATCCCGCTTCTGCCCGGCTGGGCGCGCGTGACCTCCCACGTGTTCTGGTAGCCGGTGTCCGAGAACGTGTCGCCGTTCGCGCCCTGGTCACGCCAGAAGCGGCTCGTGAACTGGACGTGCAGCTTCGAGTTCGTGCCCATGCCCTGCTCGCGGATCGCCGTCAGCTTCAGCGGCTCGAAGCCGGCTCTGGAGATGTCGACCGACGAGCGCAGGATCGAGAAGGGGAGCGCAAGCACGACCTTGTCCGCGGTGACGGTCCTCGTTGCCGAGCCCTGCCGGAAGGTGAGCGTGAACGTGCCCGTGTCGTTGCGGCGCACGGCGACGAGCTCGGAGCCGGTCGTGATCTGCCCCGGCAGCCGCTCGGCGAGCCGGTCGGTGATCTGGTCGTTGCCGCCGGCGACGTGGTACTTCTCGTTCGACGGGCCGAAGACGCGGAACTGCCCCTGGCCCGAGTAGGCGAGCAGGTAGAGCAGGTTGAGCGCGCTCTGCTCGGAAGACTCGGCGCCGTACTCGATGTTGTAGGCGACGTCGAGCAGCTGCCCGATCCGCGACTCGATCCCGCCCTCGAACGTCTCCTCGATCCAGTCGACGATCGACATGTTGTCGAGCTCGCGGCCGCGCTCGGTCGAGATCTCGAACGTGGTCGGGTAGCTGGCGGCTGAGACGTCCTTGTGGATCTTCTGCCACGCCGCCTTCAGGTCGGCGGCCATCTCCTCGTAGCGGTACGGGCCGCCGTCGAACCAGCCGAGCAGCTCGGTCCCGTTCTGCTCCGCCTTGAGCAGGTTGTCGAGCTTCAGCCCGAGACCCTGCGCGAGCTGGCGGATGTAGGTGTGGCTCTGGTCGATCAGCTCGCCGCCGTGCTCGGCGATCTGCCCGTCGGCGAAGGCGCCGCGGAGCGTCCAGCAGCGGCCGCCGATCCGGTCGGACGCCTCGTGGAGCTCGGCCGCGTAGCCGGCCTGCTTGAGGCTGTAGGCGGCGTTGAGGCCGGCGAGCCCGGCGCCGACGACGACGATCCGCGGCGCGCCGGCGCCCCGTGCAGGCGCGGCGAAGCGCCCGAGCGCTGTCAGCCCGAGCGCGGCGACGCCGGCTTCCTTGACGAAACAGGTGCGCGTCGTCCGGCGCTCGTCCGCGATCGCGGCGAGAGCGTCCTGGACGGCCCCTGCGAGCGGTGTCCTTGCCATGCCTCCCCCTTCCCCTGGGTGAACCCGCCGACCATGACGGACGCCCGCGAGGAAGACAATGTCCGCGCGGGCTGAATGCGGGCGGGCCGTATGGACACCGTGTCGTACGCGGGCCGCCCGGGAGCGCACGAACTTGTCCACGCGGTCGAGTCCGAGCTAGGCTCGCCCCGGAATCCGCAACGGAGGGCTGCCCAGTGAGCGTGTCGATCACCCAGTTCAAGAACTTCGTCGGCGGCGAGTGGGTCGACGCCGCGTCCGGCGAGACCATGGAGGTGCTGAACCCGTCCACGGGGGAGGTCATCGCCGAGGTGCCCCGCTCCGGCGCCGAGGACGTCGAGCGCGCGGTCGAGGCCGCCCGCAAGGCCTACGCCGAGTGGAGCGAGAAGACGCCGAAGGACCGGATGGAGCTGCTGCTGAGGCTCGCCGACGCGATCGACGACAACGCGGAGGAGCTGACGCGGCTCGAGTCGCAGAACGTCGGCAAGCCGATGGCGATCGCCGGCGACGAGATGCCGTTCTCGGCCGACAACCTCCGCTTCTTCGCCGGCGCGGCCCGCACGCTCGAGGGCAAGGCGGCCGGCGAGTACGTCGAGGGCTACACGTCGATCATCCGCCGCGAGCCGCTCGGGATCGTGGCCGGGATCACGCCCTGGAACTACCCGCTGATGATGGCCGTCTGGAAGCTGGGGCCGGCGCTCGCCGCCGGGAACGTCCAGATCCTGAAGCCGGCCGAGCAGACGCCCTTGACGACGCTTCGCTTCGTCGAGCTGGCGCAGGAGTTCCTGCCGCCCGGCGTGCTCCAGGTGATCACCGGCGACGGCGTCCCCGCGGGCGACGCGCTCGTCCGGCACGCCGAGATCAGGCTCGTCTCGCTGACCGGCTCGGTCGAGACGGGCAAGCTGATCGCGACCGCGGCCGCCCAGAGCAACCTGAAGCGCGTCCACCTCGAGCTCGGCGGCAAGGCGCCGATGGTCGTGCTCGACGACGCCGACCCGGCGACGGTGGCCGAGGCGATCAAGATCGGCGGCTACTGGAACTCCGGCCAGGACTGCACCGCGTCCTCGCGGATCCTCGTGCACCAGAAGGTCTACGACGACGTCATGTCCGAGACGGTGAAGGTGCTCGAGGCGATGAAGGTCGCCGACCCCGCCGAGGGCGACGACGTCGACATGGGCCCGGTGATCTCGGAGGAGCAGCGGACCCGCGTGCTCGGCTTCCTCGAGCGTGCCGTCGAGGGCAAGGCGACGATCGTCACCGGCGGCGAGTCGGTCGGCGACCGCGGCTTCTTCGTCAAGCCGACCGTCGTCGCCGACGTCGCGCAGGACTCGGAGATCGTCCAGAACGAGGTGTTCGGCCCCGTCGTCACCGTGCAACGCTTCGCCTCGGACGAGGAGGCGATCGCGATGGCGAACGACGTCCGCTACGGGCTTGCCGCCTCGGTCTTCTCGCAGGACGTCGGGCGCGCGATGGCCGCGGCGAGGAAGATGGAGTTCGGCACCGTCTGGGTGAACGAGCACCTCTTCCCGCTCGCCTCGGAGATGCCGCACGGCGGCTTCAAGGAGTCCGGCTACGGCAAGGACATGTCGCTCTACTCGATG
>Ga0299913_10006359_pt1 | contig 10227 bp, 10 predicted proteins | sample RVTome_9_FD_201360 | JGI IMG/M metagenome (GOLD analysis project Ga0299913, IMG submission 201360) | Soil microbial communities from uranium-contaminated site in the Upper Colorado River Basin, Wyoming, United States - RVT155D38 (version 2) ... | reverse complement strand
CCTTGACGAGATCAGGGCGTATGGCAGGACGATGGCATCGGCCGAGGTCATCGAGTGGGGGTTCCAGGCCAACCGCAACGAGCCGGTCCTCCACACCCATGACCAATACGGAAACCGGGTGGACCGTGTCGATTTCCACCCCAGTTGGCATTCGCTGCTGGGCCTCGCCGTCTCTCACGGGCTCCACTCCCTCCCCTGGGAGAAGGGGCCCGGGGAGGGGGGCTATCCGGCCCGGGCCGCCCTGACGTTCCTCGCCTCCCAGATCGAAGCCGGGCACTGGTGTCCCGTATCGATGGCTTGCTCGGCAATTCCCACCATGCGAATACAGCCCGAGGTCGCCACCGAGTGGGAGTCTTTGCAGCTCAGCCGGGAGTACGACTCCTCGTTCCAGCCTGCCTCCAAGAAGACCGGGGTGATGATCGGGATGGCGATGACCGAGAAGCAGGGGGGCTCGGATGTTCGGGCAAACACCACTCTCGCCGAGCCCCTGAACGGTGGAGGTCCCGGTGGCGAGTACCTGATCACGGGTCACAAGTGGTTCGTCTCTTCACCGATGTCGGACGCCTTCCTGGTCTTGGCCCAGGCGCCGGGTGGGCTTTCCTGTTTCCTCATGCCCCGCTTCACTCCCGACGGCGAATTGAACGCCATCAGGCTCCAGCGTCTCAAAGACAAGCTGGGCAATCGTTCCAACGCCTCATCCGAGGCCGAGTTCGATTCGGCGTGGGCCCGTCTGGTTGGGGAGGAGGGGAGGGGTGTGCCGGTCATCATCGAGATGGTCGCCGGGACTCGTCTCGACTGCATTGCCGGTTCGGCAGCGCTGATGCGCCAGGCGGTCGCCCAGGCGATCCATCACGTCGGTCATCGCCAAGCCTTCGGCTCTTTGCTCATCGAGAAGCCGCTCATGCGCAATGTGATCGCCGATCTCGAGATCGAGACCGAGGCGGCCGTGCTCCTCATGATGAGGGTGGCCGGGGCATTCGACAGGGCGTCCGTCGACGAGTACGAGGCGGCCATCAAGCGCATCCTCACCCCGGTGGCCAAGTACTGGGTGACCAAGCGTTGCAGCGAGGTGGTCAGGGAGGCCCTGGAGTGTCTCGGCGGCAACGGGTACGTGGAGGACTCCATGATGCCCCGGCTCTACCGGGAGTCGCCGGTGAACGCCATCTGGGAGGGGTCCGGGAACGTGATCGCCCTCGATGTGCTCAGGGCTGTGGCGCGCGAGCCCGACGCCCTGGCTGCGCTACGACGCGATCTGGCGGATGTCGAGGGTCACGACACCAGGCTCGACGAGGCGATATCAACCGCCTTTGCTGACCTGGATGATCCCTCTGACGCCGAAGGTCAGGCCCGCAGGCTCGTCGAAGGGCTTGCTCTGGCAACGGCGGGCGCCCTGCTGGCCCGCCAGGCCCATCCCTCGGTCTTCGAGGCTTTCGCCGCAAGCCGGCTGACCGGGGAGCGAGGTGGCCTCTATGGGACACTGCCCCCCGGGCTCGATCTCGCATCGATCATCCAGCCCGCCATCCCCTCTATGTTGGGCTGATGGCGACCATTCAAAGACTGACCGACTCCTGTCTCCTGGTGACCACCGACTCCGAGGTGATCCTGTTCGATCCCGGGTTCCACACCTATCAGAGCGGCGAGTTCGATCTGGACACGATGGGAGACATCACCAGGATCATGATCACCCACGAGCATGGGGATCACGTGAATCCCGAGTTCGTGGCCTGGGTGCTGGACCGGGGCGAGGATGTCCGGGTGCACTCCAACCAGGCCGTGGCCGACCTACTCGGCAAGCACGACATCGAGGCCTCCACCGATCTTCCCGAAGGAGTCAGCGCCGAAGACCTGCGCCACGAGGTGGTGCCCAGTGGCGACGCCCCGCCAAACCGGGCATTCACCCTCGAGGGGCTTTTCACCCATCCCGGGGACAGTCGTCAGGCGACTAGCACGGCACCGGTGCTCGCCTTGCCGCTGATCACCCCGTGGGGCTCGGCCACCGGGGCGGTCGAGTTCGCTCGCTCCCTGCAACCGGAGCAGGTCGTGCCGATCCACGACTTCTACTTGTCGCAGAGCGGGAGGGCTTGGATCAGAGGAATGGTCAAGGGAGTCCTCGCCGAAGACGACATCGAGCTCGTCGATCTGGACTGGGGCGACGGCTTCACGGTTTGAGCAGAGATTGAGGCCGCGGGTCATCCTGGCCGTCGCCCTCCTCGCCACGGCAGCATGCGACTCGGCGCCCGATGAGCTCCTGGTCTCCTCTGCTGCGTCCCTTACCGATGTCTTCGCCGAGCTGGAGACGGGCTTCGAGCGGGAGCACCCGGGCATCGACGTGGTGATCAATCTGGCAGGGACCCCCACGCTTCGTCGGCAGATCCTCGAGGGTGCCCCGGCGGATGTGTTCGCCTCTGCCGGCCAGGCCGACATGGACGAGGTCGAGGCATCTGGGCTGATCTCCGGCCTACCTCGTGTGTTCGCCTCAAATCGTCTCCAAATCGCGGTGCGGCGGGGGAATCCCACCGAGGTCGAGGGTCTCGCCGATCTCGCCGAGTCCGAGCGGCTGGTCGGGCTGTGTGCGGAGACCATTCCCTGCGGCCGGCTGGCGAGAATGGTCCTCGACGCGGCGGGCGTCAACGCCGCCGTCGACAGCGAGGAGCCGAACGTGAGGGCATTGCTCAGCAAGATCGCCGGTGGCGACCTCGACGTGGGGATCGTCTACGAGACCGATGTGACGGCCGAGCCCGAGGTCGAGGGCGTAGACATCCCCGAGGGAGTCAATCGGGTCAACCAGTACCTGATCGCAGTACTCGCCGGATCCTCCGACCAGGGGACAGCGCAGGACTTCGTGGCCTATGTCCTCTCCCCGGCCGGACAGGCCATCATCTCCGATCACGGATTCGCCTCGCCGTGAGAAGTCGAGAGGCGGCACGTCCACCCTGGGGCCTGGTAGCGCTGGCGCTGATGGGCTCGATCTTCTTCGCCCTTCCCCTGATCGGCCTGCTCGCCAGGGTGCCCTGGTCGGAGCTCACCACGGTCCTCGGGAGCCCGGCCACGCTCGATGCCCTCCGCCTCTCCGTGACGGCATCCGTGGCCGCCACCGCCATCTCGCTGCTCCTCGGCGTGCCCCTGGCGTGGATTCTGGCCAGGGTCGAGTTCAGGGGCCGTGGCCTGGTTCGCGGTCTGGTCGTCCTCCCGCTCGTTCTCCCGCCGGTGGTCGGAGGCGCCGCCCTCCTCTTCGCCCTGGGGCGGTCCGGTCTGGTGGGCCGGCCTCTCTACGAAGCCACGGGACTGGTGCTGCCTTTCTCCATGTGGGGGCTGATCGTCGCGGTCACCTTCGTCTCCATGCCCTTCCTCGTCGTCACCGTAGAGGCAGGATTCCGCAATCTCGACGGGCGCTTCGAGACCGCGGCAGCCGGTCTCGGGGCCGGGCGATGGATGGTCTTGAGACGGGTCACCCTCCCGCTGGCATTTCCCTCGTTGCTGGCAGGAGCGGTGCTCACCTGGGCCAGGGCCCTCGGCGAGTTCGGGGCGACAATCACCTTTGCCGGCAATCTCCCGGGGAGGACCCAGACTCTCCCTCTCGCCGTTTTCGTCTCTCTCGAAGGCGGAGATCCTGCCGCCGAGGTGCTCAGCCTGCTCATGGTGGCCATATCGCTGCTGGTTCTGGTGGTACTGCGGAACCGGTGGCTGGGGGTGGGGTGAGCGGTCTCGATGCCAGGATCGAGCTCCGGCGCCCCTGGCTCGAGCTGAATCTCTCCATCGACGTGCCCGCGGGGACGACCGCGGTTCTGTTGGGCCCCAACGGGGCCGGTAAGACGACTGCGGTTGGAATCATCGCCGGGCAGATGGCCCTCGACGGCGGGCACATCCGACTCGCCGGCCGCACTCTGGATGACCCCGCGCAGGGTGTGTTCGTGCCCCCGGCCCAGCGCAACCTGGGGATCGTGTTCCAGGATCTCCTCCTCTTCCCCCACATGGACGTGGTCGACAACGTGGCTTTCGGGCTCCTCAGCCGGGGGACACCACGGAGCCAGGCCCGTGAACGGGCCGGGGAATGGCTGCGGCGTCTCGAGATCGAGGGCCTGGCCGGACGAAAGCCCGCCGAGCTGTCAGGTGGCCAGGCCAGGCGGGTGGCGCTGGCCCGGGCGCTGATCACCGACCCGGATCTGCTTCTCCTCGATGAGCCCGCGTCGGGGCTGGATGCCACCAGCCAGGTTCGGGTGCGACGCGTCATCGCCAACTTTCTCGAGTCGTTTCTCGGGCCGCGCCTCGTGGTCACCCACGATCCCGCAGAGGCAGCCCTGCTCGGAGACGAGGTCTTCGTGGTCGAGGAGGGGTCCCTCACCCAGAAGGGGGATCCTGGGAGTCTCCGGCTTCGGCCCCGCAGCCCCTATGTGGCCGACCTGGTGGGGACCAATCTTCTCGCCGGGATTGCTGAGGGCGGCAAGGTGATGGTCGAGGGCCATGCACTCCACACTGCCTACCGAGGACTGCACGGGCCGGTGACGGTGACCATCCATCCCCGGGCGGTGGCGCTCCACCTCGATCGGCCTTCGGGAAGCGCTAGAAACGCTTGGCGCACCACGGTCACCCTCATCGAGGACTTGGGGGAGCGGATCCGTCTCGAGGTGGGGGCTCCGGTGCCCCTGATCGCCGAGATCACCCCGGAGGCTCTTGCCGAGCTCGGGCTGGCTCCCGGGTCCCCGGCGTGGGTGTCGGTGAAGGCGACCGAGATCGGCGTCAGCGAAGACTGACGACCTTTCTGTGAGGAGAAATCGCTCTATAACAGCGATTTCTCCTCACAGAAAGGTTCAGGAGCAGCTCGCGCAGGTGCCGGAGACGATCAGGTCGATGGTGGCTGCGTCGAACCGGTGCTCTTCGCGGAGGTGTGCCCTCACCCGCTCGACGAGGTCGCCGCCGTGATGCTCCACCCGACCACAGTCGGTGCATCTGAGATGGAACTCCTCGTCGGGATGGGCGAGCTCCCAGTATGAGGCCGACGCCGGGCCCAACGCGGACTCCCTGACCAGGCCCAGATCGGAGAAGAGGCCCAGAGTTCGGTAGACCGAGGAGACATTGATGCCGGGATCGTCAGTCCGGACCTGCGCCGCGATGTCCTCTGCGGTGAGATGGGCGTCGGTCTCCCGGAGCACGTGCCAGACCGCCTGACGGGGAGTGGTGAGGCGATGGCCGGCCTGTCGCAGCGTGGCGGCCAGATGCGTCTCTTTCGCTTCGCCGATGGTCGATGTCGAACCGATCTCCACGGGGTCAGCTTATTGCGAGCCGTTCGCAATTGCGATAGCGTGGCCGCCCGACGAGTGGGCGGAAGAGACGTGCACGCACCCGATGGCTTCCTCAATGCCGGGACCGCGGTCGCCACCGGGGCGATCAGCGCGGGGGCAGTCGGTCTCGCCCTCAGACAGGCCCATCGCGAACTGAAAGACAAGCAGATCCCCCTGGCCGGGATCGCCGCCGCCTTCGTCTTCGCCGCTCAGATGTTCAACTTCCCGGTGGCCGCGGGCACGACCGGCCATCTCCTCGGCGGTGCCCTCGCCGCCGTCCTCCTCGGGCCGCACATGGGAGCGCTGGTCGTGGCGATCGTGGTGGTGGTGCAGGCCTTCATCTTCGCCGACGGAGGCATCACCGCACTCGGCTACAACGTGCTCAACATGGCGGTGATCCCCGCATATGGTGGCTACGCCTTGTTCTCCTGGTTCAGACGCATCCTCCCCGCGAGCAGTGGTGGCGTCGTGGCCGCCACAGGCCTGGCCGCATGGGTGTCGGTGCTGCTCTCCGCCATGGGATTCTCCATCGAGTGGCTGTTCGGGGCGACCGCGCCGGTGTCCTTCACCGATGTGTTTACCGCCATGACGGCCGTCCATCTGCTCATCGGGATCGGCGAGGGGCTGATCAGCGGCACCACCGTGGGAGCGGTGTTGGCGTCACGGCCCGACCTCGTATTCGGGGCCCGGGACCTCGATCGGGCCCGGCTCGCCGATCGCACGCCGGCCAGATCCCGGGTCTTTGTCATCGCCGGTCTCGTGACCGCCTTGTTCGTCGCCGGGATCATCAGCCAGTTCGCAGTCGACGCTCCCGACGGGCTGCAGCGCATCGCGGAGGAGACCGGCTTTACCTCCAGCGAGGGGCAGGACCGGTTACGGGACGGCAGCATCTTCGCCGACTACGCCACCGTGGGCATCGAGAACGAGGCGGTGAGTCTGGCGATCGCCGGTGTCGCCGGGACCCTGATCGTGGCGGCCGTCGGCTGGGGCTTGTTCCTCGCTGTGCGTCCCCCTCGCCGCGACGACGACGCGGTCGCCGCCTGACCGATGGGCGCCGGTCACGCCCATGCCCTCTACGTTCACGAGCACAGCATCGTCCATCGTCTGCCTGCCGAGGTGAAGCTGGCCGCGGTCTTCGTCTTCGTCGTCGCGGTGGCGATCACTCCACGAGAGGCGATCTGGGCCTTCGCCGTCTACGCCGGGATCCTGCTGGTAGCCCTGAAGACGGCCCGTCTCCGTCTCTCATTCGTGGCCCTCCGGCTCATCGCGATCCTTCCATTCGTGGCTTTCGCGGCGCTCATCCCGTTCATCGCCTCGGGTGAGACCACCGAGCTGCTGGGCATCAGGATGTCCGTCGACGGTCTATGGGCCTCGTGGAACATCCTGGCCAAAGCGACCCTGGGCGCCTCGGCCAGCATCCTGCTCACCGCCACGACGGAAGTCCCCGACATCCTCGAGGGAATGGCTGCGCTTCGGGTTCCGATAGTGCTGACCTCGATCGCCGGCTTCATGATCCGCTACCTGGAGATCATCGTCGAGGAGCTGGGGCGGATGAGGACGGCGATGACCGCCCGCGGGTACCGGCCCCGCTGGCTATGGCAGTTGCGACCCATCGCCACCGCCGCAGGGGCCGCCTTCGTTCGCTCTTACGAGCGAGGAGAGCGGATTCACGGTGCCATGCTGGCGCGCGGCTACACAGGCGTCATGCCCCGGGTGGCCGGCCGCCGCGCCTCGGCTTGGGTTTGGCTGGTGGCCGGTCTCGTGCTCCTCCCGGTGGTGGCCGTGGCGGTGACGGCGCTGGTGGCGACATGAGCAGGCTCGCGCTCGACATCATCGATCTCCACTTCACCTACCCGGATGGGAGGAAGGCTCTCGATGGCGTGACCTTGTCGGTGAGACCTGGGGAGAGGCTGGCGCTCCTCGGCCCCAATGGGGCCGGCAAGACGACACTTGCCCTGCATGTCAACGGTCTCCTCCGTGCCGACCGTGGCGCGATCCGCCTCGGTGAGATGGAGCTCTCCGACGACAACCTGCTCGAGATCAGACGCCGGGTGGGACTGGTGTTCCAGGACCCGGACGACCAGCTGTTCATGCCCACCGTGGGTGAGGACGTCGCCTTTGGGCCCGCCAATCTGGGTCTGGAAGGGGATGAGTTGGCGAGGAGGGTCGACGACGCACTCTCAGCCGTCGATGCATCCGAGCTGGCGGCCCGGGTCCCCCATCATCTCAGTGGCGGGGAGCGGCGCCGTGCTTCCTTGGCCACCGTGCTCGCCATGCGTCCCGATCTGCTGGTGTTCGACGAGCCAGCCGCAGGGCTCGACCCTGCGGGCCGACGCGAGCTCATCGAGACCCTGAAGACCCTGGAGATCACCCAGCTCGTGATCACACACGACCTCCCCCTGGCCCTGGAGCTCTGCCCCCGGTCGCTGATAATGGACCGCGGTCGCATCGTCACCGACGGGACCACCGCTGAGGTCCTCGCCGACTCGGAGCTACTCGCCAAGCATCGTCTCGAGATGCCATTCGGCTTTGGTTCCCGCGCCTCGGGGCCTTGAGCCCGAGGGGTGCTATTCCCCGTGGGTGTCCTCGAGTGACGACTCGGTGTGGATCGACCGTTGCCTGTGCACATGTCTCGTGTCCGCCGGATCGTGGGCCGCATCGTCCAGGAAGATGCGATCGCCGTCCAAGTGGAGAAGCGCAGCCCCATATGCGTCGACCAGATGATCCGGAGCAAGCACCTCGGAGGGTGGTCCCGAAGCCACGACCCTGCCCGAGAGGAGCAGGACGTGGTCCGCCACCCCGGCCTCGGACAGATCGTGGGTGGTGATGACCACCGCGCCCCCCTCGGCTACCTCCTCGTGGACGATCTCGTCGATGGCGATAGCCGTCGTCAGGTCGATGCCGGTGAGCGGCTCGTCCAGGAGCAGGATGTCGTGCTCCTGGGCCAGCCCCTGGGCCACGAAGACCCGCTGTCGCTGACCCCCCGAGAGCTGATGCAGGGATTGTTTGGAGAGATGGGCGATGCCGGTTCGCTCCATTGCCTCCTGGATGGCGTGAAGGTCGGCCGGGCCGAGCCGGCCGTAGGCACCGGCGGTCCCGAACCGCCCCATGGCCACCACCTCCGCCACCGAGATGGGGAGTGCGTCGTTGACCTTGGTGGTCTGGAGGACATAGGCGACCCTGGCTCCCGGCGTCACCCAAAGGCTCCCCGAGATCGGCTGGACCAGCCCGGCGATGGCATTGAGGAGGGTCGATTTGCCTGAACCGTTTGGCCCGATCACTGCGGTCACCATCCCGGAAGGGACCGTGAACGTGGATCGGTCCAGTGCGATCACGCCCTGGTAGCCGAGAACGAGGTCTGTGGCCTCGACCACCGCCTCGTTCATGCGCAACGCTCGCATCGGCCCTCGATCTCGAGAGCATGGGCCACCGGGATGAAGGAGACCACCGAACCGATGTCGGCGACCAGACGCTCCACCTTCTCTTCCTGGGGTGCGGTGAGGGCGAGGTCCTCCACCGACCCGCAGTCGAGGCAAATCAGGTGGTGGTGGTGCCCCTGCAGCCACTCGGACAACTCGTATCGGGTCACCCCCTTCACCGAGAAGTGGGGCTCAACGATGCCTGTGTCCTCGAGGACTGCCAGCGAGCGGTAGAGCGACGAGAGGGGCACCTCTCCTGCGAGAGCGTCGTGGAGCTCGGCTGCCGAACGGGGGCCACCCTCTTCGGCGAGGGCTGCTACCAGCCGGCGCCGGCCCTTGGTGAAACGCACCCGGTGATCGAGGAGTCGACGCTCGACCTGTGTATCCAGACTTGTTACTGTGATCTCCACATGAGAATTATTCTCATTATAGGCATGATGGCGGCCCTCATCGGGTGCGGGGCCGAGGAGCAGCAAAACGGAGAGGGGCGACTCGAGATCGTGGCTACCACGACCATCCTCGGCGACCTGGCCCGTCAGGTGACCGGGGATCGGGCCGACGTCGAGGTTCTCATGCCACCGGGCGCAGACCCGCATGAGTTCCAGGCGTCATCACGTGAGGCGGCCGCCATGGCACGGGCCGACATCGTGATCGCCAACGGCCTGGGTCTGGAGGAGGGGCTGGGCGATCTCCTCGCTTCGGCGGCGGAGGAGGGCACCGGGATCTTCGAGGTCGCCCCGCTGGTCGATCCGAAGCCATTCGCCGGAGGAGAGGGGCTCGACCCCCACGTCTGGCTGGATCCGGTCCGGATGGCCGAGGCGGCTCGTCTGCTCGGGGCGAGGCTGGCCGCCCTCGACCCGACAACCGATTGGGTGGGGCGCGCAGAGGAGTACGCGCAGAGATTGGAAGACGTAGACGAGGAGATCGTGAGCTTGCTCGACGAGGTCGAGCCGGCGCGACGCAAGCTGGTGACCAACCACGACTCCCTGGGTTACTTCGCCGAGCGGTTCGGGTTCGAGGTCGTGGGCGTGGTCATTCCGGGAGGGTCCACTCTGGCCATTCCGAGCTCGGAGGACCTGGCACAACTCGTCGCGGTCATCGAGCAGGAGGGGGTGCGGGTGATCTTTGCCGAAACCACCGATTCGACGGCTCTCGCCGAGGCGGTCGCCACTGAAGTGGGAGCGGACGTCGAGGTGGTCGAGCTCCACACCGGCTCTCTCGGTGAGCCGGGTGCCGACAGTGACACCCTGATCGGGCTGCTGCGGTCGAACGCCGAGACCATCGCGGAGGCACTGGGATGACCTGGCCGCGACGAGTGGTGTCGTGGACTGGCTGATCGATCCCTTCGAGCTGGCCTTCCAGCAAAGGGCGCTGCTCGGGGGATCTCTCGCTGCGGTGACACTCTCCCTGGTGGGAACCTGGGTGGTGATCAGGGGCATGACCTTTCTGGGCGACGCCCTCGTCCACGGTGTCATCCCCGGCATCGCTCTCGCCCTCCTCCTCGGCTTCGACCCCATGCTGGGTGCCGC
>Ga0299913_10006358_pt1 | contig 10228 bp, 8 predicted proteins | sample RVTome_9_FD_201360 | JGI IMG/M metagenome (GOLD analysis project Ga0299913, IMG submission 201360) | Soil microbial communities from uranium-contaminated site in the Upper Colorado River Basin, Wyoming, United States - RVT155D38 (version 2) ... | reverse complement strand
AGGGCGCTGACCTCCGGCCAGGTCCCGGTGGGGTTCTTCCTACCGCCGATGAGCCCCGAGGGCTTCCACGGCGCCATCGCCAACGGCGACGTCCTGCCGCCCAAGTCCACCCGCTTCCTGCCCAAGGTGGTCTCCGGGCTGGTCTGGAGCGGCCACGACGGCCGGCTGGCCTGAGCCGTGCCCCTCTACAACCGTCCGGACGGCCTCCCTGTCGTCGCCTTCGAGCCCGACGCGGAGATCTCCCCCTTCACGCTCTTCAAGCGCCTGCGGAAGGGGCACGAGATTCTCCTCGTCGACGTGCGGGCCGATCGCCGGGGCCGCTCCCTGAAAGGCGCCGTGGCATGGCCGGGAGAGGACTGGGTGCCCCCGGCGGACCGTGAGGTGGTGCTCTACGACGAAGCGGGCGACGAGGCCGTGCGCCTCGCCCGCGCCTACCAGGAGCGCGGCCACCCCGGCGTCAAGGCCCTTTTCGGCGGCCTCGACCTCTGGTCCTTCGCCCTCGACCCCGAGATCGTCGGCGCGGAAACCTACCTCGTCACGCCGGACGACGAGCCCGAGCCCTAGGGCTCCAGGCCGCGGGTGACGGCGCCGTCCTCGCCGACTCTCCAAAGCTCGCCGGAGTAGACGAGCTTCTCGAGCTGGCCGGCGCCCTGCGTCTCGATCTCGTGCTCGATCTGCTCGACCACCTTGGTGTCGTAGACCGGCTGATCGGTCTCCCGCAGGACACCGATCGGCGTCGGCAGGTCAGGCGGCAGCATCTGCGACATCAGGAAGGCCGGGATCTGGTCGGGGGCCTTCTCGTCCCAGATCAGACAGTCCTTCTCGCCGTTGTCCCCCTCGGCGAGCTCGATCACCTCGAGTCTCGTGCCGTTGAGCCGGATCCCCCGGCGGCCGTCCCGGCCGAAGACGAGCGGCTTGCCGTGCTCGAGCAGGAGCGTGTTGTCGTCGCGGCGCTCCTTGTCGGTCATGTAGACGAAGGCCTTGTCGTTGAAGATGTTGCAGTTTTGGTAGATCTCGACGAAGGCGGAGCCTTTGTGGACGGCGGCGCGGCGCAGCACGTCCTTCTGGTGCGCCTGGAAGACGTCGACGGTCCGCGCCACGAAGGTGGCGCCGGCGCCGAGGGCGAGGGCCAAGGGGTTGAAGGGGGTGTCGATCGAGCCGTACGGGGTCGACTTGGTCCGCTTGCCGACCTCGCTCGTGGGCGAGTACTGGCCCTTGGTCAGGCCGTAGATGCGGTTGTTGAACATCAGGATCTTCACGCCGACGTTGCGCCGCAGCACGTGAATCAGGTGGTTGCCACCGATCGACATCGCGTCGCCGTCTCCGGTGGCGATCCACACCTCGAGGTCCGGCCGCGTGAGCTTCAAGCCGGTCGCGATCGCGGGCGCGCGGCCGTGGATCGAATGGAACCCGTAGGTGTTCATGTAGTAGGGGAACCGGCTGGAGCAGCCGATGCCCGAGACCACCACGAACTTCTCGCGCGGGATGCCGAGCTCCGGCAGCACGGCCTGGACGGCCGAGAGGATGGCGTAGTCACCGCACCCCGGGCACCACCGGACCTCCTGATCGGACTGGAAGTCCCTCTTGGTCAGCGTCGGCGTCTCAGTGGGCATCGGGAACCTCCAGGAGCTCCTGGATCTTGGCCAGGATCTCGGAGCGGAAGAAAGGCTTGCCCTGGACCTTCGGGTAGCTGATGACGTCCTCGAGATAGTGCGCTTTGAGGAGCAGGGAGAGCTGGCCGAGATTCATCTCGGGAACCAGCACGCGGTCGAAGCTCGCGAGCACGCGGCCCAGGTTGCGTGGAAACGGGTTGAGGTGGCGCAGGTGGGCGCGGCTGACCTCGAGGCCCTGCTTGCGCGCCAGGTTGACCGCACCCTGGACGGCGCCCAGCGTGCTGCCCCAGCCGAGGACCAGCAGGGTCCCTGCGGACGGCCCGTCGACCTCCAGGTCGGGGATGCTGTCGGCGATCCGATTCACCTTCTCGGCGCGCAGCTTCACCATGCGCTCGTGGTTGTCGGGATCGTAGGAGACGTTGCCGCTGCCGTCCTCCTTCTCGAGGCCGCCGACCCGATGCTCCAGGCCCGGCGTACCCGGGATCGCCCATGGCCGGGCCAGCGTCCTCTCGTCCCGTAGATAGGGCTGGAACTCCTCGGGATCGGTCCGGAACTCGACCCGCAGGTCGGGCAGGCTCTCCACCTCCGGCAAGCGCCAGGGCTCCGATCCGTTGGCGATGTAGCCGTCGGAGAGCAGGATGACCGGGACCATGTACTGGATGGCGATCCGGCTGGCCTCGAGCGCCGCATCGAAGCAGTCGGCCGGCGAGGACGCGGCGACGATCGGGACAGGAGACTCTCCATTGCGCCCGAACATCGCCTGCAGCAGGTCGGCCTGCTCCGTCTTCGTCGGCAGCCCGGTCGACGGGCCTCCGCGCTGGACGTTGCAGACGACGAGGGGGAGCTCGACCATCACCGCCAGGTTGATGGCCTCCGACTTGAGGGCCAGGCCGGGGCCGCTGGTCGTCGTCGCGCCGAGCGATCCGCCGAAGGCCGCGCCGATCGCCGCGCAGACGGCCGCGATCTCGTCCTCGGCCTGGAAGGTGGTGACGCCGAAGGCCTTGTAGCGCGACAGCTCGTGCAGGATGTCGCTCGCCGGGGTGATCGGATAGGAGCCCAGGAAGAGTGGCAGGCCGCTGCGCCGCGACGCCGCCACCAGCCCCATGGCCAGCGCCGAGTTGCCCATGACGTTGCGGTAGACACCGGGCGCCAGGCGCGCCGGCATCACCTCGTACTGGGTCTGGAATGCCTGCGTGATGTCGCAATAGTTGTACCCGGCCCTCATCACCCGGATGTTGGCCTCGGCGAGCTCCGGGCGCTTGGCGAACTTCCTCCCGAGCCAGGAGATCGTGGTCTCCAAGGGCCGGCTGAAGAGCCAGTACACCATGCCGAGGGCGAAGAAGTTCTTGCACCGGTCGCGGCTCTTGTGGTCGAGCGGGCTCTCCTCGAGGGCGCGCCGGGTCAGGGTCGTGATGCCGACCGGATAGAGGCGGTAGCCCTCGAGGGTCCCGTCCTCGAGCGGGTTGGCCTCGTAGCCCGCCTTCTTGAGATTCCGGGGCTCGAACTCGTCGGTGTTGACGATCAGGATGCCGTTCGCCTTGAGGTCGCCGAGGGACTTCTTGAGCGCCGCCGGGTTCATCGCCACCAGCACGTCCGGGGCGTCGCCCGGCGTGTGGATGTCGTAGTCGGCGATGCGCACTTGGAAGGCGGAAACGCCCGGCAAGGTGCCCGCGGGGGCGCGAATCTCCGCCGGGAAGTCCGGCAGGGTCGCCAGGTCGTTGCCCACCAGGGCGGATGTGCTGGTGAGCTGGCCCCCGGTGAGCTGCATGCCGTCGCCGGAATCGCCGGCGAAGCGGATGACGACGTCCTCCACCCGCTGGCGATCGAACTTCCTCTGAACGTGGGTCGGTGTGTCGCTTGCCTTGGTGCTCACAGGTCTCCCCGCAGAGACTGCGTCGCCGTGTCTGAGGCTGGGGTGGGGATGGGGGGCGCCGGCCGGGCGGCCGGCCTGTCGGAGTCGAAGCGTCGTAGTTGCTCTCGGGCGACCACGCGTCGCTCGATGATCCTAACAGACGGCGGGCAGGCTGCAAGGGTTCCGGCCAGCGTATGATGCGGTCGTTTCCGCGCTGCTCCGCGGAGCCCGGAACCCTCGGCCCGGGAGCCTCGTAGGGCCTCGAGCAGAGCCGCGCCTCTCCGATCGGTAGACCTCTATGCGACGGGTTCTCATCGGCACCGCCATCGTATTGGGGGCGCTGGCGGCTCTGGGCTCCCAGGCGGCTTCCGCCGCCGTGCGGCTGCCCAGCGTCCTGGCGCTCGGCGGCTTGCTCGTCGCCGCGTTGCTCTACCTCGGCTGGAAGGGCCTCCGGTTCTTCCTCTGGAGAGTCGGACGGCGGCTCGCCTTCTCCTACTTCCTCATCGGCATCCTGCCGATCCCGATGCTGGGCCTCCTGCTGCTGCTCTCCTCCTACGTGCTCTGCGGCTTCTTCATGGGTAGCCTCTACCGGTCCGCCGCCGAGGGGTTGGGCCGAGAGCTGCAGGGGGTCGCCGCCCTGGCGGCGGCAACGGGCTCCGACGATCCGGCGCTGGTCTCTCCGCGGGCGCCGGTCGGAGTCGCCCTCTACCGCGATGGACGCAGGGTCTCCGGCGACCGTCGCGCTCCCGCGCGCTGGCCGGAATGGTTGGACGGACCCGCACTCGCGGTCGGCGAAGCCGGCGAGGCCCTCTATGCCGCGCTGCCCGACGGCTCGAAGACCCTGGTGGGATCCGCCGCCTGGGGAGAGCGACGCGCCCTCGCCTTCGTCGACGGCGGTCTGGAGACCGAGCTGGCCAGGCGCAGCGGCCTCTGGATCAGCCTCCTCGAGCCCGGGGCGCCGGAGGCCGGCGAGACCATCAGCCTGCAGCTCGGCAAGGCGGAGCTGGCCCTGCGCACCGCGAAGTCCCCCCTCGCAGACGAGGCGAGGCGCCGGTTCTTCGAGCTGACCGAGGAGGACGGGACCTCGATCCCCTGGCGTCGCAGGCCGCTCCTCTACTGGGGACAGGTGGCGGGAGCCCTGCGCGCGCTCGCCGACGGCGAGACGCTCGCCGACACCCTGATCGTCTCCCTGAACACGACCCCGCGGACGCTCCAGGGTCGCCTCTTCGCCGGCTCGACCGAGGTCAACACCAGCGTCTGGGCCAGCTTGATCGCCTTGATCGGCCTGTTGACCAGCCTCTACGGCATCGCTCTGCTCATGGCGCTGTTCATGATCGTGGGGCTCAGCCTGGCGGTGAACCGCCTGAGCAGCGCCACGAGCTCGGTGCGCGAGGGCGACTTCTCGGTGCGCATTCCGGTCCGCCGCAAGGACCAGCTCGGCGAGCTGCAGCAATCCTTCAACCAGATGACGGCCAACCTCGAGACCGCCGTGGCGACCGCGACGCAGAAGGAGCTGCTCGACAAGGAGCTGCAGATCGCCCGGGACCTGCAGCGCAGCCTCCTTCCGGCCGACTTGCCGGCCCTCGCGGGCGTCGAGTTCTCGACCCTCTTCGAGCCCAGCGCCGCGATCGGCGGTGACTACTTCGATGTCCTGCAGATCGATCGGGACCGTTTGGCCGTCGTGGTCGCCGACGTCTCCGGGCACGGTCTCCCGACCGGCCTGCGCATGGCGATGCTGAAGGCCGCCCTGGTGATTCTGGTGGAGGACGGCCGCCCGGCGGCCGACATCCTGAGTCGGCTCAACCGTGTAGTTCGTGCGGAGGAGAACAGCCGCTTCTTCGTCACCGCGACCATCGCGGTCATCGACTTCTCGAGTGCGCGCATGGAGCTGACCAATGCCGGGCATCCGCCGACGTACCTCGTGCGCGACGGCGAGGTCGAAGAGATCCTGCTACCCGGGAACCCCCTGGGGGCGCTGGGGGAGCTCTACGGTCGCCGCGACGTCGACCTGCGGCCAGGGGATGTCGTGGTCTGGCTCTCCGACGGCCTCATCGAGGCCACCGACGGCAGCGACGAGCCGTTCGGCTACCAGCGCGTCCGCGAGGCGCTGACCGGCCCGGCGCCCGATCCGGCCACCGTCCGCGACCGCCTGCTGGCCGCCGTGCTCCAGCACACCCAGGGGCGGGCCATCGCGGACGATCGCACCCTGGTGGCGATGGCCTACGAGCCGGGCGCCGCCGCCTCGGCCACGGACGAGTCGAGACCGAGGAACGAGTAGACCCGTCGGATGTAGTCCCTGGTCTCGCGGTACGGTGGCACTCCGCCGTAGCGGGCGACCGTCCCCTCGCCGGCGTTGTAGGCGGCGAGAACGAGCGGCAGGTCCCGCTCGTAGAGGTCGGCCAGCTCGGCCAGATAGCGGCTTCCGGTCTCGAGGTTGCGTTGCGGGTCGTGGATGTCGTCCTCCACGAGCCCGAAGCGCAGCGCTGTCGCCGGCATCAGTTGCATCAAGCCGCGTGCCCCCTTGATCGAGACCGCCAGCGGGTTGAAGGCCGACTCCGCCCGCACCACCGCCGCCACGACCTGGGGGTTCAAGGCGTGCCGTCTGGCCGCTTCGAAGATGAGCTCGCCGAAAGGGGTCCCCGGCACGGCCTGGCTCTCTTCGAAGAGCAGGTCGAGAGCGGGCGCAGCGAGTGGGCTCGGGTCGGGCACGACCTCGTCGTCGACCACCCGGGCGACCTTCAGGACGGGCAGGTCGAGCCACCCCCCGGACGCGAGCTCCAACCGCATCCGCTCCCCCACCACCTCGGACGCCGTCACCCGCAGCACCCCGCCGTCCGCCAGCACCACCAGCTCCGCCGCCGCGGGCGACGCCGACAGCAGGGCGCAGAGGGGCAGCAGAGGGAGCGATCGCGATCGCATGCGAGCCACAGTCTAGCGCCGATCAGCTCGATCGCGGGTGGTAGCGGTCGTAGAGGGAGCGGAGGCGCTGGGCGTGGATGTGGGTGTAGATCTGGGTGGTCGAGATGTCGGCGTGGCCGAGCATGGTCTGGACGGCGCGCAGGTCGGCGCCGTGCTCGAGCAGATGGGTGGCGAAGCTGTGGCGCAGGACGTGGGGGGAGAGCTCGGCGAGATCGACCTGCCGCCCGTAGGCCTTGAGGATCTTCCAGAGACCCTGGCGGGTCAGCGGACCGCCGCGGGCGTTGACGATCAGCCGGTCGTGGCGTCCGCGGACGAGCCGCGGCCTGACCTCGCGAAGGTAGCGCTCGGTCCAGCGCTCGGCCTGCTCGCCGACCGGCACGATGCGCTCCTTCGCCCCCTTGCCGTAGGCGATCAGGAAGCCACCGTCCAGCCGCAGCTGATGGAGCTCGAGCTCGACCAGCTCGCTGACCCGCAAGCCGGTGGCATAGAGCAGCTCGATGATCGCTTTGTCCCGCAGGCCGCGAGGGCTGGAGGGGTCGGGGGCCGCCAGGAGGTGCTCCACCTGGTCCTCGGAGAGCACCTTGGGCAACTTCTTCCAGAGCTTGGGGGCGACGAGGTTGACCGCCGGGTCGTCCTCGCGGCGTCCCTCCTCCACCAGCCAGGCGTAGAAGCCCCGCACCGATGCCAGGGCGCGTCGCACCGTGCTTGCCTCGAGGCCCTGGCGCCGCATCCCCTGGAGGTGCTCAGACAGGTCCCGCGCCGTCGCTTCTGCGAGATCGATCCCCCGCGTCTCCAGGAAGCGTCCGAGGGCCGTGAGGTCGCGCTCGTAGGCCTCGACGGTGTGGCGCGCGAGGCGGCGCTCCAGCGCCAGGGAGTCGAGGTAGGCCTCGAGGACGCGGTGCCGAAGGTGCCCCGCGGCTCCGGACTCGGTCACCCTGCGCCTCCCCGGGTCACGCCGGCGACGCGACGCCGCGCGACCGGCAGATCTCCAGGATTTCCCCCTCCTCGAGGGTCCGGTCGGACACCTTGGCCCGCTCGAAGATGGCGTCAACCAGTGTCTCCACGGCGTCGAGGCCCCGCTGCTCGAGCCAGCAGACGACGTTCGATCTCCCGGACATCGGCCCGATCTCCACCACCTGACCCCGACCGACCAGGCTCGCGGGCACACCGGAGTAGATCCGGTCGGCGAGCCAGGCGTCGCCCCTGGCGCGCGCCTTGACGATGGCGGCGGCATGGACGCCGGTGGCCGTCCGGAAGGCGTCCTTGCCGACCACCGGGTAGTTGTCCGGCAGCGGCACACCGGTGGTTTCGGCCACGAGGTGGCAATAGTCGGGCAGCGCCGTCAGGTCCTGGTGCCGCCAGCCCAGCAGCTCCATGTTGACCATCAGCAGGTCCAGCGCCGTGTTGCCGACGCGCTCGCCGATGCCGAGGATGGTGCCGTGAAGGCGGTCGGCCCCCGCCAGCGCGGCGGCCAGAGCGTTGGCCTCCGCCAGGCCGCGATCCCGGTGGCCGTGCCAGTCGACCCGCACCTCCTCGCCGGTGGCGTCCACGACCTCGCGGATGAAACGCACCAGGCTCGCGGTTCCGGCCGGCGTGGCGTGGCCCACCGTGTCGGCGATGCAGACCCGCCGGGCGCCGGCCTCGACCGCGGCGGTGTAGAGGCGGCGCAGGTCCTCGGGCGCCGCGCGAGTGGTGTCCTCGGTGACGTACATCACCGGCATCCCGCGCTCGACCGCGAAGCGCACGGCTTGTTCGGTCAGCGCCAGCAGCCGTTCGACCGCCCAGCCCTCGGTGTACTGGCGGATCGGGCTCGAGCCGATGAAGCAGGCGACCTCGATCGGCTTGCCGACCGCCTCGGCGATGTCGAGCACCGGCCGGATGTCCGCCTCGAGGGTGCGCGCCGCGCAGTTCGGGGCCACCGGCAGGTCCTGCTCCACGATCTCGCGCGCCAGACGGGTGACGTCCGCGACCACCTGCGGCCCGGCGCCGGGCAGGCCGATGTTGGCCGACTCGACGCCGAGCTCCGCCATGTAGTGCAGCATCCGCAGCCTGTCCTCGATCGATGGCGTGCGGACCGACGGCGACTGCAGGCCGTCCCGCAGGGTCTCGTCGTTGAGCTCGACGAGCCCCCGCGACGGCCGGGGATCGCCGTCCCGGCGGTTCCAGTCGTGGATGAGCTCCGACTCGCTCGGCATGGGGCGATTATAGGCCCAGTCCGGCCGGCCTCCGGTCACCCCGGCCCATCCTGGGCCACCCACGCCGCCGCCGCCGCGCAGTCGAAGAGCCCCGGTTCGATCGCGTAGGCGGCCGCCAGCAGATCGAGGGGGTAGGAGCCGTCGAGACCCACCTCGTCCCGCCAGAAGCGGAGCCACCCGTCGGCGCAGCTCGGCGGCCTCGAGGGTCACCTGACGCCCGGCCTCATAGGGCACCAGGGTCCAGGGCAGCTCCATCCGCAGGACCCTCGCCGCCGCTTCCGGGTCCTGCCGCAGGTTGATGTCGGTGAACACGGGCCCGTGCCCGAAGTCGCCGCCACCAGCTCGCGCACCGTGCGGTCGGTCACCGCCACCGGGGCGTTGTCGTGGACCGTCGAGACGCCGACGATCCGGCGCGCAGTGGGCTGCCGCGCAGCAGCCGGGGCGCACCCGTCCGCTCGCCCGCCGCCCTCCGTGCTCGTTCGTCGCTCACCACGCGCCGGTCCGCGGGGAGCTACCCGGTCTTTCCGCTCACCGAGGCGGCGATCCTGTCGCCTACGACGGACGTCGAAGCGTCGCCACCCAGGTCGGGGGTGCGCACTCCCGCCGCCAGGGCCTCGACGACGGCGGCCTCCGTCGCGGCAGCGGCTTCCACATGTCCCAGCGTCTCGAGCATGAGGCCGGCCGAGAGGATGGCGCCGACCGGGTTGGCGCGGCCCTGGCCGGCGTACTTGGGGGCCGAGCCGTGCACCGGCTCGAACATGGAGACCCGACCCGGGTGCAGGTTGGCCGAGCAGGCGACGCCGAGGCCGCCCTGGAGCGCGGCGCCGAGGTCGGTGAGGATGTCGCCGAACATGTTGTTGGTGACGATGACATCGAACATCTCGGGCTTGCGCACCAGCTGCATGGCCAGGGCATCGACGAACAGATGGCTGCTCCCGATGCCCGGGTACTCCTCCGCCACCTCCCGGAAGACGCGCTGCCAGAGGTCGTGCCCGTACTGCATCACGTTGGACTTGTCGGCCATGCAAACGGCGCTCCGGCCGTGGGCCGTGGCGTACTCGAAGGCGGCGCGGACGATGCGCTCCACCCCCTTGCGCGTGTGGATCTCCTCCTGCACCGCGATCTCGTCCGCCGTGCCGCGTTTGAAGTTGCCGCCGACACCGACGTAGGCCCCCTCCGTGTTCTCGCGGAAGACGACGATGTCGATGTCCTCGCGGCCCTTGCCGCGCAGCGGGCACAGGTCGTCGTGGTAGAGCTTGATCGGCCGCAGGTTGATGTAGAGATCGAGGCCGAAGCGGATGCCCAGCAGAATGTCCGCGGCATGCTTCATGTCCGGGACGCGGGGGTCCCCGTAGGCTCCGATGAGGATGGCGGCCCAGTTCGCGCGGAAATCCTCCAGAGCCCCCTCCGGCAGGCTCTCGCCGGTCTCGAGGTAGCGATCGGCGTTCCACGGCAGGGTGACCAGATCCAGGGGCAGGTCCCAGCGCTCCGTCGCCGCCTCGAGCACCTTGATCGCCTCCGCTGTCACCTCGGGGCCGATGCCGTCGCCGGGCAGGACGGCGATGCGCTGCGGCCGCCGGTCCAGGGGGTCCGTCATGCGTCAGGCCACCAACCGGCAGAGCTGGCCGGTCAACCAGCCCAGATAGTTG
>Ga0299913_10006356_pt1 | contig 10231 bp, 11 predicted proteins | sample RVTome_9_FD_201360 | JGI IMG/M metagenome (GOLD analysis project Ga0299913, IMG submission 201360) | Soil microbial communities from uranium-contaminated site in the Upper Colorado River Basin, Wyoming, United States - RVT155D38 (version 2) ... | reverse complement strand
GCCTACGAGCAGGTCTCCGCCATGTCGGTGATCGCGACACTCCCGATCTTCTTCTGGGAGCTGTCACTCGGCGTCTGGCTGGTCGTCAAGGGCTTCAAGCCGTCACCCATCACTGCGACCAGCGTCCCGCCAGCCCCAGTGCACGCAGCAGTGCCCGTCGCCTGACAAGCAGCGCATCGACGAGACAGACCAGCTCAGCACAAGCGCCCGCGGCGGCCTACCGCGGCGACGCGGCAGCGCTGAACGCGGCAGCGGCCCACCGGTCACCGGTGGGCCGCTCCGGTCTCGACCCTGGACCGGATCGCGGGGGCCGGTCGCATCTGCCCCCACAGAGGTATGGCGCACACCACCACCAGATTGACGCGCTCCGTCCCGCCGGCCTGCCCACCCGGCTTGCTCGGTCCGAACGGGTGAGTCACCCCGAAGCCCCGGCCTTCGTGTATCGCCGGGCTACCCGTATGTCGTCTGCGACCCGTTCCCTGTGCGAGTACGGCCACGAAACCCGCGCCTGGTCGCTGGCGACGCCCTGGCCAGATGTTGGCGCGGTAGGTGGCCGAGCACGCGGCCGATCAGCGGACCGAGCGCTGCGAAGCCGACCATGGCGCCCAGCCCGCCGAACAGCAGCGTCGAGCACGGCAGCTGACCTGGCAGCCAGCGGCCCGGCAGGCGTACTTCGTGACCGCGTCGAGGACGAAGAGCACGGCCATGACGCCGACCACCACCCAACGCCCCGTGCCGCTGTCCGCGACGAGCACCGCCCACGCGATCCCGACCACGAAGATCAGCAGCGCGCAGGGCAACGCGGGCAGCGCCACACCGACGAGGGCCGACCAACATCGCCAGGACCGACGAGCGCGGCGTCGACCACGATCAGACCGGCAGCGGCCTGCCGAGCACCTGCTCGGTGAGCTCCCACAGGCGCGCGGCCGTCGCCGGATCCTTGGCGGATGCATAGACGCCGACCAGCTCCGGGCGGCCGCGGAGCTGGGCGAACCCGGAGGGGGCGACGAAGGCGCCGCTGGGCGTGCTGTCCTCGAGCGCCCGCAGCGTGGACTGCGCTCCGGCGGCGGCGGACGGGAGCACCACGCTGGTGACGACCTTGCTGATCGCGGCGAGCCGGTCGCTACCTGCCCGTTGGAGCTGGCGGGCGAACAGGTTGGTCGCGACGGCGCCCGGGTGCGCGGCGACGGCACTGACGGGCGATCCGGCCGTGGTGGAGCGGCGGTGCAGCTCCTGGGCGAACAGCAGGTTGGCCTGCTTGGTGTTGCGGTACACCTGTCGGCCGTCGTACGGCGCCGGGTTGAGCAGCTGCTCCCGGGTCGTGTGCGGGGATAGCTGCCCGCCGCGCGCCTCGCCGCTGGACACCACGACGACGCGTGAGGCGCTGGCGTGCAGCAGCGGCCACAGCGCGGCGACCAGCGCGGCGTGGCCGAGGTGGTTGGTGGCCATCTGCCGCTCGAAGCCCTGCGCGCTGAACTGCAGCGGCCCGCCCATGACCCCGGCGTTGCAGATCAGGGCGGCGAGGTGGTCGTGGCTGTCGAGCAACGTCTTGGCGCAGCTGTCGACCTGGCGGAGGTCGGCCAGGTCGAGCTCGACGACGTTCGTCGATCCGCGGCCGTCCAGGCCGGCGGCGGCAGCCTGCCCCCGTGGCGGTGTCGCGCACGGCCAACACAACGTGGGCGCCGCGCGCGACGAGCCCGCGGGTCACTTCGAGGCCGATGCCGCTGTTGGCGCCAGTTACCACGAACGTGCCTCCGACGAGCGCCGCGGTCATGTCGTGATCGCGATCTTGCCTCGTACGCGTCCGGCAGTGAGGTGCCGCATTGCGGCGGGTACGTCGGCTAATGGGTACGTCGTATCGACGGCCGGCGTGACCTGGCCGGCCTCGAGGAGCGGCCGCAGCTCATCCAGGTAGCTGTGGTGTTCCTTGCTGACGAGCATGGTGAGTTGTTGACGGACGAACAGGGACAGCACGGAGGCGCGCAGCTGTCGGCCGAAGCCGCCGGTCAGCTTGCCGCCCTCCTCGCCGCCGACGATGACGAGTGTCCCGGTGGGTGTGAGCGCGCGTCGAAGCCGCGACAGACGGCTGTTCCCGCCCACGTCGAGGATCAGGTCGTAGCGGCGGCTGCCGTCGGCGAAGTCTTCTCGGGTGTAGTCGATGACGTCGTCGGCGCCGAGCGATCGGACGAGATCGACCTTCGCCGTGCTGCACACGCCGGTGACCTGCGCGCCGAAGGCCTTGGCGAGCTGCACCGCGTAGCTGCCGACACCGCCCGACGCCCCGACGACGAGCACCTTCTGCCCTTCCTCCACGCGTCCGGCGTCGCGCAGTCCTTGGAGGGCGGTGGATCCCGAGATCGGCACGACCGCCGCCTGCTCGAAGCTGAGGTTGGCCGGCTTGGCCGCGAGCTTGTCCTCTCGCGCAGCGGCGTACTCGGCGAACGAGCCCCGGGCGATGCCGAACACCTCATCGCCGGGCTGGAACCTCGTCACCCCGGCGCCGATGGCGGCAACCACTCCGGCCACGTCGAGGCCGGGCACGGGGTTCTTCGGCCCTCGGAGCCCGAAACCCATGAGGCGCATCAGGTACGGCTGGCCGGTCATAAGATGCCAGGTGCCACGATCCATACCCGCGGCACGCACCTGCACCAGGACCTCGCTCGCCGCGATGTCAGGCTTGTCGATCTCTGCCAGACGCAGCACCTCGACTGAGCCGTACGCGTCCTGGACGATGGCTCGCATCACATCACCCCTCGAGCCGGAGCTGTCCGATTCGGAGCAGGAAACGCGATTGGCGACTCCTGGCTGTACTACTACAGCTTCGCTGTCGCCGTAGAGGTCCTTCTTCTTGCACTGATCATCCGGTTCGTCTGGACGTGGCCTCGCACACAGAGTGACGCAGATCCTGTGAATGCACACCAGCCGGTCGCCGCGACTGTCGGCCGGGATCCAGCGTGAACGTCGAAATCGTGGGCGAGTCGTGCGTAGCTGACGCCGACGACATTGTGCTCACGCGGCCTTCGCAAAGGTAGGTCTACGGTGGCTTGCCTAGCCGGCGGAGCTCCGCAGCCGGGGGTTTCCTCCGCGTGCGGTAGATGACCACGACGCTTCCGGTCGGTGCCGAGTCTCAAGCTCAGCGGGCCAGTCGATTACTTCAGACGAGCGCCGCAACCGCCGTCGCCGGTTCCGCAGGCCGAGCGCTGCGGACATCGTCAGCGCTGGACCGAGGAACCAGTGGAAGGCGGCGAGTCCGGTCGTCAGCCCAACGGGGGATCCGGCGTCCCGCGCTGCGGCGAGGTCGGCGGGCAGGTTGAGGGTGCTGCCCGCGGTGAACGCCAGTCCGACCAGGCCGGCCGCAACCGTGGCTGCGATTCCCACCCTGTTACGGCGTCAGGGGGAGCACGGCGGCGGCAAGCAGTACGGCCGGCAGGAACAGCGGCGGCCCCGGACCGGTGCCGCGCAGAGCCAGGTCACGCGCCGGATCCCCTCCAGCATGCGCAGCGACTCCCTGGCGAAGCGACAGCCAGGCGCCGCCCGCTGCCAGCGGGGCGTAGAAGGTCGCCAGGCGCAGCAAGCCGACGCTCGTGGACGAGGGCTCTGTCAGCGGACATGTGCCACCTCCGAGTTCTTCGTGTCCGAGGAGCGATCGGTGGCGTGGCTCGCCCGTTGCGCGGTCGCAGCCGCGGCGCTCAGCGCACGGTGACCGGCCGGTCTTCGGCTATCACCTCAGGCGTCGCGTGTCGTGTGAGTGCCCCGGTCGTCCACAGGGCCAGCCAGATGAACAGGGGCTGGAACAGCAGCCGGATCCAGGCGTAGATGCCGTCGGGTTGTCCCTGGACGTCGATGCCGGCGACCGCGACGTAGATGTTGCCGGGAAACACCGCCACCAGGTAGGCCGCCAACGCGAGTCCGATCCGGGGCCGCCAGGAGGTGCGCAGCAGCAGCGCCACGCCGAAGGCGATCTCCACCAGTCCGCTGGCGAACACCACGGCCGAGCGCATGGGAGCCCACTCGGGCAGATGCTGCAGGAACGGTGTGGGCATCACCAGGTGGCTGATGCCGGCGAAGGCCATGCCCAGCGCCAACGCGACGCGCCACCGTGCCTGCTGTGTCCACCGCGAGCGGGGCGGGATGAGCCATGTCACCACGTACATGACGACGAGCACGATCAGGAACACCATGGCCTTGCCTTTCTTCGGAGGATGGTCAGGTTCGCGGTTGTGGGCTCAGGACGTGCCGGTGGGCAGGTGCTGGCTCGACGAGCAGGTGCTTGAGCGCTCTGTCGACGATGCCGAGCGCCGTGAGTCCGACGACCATGTGCAACGGCGCCAGCCCCGCGCCGAGTCGCAGGCCGAACGCAATCGCCAGGCCGAGCGCCAGCGGCGCCAGCGGCGCGAAGCGCGCGATCCGCCGTGACACCGTCGGCACGCCGCCGGGACGCGGTCGCAACACGATCATCACGGCCACGGCGATCCCAACGCCGAGGAGAGGGTGGATGGGCGAGACCGACGCGGGCAGACTCCAGCCTAGAAAAGGCGCGAAGAAGCGTGCCAGGCCGAGCAGGATCTGCGTCATCATCGCGGCTTGCAGGAAGCGCACGGCTAAGGTGGACGCGATCTGGGTCCGCGCGCTCATGTCTGCGCCTGCGCCTCGTTGAGCCGCGCGAAGGCGTCGGCCCAGCTCACGGGCAGCGACGACCCGTGGACGGCCCAGCGAGCGAACGTCGTCGCGCGCATGTGTGGCCGCAGGTCCTTCATCACCTGCAGGTGGGGCAGGGCGCGGGTGAACGTGGCAAGTGCGTGCTGGTCCTGCCACGCCGATAGCGTCCAGAACGTCTTGGCGATGGGCTGTGCGAGCAGGCTGTAGTCGACGAGACCGGGACTGTGCTGCAGCTGGCGTGCGACCGCCAGTGTGAGCCGCATGAACCGCGGGATGGTGCGGTGCGACACCAATGGCAGCCGCGAGGCCATGGCCAGGTATTCGCGGTCGGGCTCGACCGCGGAGAAGCTTCGCCACGGGATTGCGGGCATGCGCTACTCCTTCCAGTGAGCGGCTGAGGGTCGGCGATCGGGATCCGGCCCGGTCGTTGTGGTCAGCAGCAGGCGGGCGATCACACGACCGGATTGTCGGATGCGCGCGTCGGTGGTGGTGCGCGCCGCGGTGCGGTCGATGTGGCCGACGGTTATCTCCACGTGGCCCGCCGTGGCCGGCGCCACGAAGTGCGTCGTCACTGCCACAAGTCGGCGTTCGCAAAGCTCGTCGAGCGTTGCGTTGATGCCGAGCCCTATGAGGACCGCCGCGTCTGGCCGGGCAAGCTCGGCGGCCCAGCGCCCAGGGCCGATCGCCTGCACGTCCAGCGTCTTGCTCGCATCGGAATCGTTCGAGTGCATGTCGACAACGTGGAGCCGGGGCGAGGCGATCGCATCTGTGTATTGCCTAGGGCTGGACGCGGGCCTACCGTTGGGCTCGCGAGAGGGTGGAGAAGGGCCCGATGTGCTCCACGGGCGGCGCCACGAGTGCGCGGTGATCGACGGCTTGTTGGAGGGGCTCGGCGCGTCGCGCAGCGGCGCGCTCGTGTTGCGCGGCGAGCCTGGCGTGGGCAAGTCGACGCTTCTCGATTACGCCGCCCGGCAGGTCACCACGCCGCATGTGCTGCGCGCCGGCGGCGTCGAGTCAGAGGTGCGGCTGCCGTTTGCCGCGTTGCATCAGCTGTTCTACCCGGTGTTGGATCGCATCGACGCGCTGCCGGTGGCTCAGGCGGCGGCGTTGCGCACGGCGTTGGGGCTGGCCGCCGGCAGCGCGGGGGATCGTTTCCTCGTAGCCGTCGCGACGTTGACCTTGCTGGCCGAGGTTGCCGCTGACGCGGGGCTGCTGTGCCTGGTCGACGATGCGCAATGGCTCGACACCGCTTCGGCCGACGCGCTGACGTTCGCCGCTCGCCGGATCGACGCCGAGAGCGTTGTGATGCTGTTCGCGGCCCGCGACTACCAGCCGCAGGCCTTTCAGGCCGCAGGCTTGCGTGATCTGCGTGTGCAGGGGCTGGACCGCGACGCGGCCGGGAAGCTGCTGGACGACGCGCTTCCGGACATGAACGCGCAGGTGCGGGATCGTTTGATCACGCAGACGGGTGGCAACCCGCTGGCGCTCGCGGAGCTGTCGACGGCGCTCAGCAGGGACGCGCTGACGGGTCGTGCGCAGCTTCCCTATCCACTGCCGGTCGGCGAGGACATCGAGCATGTCTTTGCACAGCGCGCACATGACCTGTCGGATGCTGCTGGCACGCTGCTGCTGTGTGCGGCGGCCGACGACACCGGTGACCTCGCGACGGTCCTGGACGCCGCCGGACCGGCGAGGCACGCGTTGCGTGAAGTCGAGGATTCGGGACTGGCGTTCGTCGCCGGGTCGTGGTTGCGGTTCCGCCACCCACTCGTGCGGTCGGCGATCTACCAGGGCGCAAGCTTCACCGAGCGACAGGCCGTGCATCTCGCCTTGGCCGCCGTCCTTGACACAGGCGACCCTGACCAGGCGGATCGTCGCGCATGGCACCTCGCCGCCGCTGCCGTGACTCCGGATGAGGCGGTCGCGGGCGCGCTGGAGGCGTCGGCCAACCGCGCACACCGGCGTGGCGGCAGCGCAGGTGCAGCGGCGGCGCTCGAACGCGCCGCGACGCTGAGCGAGTCGCGCAGCGACCGGGGCCGCCGGCTTGTGCATGCAGCCGAAGCCGCGGGGACGTCGGGTCAGGTGGACTGGTCGCGCCGACTGCTCGACCGAGCCGAGACGCTTGTGGGGCAGGGACGGCTGCGTGGTCGCCTGCTGCGCCAGCGCGGCCTGCTCGAGCTGCGCCGCGGGGCACCCGACCGTGCCTACTCGCTGCTGTTGGACAGCGCGGACTTGGCCGACGCGACAGGCGACACCCTCGACACCCTGATGCTTGCCGGCGAGGCCGCGGCGGCCTCTGGCAACCTTGAGTGGACGATCGCGGTCGGCACGCGCGCCGATGACGTTCCGGCGGCCAGCGAGACCGAGCAGCTGATGGTCCAGCTCCTGACGGGCGCTGCCGCCCTGCTGGGAGGAGACCCGGCCCGCGGCACCCGTCTGCTCGAAGCCGTCATCGCCAAGACCCCGAGCCTGACCGACCCCGTCCACCTCGTGTATGCCGGCCGGGCAGCCCTGTACCTGGGCCACGAGGGAAAGGCACGCCAGGTCTACAGGGACGCCATCGAGCGCGCGCGGGCTGACGGCGCCGTCGGCGTGCTCATCAGCCTCTTGAATCGTGTCGCCGTACCGGATGCGATCGCCGGCCGATCCGCCGAGGCGATCGCCAACGCGACCGAAGGCCTGCGGCTCGGCCGCGAGACGGGCCTGGAAGCCGACAGCGCCATGGCGTTGTTCGCTCTAGCCCTCGCGCACGCTGACCGCGGCGAGGAGACGGAGTGCCGAAGCTACGCGGCGCAGGCGCAAGCGCTCGCCGCCGAACGGCAGCAGCGACTCGGCGCGGGTCGCTCCACGTTGATGCTCGCCTACGGCGCACGCTGGGCGCTGGGCCGGCTCGAGCTCGGGCTCGGCCGTCCCACCGAGGCGCTCGCCTGCCTCCAGACACCCATCGAGGTCGACAATGAGCAGCACCCGGCGCGGTTGGCGGACACCGCGGACCTCGTCGAGTCAGCCGTGCGGTCCGGTCAAGCGGACGCCTGCAAAACGCAGTTCGCCGCGTACGCGGCGTGGGCGGAACTGGCCGGCCGCCCGTCGGAGTCGGCGTTGGTGTCGCGCTGCCGCGGACTGCTGTCTGATGGTCGGGACGCCGTGGAGCACTACGAAGCGGCGTTGAAGCTGCACGCCGCGACCGACGGGCTGTTCCAGCGCGCGCGGACGCAGCTGCTCTACGGCGAGGCGTTGCGCCGCGCCAAACAGCGCAGCGCGGCACGGCCCCAACTGCGGGCCGCGCTGGAAACGTTCGAGCGGCTCGGCGCCGCGCCGTGGGCCGAGCGGACCCGCCACGAGCTGCGCGCCACCGGTGAGACCGCGCGCACCCGCGACACCAGCACCGTGCACCAGCTGACGCCGCAGGAGCTGCAGATCGCACGCCTGGCCAGGGCAGGCGACAGCAATCGGGAGATCGCCGCGCAGCTGTTCCTCAGCCCACGAACGGTCGAATACCACTTGCACAAGGTCTTCACCAAGCTCGGCGTGACAGCGCGCGGCCAGCTCATGCGCCTCGATCTGTCCTGAGGCGGCGAAAGCTGAACCAGGCATATCACGGATTCGAATCACGGCGTCGATACCTACCGTCGGAGCATGACCTCACTTCTGGAAACCCCAAGCCCCGCACCACCGCGACGGCGCCGGCGCGTGGTGACCTTCGCGCTCCTGGCCTTGCTCGCTGTTGCCCTCGTCGTCGCGGCCCCCACGGTCATTCGCCTGCTTGGCAATCCCGCCGCCGGCGATCCAGTGGTGGGCACTGACGCCATCACCGTTCAGAACGACGCGTTTGACCCCCCGGTCATCCAGATCACGCCGGGCACGACCGTGACCTGGACGTTCAACGACGGTGATCGGGCCCACAACGTGGTAGCCGACGGCTGGTCGTCGGAGGTCTTGGCCTCCGGTTCCTACCGCCACACCTTCACCGAACCTGGCAGCTACGCCTACCGCTGCACCCTGCATATGGGAATGGACGGGCGCGTCGATGTGGCAACGACACAATGAACGGCGACATCGGCGCGCTGCGCTCGCGACGGCGGATGCGCCAAGGACGAGCGCAAGCTCCGGACGGACGGGGAACATCCGCAACGGCCGCGGAGCCGACCACGGAATCTGACGATGTCCGCGTCCACGAAGTGCGACTCCGGCGCCTGGCAGCCGTGTACGTACCGGCCTTCTGCGCAGGCGCCTGGCTATCGCTTCGACACGGCGTCGGCGTGCGACCGGGCGGGAACCCAGCCCAGGACCTGCCCCTCAAAGGGACCGCGTTTGCGCCGCCGCTGTACCTCCCGATCGCACTGGTCGGCGCCGCAGCGCTCAGTCCGCGACAAGACGCCGTCGGGACCTCCGCGACCGTGGTCGCCGGCCTGGTCGGGCTCGCGTTCACCGCGGGCACCACGCTGAACCTGGGCAACGACATCGCCGCGACCCGCGCCGCCGGAGCCCCTGTCAACCTGACCGTCGGCGTCGCCGCGTTCCACTGGGCATTCGGGCCCACACTGACCGTCTTCTCGTTCCTGGCACTACGCCAGCGGCACCGAGCTCGGTGACCGGGGCGGTGCGGGTACTGCGGGGGCCGGCGGCTGTCGCGGTTGCGGCGCGCCGGCCGGTGGCTGCGGCGCCCGGTGGCGTTTCCGTCAATGGGTGTTGGTGCACGCCACCAAGAGGTCCCACAGAGCGCGGCGCAGCCTGTGCGGCGTCGGCCTGCGTCATGACTGACATCCAGCGGACCATGGTCGTACGGTCCGTCTACCGTGCGATGCCAGGTGACGGTGACCCCAGTGGACGGCCACTGTCACGAAGGATGACGCAGCTGTGCTGGATCGGTGCCGTGGCCGCGGCGGCGGTGGCGCACGAGCCGCTCTGGGCGGCTTCGGCCGGCGGCCTGGTGTACGGCCTGGTGTACGTGGACGCGTGGGCGGTGACGCCGGCGCTGGCACAGACGGCAGCGGCCTTTGGGATCATCTGGACCCGGCCTGCTGCTCGCCACCGGCAGGATCACCAACATCGGCTTCGGCACGGTCGCCGACCTGCAGGCCACCGACAGAGCCGAGACCATGTGGGTGGCACCGTCGCCGTCGTCGACCGTCGGTCAGGTGAGGCTGAACGGCGGGTAGCGGTCGGTCACGAGCAGGAATGCGTACGCCTGGACGCGTAGGCTCCAGCGGCCGACCCCGACGACGTAGTCGAACAGCGCCCGCGGGTAGCGTCCGGTGAACAGGATCGCGAACCACGCGATGATGATCGCGACGAGCGCGCCGAGCGCCAGGAAGACGAGCACGATGTAGTGGGGGATCGCCAGCAGCCACTTGACCAGCGGCAGCCAGCGGTTCAGATCACGTTCGGCGTCGGGGTAGTCGATCTCCAGATGCACCGCCTGCTCGTCCACAGTGGACGGGTACCGGTCGGTGAGCAGCGCCAGGTAGGCGCCGACGCGGGCCTCGAAGCGGGTCAGTTCGCGGGCGAAGTCGAACCACCACCGCGGGTAGCGCTGCCGGAACAGCAGCATCAGCAGCGTCGCGGCGAACAA